>Ga0308419_1000179_pt1 | contig 50658 bp, 38 predicted proteins | sample HotsprSampleMS50_FD_203674 | JGI IMG/M metagenome (GOLD analysis project Ga0308419, IMG submission 203674) | Hot spring phototrophic mat microbial communities from Mushroom Spring, Yellowstone National Park, Wyoming, United States - 20090730_MS50 ... | reverse complement strand
ATACTTTCTTCCATTCACTATTCGTATTTACAAAATCGAAAATTAAAACTAAAAGAATAACGTAAAATAAATTCATAATTCCCTCTTTTATTTAATTAAGAAGAGCCTACTATCGAAATTATTCAAATAGTAGGTTCTATAAAACAATTATTTAACGACATTAAATGAGCCACTTATCCCAGGTTTATCATTATGCTTTATGACATAACGATAAATATTACTTGTTAAACTACTCATTGTAAATCCCACAAGCAGGATAACGGTACCAATAATTGAAACTTAAAGAACAACCGGGACAACCTGGAACAGTGTATGGACCTAACTGAGCAGGTATCCAAGGGCTTTGTGGTAAACAATCCATTTCACAAGGTGGAATTGTATCCTGTGCATTAACGTTATTACTAACTACGAATGCTGAAAATATCAGCACTAAGAAGCAACTTAGAGGGTACTTTTTCATTCTAAAAACCTTATTTAATTTAACAAATAAACCACAAAATATTTTGTTCTCAACATAATTTAGCGATTTTACTTTTTGGATAAAAAAAGTAAATATTTTACTTTAAATTTAATATTGAGATTAACCAAATAATTTACCTCAAAAAAACTAAAAAAGCCGTGGTAAAATCATCTATAAATTTTCGGCTTTTTAATATTAAATTTCAGACATCTTACCTTACCTCCATATTTTTTATAAAATTGTAACAACTCTAACATATATATGTACTTTTTCAAGAAAAAGTTACAAAGTTTTTTAAAAAATTATTTATTTGTATAAAAATTTTCTTTATTATTTTCAATACAGCTCTTTCATTCATACCCAATTCACTTGAAATTTTCTTAATTGCTATTTCTTTTATATTTTCCTTTCAAATATGCATAATTTTTATTAATTCAACAAAGAAGCCTTGCGGCATATGGATTACTTACCAACAAAAGATAAGTATTTACAAGCCTGGACGCAAAACTTTCTGACGATTGCCAATGCCAATCTTGCAGCTCTCGGGCTTATAGCAGCGGATTTAAAAATGTTACAACTCCGTTAAAGATTGCTGCAGAAAAGGGTCATATTGATATAGTCAAATTTCTCGTGGAAAATGGAGCAAGAGTTAATGAAAAAAAATAAAAATAATGATAGTGCTTTAGAAATTGTTAAAAAATATAATAATAAAAAATGTTTATCTAAATAACAAAAGTTATCTTAATTTTATATTTATTTAATTTGCTGTTTATTGAAAATAAATAGAGGTATTTTATGTAAAAGGGAAGTGAATTTTTTTGTAATTTTTTTACTCTTTTGATGTTATTTTTTGTGGTTAATTCGTGTGATTTCTTCAAAACAGAAAATCCTGTTGGACCAAGTGGAGATGATAAAATTCAATACGAAAATGAGAAAAATTAATCACAACACAAGCTTCAGCTGAATCTTCAATCACAATTACAATTCTAAATCATCCATTAGATGGAATGAAAATTGACATTCCAGATGGCTCTTTTAGTGGGAGTAGGAAAATTTAAATAAGTTCCTATGATATAAAAACTCATAATTTGGGTCAATATTTCAATCCTATCTCACCACTAATCAAAATTTCAAGTAATGGCGGCTATGCAAAAGGTCTTTATGAAGTTACTATTCCAATAAAATTAGAGTTTGGAAACTTTCCTTTAGTTTTTATTTACGACGATGTTAATAAGAAATTAGAATCTTTACCTGTTCAAAAGTATGATGCAAATTTTGTAACTTTTACAACTCGACATTTTGGAACATCTAATTTAATGGCAGAAAAGCGAAGAAAAATTCTCCATTGTTGTAATCGGATCAGGGCTATTCTTTGATTCTTGCAAGTTCACTCCAAGAGTCTATAATTAATTAAACTCCAATAATTTCTAATTCCCTAATTATGGCTCATATATAGCTCCAAGTGGGCACTGTGCAGGTCAGAATATGGCTGCTTTTTAGTATTATTATGAATAGAAATTAAAAGGTGGACCTAATTTGTTTAACCTTTTGAATACAGTTAATAATATTTGGGAAGATAATAATTGCGGTTATAGATTTTGCTCAGTATTGCAAAAAGATTTATCGTGGGTAGGTAAATTTATTGATTTTTTTGCAAAATATATTGACAAAAATCAAAATCTTGATAAAATGAAGTCTTATTATCTTCAACTTCTACTTTTGTAGTTACTGATTGAAATCCTAAATACTTAACATTTAATTCATAAGAACCTACTGGAACATTTAATATTGTAAATTCTCCATTTTTATTAGATATGCTACCTAATCTCGATTCAGATACTGAAACGTTAGCCCCTGCTAATGAAAGTCCTTGTATCTTGTCTGTGATTTTACCTCTGATTGTACCGCAAGAATTTAAATTAGTAAAAGAAAAAATACAAAGTAAAATTGTAATAAATAGTAACTTTTTATTCATAAAAATCCTCTATAAATTAAAAAAATTATATTAAAAAATATAATAACAATGAAAATATAAAGTGAATTATATATTAATAAAAGAAAAAAAAAGATAAATAAATCATTTATCTTTCATTTCTTTTTCTATCTGAATTTTTATAAATTTTACATCAGGTAAACCTTTTGGATAATATCTACATGATACAGCGGGATTAAGAGGCTCCATCATTCCTTCGATATCTTTACCATTAATTAGAATAGTAGGAGAGCCCCTAAATTTATATTTTTTTGCTAATTCGGGAGTATCTATAATTATTTTTTTTAATTCAATTTTATATTCATAACCTACTATTGCCTCTTTTAAATTTTTAAATAATTCATCGCTATGTGGGCAGCCTTCGAAATATTGAAATTCGATTTTTATTTTATTTTCCATTTTTTGACACGAAATATTTAGTAGCAATATTAAAAAAATATTGAATATAAACCAAAAATAATATTTTATTTTCTGTCTATTGATTCTTTTTCTCTAATCTATGATTAATATAATATAATATTGGTAATTCTATTGCAATAAAAATGTCTACAAAAATCATTATAAAATTATATTCCTCAAAATTTCCGTAAGCAACAGTTTGAATAATATGACCAACACCTGCACCAAACATAAACAATGACCATCCGATAATTGTAGCTAATCTAAAACCATTTTTCAACTTAAGAGAAAGAAATCCCAAAATACCCCATACTCCATCGTGAATACCAACTTCGATTTGGAACGGGCTGCCTGGCTGCCAACCAATTTTCTGAGCAATTACATCAGAATAAAAAACGTGTGGAATAAAACCAAAGAAAAAACCCATTATACCTATTTGAATTAAAATAGCATAAAAAAGCATGTATTGAATAAAGCTTTTAAGATTTTTCTCTTTCAGAAAAATAAAATGAATAATTGCTACTACGTAGCTTATTATAATCAAAGATAAATTAATCATAAATACCTCGATACATTTAAAGAAAGCATAAAGGTATTCTAAAATAATAAATATTTTATGAAATTTTAAATTAAATTATAATATGTAAAAAATATATAAATTAAAATTGTAATTTTCTATATAAATTATTATGTATCAGCATATTCCAAACGAATATTTGTGGTCCCGAGAGGACTCGAACCTCCGACACCCAGTTTAGGAAACTGGTGTTCTATCCAACTGAACTACGGAACCTAATTTATTGATTCGTTACCACTTAATAATATTTTGTTAGCGTTGTAATTTTTTTGATATACATCTAATACTACATTTGCAAGAAACATTTTTAGCTCATTACTATCGATTTTAGTATAGCCGTGTAGCAAGTTTTTATCTAAAAGTTGTTCTATATTTTCGTTGCTTAATAGTCCTAATATATTGTAATGTATTAATTCATTTACAGCATTTTCGGTAAAAAAGTCCTTCTCTATTGGATTTAATATTCTAAAATACTTACTACCATTATTAAATTGTGGTTTAGTATCTAATATATCACCAAAACTACCGTTATCTGCTATCCAACTAAAAGCTGTTGAAATTTCAGAATTAGTATAACCTAAATTCTTTAGTTTTTCTAAATCAATTTCATCGAATTGTTTTTTAGATTTTAATTCGCTTATTACATATATTATAATTTCTATTATTCTCTGAACCATTTATCACCTTTGTATTCTTTCTAAATAAAAATCTTCTAATTCTTTCATCTTGTTTCTACTCTCTTCGTTTTTATCATCATAACCTACTAAATGCAAAGCTCCGTGAATAGTTAGTCTTAATATTTCGTTTCTTAAACTCACTTTATATTCTATTGCTTGCATTTTAGCTACTTCTATTCCTATATATATCTCAAAAATATAAGGTTCTCTATCAATTTCAAAACTTATTACATCTGTTTCGTAGTCGTGTTTTAAATATTCACTGTTTATTTTTTTTATTAACTCATTGTTGCAATATACTAAATTTAAAGTATAATTATTTATTCTAAAATCTTCAAAAATATTTGTTATTATAAATTTTACAGTTTTTTTTGGCAAATACCTATAAAATGTTTCATTAAATATATTTATTATATTAATATTATTGACGTTTTTCTTGGTCATTAATTTATTCTGTAATTATTCCTTCTGTAATAGATAGTTGCATTACCGACATTAGAATAGCAGGAGGTAGAGTGGTTATATCTTTTTGTAGTAAATTTTTATTTATATTAGAAAATAATGAGCAAGTATAATTTCTGCCAATTATCATACAAGATAAATTATCATTGCATTGTGAAATAAATATTATTTCATCAGGCTCTATATACATTATATTAGTTATTGTATGCAACTCGTAATATCCATATCGTGATTGGACAGATATTAGAGAAATACTGTTATCTATATAATCTATGTCATTGTAAATAGAAACTATCAGAGGTTTGTTTCCGTCGGGATCAGATATATTCCACATCCAAGAGTTTTGGTATTCTTGTGGTTTTTTGCCAAGAATTTCAGAAATTTTTTCTATATCATCAATTTTAAATTTGTAATTCATTTACTACAATAAAAATAAATATTAAAATAAGAATTTTTAATATAAAATTTATTATAAAAATAAAAAAAAATAGTATTCATCTATAAAATGTTTTAATGTATAATTTTTATAATAAAATGTTTGAGCCACAAAAAGATAAAATTATTGAATTAAAAGAGCGAATAAATGAGCTACGGAGGTTTCTTTGACATTGATAATAAACAATTGAAACTAATAGAATTACAAAAAGAAACAGAAAAAGAAGATTTTTGGAATGACATAAATAATGCCAAAAAAATTAATCAAGAAATATCAAATATTAAAGATTGGATAGAAGAGTGGGAAAGCACTTCAAAAGTAATTGACGATGCTTACGCTTTTTGGGAAATTGCAAACGAAATGAATGATGAAAATTTGGAAAATGAATTAGAAATTCAGATTAATCAAGCTAAAGAAAAAGTAGAAGAACTCGAACTAAAAAATATGCTATCCGATAAAGATGATAACAAAAATGCTATAATGAATATTAATTCTGGAGCAGGGGGTACCGAAGCTCAAGATTGGGCAGAAATGCTAATGAGAATGTATGTTAGGTGGGGAGAGCGTCGAGGTTTTAAAGTAGAATTACTCGATAGATTAGATGGAGATGGTGCTGGAATTAAATCAGCTACATTAGAATTTTTTGGTAAAAATGCATATGGATTGTTAAAAGCAGAAAATGGAGTTCATAGATTAGTTAGAATTTCTCCTTTTGATTCTAATGCACGGCGTCATACTTCTTTTGCGTCTGTTTTTGTATATCCCGAAGTAGAAGACGACATAGAAATCGAAATTAATCCATCTGATATAGAAATGGAAACTTTTCGTTCGGGTGGTAAAGGTGGACAGAATGTAAACAAAGTAGAGACAGCTGTTAGATTACGTCATATCCCTACTGGAATAGTGGTAGCTTGTCAGGAAGAACGTTCTCAATTGCAAAATAGAGAAAGAGCAATGAAAATGCTTAAATCTCGCTTATATCAGAAAAAGAAAGAAGAAGAAGAAGCAGCAAAAGCAATTATAGAAGACTCTAAAAAAAAGATAGAATGGGGTAGTCAAATACGTTCCTACGTCTTCCAGCCATACACAATAGTAAACGACCACAGAACAGAAGTAAAAAAAACGGATATACACTCTGTAATGGATGGTGATATTGATGATTTTATAAAAGCTTATTTATTATTGTAGCGAGGATAAATGTCTAAATTAATAATTAACATATCATCTCTTGTAACTGTAAATACTAATGGCAAAGGCTTTAAATCGGGAAAAGAAATGAACGATATAGGCGAGATTAAAAATGCTGCACTATATTTTAATGACAAGATTGAATGGTTTGGCACTTCGGAAGAGGCAAAATTATTATTAAGTGAAAATAAGTTAAATCCTGACGAAATTATTGATAAAAGTGGCTGCACAATTATTCCTGGATTTGTGGATTCGCATACTCATATTGTATTTGCTGGAGATAGAAGTAATGAATTCGGCGAACGATTAAAAGGGAAAACTTATCAAGAAATTGCTCAATTAGGCGGTGGTATTCAAACTACTGTAAACGCTACTCGTAATGCTAGTATAGAAGAATTATTTAAAAATGCAAAAAAATTAATATATTCCGCTGCAAGCTACGGAACTACTTCATTCGAAATAAAAAGCGGGTATTGTTTAAATCTTGATGGTGAAATCAAACAGTTAGAAACAATTAATAAATTAAAAAAAGAATTATCATTTCATATTAGTTCTACATTTTTAGGGGCTCACGATTTTCCAATAGAATATAGAAATAATCCCGATGATTACGTTGATATAATTTGCAATCAGGTGCTACCAATTGTTAAAGAAAGAAATCTGGCTGAATTTTGTGATGTATTTATCGATGAAGGATATTATACATATTATCAAGGTGAAAAAATTTTAAAAAAAGCTAAAGATTTAGGTTTCCATCTCAAAGTACACGCAGATGAATTAAGCGATAAAAATGCTGGTTACCTTGCAGGCGAATTAGGAGCTGTTTCTGCTGATCATTTATTATTTGTAAATGATTTATCTTTAGAAAAAATGAAAAATGCAAATACTGTTGCTTGTTTATTACCTGGAACAGCGTATTTCATTAGAATGCCTTATGCCAATGCTCGTAAATTGATAGATAATAATCTAATCGTTGCTCTTGCTACTGATACCAATCCTGGTAGCTGTTTTACAGAAAATATGCAAATAATTTTATCTCTTGCTGTAATAAATATGAAAATGACTGCCGAAGAAGCTATATCGGCAGCAACTATCAATGGCGCTAAAGCTTTAAATATCGAATCAGTAAAAGGTAGTTTAGAAGTTGGAAAAGATGCTGATTTTATAGTTTTACAAACTAAAAATTACTTAGAAATGTTTTATCATTTTGGTATTAATCACGTTAAAGAAACTTGGATTAAAGGTAATATAGTTAAATTTTTTTAAGGGGTAATTATGATTTACGAAATGACAGGTAAATTAATCGAAAAATTTGATTTACAGCAAGTTAATGAAAATTTTAAAAAAAGGGATTTTGTTTTAGAATTAACTACTAATGTTAATAATAATCAAATAATAGACGTAATAAAATTTCAATTGACACAGGATAGATGTAACTTTCTTGATAATTTCGAAATTAATGATATAATAAGAGTAAATTTTAATATCAAAGGGCGAAAATTAGAGAGAGAGGGGAATGTAAACTATATCATTTATCTTGATGCTTGGAGAATTGAAAAAATTGATGACTTAGATATTAAACCTTTTGATGATAATTTAGTTATTCCAAAAGATACAGATATTCCATTTTAAATATGAATGTATTAGAATTAGAAAAATATCATAAATCTTTACTTACATTATTATTTTTTGGTGTTTTGATTGGGGCAATAGATATAGCTATTGTAGGTCCAGCAATGCCATCTATTAAATCTTACTTTAATTTAGATGTTAGCCAATCATCTTGGATTTTTAATGCTTTTTTGATAGCTCATTTAGTGTCTGTGCCATTATTTGCTAAATTATCCGATACTTATGGCAGAAAAAATATTTATATAATTAATATATCTTTGTTTGCAGCAGGTTCTTTAATAGTTTTTTTTTCAAATAGTTATGATATTTTTCTTGTAGGAAGGGTAATTCAAGGATTTGGAGCAGGTGGGATATTACCCGTTGCTTCTGCTATTATAGGCGATAATTTCCCAATCGAAAAACAAGGATCTATATTAGGTATTATAGGAGCAGTATTTGGACTTGCTTTTATTATTGGTCCCATATTAGCGGGCATATTATTACTATATAATTGGCATTTAATTTTTTTAGTTAATATTATTCCAGCTATAATTATTATTTTTTTTGCATCAAAAATTCTTAAAAATAAAATTAAAGAAAAAAATTTAAAATTCGATTTTGTTGGTGTTAGTTTATTATCGATTATAATCATTTTTTTTGCATATAGTTTAAGTAAACTAAAAAGCGATATTCTTACCGAAAAAATTTTAGATTTAAACATAATTATTCCACTTTCTGTTTCTATTATATTAACTCCAATATTTTATTTACATCAAAAAAAAATAGTAAATCCTATAATCAATACAAAATTATTAAAATCAAAATCTTTGAGATTGACCTATTTTATCGGAATAATGGCTGGCTTTTTAGAAAGTTCATCTCTATACGTACCATTATTTGCAAAAGAAATTTTCGATATTTCGTATTCGCAAGCTAGTTTTATGCTATTGCCTATGGTGTTTGCAATGCTGATTGGAGCCCCCGTAGCAGGTAGATTAATTGACAAAAAAGGAGTAGAAAATTCCATAACAATTGGTACTGTAAATTTATTAATTGGCTTAATAAACTTTATATTATTTGGTAATAATATAGTAATGTTCTATATATCAGGCATCGGTGTAGGTTTTGGTCTTGCTTTTTTGCTTGGAGCGCCTTTAAGATACTTAATCAATAGAGAAGTACCAGCCGAATATAGAGCATCAGGTCAAGGTCTTGTTACAATTTCTACAAGTATTGGTAAAATTACTTCCGCTGCTATCTTAGGAGCAATATTAACGAATAAGCCCGATTTATTCTTTGCTTTTAGGGAAGCATTCTCATTATTAATAGTAGCTTCTTTAATAATTATTTTTTTGACAATAAGATTGAAGAGAATAGGATATAATAATAAATAAAAAAAATAGGTTATTTCTTATTAGAAATAACCCAAATATATTTTATCTAAATTAAATTTATTTCTTTATTATTTTGTAATAATAAATTTCTTTATTATTTTGTAATAATAAATTTCTTTATTATTTTGTAATAATAAATTTCTTTATTATTTTTCAATCTTAATAAATATAAACCATTAGTATATATAGAATTGTTTAGATATATTATCGTACCTTTTTCGAATTTACCAGATTGTAATGTTAATCCTATAGAATTTATTATTTCGAATTCAAATTCTCCTTCATTTTCTGTTATAATATTTAATAAGTTGTCTGTTGGATTTGGATAAATTTCAACAAAATTTTTATTTTTATTATTTACACTTGTTATTACTGCTTTACCAGTTAATTTAAATGTAATATTATTTTCTAAATGTCTAAATTTAACTAATAAAAATGAATTAAAAATACCATCTTTATTAGAATTAAAAGCAACTTCTATATTAGCTGTAGCAAGTGGGAGCAATTCAATTGGGAATTTATTAGTAATTAATCTGAAATAACTGCTGTCTCCACCGCTAATTTGTATATTATCAATATAAATCGGTACATTACCTTTACTTTCGATTTTTAATGTTTCGATTACATCCTTATTAACTTCGTTAGAAATAAAATTTAATGTATTAGAGTTAAAGTTAAAACTTTGCAGCATAGAAAAGCCCATTAATTCGAGAGTAGGATTGTTTTTTGCGTTAGATTTGAAGTTCAACTTAGCCGATAGTTGACCTTTTGTTTTTGGAGTAAAGTCAAAAGTTAAATCTCTAGATTCTTTAGGTGCTAATTTTATTGGATAAGTATTTTTATCAACAAAATTAATTTCATTAGATGATTCAAATTCAGAGCTTGAAATAATCAAATCTACATCGCCAATATTTTTAATTAAATCTTTAAATGTCATCGATTTATTCTGAAGCATTGGAATAGAATCAAAATTTATAATATTTTGATTTAGGCTTAGAATTGCTCCACCATCGTTCTTTTGAACTGTAACTTTAGCAAGCTCAGAAAGTATTTCGCCGCAATTATTTTTTACAATACAATCATAATTTCCTGAATCTTCAATTAATGCATTTTGAATAGTTAATTTCGAACTTGTCTTATTTATTAAATTCTGACCATTTTTCCTCCATTGATAAGAAGTTGCATTTTTAGCTTCAACTTCTAAGTTAATAATATTTCCTTCAAAAACTGTAATTGATTGTGGTTGTTTAGTAATAGATGGTTTACTATTTATTGTTATCAAAGCTTCTTGAGAATTGATAATACCCGAACATTGAGTTTCGATTATACATTTATAAATTCCTGCATCATCAGTTTTTGCGTTAGGAATAATTAATGAAGAGTTATTTTGACCTGTTAAATTTACGTTATCTTTTTGCCATCTATAGATTTTATTACCACCCCCAGCAATTTCAACATTTAGTTTTATTGTATCGCCTTCGCAAATGTTTTGATTGGTTAAATCTTTAGTTATGTTAGCCCCCGGATATACATTAACTACAATTGTGTTTGAATTAACAGTATTACCACAATCTCCGCTAACAGACACATAATATTGACCTGAATTGGACGAATTAGCATTGTTTATCAATAAAGTATCTGATGTTTGATTGTTTAATTCTAAATTATTAAAAAACCATTTTACTCTTTTATTATATCCTTTGGTGCGAGAAATTATTCTTAAAGTTTCACCTTCGCAAATTTCTGTTCCTGATGGTTGAGTAATTATATCAACTTTTTCATTTATTACTACTGTAGCTGCTCTACTTGTAATATCATTGCCACAAGGAGAAGAAATAACACAAGTATATTCTCCTGCATCATTAAGTGATACATTATTAATAACTAAGTTTGGATTATTCCCCGAACTAACAACAGTATTGCCTTTCTTCCAAGTATAATTAGAAACAGCTCCATTTACCGAAATTGTTAAATTCAAAGTAGTACCTTCACAAATAGTAGTTGATTGTGGGTGTGATGTAATAACAGGTGCTTTAGAAATATTAAAGGCAGAACTAATAGTATTAATTGATGCATCGCTAACATCGCTAATCTTAATTTTATAATTATTCCCAGATTCTAAAGTATTAGGAATTGACCAAGAATATGAACCTGTATTAGCATTTACATTATTGGCAATTGTAATAGGGAATGTAGTTCCGCCGTCGCTTGATAGTTCAATTTTTATTTGGGTAATACCTGTAGAGTTCCAAGTTATATTTTGATTAGTTTCAGTACACCAGGTAGTAGTAGCAATTGGAGAAGTAATATCTAGACCCACTACAGTTAACTCTTTTGGAGTTAGCCAATTATAATGATCTCCACTATTTGCACTACCATTGCCATCGACAGCATTACCAATTGCTCTTAGATAATACGTTCCTGGAGTATTAGGAGCAGTCCAACTAAATGTAAAATCTGCTTTTTTATCGCTCATATTTTTAGAAGATGAATGTGTAAGTTCTCCATTCTCGCTTCTTAAACCGCTACCAGATTCAAAAGATAAAGTACCTGCATTAGTAGAACCAGTTTCAGTAGTTTTAACTGCAATATTTACACCTGCTTTAGGATTTGATTGATGAGAAACTGATACTGTAAATGTTACTTGCTGGCCTGGTTTAAATTTAAAACTCCCTGTGCTACTTGTTACTGATAAAGTAGTAGCAGTATTTGATTGTGATGTATGACAACTGCAGCCATTTGAATTTGTAGCTGTCAGACCTGATACTCCACTACCACTTGAACGGGAATATAAATCTACTCCAACCCAAAAAATTATTAATGAAATAAATATTCCTATACTATAACGAGTAAATTTATTCATATAAACTCCTTAATTTAATCTAAAAAAAATATTAACTTTATCTTATTTTTTTATAAAACTAAATTTAAAACATTTAAAAATTAATTTTGTTTCTTAATAAATTTAAAAAAATGTTTTTTATTAAAATGAAAGGCTACTCTGCTATGACAAATAATTCATTTATTTTTATAATTTTACCAGTTAAGGTATCGGTGGCTTCGAAGTTTATAATATATGGAGCTGGTGGTAATCTAAAACCTTTATCATTAGTTAAATTATATTTTAAGATACCAGATTTACCCGAAAAATAATTGTTATATGGATTGGAATGCTCTATTCCAGATAAATCAAATATCTTGATATTAATAAAAGAACTTTCAAAATCAATTTTATATTTGATATTTATTTCAATTTCTTTGCTCATAGAATATGAAATTGTATTAGGTTCGATTTCTAAATTTGTATTAATTTCTAAGATTTGATTAATGCTATTTATTCTTCCAGGTGTACCGCCTAGTGGAGAGGTAGAACTTGTCCAATTATTCTGTATATGAGAAACTAATGTTGGTTCTTTTTTTTCTAAACTTATGTCTTTGGTATAATTAAGTGCTTTATTATGCCAATATTTATTGTAACTAATAGAATCAATAGTTTCATCTTTATAATTTTTTAATATTATTTTATCAGCGTCATTATTTAAGCTTATTTTTGTTTTAGGAATAAATACTTTAGAACTATCCTTTAAATAATCAAATTTATTAAAAATTAATGAATCCATCGATAAAACTGCATAATCTTTAGGCATAATATAAAATTTTTCTATTATCTGAAAAAATTTTTTACTACCATCATATATTTTTAGTCCATTTAAATTGATTAAAGTATCAGAAATGTTATATAATTCAATATATTCAGAATTGTTCTTAGAAACATCAAACATAATTTCATTTATTAAAATTGGATAATAAAGATTATAACTTTCTTGTTTACTATTTTCTGTGCCTATTGTAGAGCCGCTACTATCCATACATATTTGAATATTATCTTTATTTGTTGCAGGTTTATTGTAATCTATTCTTTCTAAAGAAATTCCATTTTTTCCCCATTTCATATCATAGTAAAATGAATCAATAAAATTACCTTTATATTCTAACCATATACTATCTACAGTATTATTTAATGTTGGGATATTTAGATTAATTAATTTTGTATTGAAAGGAACTTGTCTAATAGATTTAATTAGATTAGTATCTTTAACTAATACAGCATATTGATTTTTCTCTAATTTAAAATTTAGTATTAGGACTTTTTTGCTTTTGTCTAAAATAAATAAGCTATCATAAAATTCCTCATTATCCGAATAATTATAAATTTCAATCCATTCTGGCTCTTCGCCAATTGGAGCAGGCATTAATTCGGTAATAATGACATTTGAATAAAGATTTATAGATATTAAAATTATACTTATTAAATAAATTTTAATCATAGTATTTAATAATTTTTGTTAAATTACTTTTTGATATTAAGATATTTAAAGCATTCTTAATTAATTCTACTAAATCTTCATCAAAACGGCTATAAACAGGGCTATCAATATCTAATACTCCTATCACTCTATCATTATAAAAAATTGGGATAACAAGTTCTGATTTTGATAAAGAATCACAAACAATATGTCCCTCGAACGAATTTACATCATCTACTTTGATTATAGTTTTTTTAGAAAATGCATATCCGCATACACCTTTGTGATATGGTATTTTAATACAAGCAGGTTTACCCGCAAATATTGATAATATTAATTCTTTCTTATTATCAAAGTAAAAACCGTCCCAATTAATATTCTCTATATTATGTAATAAATAAGAAACAAAATTTGATGAATTAGCTATAAAATCATTTGTTTCTTCACATAAAGAATTAATTTCTGATAAAAAACTCATTATTTATCCATCATCAATAAACAAATTTAATAAAAAATAAAAATTTCGATAATAAAATATAGTATACAAAAAAAATATATTATAATATAAAAATAATTAATATTTTTATAGTATAAATTAATTATAATGTATAACTTATTATTAAGGTTTTTATTATGAAAAAAATATTATTAATTAACTTTGTAATGTTAGTTTTTATTTCTAACATTTATTTTGTATTAGCTTTAGATATTCCCAAACAAATAGTTTACGGGCGCGTTATTGATTTAAAAAATCAACAGGGTATTGCTGGTGCAACTATTAGAGTACTAGATACTAAATTAGGGGCAATTTCGCAATCGAATGGCAATTATATAATTAAAGATATTCCAATAGGTAGGTTTCAGATCCAAGCAAGTGCAATAGGATACGAGCCAAGAGTATATAATGTAGTTTTGACAAGTGGTAAGCAATTCGAATTACAGATTGAATTATTAGAAAAAATTGTTATGACAGAAGAAATCATTGTATCTGACAAAAAGAATGTTTCTGAAAGTATAAACGAAAGCGTTGTAGTGAGCTCAATTGAATTTAATATTGATGATGTAAGTAGATATGCAGGAAGCCGTATGGATCCAGCAAGAATGGTTCAGAATTATGCAGGAGTATTAGGTGCTAACGATAGTAGAAATGATATAATTGTAAGAGGCGGTTCACCTATTGAATTACTATGGTCTTTAGATGGTATGGTAATACCAAATCCTAATCATTTTGCTACTCAAGGTGCCACAGGCGGACCTATTAGCGCAATTAATACTAACTTATTAAGAAATAGTGATTTTCTTACGGGTGCTTTCCCTTCGGAATATTATGATAAAATGTCTGCAGTATTCGATTTAAAAACTCGAAGGGGAAATATTAATCGTTATGAATATATCTTTCAACTGGGATTTAATGGATTTGAATTAGGAGCTGAAGGACCATTAAGTAATACTTCATCGTTTATTGTTAATTATAGATATTCTTTTTTAGGTTTACTAAAAGCTATGGGAATTAATTTTGGATTTTCAGGAATACCTGAATATCAAGATTTAATGTTGAAATATGATTGGGATATAGATTCTAAACATAAAATTTCTATTACTGGATTGGGTGGAATTAGTAATATTTACATAAAAGAATCAGAAAATAATGATTCAGTTTATACGGGTGATTTTGATATTAAAAACGGTACTGATTTATTATCATTAAGCGTAAATTATAAATATTTAGCATCAGAAAAATTCTTTTTAGAAGCTGTAATAGAAGCATATTATTCGAATTTTAGAACTAAATTAGATTCTATTACTACAAATTTTAATAATAAAGTATTAAGCATAGATAAATGGAGAGAAGATAATGATTATGAAGGATTTAATTTGGCAAAATTGAGATTTAATTATAATATAGACAGACAAAATTATATTACATTTGGAATTGAGGGTAGATTAAGATATTATGGTTTCAATCAAGAAAGATTTACTGTGGATTGGGATAGAAACGAAAGTTTTAAATTAGTAAAAGATGGGAATTCTTTACAAGGTATTGCATTCATTAATTGGAATTATAGACCTATAGAAACTGTTACTATCAATACTGGGCTAGTTTCACAATATTTATCATTATCAGAAAAAATGACTATAGAACCAAGAATAGGTATAAAATATAAAATTAATGATAATAATTCTGTGCAAGCTGGTTTTGGTGTTCATAGTCAAAGCCTACCTTTATTAATTTACAATTTATCAGAGTATAATAATAAATTAGATTTTATGCAATCAATACATTATATATTAGGTTATAATTATATTATTAATAATTCCAGTTTTATAAAAATCGAAACTTATTATAAAGATTTAAGTAAAATTCCTGTTGATATAATTCCGTCATCATTTTCTTTTGTAAATTCGGGAACAAATTTTGGTTCAGTTTTTTCTAAAGATTCTCTAAATAGTAATGGAACTGGTAAATCCTATGGTGTTGAGTTAAGTTATATCAAAAATTTTACTGATGGATATTATATTACTGCTACAGCTTCATTCGTTAGACAAAAATATATAGGAAGTGACAATATTGAACGCGATGGTGCTTTCGATAATAAATTTATCTTAAACTTACTAGCTGGATATGAATGGAAAATAAGTGATAAATTTACAATAGAATTTTCCGGCAAATATTCATTAGCAGGTGGATCGCCATATACTCCTGTTGATGAAGAAAAATCGAAAAAGACAAATTTTACATACTATTTAGATTCTGAAGCATTTTCGCAAAGAAATCCAAATTATAATAGATTTGATATAAAAATAGATTTCAGACATAATTTTGAAAATTTTGCAATAATTAGTTACATTTCTATTGAAAATGTTTTAAATCAACAAAATATATTAGTAAGAATGTGGGACGTTAAAAATCAAAAAGAAAAAATTATTTATCAATTAGGAGTTTTTCCAATAGGTGGTTTTAAAATTGAATTTTAAAGGAAATTAAATGACATTATCAAATTTTAAGAATATTGGACTGCGTGAGCGGAAAATTGCTAATAAAAAAATTGAAATATTAAATATAATGCTAAAAAAAACTGTGGAAAAAAATTTTATTGAATTATCTATTAAAGAAATCTGCGACGAAGCAATGATATCCGAAGGTACATTCTTTAATTATTTCCCTAAGAAAAGTGATTTACTTAATTATTTTATACAACTTTGGTCTTATCAATCATATTATTTAACAGAAAAAGAATTTGGACGTCAGAGCGGACTAAAGAAAATAGAACACTTCTTTCATTGCACTTCTAATAGAAAAACTATTGGCAATAAAAGAATTCTATACGAAATTATATCAAATATTGCTCTCGAAGATAATAATGACCCTTTTGCAAATAGTAATATAAGTAAAGCAGAACTATTAGCAGCATTTCCTGATTACCCCGGTATCGAAAGCATTAGAATTGAAAATTTTAATGATATTTTTATGGAATATATTAGATTAGCTATTGAATTGGGAGAATTAAAAGAAAATATTGATATAAATATCATTATGTTATCTCTTGGAAGCATATTTTACGGTGTACCCATAATACTAAAAGATAATCCAGAAATGATAATGAAAACTTACTCTATAATGCTTAATAACTTATGGAAAATTTTTAGTTAAAGATATTTCATTTTTATTACTATACTAAGTGTATCTTTTTCAAGGAGAATTTTACAATCTTCGAAATTAGGTACACTTAAAAATATCTTAGGATTATTAGATAAACCAAATCCCTCTGCGGGATAACCTAAAAAAGTTTTATTCATCCATCCATCATTATTTTCATCATGATGAACTGATATCGCATAATATCCATATTCTAAACTATCATAAATTATTATACTTTGATTGTTCGAAATTTCTCCATAACCTCTACGGTAACAGTTTGAAGTTTTTTTAGGAAAAGATTTGCTATCAATTTCTCTATAAATATGAGAGCGTATTATTCCGTTATTACTATTAATATTTACAACTTTTACTTTAATTATCCCAAAATTATTAATAGTATTGTTTGCAAAAGAAAACGAAAAAAGTATTAATAAAAATAAAACAATTAAAGAATATCTTAACATTTCTTAATTAAATTTTAAACAAATGTAGTTTAAGAAAGTTAAGATTTTAATAATAGAATGTTAATTTTTATGAAATAAAAAAGTGCTTAAAAAATTAAATTTTAAGCACTTCTAAAATATTTTTTATCTATTTTATCTATTTACAAATTGTTCAGCATAATATTTTGGTGTTAGTTTTTCGCCTGTAGCTTTTTCTATCATTGTATTCCATTCGTATTTTGCACCTGGGTTAAATACATTTTCTATAAGATATTTACCAACCGATTTCTCATTATGAAAACTATTTAAGTTAGGAGAATCTTTAGAAATTAATTTCGTTGTAATAGTATGATATAATTGCGAAGCAAGTAGTTCGCCTAAAAGATAATTATGATAATAACAAGGAGAAGTTGCTATATGAATTTTCGAAGCCCAATCTGGCATATTTCTACCTTCGGGTTTTTTAATCATTTGATATTTTTCTACTAAATCCCACCATAATTTGTTTAAATCTTGGTCGGGATTGGCATACATTGATTTTTCGAAACGATACATTACCTGTGCCCATCGGCTAAACACTAATTGTTGTGTTTTTAAAATTTTAAATGCTGTTTCAGATATAGATTTAACTTCTTTTTGGGGAATATTTAGCATTGACTGAATCCATTCTGGTTTATAAGCAAATCTTCCGAACAACATAGCTATTGCTTCTGTAGTAAATATATGGGCAGGAGTTTTCAATGACCAAGGTAAATCATCAGCATAATGATATTCATATAGAGCGTGTCCGTATTCGTGGAGCATTGTTTCCATCCATCTTGCATTAGGCTTTACATTGCATAATACTCTTATATCTTTTGTAATTCTATCAATATTTATACAGTAAGCGTGTTGATTTTTATTTGGCTTTTCGTAAAGGTCGCTTTTAGCTACTATTTCATCTATAGGTAATCCTATAGAATTATAATAATCTATAGTTAGTTTTACAACATCTACATTTTTATAATATTTATCGAAATCAACTTCCCATATTTGTGGGGCTTCTTGGAAAAATCTATTTTGATAGTGCCAAGGTTTTAATTCTTCTACTTTAATTTTGTTTTTTTCTGCTAATTTAACATCAATTTCATTTTTTAATTTTATGAATTCATTACGTGTTAGATTATCTAATTCATCAAATAATTTCTCTATTTCTTTTGGATCTTGGAATGATAATTCCAGGCTCATTTCGTGGTAATTGTTATAACCTAATTTTTTTGCTAATTCGTTACGTTTTTTTACTATTGATATAATATCTTGCGATACTACCGAGCCAATATTTTTGTGTGCTTCCCATACTCCTTGTAATTCCTGTTGATTTGTTGATTTTTTTAATACTTCCTCTACATCGTTGTCTGTATAATCTTTCCCATTATATTTAGCTCTAAATTGAGAATATTTTTTCTCAATTTCAGAAGTCATTTTAGATATTTCATTTAATAAATTTGTATCAGCTTGTTTTGACAAAAATTCATTATACAATACTTCCAAGCGTCGTTTTTGAATATCATTAGTAACAACTTTTTTATCTTTGTATTCTTTTAATTTTTTATATATATCTGGATTCGAGACAAATTTGTTATATGCTATTTCGTAATCTGATACTTTTTTCCAATTTTCTTCATTAGAATTTATAGATGCTTCAAAATACTGTTTGTACCAAGGAACAGATAATTCTCTTAATTCCTTTTCTATACTATCTGCAAAAATTACAAAATCTTGTTCATTCAAAATTACTTCCTCCTTATGAGTACAAGAAATTATGATTGATAATATAACAATTACAATAATTATTTTTTTCATTTTAATATCCTTTATATTAAAAATAAATCAGGTTATAGACGAAAATAAATTAATAACTTTTAATTTATTATTTTTAAATCACTTTTAATTCTTTTCCTACTTTTATAAATGCCTCAAGAGCTTTATCAATGTGTTCATCTTCGTGAGCAGCTGAAATTTGAACTCTAATTCTATCTTTACCCCGTGGTACTACAGGAAACGAAAAAGCTATTACATAAATTCCTTCATCAAGCATTCTATTGGCAAATTCTACTGCCAAAGCAGAACAATTAGGATATTTACCAAACATAATAGGTGTAATTGGATGTTCTCCTGGAATAATATCAAAACCTGCTTCTGAAATTGCTTTACGGAATTTTTTTGTATTTCTTTCTAATTTATCTCTTAGCTCGGTTGATTGAGCTAATATATCCAGACATTCAATAGTTGCTCCTACTACAGATGGTGCTACCGAATTAGAGAATAAATATGGTCTAGCTTTATTTCTCATCCAATCAATTATTTCTTGATGACCTATAATTGCCCCGCCACTTGCACCTCCTAATGCTTTTCCAAATGTAGTAGTAATAATATCGATTCTACCCATTACATTTTTATATTCGTGAGTTCCTCTACCTGTTTTACCCATAAAACCTGTAGAATGACTATCATCTACCATTACCAGAGCATCATATTTTTCAGCTAAATCACAAATTTCGTCTAACAAAGCTATTTCTCCATCCATTGAAAACACACCATCGGTTGCTATTACCTTAAACCTACAATTTTCTGCTACCGCTTCTTTCAAACATCTTTCGAGACCTTTTAAAGTTTTTCCTGTAGATGGATCTTCTTCTTCTACATCTCTCATATCACTATGCTTATATACCCAACGCTTAGCTTTTGACAATTTAATGCCATCAATTATCGATGCGTGATTTAAAGCATCAGTAATTATGGCATCTTCTGGTCCAAATAACGGTTCGAAAACAGCACCATTGGCATCAAAGCAAGAAGAAAACAATATTGCATCATCTAAACCAACGAATTCTGCAATTTTTCTCTCTAAAATTTTGTGTATATCTTGTGTTCCACAGATAAATCTTACTGAAGATAAGCCAAAACCACGACGATCTATTTCTCTATGAGCTGCTTCTATTAGTTTAGGATGAGAAGATAAACCCAAATAATTATTAGCACAAAAATTTAAAACTTTTCTACCATTTACAATAATTTCTGCAGCTTGGGGAGATTCTATAATTCGTTCGTGTTTGTAAAGTCTTTGTTCTTCTAAAATTTTTAACTCTTGAGTAAGATAATTTTTTAATTCACCATACATCACTAACTCCAATTTAAATATTAAGAATTATTAACTTACAAAATTAATTAAAAAAAAATAATTTTAGTGTTTTTTATATATTTGATATATTTTTGAATGCTTGTTAAAATATTTTATTTATTCAAATGAATTTAAATGTCAATATAGATCACATAGCAACACTAAGAAATGCCAGAGGTGGAGCAGATCCCGATCCTATTGCAGGTGCTATACTTGCCGAAATTGCTGGTGCAACAGGTATTGTGGCTCATTTAAGGGAAGATAGAAGGCATATTAAAGATAATGATGTTAAAAGATTAAGAGAATCCATTCAAACTAGATTAGATTTAGAGATGGCTGCTACTGACGAAATTATTAATTTTGCTTTAGAAGTAAAACCCGAACTTGTTACTATTGTTCCCGAAAAAAGAATGGAACTAACCACCGAAGGCGGTCTCGATGTCTTGAAAGATATGAATAGATTTAGAATACTATGTGATAAAATGCATACCAAGAATATCGAAGTTTCTTTTTTTATTGAACCAGAAATATCCCAAATTGATGCTTGTGCAGAAATCGGTGCCGATATGGTAGAACTACACACAGGGAAATATGCCGAAGCTAAAGATGATAAATTAAGAATTAAATTAGCTAAAGATATAGAAATTGCAGCAAATTATGCTGTTAATAAAGGCTTAAATGTTGCTGCTGGACACGGACTTAATTATTTTAACGTATCTAAAGTAGCATCCATAGAAAGTATTAGAGAATATAGCATAGGCCATTCAATAATATCCCGCTCAATATTTGTAGGAATGACACAAGCAGTAAAAGAAATGTTAGAAATACTAAGATTATCAAGAATGAAGGCTTTAATTAAATAAATGTGTGGAATAGCTGGCCTAATAGATTTCAATTCAAGTAAAAAGGTAAATCAAGAAATCTTAAAAAAAATGAGCGATGTAATTATTCATCGCGGTCCTGATTCCGATGGGTTATGGATATCTGAATCGAAAGAATGTGGTTTATCTTTTAGAAGATTGTCTATCATAGATTTATCCGAAAATGGTAATCAACCTATGCAATCTTCGGATGGTAGATATCACATTGTCTTCAATGGAGAAATTTATAATCATAAAGAACTTAGAAGTGAATTAGAAAAGAAAGGATATCGTTATCATTCGAATACTGATACAGAGACTATCCTTTACGGATATATCGAATGGGGGATAAATTTACTCGATAAAATGCTTGGAATGTGGGCATTTGCTATATGGGATGATATAGAAAAGGAATTATTTGCTGCAAGAGATAGAGTTGGAATAAAGCCATTTTATTACTATTATAATAATAATATTTTTGTATTTGGCTCAGAAATTAAATCAATTCTTCAAAATGATTTCATTAGAAGAGAAATAAATTTTTCAGAGTTAACTAATCTGCTTCATTTTTCGATGACTAGTTCTTTTGGAACAATTTTTGAAAATATACATAAACTTTCTTCAGGTCATTATCTAAAATTAAATAATAAAAACTTAGAAATTAAGCAATATTGGAGCCCTTTATCTAAATTTAATGGATATACGGAAATTAATGAAAATCAAGCAAAGAATCGTATAATAGAACTTTTAAGAATAGCGATTAAAGATAGGATGATGAGCGATGTGCCTTTTGGAGTATTTTTAAGTGGTGGAATTGATTCTAGTCTTAATGTTGCATTAATGAGTGAATTAATGGATAGACCTGTTGATACTTTTACAGTAGGTTTCAAAGATTTAGTAAAATATAACGAATTAGAATATGCTAATTTAATTGCCCGCAAATTCAATACTAATCATCACGAGATATTAATTGATAATAAAGAATCTTTCGAGGTTTTAGATGATGTAATATGGCATACAGACGAACCTAATGGAGATCCTGTCTGTATTCCACTCTATTTCCTTAGTAAATTAACTAAAGAAAGTGGTACTACAGTTATCCAAGTTGGAGAAGGAAGCGATGAGCAATTCTTTGGATATGATTGGATAATACGAGACTTAAAAATTAATAAAATTGGAAAAATTTTTAACTATATTCCTCTTTTTCTAAAAAAATTTTTATACTTATCTTTATCACCATTGCTAAATAAAAATGGATATTACATAATTTCTGAGTATTTACGAAGATTAAAGGATAATGAAGAACTATATAAAACTGGTTCTTTAAGGTTTTCACCTGTACATTTAAAATATTTATATAATGAAAAATTTTATACTTTAATTGAAAAACCTAATAAATTTATAGAAATTCTTTACAACGAAATTAATAAATATTACTCTCGTGCTGATGAAATGCAAAAAATGACATATCTAGAACTAAGGCATAGATTAGCTGAAACATTGTTAATGAGAGTTGATAAAATTACTATGGCACATAGTTTAGAAGCAAGAGTTCCTTTCTTAGATACTAGAATCATTGAATTTGTAATGTCATTAAAAGAAAATATAAAATTACCAAACAAAAAAATAGCAAAATACTTATTAAAAAAGGCTGCAGAAGGTATAATACCTAATGAAATTATTTTTCGGAAAAAGCAGGGTTTTGCTGCACCAATTAAAGAATGGCTTAGAAAAGATTGGTATAACGAAGTTTATCACTCTTTAATTAATTCATTCTTTGTAAAAGAAAATTTTTTTAATATTGATTATATAAAAAAAATCTATTATATTCATATGCAAGGAAAATTTAATTTTCAAAATGAAATTTTTATTCTTTATATTTTAAATTTATGGTATAAAAAATATATAGAGTAATTAATTCGTTTTGCAATTTTAAAAATTTGATTATTAAAAATAATACTCAAGAGCAGTTACTATGGGTTTTCGTCAGTTAGAAATAAAAATGAAAACTGATTATACCAAAAAAGATTTAGAATTGGTAATCAGAAAAATTTTGAAAATTAGAAATTTTGCTTACGAAATAGTAAAGCAAAGCTTAGATGGAAGAGACAACACCGATATACATTGGATGGTAAGAGTAAATGTAACATCTTTAGAAATTCCAAATAACGAAACGCCCAAAAAAGATCATCTCGTTATACCTAGAAATGTTGGCAAAGGTAAACATATAATCATTGTAGGATCTGGTCCTGCTGGTATGTTCGCAGCATTAGTTCTTCAAATTGCGGGTTATAAAGTTACTATTATTGAGCAAGGACCTGAAGTCTACCAAAGAACAAAAGATATAAAGCACTTCGAAAAAACAGGCGATTTAGTTGAGAGAAGTAATTATTCGTATGGCGAAGGTGGGGCAGGAACTTTTTCTGATGGTAAACTTACCAGTAGAACTAAATCCATTTCTAAAGAAAAAGATTTTATTTTAGAAAAATATGTAGAATATGGTGGTCCCGAAGAAATATTATATTTATCGAAGCCACATCTTGGTAGTAATTTATTAATTAAAATAGTAAAAAATTTCCGTAATGATCTAATAAATAATGGTGTTGAAATTCTTTTCAATACTAAAATGATTGATATTAAAAAAAGATGGGGTAAAATTACAAAAATTGAGACCGAAAAAGGCTGGATAGATGGTGATTATTTTATTATTGCACCGGGTCACTCTTCATTCGAAACTTATAAGCTATTAATCAAAAATGGTGTACAATTCAAATTAAAAAATTTTGCGTTAGGCACTCGTGTAGAGCATTATCAAGAGCAAATTAATCGTGCTAAATGGCGAGTACCTAAACTTCCTGGAGTAAAAGCAGCAGATTACTCTTTAACTTATAATTTTCAGTCAATTCTTTCTGTATATTCTTTTTGTATGTGTCCAGGTGGAAAAGTTGTTCCTGCTCCACCATCCAAAGGATTGAATATTGTAAATGGAATGAGTAATTACAAACGAAATTATAAATTTGGAAATTCTGCAATTGTGGCTGGAGTCAGCATCCCGATGCTTGTAGGTAATGAATTAGAACCATTAAAAGCCTTAGAATGGTTAATGGAACTAGAAAAAAAGTTTTTTGAATTTTCTAATAGTTACAAAGCTCCTGCAGTAAAAGTTTCTGATTTTATGAATAAAAAAATTACAACTCATTTTGAAGAAACTTCATATCCACTTGGTCTCGTAAGTGCTGATTTTAGAGAATTGTTCCCAAAAATTGTTTATGAATCTATGGAAGAAGCAATTCACGATTTTAAGAAGAAAATACCAGGTTTCGAAGACGGTGTAATGATGGGATTAGAAAGTAGAACTTCTGCTCCAATACAGTTAATAAGAGATGAAATGAAAGTAGCCGGTTTTAAAAACTTTTATCTTGCTGGCGAAGGTTCTGGCTTAGCGGGCGGCATAATAAGCTCTGGTGCCGATGGAATTAAATGTGCTATGGATATTATTTATAATGAATAGTAATTTATGTATTATTAATTCTATCTCCTGCATCGCCTAAACCAGGAAGTATGTATTTTTTATCGTTTAACTCTCTATCTATTACAGCAGTAATTATTTCAACATTAGGAAAATTCGCACCTATTTTTTCTAAACCTTCGGGTGCTGAAACTATTGAACAAACTGTTATATTAGTAATTCCATCCATTTCTAATTTACTTAATAACGTATTTATACTCCCGCCTGTAGCCAACATTACTTCTAATATTATTACTTTATAATCCTTAGATATTTTTGGGATATTATAATAATATTCTTCGCTCTCGAAAGTTTCTTCATTCCTTTTCAAAGCTGCATAGCCAATAATTAAATCAGGATAAATTTCTTGAAATGCTGGCAATAAAGATAGTCCAGCTCTTAAAATAGGAATTACTAAAACCTTTGCACTTATCTTTTTGCCCTTTGTAATTTCTAAGGGTGTTTCTACATTAATTTCTTCTGTATCTAAATTAAAAAGAGATTCTATTGCTAAATGGTATGATATTCTTTTTACTGCATCTCTAAAATGGCTTGAATTAGTATTTTTATTCCTTATAATACTAATATCATTATGAACTAATGGATGATCTAAAACTTTTATCATAATTCATTACATTAAAAATTAGGAAATAATATTATTGAAATTCGGGGCATCGAAAAAAATGAACTAAATTCAACATTCCTACTAAATTCGGGTTTTTTGGGGTCTATTCTGGGGTCGTAATTAGTTTTGGTTACTCCAAGCATAAAATTAAGTTTCCATTCTGCAACGAAATTAACTAAGCCTAATCCACTAATAGGTAAATTAAAATAAAATCCTAAGCCTGTATTTATTCCAGGTTTATTATCAACTACTGTTTCGTTCCTATTTTTTTGATATTCATTCATTAAATAAGAAAATCCAACCATACCAAAAAAATTAATTCTACCATGTGGATTAACAATGAAATTAGATGTTAATTCTATTTGCTGATGAATGTTTGGTTTATCTATGTCTTCAAATTTTTCTACTAACTTATTATTTTTAGAATATAAATATGTTCCTGTGATTACTATAAAATCAATCGGAGAATAATGTGCTGTTCCTCCGATAGTAAATAGACCTTCATAAGATACATTACTAAAAGGATCTCTTGGCTCGTAGTATTCTACAATTGTATTAGTTGAAATAACTAAACCAGCACCAATCAATTTTTTATACGGATCATATTCTTTTTCTTCGTCATCAAAATCATTTTGTGCTATTGTATTAATACTCATTATTAAAAATAAATTCAATATTATAGCTAAATTAAAAAGTTTTTTTGCATTATGTGTTGTCATTTTTATTACCTCATCAATATTTATTCTTTTTACTTCTGAAATTTTTTCTGCTACTAACTTTACAAAACTTGGTTTATTTCTTTTGCCTCTAAATGGTACAGGTGTCATAAAGGGAGAATCTGTTTCAATCATAATTCTATCAAGGGGCGCTTCTACTAATGTATCAATGTTTTCAAATTTTTTAAAAGTAACATTTCCCGTGAATGAAACATAAAAACCAAGTTCTAAAGCACTTCTTAAAAAATTTGTATTACCACTAAAGCAATGTAGAACCCCTGTTAGATTACCATTTTGCTCGCTTTCTAAAATTTCGAGTAAATCATTATCACTATCTCTATTATGTATAATTACAGGCTTTTTGGTCTCTTTGGCAATTTGTAATTGGTATTTGAAAACTTTTTTTTGAACTTCGGGAGTAGCAAAATTATAATAATAATCTAAACCTATTTCTCCAATTGCTACTACTTTACGATTTTCTGTCAAGTTGTATATTACTTTCTCAATATCTTTGTTGTAAGAATTAGCATCGTGTGGATGAACACCTATTCCACAATATAATTTATCATAATTTTCAGTTAATTTTAAAACGCTATCAAAATTTTTTGGATTGATTGCAGGAACTATAATATTTTCTATTCCATTATTGAAAGCTTCATTAATAATCTCGTCTCTATCATGATTGTATTCTTCAGAATCCAAATGAGCGTGTGTATCAATCATTATTTTTTAAGTTCCTCTATTTTCTTGATTACTTCATCTACGTGTCCATCAACTTTTACATTAGACCATTTGTATACTATTTCACCATTATCATCAATCAAAAAAGTAGAGCGTATTACTCCAATAAATTTTTTACCATACATAGATTTTTCGCCCATTACCCCAAATAAATTACAAATTTCTTTTTCGGGATCTGCAATCAATGTAAAGTTTAAGTTGTATTTTTCTTTAAATTTTTTATGTGATTTTTCATCATCAGGGCTTACACCAATTACTACTACATCTTTAGTAGCAATTCTTTCCATATTATCTCTAAAACTACATGCCTCTTTAGTACATCCCGAAGTATCATCTTTAGGATAAAAATAGAGTACTATCCATTTTCCATTATAATTAGAGAAATTAATATTATTGCCATTTTCATCTTTTCCTATAAAATTAGGAACTTTATCTCCAATATTCATATTTATTCCCTTTTATTATTCTTTAATTTCAATTGCACCAAATAAATCGTATAATTTTTTATCTAAATTACCCGAAGATGCATTTTCGGATAAATCTTTGCTTTTAGACGTTTCAATTTTTTCATTGTTTATATTATTTTTTTTGGTTTGTTCTAATTTTTCTTCTGTTAATTGAGTGTTGTAGTCAATTTTTTTTTCTGTATTAATTGAAATTGGTTCTTTATAATTTTGATATTGTGGATTTTCAATTATTTTATCAATTATTTCAATAATTTCATCTAAGTTCTTGGTTTTAGCCAAGCTAATTATCTGTAATAGTGCTAATTCAAATTTAATTTTTGGTAGAGATGTATTTTTTAGATTTTGTTCTGTTTTTATTAATATATTAATTATTCTAATTAAATCTTCGATTGAATAATCTTTGATTTCATTTTTCATTAATTGAATATCGTCTTCTGTAAGATCTAATAAATCAGTATTATTTGTAGCTTTTAGAACCGACATATTTCTGTAAAATTCAATTAAACCTTCGATAACTTCGCCATAATCGTATCCATTTAATAAAATATCGTTCGATATTTCAAAAATTGCCTTACAATCTTTTGCTTTAAGATGCTTATTAATAGTAAAATATAACTCTGTATCTACAAAATGTAAAGCATCTTTTAAATTATCAATAGTTATATCTTTATCACAAAATGCTATTACTTGGTCGAATATAGATTGAGCATCTCTCATAGAGCCATCGCCTTTTTGGGCTATAATTCTCAATGATTTATCATCAATATTAATACCTTCGTTATCTGATATATACCGTAGTTGATTTACAATACTATTAATATCCATTCTTTTAAAGTCATATCGTTGGCATCTACTGGTAATAGTTGGTAAAACTTTATGTGGTTCGGTGGTAGCAAAAATAAAGATCAAGTGTTTTGGTGGCTCTTCCAAAATTTTTAATAGTGCATTGAATGCTGCATTAGATAGCATATGCACTTCGTCTATTATATAAATTTTATATTTAGCATTTGTAGGCGGATACTTTGCATTCTCTCTTAATTTTCTAACATCTTCCACACTATTATTAGAAGCACCGTCTATTTCTATTACATCTAATGAGCGATTTTCTAATATCGCTATACAATTTGCACATTTGTTACAAGGTTCGTAGTCAATAGGTGATAAACAATTTACAGCCCTCGCTAAAATACGTGCTGTAGTAGTTTTGCCTACACCACGTGGTCCACTAAATAAGTATGCGTGATGAATTCTATTTGATTTAATTGCATTTTTTAGTGTGTTGGTAATGTGTTCTTGCCCAACTACACTATCAAATGTTTGAGGTCGCCATTTCCTTGCAGTAACAATATAATTGATTTCCACTTTTAATTTAAAATTATTAATAAATCAAAGATAAAAATACTTAATTATTATTGTAACTTTAAAATAAAAAAATATGTCATTTAATTATTAAAATATTATTAATTTTAGATTTATAATTTTTAAAAATATATTTAAAGGTTCTTGTTTATGTTTAATTTTAATAAAATATCGATTATAGCTTTTCTTTTTATTATTTTTTCTTTAGATGGATTTGCCATATCTAAATTAAAAAGCAATAATAATCTAAATATTCCCGAATATGTAATAAACAAGAACAAGTTTATTGCAAACAAAGTAGATGAGCGTTATTATTTATCTCGAAGTATCCACGTAAAGTTTAAAGACCAAGTAACTGCTCGCTATAACAAAAAAAATGAATTATTCAACTTTATAAAAAAAGAATTTAAAATATCAAACATTAATGAAGCAGAATATTCATTTAAGAATAATTTACAAGAACAATTGCTCTCAAATGATAAATTTGGATTAAGTAGAATTGTTACTTTAAATTTTTATGAAGATATAGATCCATACGAAATGTCAATCCAATTAATGAAAAATGATTTGGTAGAATATGCAAGTCCTATTTTCATAAGATATCAAAATAAAGTAACTGTAAATGACCCATTTCAATCCCAACAATATGTTTTAGAATTATTAAAATTAGGTGATGCTTGGGAAATATCAAAAGGTGATACAAATATAATTATTGCAATTGTAGATTCAGGAACAGATATTAACCACGAAGATCTAATAGATAATATTTATATTAATAGAAAAGAAATTCCAAACAATGGTATAGATGATGATGGAAATGGCAAAATTGATGATGTAAATGGTTGGGATTTTGTAGGAAATATTACTTATCAAGATTTAATTCAAGGAAAGTTCAAAGAAGATAATAATCCTATCAATAATGGTAATTTTCACGGAACTCACGTTGCGGGCTGTGCTTCTGCAGTAACAAATAATGCCAAAGGTATCGCATCGCCTGGATATAATTGCAGAATAATGCCTTTGAAATGTGCCGCAGATAACCCAAATTTAGGAGCAGGAATTCTAAGAGGTTACGAAGCTGTTCTTTTTGCTGCACAAAACGGAGCTACAGTAATTAATTGTAGTTGGGGAGGTCCCGGTGCAAGTCCAGCAGAGCAAGATATAATAAATGCAGCGACTGAACTTGGCAGCATAATAGTAGCTGCTTCTGGAAACGATGGAGCATTTTTAGATGTTTTCGATCAATATCCTTCGAATTATGATAATGTAATTAGTGTAGGTGCATCTAATGCTAACGACCAAATAGCAAATTTTACTAATTATGGAAATAGAGTAGCAGTATATGCACCTGGACAGCAAATATATTCCACTATGCCAAACAATTCTTATTCTCGGCAGGATGGTACATCATTTGCATCACCTATTGTTGCAGGTTTAGTAGGACTTATAAAATCAATTCATCCTGATTGGAATACAAAAAAAATATTCCACCAATTACGAAGTACTTCTGATAAATTGAATAATATAGGCGATTTCCAGTATTTATTCATAGGAAGAGCTAATGCCCAGAAAGCTTTAATGTATAATAATCCCAAATATCCAGAAATGACTGTTCCAGGAATATATGCAGAAAATTTGAATATAATGAATCAAAATAAAGCTTTAAATCTAAATGTTACTAATAAGTTAAAAGTTGATCTTGTAAATTATTTATCTACTGCAGATAACTTAACTGTTACAATCTCGGCTTTAGATAATTATATAAATGTAAAAAACACTCTAATTAATATTCCAAAAATTGAAACTGAAAGCTCAAAACAAATAGAAATTGAAATAGATTTATTACCTAATTGCCCTTGGTACGAAGGTTTTGCTCAGATTTTGTTAAAATACGAGAGCTTTGGTTACCTCGATTATCAAGTATTGAATTTACCTATAAAAATTCAATCTAATAATGTATTTTCTCAATTTGCTAATTTACCAAGTGCTTATCAAATATTATTCTATGGTGCTGATGCTCCGAAAAAAGATAATTTATGGGCTGTAGCACAAAGTCAAAGTGCAGGTTCATTCCTATATTACCAAAATGGCCAAACATATAATTTTAATCAATTATCAAATGAGCCTTCTTATTGTGTATATGCATTTAATGAATCTAAAGGTATTATTGGTACCAGTCCCGAAAATGGCAACGCAAAAATTCAAATATCTTCTAATAGTGGTAGAAATTGGACTTCTGTAAATGTAAGCAATTTAACTCCATTTATAAATGCTATTCATTTCTGGGATGATAATAATGGTATATTCTTAGGTGATCCCAAAAGTAATATATGGGGAATAGCCAAAACTGATAACGGTGGTCTTAGTTGGACTTTAATAGAAAATGTGCCGCCACCATTGAATACAGAAACGGGATATGTAGAATCTATTGCTATTTATCGAGATTACATATGGTTTGGTACATCGCAAGGAAGAGTATTTTATTCTAATAATAAAGGACTGACTTGGAATGTAAGTAAGACTATAATAGGAACTAGCTTATCTAAAATGTCTTTTTTGGATAATAAAAAAGGATTTGCATTATATAATGTTGGCTCTGGTCAGAATGCTCTTACTTACATTGCTTATACTACAGATGGTGGAGATACCTGGAAGACTGGTATTCACGATTTTAATAAATCGGGAATTAGACCTTCAGATATTCATTGCGTGCCAGATGTAGGCAAAGTGGTGATTTTGGCTTCAAATAATGCAGTATACGAATCAGACGATGATGGTGCAACTTGGAAACCTGTCCTTACTAAACGTATGGATGCTGTTACTCTTGGTTTTGGAATTAATGATGGTCCAAAAGTAAGATTATGGTCAATGGGAATGAGTGGTGTAGGTTATTTAGATTTTACATTAAAGCCACTTTCTGAAAGAAAAGAAATATCTACTATATCTGATAATCCTTTTAATTTTGGAGAGATAAAAGTTGGTAGTTCTAAAATATCAAAAGTTGAAATTAAAAATTCAGGAAATGTAGATTTAAATATTCAAAATGTTGTTATTAATTTTCCTGATGGTAGTGATACAACTGAATTCAAATTAATGAATCAACCATCAAATATGCTTAAGCCGTCAGAAGTCATGCCTTTAAATTTAGTATTTAGGCCTAAATCGGTTGGGAAAAAGACTGCTATTCTAAAAGTTTATAGTGATTCCGAACCAAAAGAATTAAATATTGAATTAGTTGGATATGGTATTGATGCTTCTAGTGTTTATTTAGAATTAGACAATGATAATATAGAAATTAGCCCTATACCAGCTAATCAGTTTTTAAATATTAATTTGATAAATAATAATTTGAATATATTGGGTTACAAAATATTAGATATTAATGGAAGAGAATGTTCCGCTGGCAAGATTAATTCGAATTTATTCTCTATAGATTTAAATAATTTATCGAATGGAATGTATTATATACTCTTTATTTCTAATGATAAAGTTTATTATAAGAATTTTATTAAACAATGATTGATTTAAAATAATAAAAAAAACGGGTTATCCACCGCTTTTTTTATGAATAATATTAAATTTATTTATTATTTATACTGCCTTATGAATTCTAATCTATCTTGTAATTGGGATACGGGAACTAAAAGCTTTTCTTTGTCCATAATTGCATCTTCGTGTGATTGAAAAACTAAGTCGTAATCCTTGCTCATTACAATCGCTTCTTCTGGGCAAACTTCTTCGCAAAATCCACAATATATACATCTTAGCATATCTATTTCGAATACTTCTGGATAACGCTCTTTTTCTTTATTGGTTTCTCCAGCTTGCACAAATATTGCTAAGGCAGGGCAAACTCTCGAACATAATCCACAAGCTACACAACGCTCTCCATCTTCATCTAATACTAAAACAGGTCTACCTCGATAAGAACCTTCAGGTGTCCATTTTTCTTCAGGATATTGGCGTGTAAATTTTGGTTTAAACATTTCTTTAAAAGTTAGACCTAAACCTTTAGCTATTTCGGGAATATAAAGTTTTTCCCAAAATGTAAGCCTTTCTGCTTCTGTATTTTTAGTATTATTCATATTTTATAATTAAAAGATTATTTAATAAAATAAACGATAAAAGCTGTAATTATTGCATTTAACAAAGATAGTGGTAATAATACTCTCCAACCTAAATTCATCAATTGGTCGTATCTAAATCTTGGCACTGACCAACGTACCCAAATAAAGAAGAATATAACAAAAAATACTTTTAGACCAAATACTAAGAAATGAACAATTGCAAGCTGGATTGATCCTTCGGTAAGTCCTAAAACAGATGGAGAAAAAGGTAAAGCCCATCCACCTAAAAATAGTAATGAAATTAGAGCTGATGCAGTAGTTAGATTAGCATATTCAGCCAGGAAAAACATACCAAATTTCATTCCGGAATATTCTGTATTGAATCCACCAACTAATTCTGGTTCTGCTTCTGGTAGGTCAAATGGAGCTCTATTAGTTTCTGCAAAAGATGCTGTAAGAAATATTAAAAATGCAATTGGTTGGATAAAGATATTCCAACGCCAACCGTTCCATCCTTGCTGAAAAGCTACTATATCATTTAGTGAAAAAGAGCCTACCATCATTATTACAGAAATTAAAGAAAGTCCCATAGCTAATTCATAAGAAATCATTTGTGCCGAAGAACGTAATCCACCAAGTAGCGAATATTTGTTATTAGAAGACCATCCAGCTAAAGTAATTCCATAAACACCAACAGAAGTCATTGCTAATATGAATAGTAGTCCTATATTTAAATCAGGAGCAAGTCCTAAATAATATTTATTGCCGCCAATTTCAATGTAACTCGAAAATGGGATTACAGCCCATACAGCAAAGGCTATTCCCATAGATATTACAGGGGCTAAAGAATGGAAAAATTTATCTGCATTTTTTGGAACAATATCCTCTTTCATAAATAATTTAAAAACATCAGCAAAAGGCTGAAATGTTCCCCACGGACCTACTCTATTAGGACCTATTCTACCCTGGATAAAAGCTGAAATTTTTCTTTCGAGATAAACATTTACAGCTGCCATTAATTGCAAAACTAATACAATAAATAGTGCTTTTATTAATGCTTCTATTACAATTATTAAAGTAGTTGACATATTTTCTTTTCTTAAATATTAATAATGTGGTTTCATATTGTGCGACTGATAATGCCATATTTTAGGATCTGGTTTATCGCCTTTATTTAGAACTAATCCGAAATATTCATCTAATTTATCATAACTCATATATTTAAATGATGGTATTTTCTCAGCAATTTCTTTAAATATATCTTCTGATTTTGTATAATGATAATTTAATCCAAAATGCTTGCTTAATAAAAACAAGATTTTCCAACTTTGTTTGCAATCTCTTAGTTCGTGTTGAGTCCATCTATCATTTGGAGCGCCAAATTTATCTAATCGGCTCATTTTCATTCCCATAAATCTTAAATTTTCTTTTGTAGTAAGTGCGGGAGTGAAATGTTGCACTCTCTTATCTTTATTTACGTAGGTTCCTTCTATTTCTGCATAAGTAGACGCAGGCAATACAATATGAGCTAAATCTGTTAATTTATTAAAATTATAATATAATACAACTAATAGTTCTAACTTAGGTAAATAATCATAAATATGAGAAAAGTTTCTGAAATCTTCCTCCATTACAAATAGTGCTTTTATCTTTTTAGTGTTTATTAATTCGGGTAAATCTTTTATTTTATCATTTCTATTAGGAATTAAAGATAAAATCTCTTTTACTCCATTAGTATTTGGTGCTTTATCTTTTACAATTAAAAATCCATCTTCTTCTATAGAATAATCTACGTGTTCGTTATAATCAATATTATTCGTACCAAAAACATCTTTTGCAAATTTTAGAAGCATATAATTATCTTCACAAGTAGCTTTTGCAGATGCTACAAACATTATCTCGCTATGCTTAAATTTACGTAATTCATCTGCAGTTTTAGCAATTGCATTTTTCCAATCTGTATTTTGTTTTTTGCCATTAATAGTAATTTGTGGGGATGAGATTCTATTTTCATTTACAAACTTATAATGATTCAGACGTGCATCATCTGTAAGCCAATACCTATTTACATACATATTAGCTCGTGGTTCTATTCTTAGAATCTCGTTATTTCTTACACCTATGTAAATATTAGAGCCTGTAGAATCTGCAAATGAAATAGATGGATTAAAACTCATATCCCAAACACGCGATTTAAACCTAAAGTCTGGGCTAGTAAGAGCACCTACGGGGCATAATTCGATAACATTCATAGAATAAGGGTTGTCTAATTGTGTTCCTTCGGATAATTTAATAGTAACGTGGTCTCCACGTTGTACAAAAGTTAAAACATCCTGTTTTGCTAATTCTTTTGAATAGCGAATACATCTCGAGCAAGAAATGCATCTTTCGGCATCGAATAATACATTTGGTCCCCAAACTACTCTTTTATCTTTATGATTTTTGGTCTCATCAAACCTACTTTCGCCCTTAGAGTGTCTGAAAGCGTATTCTTGGAGTTTACATTCGCCAGCTTCATCACAAATTGGACAATCCAATGGGTGATTTATCAATAAAAATTCCATAACAGCTTCTTGTGCTTCAATTACTTTAGGATCGTTAAGCTTTACGACCATTCCATCGGATATTTGTGTTGCACAAGCAATTTGTAATTTTGGTAAAAAGGCTATTTCTGGCTTATTATCTTGATTTAAAACAAACGAACCATCAGGATTTCTTTTGGGCATACCAACTTCTACTAAGCACATCCTACAATTACCTGCTACTGATAGCTCGGGATGCCAACAAAAATGTGGAACTTCTATGCCATTTTCATAAGCTGCTTCGATAATTGTCTTGCCCGTTTTTGCTTCAATTCTTTTATTATCTATATAAATATGAGGCATTAATTAAATTTTCTCCTTAATTTTTAAATATAGTTTTTATATTTTATAAAACTTTACAAATTACTAAAATAATTCTAATAATTAAAATTTAAAAATATCAAATTAAATTTTCTAATTCGCTTTCTATAGTTCTCCAAATTTTTTGGCAATTGAATTTATTTTCATAAAATGGCTTACCAATAACTATAGAATCAAATCCATTCTTTACGTAATCATTTAGTTTAATTAGTTGCTTATAATCATCTATATCATAATTAATTGTTATTAATATATTATTTTGTTTAAAAATTTCCCCAAATTTATCTAATATTTCAAAGAATTTAATATGATCTTTTTCATTAAATTTTAATAAAATTCTTTTGCAATTGCTTTTTTTCATTAAGTTAATTATATCTTCTAAATTGCATTTAAATTCATTATATGTATAGAAATAATTATCCTGATAAATTAACGAAATTCCTATACGAGAATTTTTATAAATATTTATTAATTCAATAAAAGAATCAAAATTTACATTAATAATATCGGATAGAAATAAGCGATAAATTCCATTCTCTAATAAAATACTACAATTTTCCTTATCTAAAATATTAGTTTCGAATTCTATGGGAATATCTATACAATTTTGGAAGTAAAGAATTGTATTTATATTTAATAAATTATTTTCATTACATAAAGATTCTTTATCACTTATTAATAGAGTTTTTGCATTTTCTTTTCTTAATAATGTAAGTAACTTAATAGGATCTTTACATATACTTAAAAATTTAGTATCTTCAGAATTAATTAACAATTCTGATTCTCCACATTTAAGAATTATTTTTGGTATTACAAGTATCATTTAAAAGCAAATCTCAATGATTTTTTAATTAAATTTTCGATTGTTAATTCATTTTCATTTAATTCTCTTAATGCTTCGTTTACTGCTTTTTCTGCGCTCGCTTTATTATAGCCTAAAGCAATAAGTGCTTGGATTGCTTCACTCTGAGTTTTATTTAGATTATCAGAACTTCCTAATAATAAATTATCGGTACTATCAGTAGATAAATTTCTTATTTTGTCTTTTAATTCAAAGATTATTCTTTCTGCTGTTTTTTGCCCTATACCAGGCATCTTTTTAAAAGAATTAACGTTTTGTTGAGTTATTAACTTATATAGTTCTGTTACATTAACCGAAGATAAAATCATTAATGCTGTTTTTGCACCAATACCATTAATTGAGCTTAGTAAATTAAATGCTTCACGCTCTAAATTATCAAAGAAACCATATAAGAAAAATTGCTCATCTTTCAAAAAGTAATTTGTATATAGTTTGGTTGTTACTCCTAAATCGGGTAATTTTTCGAAAGTTTGAATTGTAATATTAATCTTATATCCAATTCCGTTGTTTTCTAAAATTGCTATATTCCCTTGTTTGAAGACTAATTTTCCCGTTATATAATCAATCATTTTTTAGTTAAAACTATTTATTTTTTACAAACATAAGAACTTTATCTTGTTTATTAAATTTGATTTCTAAAAAATAAACACCTATAGATAATTCTCTTATATCTATTCTAAATGTATTTAAACCTAAAATACTTTTAAATTTATAGAAATTATAAAAACCTCCTAATAGAGAATGAATACTAATATCTATATTACTCTCTAAATTAGTAAAAAAACTTAAATTTAGATAATCATCTGCTGGATTTGGAAATATAATAGGAGAAAAAATGAAAAAATCAGATTTAATTTCTATTGTATCAGAATAACTTTTGCAATAATTAGTATCAATTATTTCTGCATAATACTTCCCCGACTTAAAAGGATATAATTGAGCAATATGATAATCTTTAATCAGGCTATCGTTAAAATACCAATTTATTTGATTCTCATAATTAAAATTTTCTATTTTTAAAAGATAATTTGATAACTTCAATATCGGTTTATCGGGTAATTTATTGAAACTAATATTAAATGAAAAACTTGAGTCTGTACATCCATTTTTCGAAATTATGTAAGCTTTATATTCCCCTTCTTTATAAAATTTTCCGATATTCCCTCTTTGTCCATCAGACCAATATACTTCTAATGAGTCTTCTTTGGGTGTAATTGCTTCTACGATAACGGGATTTCCTTCGCATTCAGGATTTTTAGTTAAACTTCTTAACTTAATAAGATTTTTATCATAATAATCTACATTAATAATTTTGGAGTTAATAAAGCAATTACTTTCATTTTTATAGTAGCAAAAAATAGTACTAGGTTCTTTAATTTTAACTTTATTTCCTTTCTCACCATTAGACCATTGGTAATTTATTTCAGATCTTGGCTCTAATACTTCTATAAATATGCTATCTGATGAGCATATTTTAATATCTTTATTAATATTTAATTGAATTTTATCTTTTTCACAATAATTTAAATCCATTTTCCAAAGCCCTCGTCCAAAAGTTGAAGCGTATAAAACTCCGTTGATACTATCTAATTCGATGTCAGTAACAATTGGATAACCGATACTATTAGAAAAATTATCCCAATTATTAGAATGGTAGGTTTTGGTATAGATTCCCGCATCCGTTGCTAAATAAAAAATTGAGTCTTTAGGTTGATAGATAATTTTATTGATTGGAATTCGTGGCAAATTATAAGTTAAATTAATTAATTTCTCTTTGTTTTCTAATTTAGCAACTTTTAAATTATTCTGAAAATCACCTAAAGACAAATAAATATCATTCCCAACCTTGATTATCGAAGTAATATAATTGTTTAAATTTCTAACTATATTAGTTTCTCCTTCCTTATTTATTTTAAGTAATATCGAGCCTTTAGAAAATATAATTTCATTATTATCTATTAAGAAATCCTTTATTATAACAGTATCATTAGGTGAATTAAAACTTGTTAATTTTGTCCAATTCTTCCCATAATCAGTAGATAACCAAATATTTTTAAATGCTACAAAAATAGAATCAGCATTATCAGTGATATAAATTTTAGTATTCCAAGGTCTAATTTCATCTATATTTTCTGTAATATTTGACCATTTAAACTCTTTACCTAAATTTTCCGAAATATAGACTTGTCCCGATTGTAAAACACTAAATACATAGTTAGGCTTATTTTTGGGTATTACAATATCCATTGCATCGCCACTAAGGCTGTGATTTGCATTTTCGTTATAAAATCTTATTAGTCCATTATCTTGAGAGCCTGCAAATACAAGCTCAGGATTTATAGGATTAAAACCAACATTATAAAATTGAGTTATACCTAAACCTTCGCTTAAATTTTCCCAAGTGTAACCTTTATTAGTGCTGCGATATAGTCCACCATCATTAGCTAAATATATATTACCAGAATTATCAAAAATTAGGTCGTGTTGGTCTACGTGAATATTATTACTTATAATTTCGAAAGTTTTGCCACCGTTAGTTGAAAAATGTAATGGAACGCCACCAATATAAATTTCATTTGGATTATAATTATTTATAGCAATCATTAAATTATAGAATCCTTGACCTCCAACTAAATATCTTGCAAATTCTGAACTTAGTAAATTTTGGAAACTATTTCCTTCATCACTGGAATAAAATAAATTTGCTCTTTCTAAAGAATAAAATTTATCAGATAAAACCCATAAAGCCGAGGGACTCGAAGGTATTGTATATAATTCTATTCGATTAGAATTTTTAATTTCTAATATTGGGGAGAATGTATTACCACCATCAGTCGTTTTATACACATAATTAATATTTTTATTTGCAGTAGATACATAGATAATATCAGGATTTTCAGGATGAAATTCAATGTCAGATATGAAATTATTAGTAATTAAAGTTTGTAAAGTTTTAGTCTGAAAATTGAAGGAATAAAGTCCTTTATCAGAGCCTAAATATATTAAATCAGAATTGAGGGGATGAACATTAACTTTTTTTATAAATTTAATATTATTTATGATTATTTCATCTAAAGAATTAAAAGTTTTACCATTATCAATACTACGTAAAATGCCTAATGTATATCCACGAAAAAACTCACCACCACGTGCATCTCCCGTAGCTAAATAAACTTTGTTTGGTTCTGAAGGCGAAAAAGCAATATCAGATATACCAATCGAAAAAAAATTTGTTTCATCAATATTTCTCCAAGTTTTATCCTTAATATTGTATATCCATAAACCACCACCAGCAGAACCCGCCCATATTTCGTTAGAATCTAATGGATTAAATTTAATACAATTTAGACGACCGAATCCATAATTTAAATTAGTTTCGTTTACAAATTTTCTTGGACCTATTTCATTCCATTTAATATCTGAATTGAATTTATCTTTTTTAATAAAAGCTTTTAATTCTTTATAGTAATTTAAAATATAATTTTGATCAACTAAAAATTCTTTTCTATAGTTCCAAAAATCTTTTACTCTTTCTTTTTGTTTATTATAATTTTGCGATAGACCAATGCTGACGCAATATAATAGCAAAAAAAAGTATATTAAAATCTTCATCTATTTAGTGTTGTTTTATAAAATCTTTAAAATACAAATTACCATTATTTTGCAATATTAAAATATAAAATCCTTGCGAATAATTAGTAAAATCAATATCAATATTAGCTTTGTAATTCATATCGATAGATTTAGAAAATACTTCTCTGCCGTTTAAATCAATAATCTTTATAATACTTTTTCCAACTACACCTCTTATATCTAAATTAAATTTACCAAAATTCGGATTTGGAATTAAATCTATTGAAATTTTATCTTCTGCAATGTTTTTAACATTTGTAATAAAGTTATATGTATCTGAAACATTAGAACACTTAGTTTCGCTATAGACTTCCACGTAATAATAACCATCGCCTATCATTTCGATTACATTAGTATCAACGTTTTGTATTAATTTACCATTATAGTACCATTTATAGCTCCATCCTGAATCAGCAGTTAATAAATTACCATTTTTGGTTATAATAGGTTTGTTAGGTATTATTCCTTCTGATACCTCTACAGTATTAGAGATTAGATAACATCCATTAGCAGCATAAGCTGTTGCAAAATATTTACCAGGCTTATTTACAAAAATTCGTCTATTAGTATCTCCATTAGACCATAGATAATTTTTTAAACCTAATGGTAAGCTTAATTGAATTGAATCTTTATTACATAAATAACCATTATTTTCTGCATTTATAATAAAATTAGGTACTGGTTTTACGTTTACATCTATTACATCACTTCTAGCACTACATCCATATTCGTCTTTAACTGTAAGATAATAACTACCTGTAGAATATATTGTTGTTGTTCTATTAGTATCTCCATTAGACCAAGAAAATTTATAATAATTTCCTTCGAATGATAATTTTACACTATCTCCATAGCAAAATTCTAATTTCCCGTTGTAAGTAATTTTAGGTTTATCTAATTTACAAGAAAATATTTCGTTTCTCCAAATACCTCTTCCGAAGGTTGCAATGTAAATTTTACCGTTGGAATAATTTACATCTATATCTGTTACTACAACAGGTGGTAATTCTGTACCAAAAACTTGCCATTTACTTTCGGATGCATTTTTAATGAAAACACCAACATCAGTTCCTATTACTAATGTCCCTGCTGAATTTTTTATATTAACAATACAATTTACAGGAAGACTTGGTAAATTATAAGTAATATTATTTCTATTTTTACCGTAAAATTCATATACTCTTTCATTAGGTGTATAACCACTAACGCTTACATAGATTCTTTTTGGGTCGTCGTAATCTACGCTAATTCCTGTAACTACATTACTTAATGTCGTTAATGTTTCCCAAGTTGTTCCTCCATTATATGTTACATAAATACCTGATGATTGTGCAATATATATTATATTAGTGTCCTTTGGTGCAATTGCTATATGATCTATAGGACTAGAAAAAGAATAATTAGAAATTTTACTCCAATTAGTTCCATTATTAGTTGATTTATATAAATCTTTATATCCTACATATATAGTTGATGGTTTAAAAGGATTAAGTACGAAAGGTGTAACCCATTCTGCACTTTCTCCTTGAATCATACTTGGAGAAAAAACTACATTAAATGAATTACCACCATTAGTGGATCTATAAATATTGCCATTCTGAGTTGTACAAAAAATTATATCAGGATTTAATGGATTAATTTGTGTATCCATTCCATCGCCACCATTAACGTGATACCATTGATTATTCTTTAATAATTGAGTGCCATTATCTTGACTACCTCCTGTAATAATTTCTACGGGTGAATTAGCAACAGATAATCTATAAAATTGCATTATACCGAGACCATTACTTATATCTTTCCAGGATACACCATTATTAGTCGAAACATAAATACCACCATCATTAGCAGAATATAATTCTAATGTTTTAGGATTGTATAGCAAGTAATGTTGATCTGCGTGAACGTAAGGTTTATTATTACTTCCGGTCCAATGATTTACTAATTCCCAAGTAGTGCCTTTGTTTGTAGATTTCCAAATATGAATACCTCCAATAAAAACTAAATCTTCGTTAACGGGAGATACAGCTATTGCTAAATCATAAAATCCTTGTCCATAAGTACCACTACCATTAGCATTGATTCCTAAAATATTAGGACTGTTTGACATTAATTCAAAACTATCGCCTGCATTATTGCTTCTCCATAAACCTCCATAAGATCCTGATTGACTTAAGGCACCTAATAAATAAACTACATTAGGATTTTTCGGAGTAACTCCAATTTCGAATCTGTTTATATTCCCTTGTTGTAAGATTTTTTTCCAAGTTTCTCCAGCATTTGTAGATTTATAAAAGGCAGAATTTCCTGTATAAGAACGAAACCCAGAAGTTACAGCATAAATAACATTTGGATCGTCAGGTTTAAATTCCATTTCTCTAAAAAATCCTTGAGCTTTTTCTACCCATTCATATCCGCCATTGGTAGACTTAAATAAACCTTTTGATGTAGCGGCATATACGATGTCAGGATTTTTAGGATGTACTAATAAGCGTGCAGCAACTATTGCATCGCCTAATCCGCTTTTAAGACCAACTAATTCCCAAGTCTCACCTCCATCAATTGATTTCATTATACCTATTGAATATATATTGCTTTGAAAGTATCCATTATCATCGCCTGTTGCTACATATATAATATTTGGATTTGATTCTGATATTGCTATATCACCAACTCCTAATGACATTATATCTGTAAAACCCATTTTTTTCCAGGTATTACCTTTATTAGTACTTCTCCATACCCCTCCTGCTGCAGTTCCCACCCATATAATATTATCATTGTTGGGATGAATTCTTACTACATTAATTCTACCAAGCCCTGATGATTGATAACTTAATTTATTTATTGGAATATTTGTTGGACCAACTTCTTCCCATTTATAATTATTACTAAGTAGACTAAGCTCTCTATTCGAATTTAAAAAATTTATGTATTCTTTATAAATTTCTATACCATTTGGAAATTTACCAGTTGGATATACTCTTGGTTCCCAAAATTGTTCCCATCTACGAAAAGGTTTTATTCCTCTACCTTTTTCGTATTCTTTGCCTTGCCAATAATCATTAAATGATTTTTGAATACTATAAAAATTATCAAAATCTTTTATATTATTTAACCATTCTTGAGAATATATACTTAAAGTATATAAAAGAGAAAACACTAATAATAAAATTATTCTAAACATCTTAATCTAAAATTAATAAATCAATACATTTAATAACAAATATACTTATAAAAAAGTAACAAATTTACAATTAATTAATCGAATGTTAATTAAAATTAATTTAAATCTTAAGTAATATTACTTAATTAGATTTTAATTAATATAAATATTTTTGAATTATGGAATATAAAATTTAATCTTTTTTGGCACGATTTTATATTTTAATATTTTAAATCAAAATGGTGGGTTTATAATGAAAAAAAAGTTTCTTCTTCTGGTATTTATAGTCTTAATATTTAAAATACAATATTTATCTATATCTCAAGATAACGTAGGTATTGGTACAACTACACCCAATGCTTCAGCTATATTAGAATTATTAGCAACTGATAAAGGATTTTTGGTTCCAAGATTAAACACAACTCAAAGAGATGCAATTTCCAGCCCAGCAACAGGCTTATTAATATATAACACAAGCAATGGAACTTTTGAATATTACAATGGATCGTCTTGGATACAAATTTTTTCAGGAGCTTATTTAACATTAGGAAATGCTAAAATTTTTGTAGGGAACTCTAGTAACCAAGCAGTTGGTGTAGATATAAGTGGCGATGCAACAATCAGTAATACAGGGGTATTGACTATATCAAATGATGCCATAACTACATCAAAGATAGCAAACAGCAACGTAACCGACGCAAAATTAGCGAGCGGAATAAATGCCACAAAGATATCCAGTGGCAACGTAAGTAATACCGAGTTTGATTATTTAGATGGCGTAACATCAAATATACAAATGCAGTTAGATTCGAAGATGGGTAATGCATTAACAAACTCATATATCTTCGTAGGGAACTCAAGTAACGTAGCAACGGGTGTAGCGATGAGCGGCGACGCAACAATCAGTAATACAGGGGTATTGACTATAGCAAATAATGCCATAACAACTGCAAAAATTTCTGATAATGCTGTAGATGGTACTAAAATTAATTTATCGGGAAATACAACAGGCGATTTAATGTATTATAATGGAACTGATTGGGTTAGATTAGCAGTTGGAACGAGTGGACAAGTTTTACAATCAAATGGTACAAATCCTGTATGGACTACAGGAGCAACAATTCCATCGGGAACTGATAAACAAACTTTAAGATATAGCGGTACTACATTAATTGCTACTTCTAATTTAGTTAATGACGGTACCAATATTGGTATAGGAATTACTACTCCATCAGTAGTTTTGCATCAAGATCAAGGGGATAATACTGCTACATATCATAAATTTACAGCAGGAACTACTACGGGTCAATCATCAACAGATGGCTTTGATTTAGGAATAGATAATTCAGGTAACGCGATTATCAATCAAAGAGAAAATTTGAATTTATATCTTTATACAAATAATTCAGAAAGATTAAGAATATGGAATGATGGTCAAATTGGAATCAATTATACAACGAGTTTTGATGATTCATTGAGAGTATGGGTAAATGGTGATGTTCTCATTGATGGTGATTTAGTTGTTACAGGTAATATAGATCCTATATCAATTTCATTAATTCCACAAAATACTACATTAACGGCTTCTGAAGGAACATTTTTCTACGATAATAATACAAAAAGTATAAAATTATATGATGGTACTTCTTGGAGTGAAATAGGCTCAAAAATAAATTCAGATTTAGATTTAAAAAATAATGATAATAATGCTAAAGCAATTAAGTTATATGAACCAAGTTCAAGTGGTAATAATTACACTGCATTTAAGGCTCAAGCACAATCTAATGATATAGTTTATACATTACCAGCTTCAGGAGGTGCATCTAATCAATTTCTTAAAACTGACGGTAGTGGTAATTTAAGTTGGGCTGACATTCCCTCTCCTACATATAATATTATTAGCATTACTTCGGATTATAATTTGCAAACATCAGATCAAATTGTAATTTGTAAAGGTTCAAATAATATAGATATTAATTTACCAAGTGCTTCATCTATGACTGGTAAAATTTTATATTTTAAAAATACAACCGCAATAAATATAGTTACTCTTATTGCTGCAAGTGGAGAAACAATAGATGGAAACAGTACTAAACCTATAACTACTGCAACGAGAATTATGGGTATAGTTTCAGATGGTAGCGAATGGTATTCTATAATTTATAAATAAAAAATATGAAAAATATAGTATTTAAAATATTATACATTTTAATAATTGGAATTGTATCTATTAATTCTTCGAATGCACAATTAATGCATTTGAAAGGTAATATTACCGTTCATCTGAATAATGGTGCAATAATGCAGGTAAACGGTGGTTTGCGTATTGATGCAGGTGCTACATTATCGCATAATACAGGTAGCGTAAGTTATCTAAATGTTTCGGGTAAATTTGTACTATACGGTACTTATACCCAAAATGCAAATGGTAGAATAACATTCAATAAAGGAGCAATAGATACAATAGCTGGAAATTCTACTGTAACAATTGCCCGTGTATATATTGATAAAACAGGAAGTAATAGAGTTGTATTAGATCCCGCTACTGATTTATCAATAACTGACTATTTAATGCTACTTAATAGTTCGCTCGAGCTTGTTAATAGCGATTTATTGCTACAACCTTGGGCAAAAATATATTCTACAGTTAGTTTAGATACTGCTTTGAATACTTTTAATGCAAATAAATGTATAATTAACTCGGGAAGCTCATCTGACCCATTACTTGGCGGAAGAGTAATTAGATTGTTTCCTAATACTCTTAGTTTGCCACAGGATTTTATTTTTCCTATAGGAACACCAGGATATTATTCACCTGCAAAAATTACTTTAAGGGCAAGTGGAGCTACATTTAGCACTTCTCCTGAGATATCAGTTAAACCTGTTGACAAAGAACATCCAAAAGTAGAAGTAAACAATAAGTCTCTATTTAAGTATTGGGTTGTTGATACTAAAGATATTACTATGAATACAAATGGAGCAAATGTAGAATTTTATTACAATGCAGGCGAAGTAACAGGTAATGAATCTAATTATAAAGTTTTGTTGTATGCTCCATCATATAATAATTCCGCAGGTTATTGGAGAGTAGATCCCGGGAATGACAATGATATAGTAGATTTTAATTTGAAATTTTTCTATTCTATTAAAGTAGATACTATACAAGGTGACTGGCTTGCTGGTGAACCGGATGTATCAGAAGCAACTTATTACAGCCGTCAAAATGGAGACTGGGATGACCCAAATACATGGTCTAAAGTTAATTTCGGTGGTCCAGCTTCTACAACTATTCCTAATAAATTGTCTGATAGAGTTAGAATTAAAGATGATACTGTAACTATTGTTGCTGCTCCTGCTGCTGTTAAATTAATTTCTGTAGAAGGAGGAACTAATCCAGGTAAATTAATTATTACCGGGAATTATGCTCTGCAGGGTGATTCTACTATTATCGAAGATGGTGCAGTGCTTGCTTTCCAACATCAAGATGGTATTTCAGCTTTACCATCAACAGCAGGTTGTATTAAAACTAATAAAAGAAGTTTAAGTTCTAATGCTATATACGAATTTATAGGTTCAGGAAATCAAAAATCAGGAAATGGATTACCTAATATTGTTAAAGAAATTAGAATAAAGAAAAATTCAATAATAGATACCGTAAAATTAGAGAAAAATATTGCTATTTCTAATACATTACTTATTAACGAAGGGGCTTTAGATGTATCTTCGTATTCTATAGATGGAACTACTGCAGGTAGATCTCTTACAATGAATGGAGGAGAGTTAATTTTAAGGTCAAATTTCCCGTTAAATTACACTGCTCCTACATTTAGTGCAGGAAAAGTTACTTTTGACGGAACGGGTAATTCAATAATTCCATCATCTGCATCTTCTCCTGCTGTAAATCAATATTTTAAATTAAAAATTGCTGGCAATACTCGTTCTGGAAATATTACTTTTCCTAATTCGGGTGAAATAAGAATTAAAGATTCATTAGATATTTCTGCTTTAAATTTTACAAATAATACATATAAATTCCTTACTGATGGTTCTACGGTTGTTTTCAACAAATTGGGCGGTAATCAATATATTCCTCTAAAACCTGCTTCGCCATCTGACTCTTTAGTAAATCTTGAATATTTTAATTTAATAATAGATTCATCAGGAACAAAACAATTTATTTCTACTGGATCTCCTACATTTAAAGTACTGAATAATCTTACATTAAGAAATAATTCTACTTTTAATGTTAATAATTATAATTTAGAAGTTCAAGGAAATTGGACAAATCAATCAGGTGCAATATTCCAACCAGGTACAGCAAGCGTAATAATGCGTTCTGCTGTTGCGCTGACAACTAAATCAATTACTTCGCGAGATACAACTGATAATCCATTTAACAATTTAGTTATCGCAGGACCTGGTATAGTCGAAACTTTAGACGACATAAAAGTAAGTGGAAATTTAAGAATTGATACTACTTCTAATTTTAAACTAAATACTTTTAGAATGTCATTATATGGTAATTGGATAAATAATGGTGGAACTCATCAAGTATCTACATCAACAGTAAAATTTAACAATAATACAACTCAAAATATTATTCATTCTTCAAATAATGAACAATTCTATAATTTAGTTGTAAATAATAATCAAAGCGTTAATGCTACTACTGTAGGTGGGGCTTCAAACGGTATTATTATCAATAACGATTTAATTTTGGAGAATGGTAACTTAATAACTCATAGCGGCTCTACATATAGATATGCTACTGTATTAGGTAATTTGACTCGTCCAGGTGGAGGTTTTGTAGATGGAGAATTAAGAAAAACTGTAGGAACAGGTGCTACGACAGTTACTTTCGAAGTAGGACATAACAAATCTTATACTCCTGTAACAATACAAACTACCGGTTCTGGCGGAACTAGTGGTTTATTGGCTGTATTAAGTGATACTTTAGGTGTTGGTTCTACTCCAATAAGTTGGGTAGATGCTACACCTACCGATATCTCTCCTTCTGGTCATACATTAAGTTTAACTAAACATATAGCACGTCAATATAGTATTAAAATACCTACAGGTAGTTCATTTAATTTAGGTCCATTAAGAGAGTATAATGTTACTGTAGATTTTATACCAGGTGCGTGGCCATCTGGAGATATCAGAAATTCTGCTGATTATACTCAATTTACAGGAAGATTAAGAAGCGGCAGTAATTGGATTACACCATTTTATTACGGAACTAAACCTGTTGTAGGAACTTTAACTAGCTCAACTTTTCAATATACACAATTAACCGACTTTGGAACCTTATTAGTGGGCGAGCCAAGAATAATTACCTACTACTCTCGTGCTAATGGTAATTGGGAGAGTGCTTCTAATTGGTCTCTACAGGGTTATGGTGGTGTACCAGCAAGTTCATATCCAGGTGAATTAAGTAATAATTATAGAGCATTTATAGGTAATGGTAATACAATTACATTAACAAGCAATAAAACAATTACCAATACTGCTTCTGATTCTTCATTAGTTGTTGTAGATTCAGCTGGTACTCTTAATTTTCAAAATTTCATAATTAATGGTAATGGAGTTTTTAGAGCATTAAAATTTTCTACATTAGTGATAGGAAGTTCTGATGGTATTAATTCAACTGGTGCAACGGGAAATGTTCAGACTGGTACTCGTAATTATAATTATGGCTCTCATAATAGAGGAACATTTATTTACAATTCTAATATCGGTCAAAATACAGGAAATGGATTACCTTCGGGCACTGATTCTATATATAAATTAATTATTGATAAAAATAATTCTACTCTTACATTAAATACTCCTTCATTTATCAATGTATTAGATAGTTTATGGATTAAAAACGGAAATTTCAATTTAGGTTCAAGAGATGTTTATATTTTTAAATCTCTAAGACAAGGTCCATCAGCTTCGTTCCAGCCTTCTAATAGAACGGTATTCTTAAGAGGAAATAATCAGATTCATTTAAGAAGTGATTCTTATAACAATTTATTACAATTTTATAATTTGGATGTTTCTAAAGTTCTTAACTCTGGACAAATAGTTCTCGATACGTTAACTACAGTAAATATTCAAAATAATTTAAATTTTACAAACACTAACAAAGCAATAATAGATGCTACACAATATTCATCATCTACACATCCATTGTATGTAAGATTTGATAATAACGCTACTGTTACTGGAGCTGGTCATATTAATTCATCACTAAATGGTGGATGGATATTTGGAGAAGTCCGTAAAAATATTCCTGCTGGTGATGCTCCTGCTATAAGATTTGAAACTGGGACTGCAACTCACTTTACTCCATATACTATTGATTTTGCTGGTGGAAGTGGTAGTTTAGCGGGATATTTAAGTTGTAAGGCTATAGCTGGTAATCATCCTAAGTTATATTCTACTCCTATGTCTCTTTATCCAATTAATCCAAATAGGAATATAACTGTTTATTGGAAACTTACAAAACCAGTAAATTCTACATTTATAAGAGGTAATAGAAACGCTAATTTTAGAGTTGATTTTGTTAATCCTGACCTTGCAACTAATACTGATTGTTTTGGTTGTGCCGATATTGCATTTTATAGAGGTGGAGATTCTCTACAATGGTGGCAAACAATGGCATTAAATGGAACTGGTGAAAACTCTAATAATACAAGTGGAGTATGTGGTGATACTAGATTTCCGCCACATCCAACTCCAAATTTCTCCTATAATGGGGATCCTTGTAATTCTACTAATCCAGTGGTTTATATTCAAGTTAATAATGTTCCACCTACTGCTTCTTTTGGAACAGATGAAATTTATGCTAATGGTGATACTTTATTAGCAGATTTTGTTGCCGGAAATAGAAATTCAGTAAAATATTATAATTTTTATTCTATTAATGATGGAGATTGGTCTGATCCAAATACATGGTCTACTGTATCATACTTTAGTTCTGTTAATGCTGCAGCCTCTGACCCAGATTCGCTTATTCG
>Ga0308419_1000178_pt1 | contig 50702 bp, 43 predicted proteins | sample HotsprSampleMS50_FD_203674 | JGI IMG/M metagenome (GOLD analysis project Ga0308419, IMG submission 203674) | Hot spring phototrophic mat microbial communities from Mushroom Spring, Yellowstone National Park, Wyoming, United States - 20090730_MS50 ... | reverse complement strand
GCATCGTTGTGGCAATTAAAACCTTTTCAACGATGCACCATCCCAACTCCCACTAAACGATAGCGTTAGGAACCATTGCGTTCTTTGATGCATCTTATAGAGTTGATGTCCTGCTGTGGCACCGAAGAGACCTCCTGCGGCGCTTGCAGAACCGCCGGACCAAGGGCTGCGCGCAGTCCCTGGATCCGCATCGTCCTTGGGGCCGTGCTGCTCGCCGCGGCTGCGGTGGCCCCGCGGTTGGTGTCGGTGGCGGAGCAGGCCGTTCCGGGCCTCTGCGTCGCAGCCGCGCTGATCGGCGGATGGCCGACGCTGCGTCAAGCGGTTCGGTCGCTGCGCGCACGCGAGGTCGGCGTCTCCACGCTGATGGCGATCGCCGTCGTCGGCGCCGCGGCCCTGGGGGACTGGCTCGAGGCAGCGACCGTGATCCTTCTGTTCGAAGTTGCGGAGATGCTGGAGGAGCTGGCCGGAGAGCGCGTGCGACGGAACGTTGCGGGGTTGTTCGAGGAGCTTCCGGAAACCGCCACGGTCCTGCGGGATGGGCGGTGGACGGCCGTGGCCATCGAGAGCGCGACAGCCGGCGAGGTGTTCCGAATCCGGCCGGGAGAGCGAACCCCCTTCGACGGCTCGGTCCTTCGGGGAGAGGCGTCTTTCGACGAATCCCCGGTGACCGGCGAGAGCAACCCCAAGACCAAGGCGCCGGGCGACGAAGTTCTGGCAGGAAGCCTGAACCTGGACGGCGACCTGGAGGTCCGCATCGTCCGGCCGGCCTCGGACTCCGCCTATGCTCGGATCGTCCGGATGGTGAGCGAGTCCCAGGCGCGCCGTGCGAACGTTCAGAGGTACGTGGACCAGTTCGCCCGCTGGTACACCCCCATCGTCGTCGCCTTGGCCGTGCTCGTGGCGGCCGTGCCGCCCCTCTTCTTCGGAGCGGACGCGCGAGTCTGGGCGTACCGGGCTCTGGTCTCCCTGGTGATCGCCTGTCCGTGCGCACTCGTGATCTCCACGCCCGCCACCATCCTCAGCGGGATCGCCGCCTTGGCTCGGCGCGGCGTGCTCGTGAAGGGCGGAGCGCCGCTCGAGCGGGCCGCGTTGGTCCGCGCCGTCGCCTTCGACAAGACGGGCACGCTCACGGACGGCGAACTCCGTCTGGCGGCGGTCTCCCCGTACGGCGAGATTCCCGAGGAGGAGCTCGTTGTGATCGCAGCGAGCCTGAACGAGCCGTCGACCCACCCGATCGCCAACGCCCTGCGAGCTGCGTTCGCCGGTGCCCTCCACCCGGTGCAGGCCTTCCGGAACCATCCCGGTCGAGGCGTCAGCGGCGAAATCCAAGGCGTGCCCCACGCAGCGGGAAACGCGCGGATGCTTCCTCCGACCGAATCGCCCTGCTCCCATGGGAACGGCGACGGCCGAACGAAGGTCTTCGTGTTGCGGGAGGATTCCGTCTTGGGGTGCCTGGACTTCGAGGATCGTCTGCGACCGGAAGCGGCCGAAGCGATCGACCGCCTCCGGCAGCAGAAGGTCGCCGCCGCTTTGCTCTCGGGCGACACCGAGGCCGCCGCCGCTCGCGTGTCCAAAGGACTCTCTCACGCCGAGAGCCACGCCGCGCTGCTGCCCGAAGACAAACACCGTCTGTTGCAGAGCCTCAGAGCACGGTACGGCCCGGTCGCCATGGTCGGAGACGGCATCAACGACGCCCCGGCCCTGGCGGAGGCGGACTTGGCCGTTGCGATGGGATCCGGCGGGACGGCTCTAGCCGCTGAGACGGCCGACGTGGTTCTTCTGCGGCCCGACCTCAGGCTTGTGCCGGAACTTCTCGCCACCGCACGACGAACCTTGGCCGTTCTCCGACAGAGCTTCCTCCTCGCGGTCGGAACCAAGGCGGTGTTCCTCGTGCTGGCTAGCGCAGGACTGGCCACGATGTGGATGGGCGTGTTCGCGGACGTCGGGGTGAGCCTGCTGGTCGTCGCCAATGGGCTGCGCCTCCTCAGGTCCTGAGCCGCGGAGTATCCTTGCTCCATGCCGGAACTTTCGGAGCGAGCCATCCACATGCCGGCCTCGCCGATCAGAAGGCTGGTTCCCTTCGCCGAAGAGGCTCAGCGGCGGGGCATCCGCATCCACCACCTGAACATCGGTCAGCCGGACATCGAGAGCCCGGACGCCTTCTGGAGCGCGATCTTTGAGGCCAAGCCCAAGGTCGTGGCGTACTCCCACTCGGCTGGAGGCGCCTCCCTTCGGAAGAAGGCCGCGGATTCCTACACCTCCATCGGCATCCACCTGGAACACGACCAGCTTCTGGTGACGACAGCCGGTTCCGAGGCGATCCGGTTCGCCTTCCTCACCTGTCTGAACCCCGGCGACGAGGTGATCATCCCAGAGCCCCTGTACGCCAACTACCTCGGCTTCGCCGTGGAGGCGGGCATCCGCGTGCGCCCGATCGCCACCCGCATCGAGGACGACTTCGCTCTTCCCGCCGTCGAGGCCTTCGAGGAGGCGATCGGCCCGAAGACGAGGGCGGTCCTCATCTGCAACCCGAGCAACCCGACGGGCACCATATTCTCAGCTGACCAGCTCGACCGGCTTCGCGACGTCGTTCTCCGGCACGATTTGTTCCTCATCGCCGACGAGGTTTACCGGGACTTCAACTACACGGGGCAACCGATCCGCTCGGTCTTGCAGCTGGAAGGGCTCGAGCGTCACGCGGTCCTGGTTGATTCAGTCTCCAAGCGCTTCTCCCTCTGCGGGGCCCGCATCGGCTTCCTCGCGACCCGCAACCCGGAACTGCTCGCGGCCGCCCTGAAGCTCGCCCAGGCCAGGCTCTCGCCTCCGACGGTGGAGCAGATCGGCGTGGAGGGGGCTTTGGACACCGGGCCAGACTACTTCGAAAGGGTTCGGGCCGAATACCGGGCAAGGCGCGACCTGCTGGTGGAACGCCTGCGGGCCATGCCGGGGGTCCTGTGCCCCCGGATCGACGGTGCCTTCTACGCCATGGTGCGACTTCCCATCGACGATGCCGACGCCTTCTGCCGATGGCTCCTCGAGTCCTTCAGCCTCGATGGACAGACCGTGATGCTCGCGCCCGGCACAGGCTTCTATGCCACGCCGGGAGGAGGTAGGGATGAGGTGCGCATCGCCTACGTGCTCCAGAGGGAGGCGATCTCAGCCGCCATGGACTGCCTCGAGACGGCCCTGCGGCAGTATCCCGGTCGGACAAACTGACGCATCTGCTACAATCTTGCAAATGCGAATCCGTCTGGCGCTGGCACTTCCGCTCCTTTCACCGTTTCTGGTCGGGTGTGGGAGCACGGAGAGGTCGCAAACTCTGGTCGTGACCTCGATTCCTCCGCTGGCGATGATCGCCCGCGAGCTGGTGCCGGATGCCGTGGAGGTCAAGTCGCTCGTCCCTGCTGGGAGCTCGCCCCATGCCTTCGACCTTAGTCCTAACGGCGCGCGCCTCCTCGAGAGGGCGTCCCTGGTCTTGCGGATCGGCCCCGGCTTCGACGATTTCGCCGCATCCGGCGGCCGCGCTTGGGCTTTCCTGGGTGACGTTGGAAAGCCGGCGAGGGACAACGGGCACTTCTGGACGGATCCCGAGACCGTTCTGCGCGCACTGCCATCCCTGAGCCGAGCGCTGCAGGAGGCCCTTCCTAGCCAAGCCGGCGAGATCGGAAGGCGGGCCAAGAGCTTGGAGACCTCGATCCGCGAACGGATGCCTCAGTGGCGGGCGAGGCTGCAGCCCGTCCGGGGACGTTCGCTGGTGCTGTTCCACGACTCCCTCGTGCCGTTCTGCGAGCGCTTCGGAATCCGGGTGGCGGGCATGGTGGAGCCGAAGCCGGGCGTGGAACCCTCCGTAGCTGAGCTCGTCAACCTTGCCAGGGAGGCGCGCAGCGATGCGCCCAAGGTCGTCGTCTCCGAGCCCCAGCTGCCTGCCCGCCCCGCCGAAGTGCTGGCCAAGGAGATCGGCGTGCCCGTGCTGGTGCTGGATCCGTACGGCGGAGAGGCAGCAACCGAGGGCTACATCGCCTTCATGGACTACCTCGCCTCGCGGATGGCAGAGGCGCTGAGGTGAATGCGATCGAAGTCCGGGGGGTGACGGTTGCCTCCGAAGTCGGAACCGCGCTGGACTCGGTATCGCTCCAGGTGCCTGCGGGGGCCTATGTCGCAATCGTCGGGCCGAACGGTTCAGGCAAGACTACCCTGCTGCGGTGCATCGCCGGCCTTCTTCGCCCCACCTCCGGAGAGGTTCGCGTGTTCGGCAAGGATCCGTCTACGGACCCGCCGCGGTGCATCGGCTACGTTCCGCAACGGAAGGGGCTCGACCTGCGGTTCCCCGCCCTCGCCATCGAGCTGGTGGCCTCGGGCAAGATTCGACGCTGGCCAAGCCGCTGCTCGGGCGAGCTGAAGGAGCAGGCTCTGGCCGCGCTCCGGACCGTCGGAGCGGAACACCTCGCGTGGCGGTCCCTGTCGGCGTTGTCTGGCGGCGAGGTCCAGCGTGTGTATCTCGCCCGCGCGCTCATCCGAAAGGCGAAGATCCTGTTGCTCGACGAGCCTGCCAGCGGCATCGACGCGCGGGGCGAGGAGACGATGCTTCGCGTCCTCGACGCCATCCACCAGGGTCGCCAGACGACGATTCTGACCGTGACGCACGACCTCGACCTCACCATCCACCATGCGGAGAGTTGCCTGGTGCTGAATCGCCGCGTCGAGTTCTTCGGTCCCTCGGGCGATGAGAGCCTGCTGGAGGCCCTTGGGCGCTCCTTCGGTCACGGGCGCCACAGCCACAGGGGGTTTTAGGGGCCATGCTCGAGTACGGCTTCATGCAGCGCGCGCTCTTGGCGGGGTTGCTCCTGGCTCTCGCGGGTGGATACCTGGGTGTTTTCGTCGTTCAGAGACGGATGGCCTTCCTAACGGACGGTCTGGCGCACTCCGCGTTCGGCGGGGTGGCGCTTGCGTTGCTGCTCGGTTGGCCGCCCCTGCTGCTGGCGCTTCCTGGGACGTTCGCCGTCTCGCTGGGGATCGTCGCGCTGGGAAGGCGGACTAGGCTCTCCAACGACACGGCGATCGGGGTTTTCTTCGCAACGTCCGTCGCCCTGGGCATCGTGCTTCTCTCCCGAAAGCAGGGTTCCACCGGGGACGCGATGGCGTACCTCTTCGGTTCGATCGTGCTGATCGGGCCGCAGGAGCTGCTCCTCGCCGCGATTCTGTTCATGGCCACCTTGGCCCTGGTGCCCCAATGGGGCCGCTGGGCGCTGGAAGGATGCGACCCGGAGCTCGCCCGAACGGACGGTCTCCGTCCCGAACGCAGCGAACACGTGTTGGCCGGCGCGCTCGCGCTCGTGGTCGTGGCCTCGGTCAAGCTGGTGGGGGCGGTTCTTGCCATGGCCTTCCTCATCGTTCCCGCGGCGACCGCCAGGCTCTGGTCGCGAACCCTTCTCGGCCAGACCGTCGGATCGGTTCTGCTCGCCGTAGCCGCTGTGGTTCTGGGGCTCTGGGGGTCGTACCGCTTCGATCTGCCGAGCGGCCCGGCGATCGTTCTGGCTCAGGCGGCGTTGTTCTTCGTGGCGACGATCCGTCCACGCTCACGCGGTTTCCGACGGCACGGCGATCCCCTCGGAGCCGTCGGTGCCGCCGACGGCACGGACGGATGACCGCGACCGCTCGGTTGCGGCGATCACCAGCCCAAGGGCGATCAGCAAGGCACCAAACCCCGTGTGCGGCAACAGCCGCTCGCGCAGAATGAGCCATCCCAGCCACGCCGCCACAGGCGGCTGCAGCAGGCACGAGAGCATCATCAGCGACACCGGAGCACCCTCGACCAGCACATACCACACGCCGAAGGCGAACACCCCCGCCACCGCCGCCAAGTACAGCAGGGATGCCAACTCGCTCCAGCCCGGACTCGAACCCGCCCGCACGATGGGATCCCGCAGGGCGAGCGCGAAGGCCGCGGTGCCGACCATCACTCCCGCCGATTCGAAGACCAGCACGCCGAGGCCGGAGGATCGCAGGATGATCCGCGCGGCGAGCACCATGCCCAGGCACTCGAAGAACACCCCGGCGAGGTAAAGCAAGTTCCCAAGGGTGTGTCCTTGCGAGAGCTTCGGAAGGCCGAAGCCGAGCACCACCACGTAGGCGCCCGCCACACCGAGGGCGATGGCACCCCACCTTCGCGCGCTGACGTGCTCCCTCAGCAGGAAGAACGCCAGCACCGCCGTGAACACCGGCAGGAGGGTGTTCAGCACGTTCGTCTCGATGCTCGAACTCAGCCCAAGGCCGACGTAGTACAGCGTGTGCGCCGTCGACACGATGCATAGGCCGATCGCGAAGCTCTTCGCTCGGTCCGCGCCGCGCGGAAGGGACATCGGCAGCCATCGCGGGCGCGCCAGAGCCAGCGCCGCCATGATCGCGGCGAACAGAGCCCATCGAACAGCCACCAGGCCGACGGGCGTGAACGTCTCCTGAGCAACCTTCGCAATCAGCAGCGTCGGAGCCCACAGCAGGTTGAGCCCCAGCAGGATCAGCATCAGCCGCAGGCCGCGGCTCATGGCAGATCAATCCTTCCGGGAACCGCGATGGACGCCTCGAGAACCCGTTCTCCGCTCTTCACCGCCACGATTTGACCCGGAACCGCGTCCTCGATGCTCAGCAGAGCCGAACAGATCCAGCGATCGTCCGGCAGACGGCCCTGCCGGAGGACCGCCGCTTCTCGGCCCGAAGCCGCCAACACGGTAGCCCCAGCGGCAAGCGGCTTAGAGACCGTCAGCGCCACCCACCGGCGATGGACCCGGCCTCGGGACTGCACTCTCGCCACGATCTCCTGGCCCACGTAGCAGCCCTTCGAGAAGCTTACGGCGCGAGAAAGAAACTCCGGGCCCAACTCCTGGACCAGCGGCGCCTGAGCGAACTCGGCAGCGCCCGGCCAGCCCAAGGCGATCTCTGCAGCGTCGCGATCCACCGCCGATTCCGCAGCGCCGGAGGTCGAAAGGCTGAGCCACCACCTGCCTGCCGGCACGGCGAGCACCGCGGCTGGATCGGGCTCCGGGGCGAGGCGCGCTACAACGCCGTCCAGCTTCTCCAGACGGACGTCCTCGAGGATAACCCTCTCCTCCACGGTCTGCTCGAAGCGTCCGACGCGGGAGCGGTCGAGCGCCAACACAACCTCGCCAGAGCGGACGGTCAGGAACCCGAAGGCCCATACCCTTCCCCGCTCGTCGCAGAAGCCGGTCTCAAGGCACGGAGCGGCAGGAACCGCCGCCACCGCCTGCGTGCACTGGCCGTTCAGCCACTCGGCCGCGTCACGACCAACCAGGCGCATCGGCACCCAGTCGGCCCACGAGCTGGTCGGGTAGCTTGAGACGGCGTCGTTCGTCATGGACGGCTCCGGAATGGCCCTTTATGACATGGTCCGCGCTTGCTTGGGGGATCGGCCTACTCGGCCTTGGGACCGGCGTCGCCGGAAGGCAGCTCGACCACTCTGCTGCGGCGGCCATCGCCGACCTCCTCGGCGCGGCCCGGTCCACGGTGGCGGCCAAGGTTCGGACCGATTCTCTGCTGGGGCCTTTCCAAGGCCGCTTCGCGTCCCTGGAGGCGAAGGCCGCCCGCTTCGCCCTGGAGTCCATGCCGCTGGCGGGCGAGCGCGGCCCGGGAAGGGTGTGGCGCGTCGCCCGCATGGACCTGGACTTCCGAGATTTTCGGCTCCGGAAGCTGGACGTGCGCGGGTTCCGCGCCAGCATCCCCGAGGTGCGGTTCCAGGCGAAGCTGGGAGCCAAACCCTCCATCCGGTTTCTTGGCTCTCAAGAGGGTTCTGGAACCGTCTGGACCGACGCGGAGTCGGTCGCGCGCTACGCCGAGCGGCGCTTCCCCGCCCTTCGGCGGCTGCGCGTCAGTTTCCGGGGCGACTTGGTGGTTCTGGAGGGCGAGGCGACGTTCCTGTGGCGCACCGCCGAGTTCTGGCTCTGTGCGAGACCCAGGGTCACGAACCCCAGGCGGCTCGGCCTAGCCCCGGTCCGCGTTCTGTTCGCTGGCTCCCGGGCCGAGGGGCAGGCTCTTCAGGCTTGGTCCGACCTCCTGGCCGGTTTGATCGATCTGGATCGCGATCTGGGGCTCAACGGCTCTATGGACGCCGCGGAAGCCACCGTGCACCCGGATCGCATCGAGGTGCGCGGCAGGGTGCGGATCCCGACGAGGGTTCAGTCCGAAGGCCGGTCCGGTGTATTCTGAGTCCATGCGGGCACAGGACGACCCGTCGGCACCGATCGACGTGACCGTGATCGTGCCTGCGCTGAACGAGGAGGACACCATCGGCGAGGTGGTGGAGCGCCTTCTGGGCCTGCCCCTCCGGACGCAGATCGTCGTGGTCGACGACGGAAGCACGGACGGAACGTCCGAAGTCCTCGAGCGGTTCCGGGACCGGATCGTGGTGCTCCGCAACCCTCGGCCTGCGGGCAAAGGCAGCGCGATCCGCTCCGCCCTGCCGCACGCGGCGGGCCGGGCGGTGATCATCCAAGACGCCGACCTCGAGTACGCGCCGGAGGAGATTCCCAAGCTCGTGGATCCAATCCTCCAAGGCCAAGCGGAGGTGGTGTACGGCACCCGGTTCCACCGCGGGCTGCCGCCCGGCATGGCCCTGCCGAACAAGATCGTCAACCTCCTCCTGGCCTGGGCGGTCCGCCTGCTGTTCTGGCGGCGCATCACCGACGAGGCCACGTGCTACAAGGCCTTCCGGAGGGATCTGCTGCTCTCCATGAACCTGTCCTGCCGGCGGTTCGAGTTCTGTCCGGAGGTCACGGCCAAGGCGCTGGTCTTGGGTCACCGAATCCTCGAGATTCCGATCCGGTACGAGCCGAGGTCGAAGGAGCACGGGAAGAAGATCCGCTGGACGGACGCCCCGGCGGCCTTCTGGACGCTCCTGCGGTTCCGCTTCGACCGTTCCTGGAGAAAGCGATGAAGGGACATGAAATCCGCCTCGCCACCGAGCGCTTTGAACGGGAGCACCTCTCCCCCTACGCCGCCAAGGCATGCGAGAGCCAGGGGCGCCTCCTGCCGATCGAAGAGGATCCCGTGCGCACCTGCTTCCAGCGCGATCGCGACCGCATCCTACACTCCAAGGCGTTTCGCAGGCTGAAGCACAAGACGCAGGTGTTCATCGACCCGAAGGGCGACCATTACCGAACTCGGCTGACGCACTCTCTTGAGGTCGCGCAGATCGCCCGGACGGTCGCCCGAGCGTTGCGTCTGAACGAGGACCTGACGGAGGCCATCGCGCTCGGGCACGACGTCGGCCACACGCCGTTCGGGCACGCAGGCGAGTCCGCGCTGGACGAGGAGATCCGCCGGGCCCGCGAGGAACAATGGGAGGGCTGGGAGGACCTTCCCGACGGCTTTCGCCACTACGAACAATCGCTGCGGGAGGTGGACCAGCTCAGCTGCCTGAACCTGACCTTCGAGACGAGGGCGGGGATCGGCGGCCACAGCAAGGGCCGCGGAGACCTCACGGCGCACGACGGCCAACCCACGTCCACGCTGGAGGCGGCGGTCGTTCGGATCAGCGACCGCATCGCCTACCTGAATCACGATCTGGACGACGCCCTGCGCAGCGGGATCGTCACCGAGGTTCCACCCCGCTTTCTCGAGATCGGGCCGACCCACGGCGCGCGGATCGGTGCCATGGTAGCGGACCTGATCGACTGCAGCGCCGGCAAGCCGCGCATCTCCCTCTCCCCCGCGATGGCCTCGAGGATGAACGACCTGAAGGAGTGGCTCTTCGAGCGCGTCTACCTGCAGTACCCGCTCCGGTTCCCGGAGATCGGCAAGGCGAAGGAGGTGGTCAAGTTCCTTTTCCGGCACTACTCCAAGCCCGACCACCTTCCCCCGGGGTTCCACGGCCTGAGGGGCGCGCTGGACTACGTCGCAGGCATGACCGACCGCTTCGCGACGCAGAAGTTCGTGGAGCTGGCCGTGCCCCGCGCGTTCGAGGACGAGCCGCTCTGAGGCCCTATCGGAGCGAAACGCCGTCGGGGATGCTGACGGACACGAGCGAAGAGCCGAGGCGCTGTCCCGTGAGGTTCGACTCGTCGACCACATAGTCGGCTCCGGCGGCCGCCAGCTCCTGCACGTCGGCGCGGTACCGAGCCCTGGCGGCGATCACGAGAGTGGGATTCAGCCGCTTGGCCGTCTCGATGATCAGCCGACTAGCGTCGTGGTTGGGAATGCTCACAGCCAGCGCCCTCGCCTGTTCGATTCGAGCCGACTTGAGCACGTCGAAGACCGTCGCGTCGCCGACCCGGGCGTGCAGCCCTCGCCTTCGAGCCAGGGCCACAAGTCGGGGGTCGTGGTCGAGCACGAAGAGCTCCAGGCGGGCATCCAGCAGGGGCCGGGCGGCAGCCTGGCCGGATTCGCCGAATCCGACGAGAACGACGTGCCCTGAGAGGCCCTCCCGATGGTGCGCCCTCTCGTCTCCTGCGAGCTTCCTCGTCGGCACCACGCGCGCCGCCAGCCATCGGGCGATCCGCTGGGAGTGGGGCGCGATCAATGGAGTTGCGAGGATCGTGACCATCGACGCGGAGACCATCAGCTGGTGGGCGGTCTCCTCGAAGAAGCCCGAGGCGCGCGCGGTCTGAAACAGCACAAACGAAAACTCCCCGACCTGCCCAATGGCGATCGCGGCGGCGAGCGATGTGAGGATCGACTCCCGGAACACTCGGAATGAAGCATAGGCGAGAACGACCTTGATCAGGAGGATTGCCGCCGCCGCGGAAAGCACCAGAGGCAGGTTGGCGAGCAGCCACCTGCCGTCCACCATCATGCCCACCGTGGTGAAGAACAGGGTGACGAAGATCGCCCTCAACGGCCCCACGTCCGCCCGGATCTGGACGGCGAAGGGAGTGCCGGCCAACAGCATCCCGGCCAAGAACGCGCCCAGGGACGGCGAGACCCCCACCTCGTGGGCCGCCCACGCCGATCCAACGCACGTCACCACAGCCAAGAGGACGGCCAGCTCCCTGTTCTTCGCAAGGGTCTTCGAATCGTAGAACCTGGGCAGCGCGCGCCCGACGATCAGGTAGAGCGCGCCGCACGCAGCGAGGATCTTCGCGGACACCAGCAAGGCAGCCAGCCATGGAGAAGCGGGCGAGCCAGTTCCGGCGGGCGCAACCAGGAACGTGGCGACGAGCATGATCGGCAGCAACATCGCGTCCTGGAGGATCTGCACCGCGAACGCGAGACGCCCGAAGGGAGCATCCAGCTGCCTCCGCTCTTGGAGAACCCCGAGGACCACCGCCGTGCTGCTCAGCGTCATGGCCAAGCCGGCCACCACGCTCTCCTTCATTCCAAGGCCGAAAGCCAAGGCGATGCCTAGGCCGGCAGCCGCCGTCGACCCTAGTTGAGCCAAACCGCCTCCCAGCGCCACCGGACCGAGCCGCCGGAGCTTCGACCAGCTGAACTCCAGTCCAATCGAGAACAGGAAGAGCGCAACCCCGAGCTCCCCAACCGTGGCCAAACCCTCTCCTTCGGAAACCAGCCCGAACGCCCTGGGACCCAGAAACAGACCCGTCACCAAATAGCCCAGCACCGAGCTCAGCCGGAGCTTCTGGGCGATCGCGCCAGCGAGGAAGGCGATGCCGAGGACCATGACGAAGTCCAGGATCAACCGCCAGCCGGAGTGCATGGGTTCCATTCTACAGGTTCGCCGGCCCGAACCAGGCGGGCGGAGACAGCGGGGTACAACTGGCCATGCTCCGCGCGGCCGCCCTCTGCCTCCTCGCGATCGTGCTCGCGGCTGGCTGTGGGAGAGCGAGCGCACCCGGCTCCTCGCGGCCCCGGCTCCCCATGGACCCGTGGGTGCTGGAAACCAACCAGCCCGAGGGTGAGCCGGCCTTCTTCTCCAACGGGCTGATCGGTGGCAGAATCGACCGATTCGGGATGGGCACCGACGCTGAGGGGCAAAGCCTGCCGTTTCTCGCCATCGACGTGCGCCAACCCTCGGGCGAGGAGAAGATCCTGCCGCTCCCAAATCCCCTGGGCCTCCGCTTCCGGCTGGCCGGGCGCCCTCTGTTGCCGGACCCCGCCCTTCCCGTTCGCCAGGCCATCAGCCTGAGGGATGGCGTCGTCGCAAGCGAGTGGAGCGCCAGCTCGGGCAACCAAGCTCTCCGCTTCCGATGTCTCACGGTCGTGGCCCGGAACCATCGCGTCGTGGCCCAGCGATGGACCGTCAACCCTCTCCCCGACGGCCTCGAGGCGCAGCCACGGATTCCGGCGCGCGCGGAGCCTGACGGAACCCTTCGGATCGCGGACGAGCCGGTGCCCCTTCGAGCTAGGTTGCTCCGTCGCCAAGACGGCTGGGACTGGGTCGTCGCATGCGGCAAGCCTAGCCCATCCCCAGCCAAGGACGACCCGGTGGCCATCGATGAGTGGGACTACGACCGTGCGGAGAGGGAGAACGAGTCGTTCTGGCGGGCCCGGTGGAGCAGCGACATCCTGATCGACGGCCCCAAGGAGGACCAGAAGGCCGTGCGGGCCATGCTCTTCTCCCTGCGGGCGAACATCAACCCCCTCTCCGGCTACGCGCCCGGACCCTATGGCCTCACCTCGGCAACCTACAACGGGCACGTGTTTTGGGACGCCGACGTGTGGATCTTCCCCGCGCTCGTCCTGCTCGACCCTGACCTGGCAGGATCGATCCCCGAATACCGACTGCGGATGTTTCGCCAGAGGCTCCAAGCCGGCTTGCGCCCCGGCGAGCAGCCGTTCCCTTGGGAGAGCTCGGTCACCGGGCGCGAGACGGTCCCAGGGCCATCGCAGAAGGAGATCCACATCGTGGGATCGGTGTGCCTCGGGCTCGACTGGGCCGAGGCTCTCGGCCTTGCCCGCGGCAGCGACGTGGCCGAGGTCTGCCGCCGTGCCTCCGAGTTCTTCCGTCGCCGGTCGATTCGGGGCCGCAAGGGCTTGCTCGAGCTCCGCGACGTGATGAGTCCTGACGAGCACCACGTCGGCGACAACGACCTGTACACCAACCTGCTTGCGGAGTGGCTTCTCAACGGCCGCACGTTCTCAGGTCCCAAGCGGTTCGTGCGTCCGATGGCGAACGGGCACTTCGCCACTTACGACGGCGACCGCCTGCGGGGTTACAAGCAGACGGCGGCTCTGTTGGCGATCTATCCGCTCCAACACCCGGAGGCGGAGGCTCAGGCGACGGAGATGATCGCGGCCTTCCTCGGCAAGACGGCGGAGAACGGTCCCGCGATGTCGCACTCGGTCGAGGCCTTGATCCTCGCTCGCCACCAAGACCCCGAGGGGGCCTACGAGCTGTGGCGGAAGAGCTGGGGGCGCTACACGACCGGCGCTCTGGGGCTGTTCAACGAGAAGCCCCGCAGGGAGTCTTCGGCCTTTCTGACCGGCGCGGGCGGATGCCTGCAGACCATCCTGTACGGCTTCGCCGGTTTTCGGATAGACTCGCAGGCGCAGGATATGGCGGGTTGGAGTCGCCACCTCGACGCCGGGAAGCAGCTGTCCATGCGACCTGCGCTCCCCCGCGCCTGGAAGTCGGTGACGCTGCGCAACATCACGGTCCGCGGTCGTAGACTCACGTTGACGATCACTCGGGACAAGATCCTGTCCACCCAAGGAGACTGAACATTCCATGCCGAACGTCGTTCTGACCATCGATTGCGAAGGGGCTCACCACGATCGGTGCTACACGCCCAAGTACATCCGCGTTCTTGAGGAGGAGTTCGTTCCGGCCAGCTGGCTGATCCACGTGTCGATGAAGGATCCCAGCGCGAATACGAATCTCTACTATCGCGAGTACGCCCACAAGATTCCGAACTGGCACGAGCTCGGCATGAAGGTCAACTTCGAGAACGAGCGCGGCCACGTGGAGGACCCCAAGGAGCGCGGCAACATCATCCGCATCGCGAAGGACACCCTGAAAAGCCACCTGATCAAGTGCACGAGCTTCCGCGCCGGGTGCTTCGCCCTTCTGCCTTCCGACATCCCCTACCTGGAGGACATCGGAATCCTCGTGGACAGCTCCGTCGTGCCGGACTCCACCTACAAGATGTTCGTCGATTGGACCGGCGCGCCACACGAGCCCTATCACAGCGACCCCCAGGATCTGAAGAAGGAGGGCTCGAACCGCATCCTCCACATCCCGGTGGCGACGCACGACGGCCAGTACGGCTATCTGGACGCCGGATTCGACGCCTTGGTGCCGCTCTTCGAGGCCAACCTCCACCGCGAGGTGATCTGTTTGGGAATGAGGGACTACAACGATTGCTCGGAGGATCTCCGCAAGACGATCCGCTACTTCCGACAGCGGGGAGCCCATTTCACCACGCTGACGCAGGCCGCGAGCGAGCACTACGAGCACCACGAGGTGCTCAGGGCTTAGGAAAGCGCAGGAACAGGTAAGGCGCCACCTCCGGGTGGCGCACCAGGAAGGAGGCGATCCGGCGAAGAGCGCGGATCGCCTCCCTCTTTCGGACGCCCTCCAGCATATGGCGGCGGATTCTGGCGGCCACGGTCCGCTTGCGGTTCCGCCAGAACCGGCCGCTCAGTCGCTCCAGCCGCTGCGACCGGTGCCGATCGAGGAACGCCCGCAGAACTTGGGCGGGCTGAACGTACATTTCCTCGAACCTTCCGGACGCGCTGCCTTCGGTCTCACGATAGTGGAACAGCGTCTCGCCGACGTGCACCCAGCGGCGCGACGCCTCGGCGACTCGCATCAACCACTCCCAGTCCTCTCCGTACCGGAGGGACACGTCGAAAGGTCCGGCGCGTCGGGCCACGTCGGCCCGAAGGAGGTACGTTCCGATCGGGAGGTTCGCCTGAACGATCCTCTCCAGCGGATCGGCGGCCTCCAGACCCTGGTCGACTGCGTACCGAACCACCCGGGTGCCCTCCTCGGCCTCTACGAACCGGTCGTAGTCGCAATAGGCCAAATCCGCGTTCTGACGCTCTAGCGCCTCCAGCAACCGCCGGCAGAAGTCCGGTTCCAGCAGGTCGTCGGCGTCAAGGAGGCCGATCGTCGGAGCCTCCACCCGCTGCAACCCGGCGTTGCGGGCCGCGCTCACGCCACCGTGGGGGATTCTGGTCGCAACCGACACGGACGGGTGCCCGCCGAAGCGCCCCGCCGCATCAATCGACTCGGAGCCGTCATCGACGAGGATCGCTCTGGCCCGCACATCGCGCTGCGCGAGTACCGAATCCAGGCAGGATCCGAGGAACCTCGTTTCGTTGTACACCGGAACGATGAACTCGACGTCGGCCGTCACCGGCCGGGAGCTTACCGTGCCCGACGCCGCGGGCCGTCCGCGTCCCCATTTTTGAGGAATCGCCAGAGGTTGTCATCCGGGGTTTGGCGGAGCATAATCACCGCTACCATGTTCTTCAACCTTGGAGGCCCTGCCACGACCGACCAGGCCGGTCAGCAGGGTCCGTTGTCCGCCGCCCGCCAGCTGTCGCTCTCGCAGCGCGAGGAGGAGATTCTCGTCCTTTCCAGCCAAGGGCTCACGGATCGCCAGATCGCGATCGAGCTGGACATCAGGCCGGGCACGATCAACACCCACTGGTCTCGGATCCGGTTGAAGCTCGGCGCCTCGACTCGGTCGCAGGCTGTGGCCATCCTGCTTCGAGCCCAAGCGGAGGAGGAGACGAGGCAGCTGCGCAAGGAGCGGGAAAGCCTCCTGAAGCAACTGGACGAGAGGACGCAGGCGGAGCAGAGCCTTGGAGCCATCGCGAAGGTGGCGAGTGCCGCCCTACGGGCACTTCCGGTGGTCCTCTGGGCTGCGGAAGAATCCGGAGCGCCGGTCCTGTTGGAGGGCAAGCCCGCTGAGGACCTCGGCATCCTCGCCGACACCGCAGAGGCCAAAGCCGAGTTCGTACGCTCCCTGGCCAAGGAGGAGGACTTCCAGCGGGCCCTAGATGGCAGGGTCTGCGTTTCCGAAGGCGCCTTCGGCGACAGGCGGTTCGAATCGCACCTCGCGCCGTGGACGGGCGAGACTGGCCAGCGGCGCGTGGTGGGTCTGAGCCTCGACGCGACGTTCGCCAAGGCGGCTCAAGACGCCTTGCTGGCCAGCCTCAAGCTGCTCACCTCCATCGTGGACGCGAGCCCAAGCGTCATCCACGTGCACGACGCCGACGAGATGCGCGAGGTCTTCGTGAACCGGCGGGTGTTCTACACCCTCGGGTATTCGCCCAAGGAGATCTACGACCTGGGCTCCAACATCACCATGAGCCTGGTGCACCCCGACGACGTCGAACGCCTTCAGACGGTGAAGCAGCGCGTCCTGGAGCTGCAGGACGGCGAGGTGCTTCCCGTGCAGTACCGCATGCGCCGAGCGAACGGGGAGTACGCGCTCGTCAGCGACCAAGTGACGGTGCTGTCTCGGCATGCCGACGGAAGAGTGAAGACGGTTCTCGGGGTCGCGCAGGTCAGTCATCCTGCGCCGACAGGCCCATTGCCGTAAGAATCCGCTCTCGCTCCCGCTCCCAGGTGAACTCCGCCCTAGCTTTCTCGTAGCCGGCGAGGCCCATCCGTCGCCGCAGATCGGCGTCGCCGGCCAGCGCGGAAATCGCCCGTGCCGTGCCTACGACGTCTCCCTCCTCGGTCAAGAAACCCGTCTCCCCTTCGGCGACTGCCTCGGGGATGCCTGCGTGACGCGTGGAGACGACAGGAAGCGCGGATGCCATCGCCTCAAGGATGGCCGTCGGCAACCCCTCTTCGTCTCCGGTCCGCGGGTCGGTTCGGGAGTGCAGAACGAACGCATCCGCGCTCCGCAACTCCTCCTGCACCCGATCTCTTGGCAGGCTTCCTAGAAAGCGCACGGAACCTTCGACGCCCTCCGCCGTTGCGAGCGCCCTGGCCCTCGAGGCGTCCGGTCCGTCCCCAACCACCGTCAACAGAATCTCGCACCCGGACTCCGCTTGGGCGAGGCTGAGTGCCCGGATGGTTGTGAGGATGTCCTTCTTCCCCACCAAGCGTCCGACGGTCACAAGCTTCAGCCGCCCGCCTAACAACGGTCGATCTGGCGGCTCGGCCGGGACGGCAACGCCACCTGGCGTCACGTGGATCCTTTCCTGTGCGACACCCAGCTCGGCAAGGCGCCTCCGGGCGATGGAGGAGCGCACGAAGATCGCATCGGCAAAGCGGTGCTCACGGAACAGACGCCTCCAGTAAGCCGATCTCAGGGACCGGCTGACGTCGTATCCATGCCCGAACGAGCACCATCGCAGCCCCAGCTGCCTCGCGTGACGGATGTAGGTCGGCCCGACGTCGAGGTACTCCGAAAGCACGTGCGAGCAGCCCTGCGCGCGCCAGAAGGCTTCGAGCCGGGCAAGATGCCGCCTCTCGGTCAACCCTATGCTGCGCGACAGCGTGAGCAGGTGGACCAGAGCCCGCACCCAGCGCCTGCGATCCCGGAGAACCAGGAGCGGCCCGTCGAACCACCATGCTCGCCTGGACTCAGGAAGGGCGAGCGCGGCAGCCAAGGCCGTGCGGCCAGGCAACAGGCGCTTGGCATGGTCCTCGATGAACGTCTCCGAGACGCTCCCAACGACTTTCGTCAGGACGCAGAGGGGATGCATGCCGCCTCCTCGTGCGCCCGAGCGCGCAACCTCCGTTCTTCCCGCCACCCCAACTGCGTCAGGCCGCCGAGCAGAAACAGAACGCTCATCGCGTCGTCCCAGGTGACGATGTTGTTGGCATACATCGCCACCAGCACAGCCGCGAGGCAGGCGAGCTGCGCCACAGCGAGTTGCGACCGCTCACGCTTGGGGTTGCGATCCAGCCAGATCACGCGGGCCAGCCCGACGCCGTAGACGACGAACGTGACGATCGCGATGCCGAGGCCGACGTACCCGTAACAGGCCGCCAGCAGCAGGAAGCCGGCGTCGATCGCATGGAACGGCGCCCACTTGTCCGTCCCTCCCTCGACCGCGCCCCAGAAAACCGGCTCCGGCCCGAGGCCGGACCACGGCAGGTGCTCCAGAACGAAGTCCACCTGCGGCCACGTGAGGGCCTTCCGGCCTTGGAGCGTCGGCTCCGCCTGCAGGTCCGTTCCGAGCAAAGTCTGGAACTTGCCGGGAAACGCCGCGACAGCGACCAACAACAGGGCGAGGAGCGCACCCCCCAGAACGAACCCACGTCTGCGATCCCGGAAGAACAGGCCCACAAGGAAAGCGCCGCTCGCGATGGCGAGGCCGGGCACATGGGCCCTCGCCTGAGCAGCCAGGCTCGCAAACGCGAAGAGACCGAACAGGGCGAATCCGGGCCAGGAGACCCTTGAGAACCAAGCGCGGCCTGCGAGAAGCGCGATGCCGAAGTTGCACAGGATCGCCAGGTGCGAGTGGTAGCCGGAGATTCCGACCGGCCTGTCGATCGTGGCGGCACCCATGGCCTCCCGCACCGGAGCCCACTGCTGCGGTGCCACAAAGTCGGCGACGCCGGCAAGCGCAACCAGGCCGATCGCCGCCAGCAGAACGTCGGCCAAGCGCAGCCTCCACTCCGGCGCGAAGTACACCACGGCGGACGCCGCGAAGAAGACGAACAGGTGCCTCATCAGGAAGAAGTCGATCGTCCCGAGCGGATTCAGACGGCCGATCAACGCCGCGGCCAGCAGCACGGTGACCCCGCTCCACACCTGGAGGATCAGCACGCCCACGATGGCGCCGGGCATCCGGAGCGGGGCCTCCAACCTCCCCCAAGCCACGAGAAGCCACAAGGTGCCCCCCGCGATCGCCGCGTTGCGGATGACTCCGTTCACGGCCGGCCAAGCGACCAACAACGGCAGCACCGAGCCCAGCAGACAGACCGTCCCAACGGCCAGGAAAAGCCTCCACGGGAAGGGCTCCGCGCCATCCCGGGGGCGCGCAACCGTCGCGGGGCCTGTCGCTTCCATGGGCGTCCTCAGACTGGGGCGGCGACCGAAAACGGCTCGTCGTCGGGCGATGCGTCGGTGAGGACCAGGCTGATCGCCCGCGCGCCGCTCTGGGTGAGGATCTCCTGCGCCTGGGGTACCTGGCGGTATTGGGTGTCCCGAGCCGAGACCACCAGGTAGACCTCGTCCACGAGCTTGGCCAGGCGGGCGGCGTCGGATAGCACGTCGCACGCCGGAAGGTCGAGGATGACGACGTCGCCGCGGGCCTTGAGGGTATCCAAGAAGCCGGTCACGAGTCCGGTTTGGTAGTCCGCCAGCGAGCCACCGGTCTCACTTCCGGCTGGAAGGAACCAAAGGTTCTCGTGCTGCGTGGGCACGAGCATCTCCGACTCCTCCGTCGGCAGCATCGACCGCCCGAGGAGGTCCGACACTCCTGGCCTGGAATCCCGCAACAGCCGCTCGCTGGCGGTGGCCCGACGCAGATCCGCGTCCACCAGCAGCGTGCGCAAGCCGGTCTGCGCGACGGCCAGCGCGAACTGGACTGCCGGGATCGTGGCGTCCGCGCCTTGCGCCGAGGTGAACATCAACACCCTAGGCAGAGACTCGAACTTGGCGGTGAAGGCGAACGCGAGGAACCGGAACGACTCGAGTGGCTTGGCATCCGGATCGTTCGGGGCCTCCAGCAGGACCTGTTCCGCTCTCGGAGGCAGCTTCGGCACGGTCGCCGACACCGGCAGTCCGGTCAGCTCGGACAGCTGGCTCGAGGTCGACACCCTCAGGCGCATGGCCTCCACGACCGACGTGTAGAGCAACCCGAGGCAGATGCCACATACGAGACCAATGAAGCCCAGTTTGAAGTAGTTGGGCGACACAGGTTGCTTCAACACCCTCGCTGGTCCGAGCACTTGGGCCGAAACCCGAACAGTCTCCGTCTTGTCCTTCAGATCCTCGGCCTGCGCCTTGAGCTTGCGGTACTTCGCCTCCAAGATGTCCAGATCGCGGGTCAGGCGGCGCAGCTCCACCTCGTCCCTCGGCAGGACCTGCTGGCGTTCCCGCTGCCGCGCAAGTTCGCTCTCCAGGGCCCGGATCTGGCTCTGCAGGCTGGTTAGCTGGACCTCGTTCGCCACCAGCTGCAGCTCCACCTGGCGCCTCAAGGGGTCCGGGGACGTCTGGCGACCGGTCGGGACCATCTCCCGCCTCTTGGCCTCCAGCAGCTTGCGCTCCCACTCTACGATGACGGCGTCCAGGTTGCGGATCTTGATCGAGTCCTCGCGGTAGTAGCGAAGGGCCTCCACCCGCTGGCGCTGGTAGTCCGCGAGCTGCTGCTCGATCTGGGTCACCACGGGGCTCTTGGTGTCGGTGCTGGCCTCGACGCTCGTGGCCGGGGTCTGGGTGATCTTCTGCTTCTGCCTTGCGATGGCCGAACGAAGGCCGTCGGCCTCCGCGCGGGCTTTGTCCAGTGCGCGGGCGAGGTCCTGCTCGTAGCGCGTGGCCTCGGCGGTGCTGGTCTGAAAGTCGGTGAACCCGCGCTCGATCTTGAAGCGCTCCAGCCTCCGCTCCGCCTCCCGAACGTCCCTCTCCGCGTTCCGCACCTGGGAATCCAGGTACTCCTGCGCCTGGACCACCGAGCGGCGGATCGCCTGCTGCCGCAGGTCGTTGTACACTTTGCCGATCTCGTCGGCGATCGCCGCGGCCGAGTCGGGCGAGTAGGCCCTTACCCGAACCTGGGCGATGCGGGACATCTCCTGCCCTTTGACGTCGTACATCAGATAGAGGTCTTCGTAGTCGCGGAGCAGCGAGGCGTCGGATAGCTTCTCGGCGGCGGCCTGCAGGGCGTTGGCGAAAGTGGTCTCCGAACGGATGATCTGCAGCTCGGTCTCCACCGTGCCCTGGTTCCCCAGCTGGAGCATCTGATCGACCGGATCCGTGGTGGCACCGACCACTCGGCGGGAGTCCTCTGCGCCGAAGAGGATCTCCGTTCGCGCTTCCCACACCGTGGGCATGAGCAGGCCCACCACGACGGCCACCGCGATCCCCAGCACGGAGAAGAACGCGACGCGCCGAAAGTGCATCCTGATCATGAACCGACCGTCCCAGGCAACATCGCCACCCCGACCCGTTCTGACTCGAAACGGGCCGCTCCTCCTAGCATCGGAAGAACGAGGCTAGTTTATACCCTCGCCCGGCCGACATCCCCCTTCGTTCAGCGGTACAGCCGGCTCCACTGGTCCAGTGGCAGGCAGATCCAGCCCATGGGTGGAAGCTGGTCCGGCCACTCTGGCAACAGCAAGACCCTCACCGTTTGGAGCGAGCCGTCCGCCACGAACCGGAACTGGACCTCGTTGGCGTTGGCGTCGGCAGGGGTGGTCGCCCGCGAGCCGACCTTCGCGACCTCGATCACGGCCCCGGGCGGATCGGAGACGATCATCGTCACCGACTTGCCGTTCTGGGTCAGCCGGGCCACGCTCCCAAACGTCTCCACGTCCGCGAACGTGTGCATCTTCCACTGGACCGGTGTTCCAGCCGCCGCGACGAACTCGTCCTGAACCATCGCCCACTTGCCGGCCGGCAGGGCCACCCCGCGCCGCCAGTGCGACACGATTCCGGGGTTCGCGCTCGACAGGTCTGCAACCGCGTAGGGGCAGCGCACGTCGTCGGAGAAATCCACGAACGAGCCCCGCACGTTCACCGCCTGTTGGCGGCCGTCGAACAGCAGCAGATTCTGCGACGAGGTGAGCGCCCGGAATCCGCCGTCGTAATAGCCGAAGTCAATGGCCCAGCGAACGCCCATCGCCTCGAAAAGGAAATTCCCCAACTCCTGCATGCAGTGGACGTTCCCGTTCTCTCCGGCCTTGAGGGCGGCTGCGGCGGCGTTGCCGTCGGTCAGCGAGTCGCGCAGAGCCGCGAGCCCGCCCGCGTGGAAGACCTTGGACGGTACGCGCGAGGCGATGTCCGCATCAGTTCCGGCGGACGTGTACCAGACGACGTGCATCGGCCACGGCCCGCGTGCCGCGACGCTCTTTCGCTCGCACGCGGCCCACTCCGAACGGTTGTACTTCCGGGCAAAGTACAGCATCTGGGCCGCCGGAGAGGCATCGGTGATGGAATCCGCGAAGTTGAACGCCTGGAACCTAGGGCCTCCCACGATGAGCTTGTAGTCTCCCGCCCATCGGAGGCCGGGCGCGCCATCCAGACCGAACGTGCCGCCGAGCGTCGTCTCGAGCGCCGAGAGGCCGTAGGCCATGTACCGGGTTCCGTAATCCCAGTAGGTGTAGCCCTCCATCCAGCCGCCGTCGGACCCCAGCGAGCCGATGGACAGCGAAAGCGCAGGCAGGGCCCTCCGGAGCGTCTCGAAGGCCAGATCCTTGTCCACGTCGGCGTAGGCGAGGGCGCCCAAGATTGCGGAGGCCGTCATCACGCTGTTCGCGTTGAATGGCTTCCTAAGCCACCACGCTCCACCGTCGATCAGGCGGTTCGTGTTGACGATGGCTCGTCGGATGCTGTCCAGGATCAAAGCCCGGTCGCCCGGCGTCAAGCAGTCGAAGAGCCAATCGTAGGCGATCGCCAGTGCGTGCGTAGCCTCAGCCGTCGCAAGGTAGTCGTAGTCTCCGCCCCACGGGACCTGGGCCAATGCAACGGCCTCCTCCCGGGCTCGAGCCGCGTAGGAGACGTCGCCGCTCAATTGCCAAACGAGGCCGCAGCTCTGGATTCGCTTCAGGGCCAGCCTGGCCGCCTCGATGTTGTTGGTGGAAGGGCCGTAGACGGTGATCCATGCGAAGGCGGCCGGAGTCTGCCCGAAGGCCTCGTCGGCCATGCGCCGAACGTGGCCGATCCAGGACGACAGCACCGGGTCGTTCTGGCTCAGAGCCCGAAGCTCCAAAACCCTCGCGGATGTGAGCAGGATCGTGGGATGCGCTGGGGTCCATCCATAGAGCGCGGCTTCGAGACTCTCCCAATCGGAGGGACGGCGCATCGGGTTGTCCGGAGTCCAACGAGGCAAGGAGGGCGCTTCGGGGCCGCTCCTCCAAGGACGCTGCGGCATCGGCACGCCCATCCTTGGCGCCACGGATGGCACCGAGCGCCTCGGCACGCCGCCGAACGACCAAGCCCCGACCGGGCTTGAGCCCACGATAGCAAGCACAATCGCGCCGAGCGTTCCCAGCATGCCAGACCCCCGATCCAGAACGGATCCCTGAGGTCCTGTTCCGCCCCGGCAACGCGAGGCTTCCCCGCATGCTTATGGGAAGTTCCGATTCCCAGCAAGATCGCGGAGGCGCCGCTTCAGACTCACCACATCCAACGGGACGCGGCGGACGCCGCTGGCCAGCCGCACGGCGAGCACGATCGGCTCCGGCCACAGAGCCAGACTCCCACCCTTCGTTTCCAGCAGCAGTCCGTCTCCTTCCGCGTCGGTGACCTTTAGAAGGCCGTCCATCGGCACCACGAGCGACCTCGGCAGGCGACGAACCCGCACCGAGCTGCCGTCGATGAGCACCCTCGAGCGGCCCTCTCTGGTGGACCTCACGCCGTCCCAGCGCCAGTTCGCCAACCCGTCCCAGAGGAGGCCTGGCTTTCCGCCCAAGTCGATCTGGCCTCTCTCGTACGCGGAGACGATCGCTTCGTCGAACCGCTCTTGGAAGAGCCCCTCCTCCTCTCGGCGTGGCAATCGGTGAGCCACCCGATGCCAATCCTCGATCGAGAGCGTCTGACCGTGCACCCCGGCGAGCCTCCCCTCCCCCCGGACGAGCCTGAGCTGATCGCCGGCGAAGTCGAACTCCGTGCCACACCCGGCGCAGCGGACCCCCGGAAGCAGCGACGTCTTCCCCACGCCGGCCCAGGCGAGCTGGTCCCAGTCGAAGCACCGTCCTTGATGCCTCTCCCCGAATCCGAACGAGTCGCGATGGCATCCCAGCAGGGTGACTCGCTCGCCGTCCACAAAGTACTCCGCGCCACACCGATCGCACTCGGCGTTTCCCGCCGTTGGCTCCAGCCCCGCGGCGACGCACGCCCACTCCTCGCGGTAGAGCCGCTCCCACTCCAAGCGCTCTTCTCCGGACCAAGCCAGGCGCCAGCGGCCGTCCGGCTCCAGATCCAGCTGGGCACCGCAGGAGTCGCAGACGTCGATCGTGGCCGACCGCCCGGAGGCACCGACCCACTCCTCCGCCGTACGCTCCTCCCCTGCGGCTGCGCTGCCCGTGGCCTCGCTGATGGCCCGCCAACGCCCGTCCTGGGTCTGCTCGAGCGCAAAGCCGCACCGCTGGCACTGCAGGCGCCTCGCCCTCCCGATCAGTCCCTGCTTCCGCCGCATGAGTCCTGTCCCGCAAGACGGACAGACGGGAATCGCGGACGGCCATCGTCGCAACACGCCGGCCCGGCACACCGGGCACACGTCCTGCGGCACCTCCCGCGGACGCACCGCACCTTCCCGGCACACCGGGCACTGGCCCCTCCGCAGCGGCTTGACCCTCTCCAGCACGCCGCCGCAGCCGGGGCACTCCCACCTGCCGAACCGAAGACCCGCCAAGCGGACCGCCCGTTCGTCGAAGTCGCGCCAGGTGCCGTCCAGCGGGCCGCCGACCATGCCGCTCTGCAAGCGGGCCAACAGCTCCGGGGCCGACTGTGGGCGAAGCTCCGGATCGAGCTCCAGCGCCGCCTCGATGGCCTCGCACACGCTGGGGTCGACGTCGGGCCGAAGCACTCGCAGCGATGGCACCGCCGCGCCGGCCAACCTTTCGGACGCCGAAGGCGGCGGCGATCCCGTGAGCAGCTCGTACAGCGTCGCCCCGACGGCATACACGTCCGTCGCCGGGCCGCGCAACCCACGCCGATCGAGCTGCTCCGGGGGAGCGTAGCCCGGCGTGAAGAGCACGGCGTGCGCGTTCCCCGAATCCGCGTGCCACTCCAGGGCGGCTCCAAAGTCGATCAGCCAGAGCTTCCCGCCGGGGCCTACGAGAATGTTCGATGGCTTGACATCGCGATGGAGGATGCCCGCCCGATGCAGGGTACCGAGGGTACGCAGGAGGCTCTCCGCAACCCCCATCGCTTCGCCGATCGGAAGCGACCCCCGCGAGGCGATCCTGTGCTCCAGCGTCTCCACGCCGTCGGCGTGCTCCGTCACAGCGTACGCGGTGCCGTTCTGCACGAACCAGGCGCGAGGAGGCAGAATCCCCTCCGCCCGCAACCGCGCGATGCGCTCGGCCTCGTCCAGAAAACGCTCGCGGAGCCTTCGGCGATACCGTTCGTCGCCGGGCAGCTGCAGCAACGCGCCCGGACCCCGCACGGCCTGGCTCGGTGCGAGCTCCTTGATCGTGCAGAGCTCGCCCCACCGGAGGTCCTCCCCCCGGTAGACGATGCCGAACGCGCCGCGACCAAGCACCTCGCCGACGACGAAACGGTCCGCCAGCACGGTGCCACTCGGCAGAGGCGGGCACTCGCTGGGCATGGGTCCAGATTACAGCATCGGGAATCCATAATCGGGCCATGCTGGCCCTGATCGCGGCCTTGACGATCGCCACGTACTCGCCGCCAGCCGCCGAAGGATGGACCTACCGGGTGCGGCTGACGTTCGACGGAGACCTGCCCCTGCTCGGCGGCCAAAGGGGCAAGGCCGAGATTCTGCTCGGCCTGCGGGCCGAGTCGACCCCGGCCTCAGAGGCGCTGGCCGCGCGCATCGAACCCCAGGCTTTCGAGATCCGGTTCAACGGTAAGCCGCTTCCGCTCACGCTCGAGGACGCCCGTCCTTACCTGCCCCCGACGACGCTTCGGTACAGCTCCAGCGGCAGAGTGCTCTCGAACGACGCCCCCGAGCCGAACGTCCCGGTCCGCATTCCCGGCCTCCATCCGAAGCGGCTACCCGAAACCGTGCTTCTGCCGATCGAGCTGCCCGAAGGCGCCATCGACCGAGGAACGCGCTGGACGTACCAAAAGCCTCTCGGCGATGCCATGGCCGCCTTCGAGGCGCGCGCCAAGAGCGCCAAGGGAGACCGCCTCACGATCAACCTTCGGGTCGAGCAAGAGTCCACCGCCATAGAGGACGAGGCCCTCCAGATCGTGGCGACCGAGACCGAAGCCGCAGCCAGGGCGTCCACCCGGCTGACGGGTTCGGGCCAAGCGACCTTCGATCGGTCCCTAGGCGCCGTTACCTCGTTCTTCCTCAAAGGGAGCGCCGTGACCGCGGTGCAACCGCTGGACGGCCGTGCAGGAACGAGCCGCAAGTTGCGCTTCGAGTACGACGTTCGTCTCGAATCGAAGGCGAAAGCCCGCTAGATGCCGCTCCGATGCCGCAAGGGCACCGCCGGCAAGGCGGCCGCTGGCGGCGCCTCCGACGTCACCCTGAGCAACCGGTCCAAGATGACCTTGAGGCAACCAGCGACCGGAAACGCCAAGAGCATGCCCACGATTCCGAAGAGCGCCCCACCGGACAGGATGACGAACATGCTCACCAGCGGGTGCAACCCGACCGACCGCCCGACCACGCGAGGGTAGACGAGCTGGTCGAACACCACACCGTACACGATGAAGGTCGCCGTGATCGCAACGGCCGCGTGCCAAGAGCTCGGGAACTGGTAAAAGGCCACCATGCCGCTGCCGCTCAGCCCCGTGACGACGAACAACGTCACGGCGCTGATCATCGCCCCAACATAAGGCACCAGATAGATGGCGCCGAACAGAAGGCCCAGCAGCACGGAGTAAGGTGCGCGGAGCAACGAGAGGAGCACCGAGCAACAGAGGATGTACAGGAGCACGGCCATCGTCACTCCCCTCAGGTAGCCAACGAACACCCGGACGATGTCCCCCACGAGCGCCACCGTCTCAGCGCGGATGGACGGAGGCACCCAGCTGACCGACCTGCGCTTGAGCTGGTCCAGATCCCACAGCATGATGAGCGTCAGGAAGGGCGTCAGCAACAGGAACAGGAGCTGGCTGGCGAACGAGCGGACAATGCCCAGAAAGCCGTTGAAGAAGCTCTGGATAGAGCTGGTGATCGTCTCCTGGTGCGGAGCGAGGTACTGGTCGATCAGCGCGCGCCGCGTCGTGGGCAGCCCGAAGCGCTCGAGAGTCCCGCGGTTCCGCTCCAAAAAGAGGTCGATTTGGTCCTTGCGTCCGTGCTTCTGCACCATCAGCGGCGGGCGCCAGCTGACGAAGTAGTTCTCACGCTCCTCGGCGTCCTTCAGGTCCTGGACGTATCGGTCAATCTGATCCTTGAACCCAGTGAGCTGCTGACCCAGAATCTGTGCGGCCGGGACGGTGATCGCAACCACCGCCAAGCTGAACAGGAGAAAGATCGAGAGAACGGCGGTTCCCCGGCCCATACCGCGCCTTCGCAGCTTTTGCACGGTCGGGTCCAAGATGGCGCATACGAGACCCGCCACCACGAACGGCAGCAGGATGCTCCGAACGAGGTAAAGAAAGACGAGGGCGGCCAACACCAGGGCCGCCCAGACTACAACGCGCCAACCCATTTCGGGAGGAGCAGGATTAGGCGCTGGCTTCCTCGGACTTCGCGGCCTGCTGCCGCTTTGCCTTCTGCTCAGCGACCCACTGCTCAGTCTTCTCCTTCAGCTCCTTGAGCTTCTCGCTGAGTTCCTCGCGCGTCTCCAAGCCGGGCTTCGGAGCGAACAGCATCCCGGCTGCGACGCCGATCAGAGCGCCGATCCCGACACCCGCGAGCAAGTAAAGCATAGCGTTCCTGTCTTCGGATTCGCTCATAGCCAACCTCCTGTGCCTGTTCATTGTACACGCCCTCGGCCCAAAAGGCTACGGGATTCGCCTCATTCGTCGGCAGAAACGATCGTGCCGCCGGCAACAACCGTCTTTCCCACGTACGCAACGGCGGTCTGCCCAGGCGTGATCGCCTTCACGGGACGATCGAAGACGAGCCGAACGGGGTCCTCCCGATGCAGAACGGCCGGCGCGGTCTCCATGTTCGAGCGGATCTTGGCTCGGACCTTCAGAGGGCCGCCCTCCCGAGGGATCAGGCCCCAGACCACGTGCCCCAGGACCGCCGTTCGCCGCAACAGGTCCGACTCCGATCCGACCACGACCCTCCCCTCCCGTGCCTCGATGCCGATGACGTAGAGCGGCCGTCCGTCCCGGCTGGATAGGCCCAAGCCCCTACGCTGGCCGATGGTGAAGCCCACAACCCCCTGGTGCCGCCCAAGCGTCTTGCCATCGCGTGTGACGAGTTCACCCTCTCGCAGAGCATCCGGGCGCATCCTGCGCAGGAACTCTCGGTAGCCGCCCGCCTCGCTGACGAAGCAGATCTCCTGAGAATCCGGCTTGTGCGCCACAGGGAGTCCCCACTCGGCGGCGAGCCTCCTCGTTTCGTCCTTGTCGCGCAACTGCCCGAGCGGGAAGAGGAGCCTCCCGAGCCGCTCGCCCTGCAGCATGAACAGCACGTAGCTCTGATCTTTCTGCAGACAGCGGGCCATCATCAGAGCCCGCTCGCCCGACCTCGTGGTCCGGATACGGGCGTAGTGCCCCGTCGCCAAGGCTTCCGCGCCGAACTCCGGCAAGCGCTCCAACAGCGGATCGAACTTGATCAAGCGGTTGCACTGGACGCATGGGTTCGGCGTCCTGCCCTGCGCATACTCCTCGAGGAAGTTCTCGATGACCGTGCTGCGAAAGAGGTCCCGGTAGTTCAGGACGTAGTGGGCGATGCCCAGCTCCCGCGCAACCCTCCGGGCATCCTCCACCGCCCCGAGCGAGCAACAGCCGCTGTGCCGGGGATCCGTCTGCGACTCCTGCCAGATCTGCAGGGTCACACCCACGACGTCGTAGCCGCGCCGGAACAGCAGGCCTGCGGCGACGCTGCTGTCGACGCCGCCGGACATCGCGACCAGAACCCTACGGCGCGGACTTCGTGCTCGGCGCATAAGGCGGCTGAGAGAGGATCTCTCGCAGGGAGTTGCTGTTCGCGACCTTCGGTGCGACGCCGTCCATGAGAATGATGTACGTGGGCGTGATCTGCACGCCCAGCCTGCTCGTCAGGTCCACGTCGGCGTACATCCTCTTGAAGGCCGGGTCTTCCGGGTTCTGCGCCCTGCGCACCGCCTGCCTCGAGTCGATTCGAAGGTTCTCGAGCACCGACATCAAGCCGTCGATCGTCTTGATCTCGTCCTCCGGGGCCTCATAGACCGCCTCGATGAAGTCGAAGTAGCGGCCCTTTTCCTTCGCCACCTCGGCCAATGCGGCCGCGACCAAGGCGAGCTCATGGCCCTGCAGCTTGTACAGCGGCATGTGACGGAACACGAGGCGGATCCGCCCCCCGCTCTCTTGGACGAGCGCATGGACCATCGGATAGCTGGAGCGGCACGCCGGGCAGAAGAGGTCCGCGAACTCCACGATCGTGATCGGGGCGTTGGGGTTGCCGAGGAAGGGGCCGTCCTTCGGCACGAGCACCTCGGGCGTCATCAGCTTCTGCGCTTCCGCGCTGATGGGGGTCTTGGCAGCCTCGCTGCGCATCAGAGAGGCCATGGCTCCCAAGCCGCCCAGGGTGAGGATCGCGAGCGCACCCGCGTACGCCCACTCGGCGGAACCGCTCGCAGGTCGGATCGAGGCGCCCTTGGCGTGCTGCTGCGACAGGATCGCGTGCGCCAAGAACAGAAGAAGGAGGATGCCGTTGGAGGCCAGGCACCAGTCGCAGGTCTTTTGGATGAACAGCAGGGCGTAGAAGGTCAGGCCAGTCTGCACCAAGAGCGCCACCGAGGTGAGCGCAAACCCAAGATTGACCAGCGAGCGGCTCTGTTCCGTTCCCTTCGCGCCCCGCAAGACCGAGATGGCGGCCAGTGCGAGGTACGCGACGAAGCCCATCACGGCGACGGGCACGCCGAACCAGACCGAGCTCGGGTGACGCGCGACGTCTTGGCATCCGCTGCCGGCGCCGCACGGCACGGTGAGACCCAGGAGGTGTCCCAGACTCAGGACCCCGGCCACGAACATGCCGGCGAACGAGAGGAACGTGCAGACGCGATTGACGAGCGTGGTGCCCACAAACCCGATTATACGTTCCCGGCCCACGGCCCCTCAGGAAGGCCGGCCCCGGCGGGTATCTTTCCAACGCCGATGGCGACGCCGCGGACGGTTCTCCAGCTCGAACGCAAAGCCCCTTCGTTCCGCCCCTCCACGTACTTCATCCAGACGTGGGGCTGCCAGATGAACGAGGAGGACTCCGAACAACTGGCGCTCTCCCTGGAGTCATTGGGGTTCCAGCCTGCCGCGAGCCTCTTGGAGGCTCAGGTGATTCTCCTCAACACCTGCAGCGTCCGGCGCAAGCCGGAGGAGAAGGCGTTCTCGCTCCTTGGAGAGCTGGCCGAGCTGAAGCGGTCCAACCCCGAGCGGGTGATCGGCGTCTGCGGCTGCATGGCCCAAGCGCGTGCCGACGAAATCCGTCGCAGGGCCCCCCACGTGGACTTCGTTCTCGGCACGGGCCACATCGACGAGGCGCCGGCGCTGGTGGAGCACGCCCTTCAGGAGCGCCGATTCGCCAGCAGCCTGGACCTGCCGGAGCGCAAGGGCGCGATCGTCACCGACGTTCCCTCCCGCCGCCTGGACCGGAAACCCAAGCTCAAGGCGTTCGTGCCGATCCAGTACGGGTGCGACAAGTTCTGCTACTTCTGCATCGTGCCAACCACCCGGGGACGCGAGCGCAGCCGCCCGACGCGGGACATCCTCGAGGAGATCCGCCGCCTCGCGGCGAACGGCACCAGGGAAGTCACCCTCCTGGGACAGACCGTCAACAGCTACGGCAAGAACCTCCAGGAGGGCCGCGTGCCGTTCAGCGAGCTCCTTTGGAGGATCGCCGAGATCGACGGCATCCAGAGGATCCGCTTCACCAGCCCCTACCCGACCGACTTTCGCCAGGACCTGATCGACGCGATCCGCGCCTGCCCCAAGGTGATGGAGCACGTGCACCTGCCTCTCCAGTCTGGAGACGACGAGGTGCTCCGATCGATGCGCCGGCTGTACACCTTGGACCGGTTCCGGGAGATCGTCGGCAGGCTGCGCGAGGCCGTGCCGGGCATCGGCATCACCACCGATCTGATCGTCGGCTTCCCTAGCGAGACCGAGGGGCAGTTCCGGAACACGCTGCGGGCCGTCGAGGAGTTCCAGTTCGACGGCGCCTTCATGTTCGTTTACAGCCCGCGGCCGGGGACGAAGGCCGCCGACCTTCCCCAGGTGCCGATCCAGGAGCGGCGGCGGCGCATCCGCGAGCTGGTCGCGCTCCAGAACGCCATCAGCGTGCGGAAGAACCAAGCGGCGGTAGGAACGGCGTTCGAGGTTCTGGTCGAGGGTCCTTCCCCCAAGAGCCCCGACAGGCTCCAGGGATTCTCGCGCGAGAACAAGATGGTGCACTTCGTCGGACCCGAGGGCCTGGTGGGCCAGACTGTTCTCGTCCGGGCGACCTCCGGCCACCTGTGGGGAGTGGCGGGGGACCTCGTTCCCTCGCATTAGATTCGGGTACCGTGCGCACGATGAGACGCGCGCTTAGCATCCTCGCAGCCTCCACGCTCGCCGCCGGAGCGTTTGGGCAGGGCATTTCGCTGAAGGCAGGCTACTTCTCCGGGGAGTCGTTCACGGGATTCGGCGGCTTGTCGGTGCGGCTGGAGGGCTTGGAGCTCGGGGCCGATCTGACCCTTCTGAAGCTGCCGCTCGTGCCCGTTGAGCTCCGCCTGAGCCCGAGCGTGGTGTTCGGGGGTGGCCTCCGGCACGGTTCGGACGACGACGGCACGATCTACCGGCTGATGGCCACGGCCCGGGTGAGCAAGCCGGGCGGCACCGGCTACCTGGCGGGCGGCCTGGGGTTCGCACGCATCGAGCCGAGAGGCGGAGCTCGGTTCGAATCCAAGGACGGGTTCGTGGGACAGATCGCGCTCGGTTCCGCCGCGGCGAACGTCGCCCCGCTCGTCCCGCAGCCGTTCTTCGAGGTGGCTTACTCCTTCGGCGACGCCGAGTTCCGCGGGCTCACCCTCTCCGTCGGCGTCCGGCTCTGAGACGCCTCTCACAGGCAACGATGGGTCTGGCGGGGAACCGCCAGACCCATCGATCCTTCTGCGCGTCCAAGGCTATCTGCGCCGACGCCGCAGGGCCGCTCCGAGCCCCAAGGCAACGAGACCCAGGGTGGCAGGCTCCGGAACCGGAATGCTCGAGGGCCCGACGCCGTCCTGATACTGCCAAACCACATCCTGGCCGGAGTCTGGGCCGAACAGCGAGACGTCATCTCCGTAGTTCGGTCCGTACACGCCCATCACCATCTTCAGCAGGGGGTTGAAGTTGGAGACTTGGGGCACGGAAGACTTCAGGAGCGTGTAGTTGAGCAGGAACTCCCCTCGCTCCACCAGATTCCATTGCGGGTAGAAGGGGTCAGGCACCGCGCCCCGCGAGAGCGACAGCACGTACGGAGCCGAACTGTTCCCCAAGCCCACAACGTTCTTGGACTGATCCGAGTAGTTCTGGGCGAGGCCGATGAACCCGTTCTGCTGGTGGATGTAGCCCTGGAAGCCACCCTTGATGTACGACGTAGAGCCGAACGGAGACGGGGTGAACTTGCTCCTCGATCGGTCGCCGTCCTCCGGATTCCCGCCGTACACCGGCTTCCAAGGCCCGGTCCCGAGGAAGTCGAACTTGAAGTAAGCCGAGCGGACGTACGAACCGACATCCTCTCCGTAGCGCGCTACGAAGCCCAGTCCGAGGACGATGTCGGTCGGGGACCAACCGGACTTGCCCAACACATCGCCTACCGCGCCGACAGAGTTGAAGCCACTGGAGAACTGGCTCCATGGCCCGACGACCGAGTAGGCGTCGAAAGTCAAGGGCCCGGCATTGAGGTCCGCGAGGAGGTTCGTGTCCTGCGAGGTTCCGACCAAGGTCCAGCCGTCGGCCTCAGGATCGCCGGTCAGCCCCAAAGCATGGGCCGAGGGCAGCACGGACGTGAGGGCGAGCGCAACGATTCCCTTTCGAATGCACCACATGCTTTCATGGTACTTCAATCGGAGCGCACCGCAGCGAAACTTTGGGAAAATCGGCTCCCAACAACCCCGTAGAGTTCTCAGAATGTGCCCATCGGGGGCGGATCAGCACCCAAAATGGCACCATGAGAGCGTGGCTCTGGATCGCTTTCGTTGGAACCGCCGTCGTCCTCGGCGGCTGTGGGTCCGCAGACTCCTCCACAATCGTGTCGCAAGACGGCAAGGCGACGCTGACCCTGAGGCTCCAAGTGCCCAAACCCGATCCGGCGAACCCCCTCGCCCTGGCCAAGCCCCCGGAGGAGGTGTTCGACCTCCCGGACCCGAGGGTCTGGTCCGTGCAGCGCGGCACGGACAAGGACGGAAACGTCCTGATCACCGCAACCCGCCAGCTTCCAATCGGACAAGAAGTGGACGCTGGCGTGTCGCTCCTCAGCAAGAAGACCCGCCTGACGCGGTCCAAGGTGCGCGTCGATCGGACGACCAACGGCTGGCACTACGCAGCGACGCTGGAGTGGCTCGGCGAACCGCAGAAGCCGAACGAGGCGGAGCTGGAGAAGGCCTCCCGCGAGCTGCTCTCCGCCTTGCCGGCTGGAACTGCGACTCCACAGGAAGCTCGGGCGATCGCGCAAGACGCACAGCTTCGAGTTTGGCGACTGCTGTTCGGACCGCCGGAACCGCTGCTGCCGCAGATTCTCTTCTCGAGTCAGGAATCCGTGCAGAGAAAGCTCCGAGCCAAGCTCTTCGTCGCGATCGAGGGCGTTCTCGCGAGCAGGCTGGGGAACCGTCTGTCGACCGAGCAGCGCCGGGCCTTGGCGCAGGCGGCGTTGAGCTCGGCGAACCCGACGCAGAACGTGACGCAGAACGCCAGCGCCCAGGGCCAGGACCAAAGCAAAGACCAGCCGCTCCTCGGCCTCTCCTTCGCGGTGCGCTTGCCTGGAAGGATCGTTCTTCACAACGGGCTGCTGGATCCGGTGACCGGCGAGGTCTACTGGGACCTCCTGCCCCAGGCCGCCCAGCCCGGCCCGGTGGTCCTGCACGCCAGCTCCGCTCCCTAGTGCGGGAAGGTCGGGTAGCCTCTGGCGCATGGCAGACTATCCCGCCTCCGTCCACAAGAGTCGCCGATATCTGCAGACGGCTGACGGCAAGCCGTTCTTCTGGCTGGCCGACACGGCTTGGGAGCTGTTCCATCGACTGTCTCGGGAGGAGATCGCTGAGTACCTGACGGTCCGCCGACAGCAGGGCTTCAACGTGGTTCAGGCCGTGGCGCTCGCAGAACTGGACGGTCTCCGGACACCCAACCGCGAGGGGCACCTCCCGCTTCAGAACGAGGACCCAACCCGCCCGAACGAGCCGTACTGGAACCTCGTCGACCACGCCTTCGATCTTGCGGAGAGGGAGGGCATCACGATCGGCTTCCTACCGACTTGGGGCGACAAGTTCCACAAGGCATGGGGCGAGAGTCCGGTGGTCTTCAACCCCCAGAACGCCCGAGACTACGGCCGCTTCCTGGGGGAGCGCTACGGACATCGCAGGAACCTCGTGTGGATCCTCGGGGGCGACCGATCGATCGAGCCGGAGCACCTGCCCATTCTGCGCGCCATGGCCGAGGGCATCCGAGAGGCTGAGAAGATCCGCCACCTGATGACACTCCATCCGCAGGGAGGCTGCAGCTCCTCGCAGTTCGTCCACGGGGAAGCCTGGCTCGACTTCAACATGCTACAGTCCGGGCACTGGTGGTTCGATACGAGGCCGGACCTGATGGTGGAGCGCGACCTGGCGCTGCAGCCGCCCAAGCCGGTCTTGGACGGCGAGCCGAACTACGAGAACCACAGGCCGTTCCGCGCGCTGGGCGAGCTGAAGGACCTCAACATCCCGCCGTTCGGAGCCTATCACGTGCGACGGGCGAGCTACGCCAGCGTGTTCGCCGGCGGCTGCGGGGTCACCTACGGCTGCCACGCGGTCTGGCAGATGGCCCAGCCGGGCTTCGTTGGCATCAACCACCCGATCGGCACCTGGAAGCAGTCGCTGCCCCTGCCGGGTGCCCGGCAGCTCGTTCATCTGAAGCAGCTCATGCTTGGGATGGGTCTGTTCGACGTGGTTCCCGACCAATCGCTGATCCTGGTTGGGCTGGGTGAAGGCGTCGAGACGGCGCGAGCCTGCCGAACCCGCGACGGCAAGAGGGTCGCCATCTACCTGCCTTGGCCCAGGCCTGTCCGCCCTGATGCCGCCAAGCTGGCTCCGGGAGGCCGCTGGGAGTGGTTCGATCCAAGGACCGGGCAGACCGTCCGAGCCTCGGAGGTGAACGGCTATTTCGATGCCCCCACTGCGGAGGATTGGGTGCTGATCTACCGTTGAGGGGAGACCCTCACTCCCACTCGATGGTGGCCGGGGGTTTGCTGGTCAGGTCGTAAAGAACACGGTTGACCCCTGGCACCTCATTCACGATGCGGTTGGCGATCGCCTCGAGCACCTCGAAGTTCAGCGGCTTCGCGCGGGCCGTCATGGCGTCCTCGCTCTCCACGGCGCGCAGCACGATCGGTTGCTGGTAGGTGCGCTCGTCGCCCATCACCCCGACGCTGCGCACGTCCAGCAAGGCGGCGTAGCTCTGCCAGATGCCCCGATGGAGGCCTCGCCGGCGGAGCTCCTCCCGGAAGATCCAATCCGCTTGCTGAACGATCCGCACCCGCTCGGGTGTGACCTCGCCAAGAATGCGCACAGCCAGCCCCGGCCCTGGGAACGGCTCCCGTTCGACCACGTCCTCGGGCAAGCCCAAGGCCCTTCCCACCGCTCTCACCTCGTCCTTGAAGAGCCACCGCAACGGCTCGATGAGCTTCATCCGCATCCACTCCGGCAGCCCGCCCACGTTGTGGTGCGTCTTGATGGTGGCCGCGGTCTCCGAGCCGCTCTCAATGACGTCCGGATACAGGGTCCCTTGGGCCAGGTGGCTGCACTGGCTGAGCTGGTCGGCGTGCTCCTCGAAGACCTTCACGAACTCGGCACCGATGATCTTGCGCTTCCGCTCCGGATCCGTCACGCCCCGCAGGCTCCGGAAGAAGCGCTCCCGCGCGTCGAACACCAGCAGACGCGGGTGGAACACACGCGTGAACGTCTCCCTGACCTGCTCCGCCTCGCCCTTGCGCAGCAGGCCGTGGTCCACGAACACGCACACCGCCCGGTCTCCGATCGCCCGGGTCAGCAGGGCCGCCATGACCGAGCTGTCCACGCCGCCGCTCACTGCGCAGAGGACCTGCCCGTCACCAACCTCGGCGCGGACCCGGTCCACGGTCTCCTCGATGAACGCCTCGCTCGTCCAATCGCCTAGGAGACCCGCGAGGTCGAAGAGGAAGCGACGGAGAATCTCCCTGCCCGATGGGGTGTGGCTGACTTCCGGGTGGAACTGGACGCCCCATAGCCTGTGCTCGCGATCCTCGATGGCCGCGACCGGGCAGCTCTCGGTCGACCCAACCACGCGCGCGCCCGGGGGAGGAATCTCCACTTGATCTCCGTGGCTCATCCACACCTGGGGGGAGTCCAGCCCGGCCAGCCAGGAGTCCGAATTCACCACGCTCAGGAGCCGCTTGCCGTACTCCTTGGCCTCGCACGCAACGACCCGCCCTCCCAAGCGATGAGCCATCAGTTGGAGGCCGTAGCAGATGCCCAGCTTCGGAAGCCCCTCCAGCAGGCTGAAGTCGATGGTCGGCGCGCCAGGCTCTCGGACCGAGCGCGGGCCGCCGCTCAGAATGACGGCATCGGGACGGTCCGTCCGAATCCGCTCTTCCGCCTTGGTCCAAGGGACCATCTCGCTGAACACGCCGAGTTCCCTCACCCGGCGAACGATCAGCTGGGTGTATTGGCCGCCGAAGTCGATCACGAGGACGGTTTGGTGCTTCATCCGGAGGTGCCCCTGTGCGAGCTTCAGGATTGTACCGACCGACCCAAGCGCGAGGCCCGAGCGGCCTGCGCCGCCCGGGCCCCTGCCTCGGCATCCCCGGGAGCTAGAACCCGAGGAGGCGCAACGGCCAGAACACCAGGCCCAGCACAGAGCTGATCTCGCCGGTTCCCGCCTTGCCGCTCTGCGGCACGAACACCACATCGCGGTCCTGAAGGACCGGATCCACGGCCCCGGGCTTGTTCGCGATGATGTCCCGATAGTTGATGTTGATCCTCTCCACCTTGCCCTCGGGGGTCTGACGGATGATCGTGACGCCGTCGGTCTTGGCGCCCGGCGCGGGTCCGCCGGCGTTGGAGATGGCCTGGGACAACGTCCACTCTCGGCCGTCCGGAATCACCTGGGCTCCGGACTGCTTCACCTGCCCGACGACGGCGATGCGGGCCGTCACCTCGGGAATGATGATCGTGTCGTTGTCCTCGAGCTTCAGATTCAGGTCCGTTCGACCCTTCTTGACGGCCGCGTACATGTCGACGGGAATCTCCTGGCCGCGACGCACCACTTTGGCCTTCGTGAGCGCGGCCCGCTCGCTCTCGCCGCCTGCGGCCGCGAGCGCCTCGACGATGCCCTGGCCCTCAAGGATGGTCACCAAGCCCGGCCGACCCACCGGACCAAGGATGTTCACGCGGATCGTGGCGTCGCTCTGGATGCTGATCACGTCGCCGGGCTGGAGGAGCAGGTTCGACTCATTCTTGCCGTCGATGAAGATCTCGCGCAGCTCCACGACGGTGGTCTTCCCTCCGCGGATGACCAGCGCGCGGAGGCGCTCCGGCAGGTTCGCCAAACCGCCGACGGCCGCGATGGCTTCCGTCAGCCGCCAACCGGGCCGGTAGTCGATGATGCTCGGGCGTCCGACCGCGCCCAGCACGTAGACTCGGTTCAGGCGCATCTGCTTCACGTTGACCGTGACCTGGGGCTCCCTCAGCTCGCGCCGGAGGGCCTGCTCTAGCCGGTACTTCAGCTCCGTCACGGTCAAGCCTGCTGCCTCGACGTCACCGATGATCGGCATGGTGAACTTGCCGTCCAAGCGGATCAGAAAGTCGCCGGAGAGCTCCGGCACGTCCCGCGTCACCACCGAGATGACGTCCTCCGGGCCGAGCTTGTAATCCGAGGGAATCTCCAACGGACGGTCGCCAGGCGGCGTGCCCTGAGCCGGGGCTCCAGGAACGAGCCACGCCACGAGGCTCAGAACGACGAACAGAATCCACGGTGACGAACGCATCGGCATTTCCTCTTATCTTCGGCAACGGCCATCGCGGACGATAGCCAAAACGGTGAAACACACATCCAGCACGGCTCGTGCCCCATGCCTGGAGAATCGGGTCCTTAGCAGGCTCCCTCGCCTCGAAGAACGGATAGGGGAGTCTTCAGGAGGATCTTGAGATCGGTCCAGAACGACATCTCGTCAAGGTACTTGTGGTCCAGAGCCATCCACTCATCGAACGTGAGGCGACTCCGTCCGCAGATCTGCCAGTAGCACGTGAGCCCCGGCTTGACGGTCAGCCGCTGCCAGGCGTAGTCGTCGTACTGCTCGACCTCGCGCGGCAAGGGCGGGCGCGGACCTACCAGGCTCATGTGGCCGGTGAACACATGCACCAGCTGCGGAAGCTCGTCCAAGCTGAACTTGCGGAGCCAACGCCCTACCTTGGTCACTCTCGGATCGTTGGTCATCTTGAAGATCGGGCCGTCCTTCTCGTTCTTGGCCACGAGATCTGCAAGACGCTGGTCCGCGTCGACGTACATCGACCGGAATTTGATGAACTTGAATCTTCGCCCGTCCTTGCCGACCCGATCGCAGCAGTAGAAGACCGGACCCGGGCTGGAGAGCTTGACGAGCAGCGCGAGCACGACGAAGAGGGGAAAAAGCAACACCAGGAGCGCCGCCGAAACCACGACGTCCAGCATCCTCTTGGCGGCCAGATAGCCCTTGGATGGCGACCGGCGCTCGCCGTTCAGAATCGGACTGGTCCGCGTTCCCGTGATCATCGGTCGACTAACCGCCATCGCATCACCCGTTGCAGCCTCGGACGAACCCCAACAGGCGCTCCTTTGCCGCCCAGCAAGGCAGAACAGATTCAGCACCTTCATTGTACATTGCCTTTCCTTGCGCTGATTGGGACAACAGCACCTTACTCCGCTTGCAAAGGCCGTTCCAGGCTTGGCCCACAGCGGCGGAACTCCGAATCCTGCGAGGTCCCTCGGCCCTATTCGACCGTGACGGACTTCGCGAGGTTCCGCGGCTGGTCGATCTCGCATCCGCGGCGACGAGCCACGTGGTAGGCGAGCAGCTGCATGGGAATCACGCTCATCAGCGCCGAGAAGAAGTCGAACTTGGACTTCGGCAAGCGAAGCACGTGGTCCGCCACCTGGCACGTGGTCTCGTCGTCCTCGGTCGTGAGGGCGATCAGCGTGCCTCCCCTGGCCTTGATCTCCATCATGTTGGATACGGTCTTCTCGCGCACTTTGGAATCCGTCGCGCCTACGATCGCCACCACGCCGTTCTCCACCAAGGCCAGCGGACCGTGCTTCATCTCTCCGGCCGGAGACTCCTGCGTCGGGATGTAGGCGACCTCCTTCAGCTTCAGCGCGCCCTCGAGCGCGACGTGCGCGTCGGCGGCCCGGCCGACGAAGAACACCAGCGGGGACGCCGCGACTTTTCCCGCCAGAGGCTCCACTTGCCTCTCCAACGCGAGCGCCGCCCGGGCCATCTCGGAGAGGCGCTTCAGCTCGTCCACCCCCTCCGAGACGCGCACGCCCGGTGCCTCCCGCACCTGAGCGAGGTAGAAAGCCAGCAAAGCAAGGACGACCACCTGGGCCGTGTAGGCCTTCGTGCTGGCGACGGAGATTTCCGGACCCGCCTGCGTGAGAATGGTCCGGTCGCACTCCCGAGCGATGCTCGAACCCACCACGTTCACGATGCCCAGCGTTCGGATCCGCCGCTGCTGGCAGAGCTTGAGGGCGGCGAGGGAGTCCGCGGTCTCGCCCGACTGCGAAATGAAGATCGCCAACGATTTGTCGGAGAGCACCGGGTCGCCGTATCGGAACTCGCTCGAGTGGAACACATCGGTCGGCAACCGAAGCAGCCTCTCGAACAGGTGCTTGCCCATCAGGCCGGCGTGGTACGCGGTGCCGCAGGCGACGATGTTGATGCGGTCGATCTCCGTCCACACGTAGTCGGAGAAGATGTTCTCGAACCGGATCCGCCCGGCCTCGTCGATCCGCCCGAGCAGGCACTGCCGGATCACATCGGGTTGCTCGTGGATCTCCTTGATCATGAAGTGCTCATAGCCGCCCCGTTCGGCGGCCGCGACGTCCCACTGCACCTCCATCGGCTCCAGCGGCGCGGGCTTGCCCGATCCATCCAGAAGCGCGACCCCGTCCCGCCGGAGAACCGCGACCTCGCCCTCCTTCACGACAACCACCCTGCGCGTGAACGGGAGCAGGGCAGGAATGTCGCTGGCCAGGAACTGCTCACCCTGCCCCAAGCCCACGATCAGCGGGCTCGCGTTGCGGGTGGCCACGATCTTGTCCGGCTCGCGCTTGCTGATCACGACGAACGCGTAGGCCCCTCGGAGCTTCCCCGCGGCCTTGCGGACCGCCTCCTCCAGGGGCACGCCCTCCTGGTACTCCCGTCCGATCACGTGCGCGGCGACCTCGGTGTCGGTCTCGCTACGGAACGAGTGGCCCTCCGCCGCGAGCCGCTCCTTCAGCTCCAGGTAGTTCTCAATGATGCCGTTGTGGATGATCGCGACTTGCTGAAACTGGTCGTAGTGCGGGTGAGCGTTCTCGTCCGTGGGTCCCCCGTGAGTCGCCCATCTGGAGTGGGCGATCGCCAGGCCCGCCTCCGGCATCTCCCCCTCCACCGCCTTGCCCAGCTCGGTGAGCTTGCCGGCGCGCTTGACGATCCGGATATCCCCATCCTGCAGGTAGGCGATGCCAGCGCTGTCATACCCCCGGTATTCGAGCAGCTTCAGTTGCTCGAACACGGTCCTCACGGCGTTCCTGGGGCCCAGATATCCGGCGATTCCGCACATCGCCTTTGATGATAACCGCGCCGGAGCCTCTTCGGCTGAGGCCATAATGCTCCTGATGTCGCTTCGCGGGTTGGTTCGGCTGGCTCGGCCCCACCACTGGACCAAGAACCTGCTCGTGTTCGCGGGACTGCTGTTCACCGGCTCGTTTCAGAATCCCGAGGCGTGGAGGGCATCCGTCTCGGCGTTCGCCACGATGTGCCTGATCAGCTCGGCGTTCTACGCTTGGAACGATGTGCGCGACGCGGAGAGGGATCTGGCCCACCCGCGAAAGCGGAACCGGCCGATCCCGAGCGGCGAGGTTTCGCCCGGACTCGCCGTCGCGTTCGCCTCCGCTCTTCTGGTCGTCGGCGCCCTCCTGGCGGTCCAGCTACGACCGGCAGCCTTTGGGCTCATCGCCCTGTACGCTGGGATCCAGCTGGCCTACAACGCCGGTCTCAAGGCCGTGCCGGTGCTCGACGCCTGCGCCGTGGGTTCGGGCTTCGTTCTCCGCGCCGCGGTCGGCGCCGCGGCGATGGGCGTGGCCGTGTCCGGCTGGCTCCTGCTCTGCACCGGGGCTCTGGCGCTTCTGGTGAGCTTCGGCAAGCGGCGCGCGGAGTTCCACGCCTTGGGAGAGCAGCGTTCCGACGTGAGGCCGAGCCTGTCCGCCTACACCAAGGAGTCTCTGGACGGACTGGTGACGCTTGCGGCCAGCACCTCGGTCCTCTGCTACGGGCTCTACGCGATCGAAAGCCACACGGCTCGCAACCACCCGAGCCTCTTCCTGACCGCGCCTTTGGTGGCGTATGGGGTGATGCGCTACCTGCTCTTGGTGTTCCAAGGCGCGGAGGGGATCGGGGAGCCTGATCTGCTGCTGATCCGCGACCGCCACCTGGTGGCTACCGTAGCGCTCTTTTGCGTGCTCGCCGCGCTGGCGATGATGGACGTGGTGCCCTCCCTGGGAATTGAGAGGCTGCAATGAAGCGGTATGAGAGAGCGATCGTCGTTGGCGCATCGTCGGGCTTGGGGCGGGCGATCGCCCTTCACCTCGCCCAGGCTGGCTCCACCGTGGTCGCCGTGGCGCGCCGCGGTGACCGGTTGAGGGAGCTCGCCGATTCCAGCCCTGGTCGGATCCTGCCCCTGGTGCACGACGTCACGCGGACCGAAGAAGCCGCGCGAGCCTTCGCCGACGCCTGCAGAATGGCGGGAGGCTTGGACCTCATCGTCTACTCCGCCGGCTTCATGCCGACGGTCGGATCAACGGAGTTCAACACGGAGAAGGACCTTCGCATCTTCGCGGTGAACGTGCTCGGCGCGATAGCCTGGCTCAACCAGGCGGCCGAGCGCTTCCAGCAGGCGGGCCACGGCGCGATCGTCGGCATCGGCAGCGTGGCCGGGGACCGTGGGCGGCGCGGCCAGCCCGCCTACAACGCGAGCAAGGCCGCTCTGCACGCCTACCTCGAGGCGCTCCGAAACAGGCTGCACGGCCGAGGCGTCTCCGTGGCGACCTTCAAGCCCGGACCGATGCGCACCGAAATGACGGCCCACCTGAGCCTACGCAACGCCCTGGATCCGGAGGTCGCTGCGGCGAAGATCCTCGCGAAGGCCCACGTGTCGGGCGAGCACTACCTCTCCCTCAGCCATCGGATCGTTTTCGCCGTTTTGCGCAACCTGCCGTCTTCGGCGTTCCGGAGGTTGCCGGTTTGAAGCTGGAGGGCCGCCTGGCCCGCCTCTGCGGCTACGGCATGACCGCCGCGGCGGATGCCCATCTGTTCCAGCCGACTTGCGAGGACGACTTCCGGGCGCTTCTCCGTCTCGCGCGGCTCACCAGCCGAAAGGTGGTGCTGCGCGGCGCTGGGAGGAGCTACGGCGACGCGGCGATCCTGCCGGAGGCCATCGCCGTCGGCCTGGAGCGGCTGAACCGCGTGCTGAGCTGGGACCCGACGACCGGCCTGCTGGTCGCCGAGGCTGGCGTGACCATCGGCGACCTGTGGCGGTACACCCTGCAGGACGGCTGGTGGCCGCCCGTCGTCAGCGGAACCATGTTCCCCACGCTCGGCGGTGCCATCGCGATGAACATCCACGGCAAGAACGCCTTTCGAGCCGGAACGATCGGAGAGCACCTGGAGTGGCTCGACGTCATGGACTCCTCCGGCACGGTGCACCGCCTGACGCCCGACTCCGCGGCGTTCCGCGCGGTGGTTGGAGGCGCGGGTCTGACCGGGATCATCGTGAGGGCGGCGCTGCGCATGAAGCGGGTGCCGTCTGGAGACCTGCGGGTCTACGCCCAAGCGGTGGACAGCTGGGACCAGCAGTTCGAGGTCTTCGAGCGGTTCGCCGGCGACGCGGACTACCTGGTCAGCTGGGTCGATTGCTTCGCTCGCGGCAAGTCGGCCGGCAGAGGATTGATCCACGCCGCCTGGTACGCCGAGGGAAGCCCTGCGACGCTGCGGGCCGAACACCAGGACCTGCCGGACACCATCCTCGGCCTGGTGCCCAAGTCCGTGGTGTGGCGAGTTCTCAAGCTCCTCAACCGCCGGGCCGCGATGCGTCTGCTGAACGCCGCCAAGTATCGGCTTGGAACCGTGATCGGGAACGGCAAGACGGAGCACCAGAGCCTCGTGGCCTTCTCGTTCCTTCTCGACTACGTGCCGAACTGGCGCTGGGCATACCTGCCGGGCGGATTCATCCAGTACCAGTCGTTCGTGCCGAAGGAGACCGCCCGCTGGGTCTTCGAGAACCAGATCGCCCTGCAGCAGGAGCGGAGGCTCGAGTCGTTCCTCGGCGTCCTCAAGCGCCATCGGCCGGACCCGTTCCTGATCAGCCACGGCGTGGACGGGTTCTCTCTCGCCTTGGACTTCAAGGTCACCCCTTCCAACCGCGAAAGGCTCTGGGAGCTCGCCCACGAGATGAACGAGCTCGTCCTGGAGGCCGGAGGTCGGTTCTACCTCGCCAAGGACTCGACGCTTCGCCCCGAGGACCTCCGACGCTGGCTCGGCCCGAACTTGGAGGAATGGCGCGGCTGGAGACGCCGCTTCGATCCGGACGGCCTTCTCGTCTCCTCGCTCGGACTGCGCACGGGGCTGATCGAGCCATGAGGCTGGCGGTTCTGGTGATGGGCGTCAGCGGGTCGGGCAAGACGACGATCGGGAGGCTGCTCGCGGGTCGGCTCGGATGCGCGTTCCTCGACGCCGACGACTTCCATCCGCCGGAGAACGTCGCGAAGATGGCCGCAGGGAGGCCCCTCACCGACGAGGACCGCGCGCCTTGGCTCGACGCCTTGGCCGACCAGCTCTCGCGGCGCGAGCGCGTCGTGCTGGCCTGCTCCGCGCTGAAGGCATCCTACCGGGAGCGCCTCTTTCAGGCTAGGCCGGACCTTCGGGTGGTGTGGCTCCGGGGCGGGCCAGAGCTGATTCGGCAGCGCATGGAGTCCCGCCGACACCCCTTCATGCCGGCTTCGCTGCTCGATTCCCAGTTCCGAGACCTCGAGCCTCCTTCGGACGCCACCGCCGTGGACGTGTCGCGCCTGCCGGAGGCGATCGTGGAGGAGCTGGCGCGCATTCTGGAGACCAAACCATGAGGATTGGAATCGTTGGATTGGGACGCATGGGGCGGCAGCTCGCCCTTCGGCTCCATCGGGCCGGCTTCGAACCGGTGGGATACGACCTGGACGAGACGGCGAGGGCCGGCGCCCGTCAAGATGGCCTGCGCACCGTCGGCTCCCTGCGGGAACTGGCGGAGTCGCTCGAGTGCCCGCGGCGGCTGTGGGTCATGGTCCCCGCGGGCGAGCCGACCGACGCCGTCCTGCGCGAGCTCCTCGAGCTCTTGGAGCCCGGGGACAGCGTGGTGGACGGAGGCAACTCGAACTACCTGGACTCCATGGCGCGCGCCGAGCGATTCCACGAGAAGGGTCTGGGCTTCTTGGACGTGGGCACCAGCGGAGGCGTCTGGGGCTTGGAGAACGGCTACTGCCTGATGGTGGGCGGCAGCGACAGCCTCTTCGCTGCTTGGTCCGACGTGTTTCGGGCCCTCGCGCCGAGCCCGGACAACGGATGGGTTCACGTGGGCCCGAGCGGAGCGGGGCATTACGTAAAGATGGTCCACAACGCGATCGAGTACGGCATGATGCAGGCGTTGGCCGAGGGCCTCGAGCTTTTGCAGGCGAAGCCTCTAGTTCGGGACGTCAGCGCCGTCGCGGAGGCGTGGCGACACGGCAGCGTGGTCCGCTCTTGGCTCTTGGACATGGCGGCGAAGGGCCTGAGCGAGGAGCCCGGCCTCGAGACGCTGGCGCCCCACGTTTCGGACAGCGGCGAAGGTCGCTGGGCCGTCGAGGAGTCCGTTCGGCTCGGAGTGCCGACTCCGGTCATCGCCACGTCCTTGTACGCCAGGTTCTCCTCCAGGCAAGAGAACTCGTTCGCCGCTAGGGTTCTCGCGATGCTCCGCCGTCAGTTCGGAGGCCACGCGGTGCAGCGTCGGGATGAAGGTCAGCGGTAGAGGAGGTACTTCGCCCGAACCTTGCGGAACGAGGCCAGCTCCTCGGCGAACCGCCGCTCGGTGGCGCGGGCGCCCTTCTCCAAGATGAGCCGCGAGGCCTCGTCGTTCGCGACCAGGTTCACCAGTTTGGCCCGATCCCACTGCGGATAGCGCCTGCCGAGCTCGTGGGCGAGTTCCATGCCGAGGCGCACCGGGTCCAGCCGATTCCGATCGACGACGATCATCGAGACCCCGCCGCAGGCCTCCCCCGCATACTTGCTGGAGGCGGGGACGTTATATCGAGGGTAGAACCGAATTCCGGCGAGCCGCTTCGCGTTCATCGCCACCGCGAGGTCTTGGCCGTCGATCCAGGGAGCGCCGATCCACTCGAAGGGCGTGTCCGTTCCCCGCCCGACGGAAACGTTCGTCGCCTCGATCAGGCAGATTCCCGGATAGAGCAGCGCCTGCGTCGGCGACCTCATGTTCGGCGAAGGGTTCACCCACGTCTGCCCCGTCTCGTCGAACCACATGCCCCTGGACCAACCCTCCATCGGCACCACGTGCAGGTCACAGCCGATCCCGCGCTCCTCGTTGAACAGCGTCGCGAGCTCGCCGACCGTCATGCCGTGGGCGACCGGTAGCTCGTGGTAGGCGGTGAGGCCCCTGTGCTTCGGCTCGGAGAGCGGACCGCCCACGTACAGCCCGCGGATCGGGTTCGGCCGATCCAGCACGATCACCCGGATGCCGCGTTTGGCCGCCTCCTCCATCGCGTAGCCCAGGGTGCCGATGTACGTGTAGAAGCGCGAACCGACGTCCTGGATATCGAACACAAGCGTGTCGATGCCGTCCAGCTGCTCCGGCCGTGGCCGATAGCGGTACTCCCTCTCCCTCGGATTGTAGAGCGAGTACACCGGCAGCCCAGTCTTGGGGTCGCGGCCGTCCGCAACGGGCTCATCGAGCTCCCCCCGGATGCCGTGCTCCGGGCCGAAGAGCGCGACGAGCCTCACACCCGGCGCCTGGAACAGGACGTCGGCCGTCTGCCGGCCGTCCAGCGTTCGCCCCGTGTGGTTCGTGATGAGTCCGACGCTCCGCCCGTGAAGGAGCCGAAAACCGTCGCGTTCCAAAACATCGATGCCATTCAGGACCGGCTTCGAGGAGAGCGTCGCCATAGCCAGAGCCACCGTGAGCACGCTCCCAATCTTGGCACGATCAGCGGACGTTGAAGTACTTGGCCTGCGGGTGGTGGGCGATCAGAGCGGTGGTCGATTGCTCCGGCGAGAGCATCCACTCCTCCGTCAGGTCGATTCCGATCCTTTCCGGGCGCAGGAGCTCGAAGAGACCCTTCTGGTCCTCCAAGTTGGGGCAGGCCGGATAGCCGAAGGAGAATCGCGCTCCGCGGTACTTCGCGCTGAACAGCAACTTCAGGCTCTCGGGCTCCTGATCGTCGATGCCCCAATCTCTGCGGACCTGTTGGTGCCAGTACTCCGCCAGCGCCTCCGCCGTCTCGACCCCCATGCCGTGCACCAGCAGGTAGCGTCGGTAGTCCCCGGCCTCGAAGAGCGCCCTCTCGTAGCGCGTAACCTCAGGGCCAACGGTCACCGCCTGGAAAGCGACGTAGTCGTCCGCGTCCTCGCGGAAGAAGTCGGCCAGGCAGAGGCGCCTCCCGTCCCTCTGCCGAGGAAAGCGGAAGCGAACCTCCCCTCCCTCGGGGTTGGCCACCACCAAGTCGTTTCCCTGCGAACGGCAACGAAAGTAGCCCCACACCACCCTCGGCTGGAAGATGGGCGCCAGCTCCCTCTGCAGACGTTCGAAGATCGGTTGGACGTTTTCGGCCAGCCACTGGTCGAACTCGGGGTTCGACTGATCTGGACGCCGGCGGAACTGCCACTGTCCGCGGAACAGGGCGATCGGGTTGATGTAGCGGTAGATTTCGAAGATGTCGAACCTGTCCCGCCGCTTGGACCCGAGAAACGGGGGAACGGGCGGCTCGACGGGCTGGGCGTCGCTGCGCACGCCGTCGAAGCGGTAAAGGTCCGGCTCCGAATCCGGCAGGCGATGGCTCCTGACGGCTCTTCCGGGGCCGCTCTTGGCAGGCGCCGCGGGGCCGCCCTTCGCGAGCGACTCCATGATGCTCAAACCCTCGAAGGCGTCCTGCGCGTAGTAGACGTTGCCCTTGTAGAGCGAGCGAAGGTCCTCCTCGACGTAGGCCCGCGTGAGGGCAGCGCCACCGAGGATCACGGGGTAGCGGTGCAGACCCCTCTCGTTCATCTCCAAGAGGTTCTCCCGCATCACGAGCGTGCTCTTCACCAGGAGCCCGCTCATCCCGATGGCATCCACCTTGTGCTCCTCCGCCGCCTTGAGGATGCTCTCGATCGGCTGCTTGATCCCGATGTTCACCACCCGGAAGCCGTTGTTGGAGAGAATGATGTCCACCAGGTTCTTGCCGATGTCGTGGACGTCGCCCGCGAACGTGGCCAGAACGATGGATCCCTTGGAACGCTCGGCGGCCTTCTCCATGCGCGGCTCGAGATAGCGCACGGCGGCCTTCATGACCTCCGCGCTCTGCAGCACGAACGGCAGCTGCATCTGGCCGCTGCCGAACAGCTCGCCGACCGTCTTCATGCCGTCCAGAAGGATGTTGTTGACGATCTCCAGAGGGCCATAACTTTCCAGAGCCTCTTCCATATCCCGCTCCAGGTTCTTCTTCAGGCCATCGACGATGTGGCGCTTGAGCCGATCCTCGATGGGCAGCCCCTCCAGCGGGTCGGCCGCCGTTTGCTGCTGGCGAACCGACTCGAACCTCCTCATCAGCTCGACGAGGGGGTCGTACGTGCAACGGCCCTCCGGCTGGCTCATGGGTCCCGAAGAAGGTACCCCGGCCGGCCGACTCGGCAGAGGTCAGTCCTCCAGCTCCACCCAGCCGGGGACGGTGAGCATCTTCTGCAGCAACGCCTTCGGAAGCGTCAGAAGGTCGGCCGCACCCTGCCGCGGCAGCTTGAGCCTCGGCGAGCGGCCCTCGGCGACCACGCGCGGCCAATCCGGCTCCACCAAGAGCGCGCGACCGAGCGCCACCAGGTCGGCCCCCATCTCCAGCACCCGTTCCGCGTCCTCCAGCAAGCGCACCCCACCGACGCCGATCAGCGGCGCCCTGCCCGCCACGGCATCGGCCGTCTGACGCAGCACCGGGGTATCTCCCTCGCCCTCCGCGACGTAGCGGTGGTCCTGCAGCGAGATGTGGAGGTAGTCGACGCCCTCCCGCAAGAGGGCATCGAGGAGCCTGCGGGTGAGCGCCATCCCGTATCCATCCGCCTCGGTCGGCGAGAACCGATACCCCACGACGAACTCGGGGCCGACGGCCTTGCGCACCGATCGAAGGACTTCCAGGGGGAATCGGAGCGTTTCGGCCGCCCATTCGTCCGATCGACGGTTGGTGGCCGGGCTGACGAACTGCTGGAGCAGGTACCCGTTCGCTCCGTGGATCTCCACTCCGTCCCATCCGGCCTCCCTGGCGCGGCGGGCGGCCTGGCCGAAGGCGGCGATCACCTCTTGGATCTCGTCGTGGGTCATCTCGTGAGCCAGCACCGAGCCGTCCTTCCCACAAGGAACCTCCGAGGCCGACCCAGGTCGCTCCAGCCCCGTCAGCGACTGCGGGCAGTGCCGACCGCCGTGGTGGATCTGCAGCACCGCCCTCGCCCCGCCGCGGCGGATCGCCTCCGACGCGGATCGGAGCGACGGAATCCTGCCGTCGTGCTCGCACATCCATTGGCCCTCGAATGCGCGACCCGTCGGGTGCACGCCGCACGCGCCGGCGATGACCATGCCCAAACCTCCGGCGGAGCGCCGCTCGAGATACGCCAGCTCCTCCGGATGGACGTCCCCCGAGTCGTAGCTGGAGAACGTGGCCATCGGCGCCATGACCAGACGATTCCGAAGCTCCAGCGCGCCGAGTCCAAACGGTGCGAACACCATGCCCCTGTTCTTACCCGAACCAAGCCGAATCGAACTCGCGGCTCAGAACGAGCTCTGCATGTCGACCACGGCCTCCTTCGCGGGAGCCTTGACGAAGCTGGACGTTTCGATGCGCTTCTTCAGCTCCGCCTCGTAGAGAGCGCCGTCGAGCGGCATCTCCACCGGGCGGCCCGTCCAAGACGAGAGGAGCATCGCGTTGGCCATCTCCACGGAGTGGATGCCCTCCTCTGCGGGAGCGATCAGCTCTGCCCCATCCAGGATGGCGTCGACGAAGTTCTGAACGATCTCCAGATGCTGCCCGCCGTAACCGTTGACGGGAATCTCGCATCGCCAGGTGGGCACCGTCGGAAAAGCGTGCGGGGTCGTCTCGCGGAACTCCTTCACGGGCACCTCCGTCCTCTCGAACAGAATGCGTCCCGACTCGTAGACGAGCTTTCCCCGGTCGCCGACGATCTCCAGGCGGTTTGTGCCGGGCGCCTCCCCCGTGGACGTCACGAACACCCCGGTCGCACCGTTCGCGTACTCCAGGTAGGCGGTGACCTCGTCCTCGACTTCGATCCGGTGGTACTTGCCGAAGGCGCACTTGGCGTCCACGCTGGTTGGAACGCCACAGATCCACTGGAACAGGTCCAGGTTGTGTGGGCACTGGTTCAGGAGCACTCCGCCGCCCTCTCCGGCCCAGGTGGCCCGCCACCCGCCCGACGCGTAGTAGGCCTCGGACCGGAACCAGTCGGTGATGATCCACGAAGTCCTCTGGATCTCACCGAGCTCTCCGCCGCGCACGATGCGTCGGATGCGCTGGTAGTGCGGGTCGGTCCGCTGGTTGAACATCGCCGCGAACTTCAGGTTCGGGTTGCGGCGGTGGGCGGCGATCAGCCTCTCGCAGTCCGCCTTGTGGACGGAGATCGGCTTTTCGGTCAGCAGGTGCAGCCCGTTGTCCAGCGCATCGATGCCGATCGTCGTGTGGTCGTAGTGGGGCGTTGCGACGAGGACGGCGTCCACCAGCCCCGAGCGGATCAGATCGCGGCTGTTCTCGAACTTCTCCACCCCGTCGATCCAGTCCATCTTCGAGGGAACCAGGTCGCACACCGCCGTCAGGCGGCACCGCCGAACCTGGGGCATGGACCGAACGTGATGCGAGCCCATGTTCCCGATGCCGATGATGCCCAATCGAACCTCGCCAGCCATGCCCCAACCTTACCTTGCCTCGGGCCCGTCCGTGTTTGGCTCGTCTCCGTAGCGCCCCAGGGCTACGCCTAGCTCGGCGAGGCCCTCACGGAACCGATCATCAAGGAGCAGCCGCGCCTCCTCGTCCCGTTCGGCCGCGATCCGTCCCTGCTCCAGCCCAGGATGCCAAAACCTCCGCGTCTCCGGCGAGTCGAACGCAGGGTGAAGAACCACCAGGTAGGTTCCAGCAGGGGCCTTCTCCAGCGCCCGCAGCAGGCGCTCCCTCAACGGCCCTGCG
>Ga0308419_1000177_pt1 | contig 50943 bp, 48 predicted proteins | sample HotsprSampleMS50_FD_203674 | JGI IMG/M metagenome (GOLD analysis project Ga0308419, IMG submission 203674) | Hot spring phototrophic mat microbial communities from Mushroom Spring, Yellowstone National Park, Wyoming, United States - 20090730_MS50 ... | reverse complement strand
GACCAAAAGCTGCTATTTTGAAGCTCTGAAAAGCCTCTTCGAATTCATTGAGATTGAAAGCCTGAAGGCCTTCTTCAAATTGCTTAAGGTAAAAAGGGTCAACCTGCCAGATGTTTTTTGATGCTTCTTGGGCGGCCGCTTGATAACCGGAAAAAAGGAGCAACCCGAGGAGAACGAAGACCCGGGTCAGGGAAAACCATTCCTTTAAGCCGGCTCTCTTGGTCATTTGCTGATATCCGGATTGCCCTTTGATTTTAATCTTTTGCCCAAAACAATGCAAGTCTCTCAGCAACAGTTTTTTTTCAACTGGTGAACTGGTATTATAATGAGGCAGGTAAAAAAGTGAAAAAAACAGCCGCAACTGGCCTTAAAAGAATGGTTGCTCTTTCTTCGGTGGCCCTGGTGCTTCCTTCCTCAATTGCCGTGGGTTTTATCATCGGATATTTTCTGGACCGCTGGCTGAAGACTGAACCCTGGATGCTTCTGAGCTGGACAGTGCTGGGGGTGATCTCGGGGTTACTAAACCTCTACCGGGAAATTACCAGGTTTCTTAAAGAAATTGAGGAAGACTCTGAGAACCTTACCCAGAATGTTGATTCTGGACATCCAGAAGGGTAAAATCCTTTGAGAACGTGGTTCAGGTTAGGAGAATGTTTGAATCTTTAGATAGCTCAGTCAGGAGAGTACCGGTTCAGACAGTGGTTCTTGGAGTTCTGGCCGGTATTATTACCGGAATCATAGCCGACCTTCTTTCTGGTGCTCTGGTTCTGGGTGGAGCTCTGCTTTCCAGTCTGGGATTTATTGCCCTTAAATCATTTGTAAATAAATATTTGCCGAGCGATAAAGCCAGAGTTTTGCCCCGGGCTATAATTCTTTACCTTCTGAGACTGGTATTGATTTGCCTGGTCTTTTTAATTATAATTTTCTACTTCAAAAATAAAGTTTTAGCGTTTGCCGCGGGTTTCTCTCTGGTTTTAGTCTCAGTGGCCGTTGAGGCTGTTAGAAACCTGGCTGGTGCAAAAAAATGGAAGGATTAGAGCACAGTCTCCCGCTGGTAGAGTTTTTTAACCGGATTTTCAGCCCCCCGCTGGCTGCTCTATTGAGTCTTTTTGGTTTTCAGGTTAAAGACCCTCATCGTCTTATACCTGACTATCTCGTCATGACCATAATTGTGGTGGTGGGGCTTTCGGTCCTGCTGGGGCTGGCCGGACGAAAAGCTCAGTTGATCCCTGGGAAAACGCAAGTTCTGCTGGAAAGTCTGATTGATTTTTTTGAAAACCTGGTAATGGATACCATAGGTGAACAGGGTAAAAAATATCTTCCGGTCATTGCTACGGTAGGAATGTTTATCCTGACTTCTAACCTCCTGGGGCTTATTCCAGGTTTTATGTCTCCAACCAGCAAGCTCAATGTAACTATAGGCTGTGCCCTGGTGGTCTGGCTCTATTATCACTGGCAGGGTATAAGAAGTCAGGGGTTGCTGGGCTACCTGAAACACTTTACCGGTCCTAATCCGTTCCTGGCTCCGCTACTGCTGCCAATTGAAATCATCAGCCATTTTTCACGACCGGTCTCCCTGTCGATGCGTCTTTTTGGCAACATCTTTTCAGAAGAGTTGTTAATTTTAATAATAGCTTCGATAATTCCTTATTTCCTACCTCTGCCGTTTATGGCTATTGCCATATTTACTTCGGTTATCCAGGCTTATGTTTTTGTTTTGCTATCGTGCATTTACATAGCCGGGGCTGTAGCCCATGAGGAAGAACATTAAAAGGAGAGTTAACATGAAAACAAGAGTAAAACTTCTGATTATGCTGATTTTCCTCGGCGCCCTCATGCAGAGTCCGCTTACTGCCCAGACGGTGGACCCGTCCCGAGCCGAACTTTTCAAATTGTCCATAATTGTAGGAAGTGGAGTCATCACCCTGGGGGTAATTGCTGGAGCTTTCGCCCAGGCCAAAGCTATCAGTTCTGCCTGTGAGGGTATTTCCCGTAATCCGGCAGCGGGCCAGTACATCAGGGGTATTCTTATTTTCGGTCTGGTCCTCATTGAAACTCTGGTCATCTATGCTCTGCTCATTACCATCATCATCCTGATGGTCAAGTGGGGAGCCTATTCTTGAGGACCGGGCATCTGTCAGATTAGATGGCTGGTAATTATTTCCAAATATTGCTGAAGTCTTTTAAGAGGTTTAATGAAGACCGCTGCTGGACGGCAGCAGTGGTTATTTCGTATTTTTCTTTACTCTGTTTGGTTCCCCTTCTGGCCTTATTTTATTTTCTGGGAGTGAAAATCCTGGGAAATCCAGAGCTGGTTTTTAGAGGGCTGAATATTTTTACCGAAGAATTTTTTGCCCGGATGGACCCGGTTTTTTTCAAAAGGCTGGAAGCGCTGGGTAATAACGTTGCCAATCTGGGCTGGTTTGGCTTGCTGGGTTCACTGGTGGCAGCTTCCTTCCTTTTTTCTAATCTGATTTCTTCCATCAACCAGATTTTTAGAGCTCGTTATCAAAGGTCATTTTTTTACAACCGGCTGATTGAGTATGTGGTAATGCTGATAATCGGACTGATTCTGCTGCTGTCACTGTCCATAACTGCCGTCTGGACAGCTCTTCAAAAATCACTACGGGAAACTCCGGTGATATCAGAATTTATCAACCCGGTATTTCTCGGTTTTGTTAATAATTTCTTTTTTCAGTATCTTTTGCCATATGGCTTGACTTTCCTGTTTCTCTTTATACTGTATAAATTCATTCCAGAGGTTAAGGTCCATACCCGCAGTGCCCTGCTCGGAGCCTCCGTAGCCGCTCTTTTCTGGGAGCTTTTTAAGCGAGGCTTTGCCTTTTACGTCATTCATTTTTCTGCGGTGGGCATTGTACTATCCAAATTGCTGGCTGGGACGCTGACCTCGGTAATCTTTTTTCTGCTCTGGATTTCAGCTTCCCTGGTAATACTGTTATGGGGAGCGGAACTTACGGCCGTGATGAATGAACATCTAAACGCTTCTTTTTCTCGCCAGGAAGTGACTTGAGGCAGTCTTTAGGTTGGATTGAGATGTCTTGAGAGGAAGCGCTCTAGCTGATTGCGGGGCAGGGCCCCAATAAGCGAATCAATTGGCTGGCCGTTTTTGAATAGAATGAGGGTCGGAATGCTCATAATCTGGTAGCGCGAAGAAACCGTCGGGCTCTCATCTACGTTAACTTTGACCACCTTAAGCTTTCCGCTGTAGGTTTCAGCAATTTCTTCTATTACCGGAGCCACCATATGGCAGGGACCACACCAGGGAGCCCAGAAATCTACAAGGACCGGCAGCTCCGCTTTCAATACTTCCTGCTCAAAAGTGGCATCGGTTGCCTGCATTATTCTGACGCTCATTTATTTCCTCCGGCTCTGAGTTTTATGGCTTTCAGGTAGAGTAATCGGTACTTATTTACCATTTTAGACCAGGAATTGTTCTGACGGAAGCAGTTGGTCATTAACTGATTCCAGAGATAAGGGTGTTCATAGACAGCTACAGCACGGTTCACAGCACCAAGCAAAGCTTCGGGGCTGTATTCTTCAAAGACAAAACCGTTTCCCTGGCCATCTTTTTCAGAGAATGGCTGAACAGTTTCCTTCAGTCCCCCTGTGGCTCTGACCAGAGGGACTGTTCCGTAACGCATTCCATGGAGAAGGGTAAGCCCGCAGGGTTCTTCCAGAGAAGGCATTAGCAGCAAGTCGGCGCCTGCCAGCACCTGGTGAATAAGAACATAGCTGGACTCGGCCCGGTAAGCCAGCCAACCGCGATAAATTTCATGGAGCTTAGCAAAGGCTCTTTCATACATCTCCTCACCCTGACCGATCACCAGCAATCGGCAGCCGGTTTTAAGAAGGTCGTTAATAGTTTCCAGCACCAGGTCAATGCCTTTGAGTTTTGTCAGATAGCCGATCAGAGCCAGAATCGGCCGGTTGGGGCGCGCTTCTATCTGAAATTCTTTCAGAAGCATTCTTTTGCAGATTTTTTTCCCTTCGGGATTATCCTGGCCAAAATTGGCCGGGAGCAGGGGGTCGGTGGCCGGATTCCATTCCTCCTCATCAATGCCGTTTCTGATGCTGTAGAGAGGCTTACTTTTTCTGGAAAAAAACGAGCAGACATCCTGATGGTTACTCATGACTTCATCACGATAAACCCGGCTTACTGTGTTGACCAGGTCCGAAAAAAGAATACCCGCTTTTAAGAAATTGAACTTGCCCCGAAAAGCTAATTGATGAGAGTTGAGATAGTTCCAATCAAGCCCTGTCAGCCGGAGAGATTCGGCCGGGAATTCTCCCTGATAGGAAAAATTGTGAATGGTCAGGATGCAGGCTGCTTTTTTTAGGTAGGGTTTTTTCTGGTAAACGGATCTGAGAAACATCGGCACCAGGCCGGCCGGCCAGTTATGGCAGTGGATAAGGTCAAACTTCAATCTGGCTTCTGCCAGAAATTCACAGACTGCCCGACTGAAAAACACAAACCGTTCGTCGTTATCTGGATAAAAACCCTTTGGGGAGCCATAAAGGTGTTCCCGGTGGAAATATTTTGGCTGGTCGAAAAGATAGAGGGTGTATTGGCCTGGCTCTGCCTGGGAAACTGTGGTTTTGAGCTTTTTACTGCCGATAGGTATCTGAAGATTTTCAATCACCGGCTTTTTGTTTAATGATTCCAGCTCTGGTCGACGGTAGTAAGGTAAAAAGACGCTGACTTCAAGACCGAGGCGAGATAGGTATTTAACCAGACCGGCCACGGCCTCAGCCAGCTCTCCTGAGCGCGCATAAGGAGCCAGTTCTGGAGTAATGACGGCCAGGCGGATTTGCCCTCTCATGAGAAAAAATGATAGCTGGAAGGAGGTCAAAAATCAATCAGTCGGGGATGGAGGCGGTTCCAAGACCTGAGCAGGCGTAGCGAAAATACCTGAAGGGCAAAAGAGGGACTTGTCCTGAAACAAATTTCCTGCTGATTTAAAAAACTGGAAGAAGCAAATCAGAATTTTTGGTTCCGGGGCGAAGTAGTCTTTTAATAGTTAAGGATTACTCGGCCCAGCCCAGTTTTTCTTTAACCAGCTGGTAGTAGCTTCGCCAGGGAGAGGTCACCAGAAGCAGCTTCAGGTCGGATTTTTTAACCATAACTGTAACATTTTTTTCCAGGGCTTCGCCGCGCTGTCCGTCAATAGTCAGGTAGACTTTTTCTTCCGGAGTCAGCAACTTGATTTTTATCTCCGAATGAGCCGGGATGAGAAGCGGTCTAAAAGAGAGAGTATGCGGGCAGATAGGGGTTAAAACTATGGCTTCGACCAGAGGGTGGACAATTGGCCCTCCAGCCGAAAGAGAATATGCCGTAGAGCCGGTCGGGCTGGAAAGAATCAGGCCGTCACCTTTCAATTTAGTAACTTCTTTTCCGTCGATAAACACCAGCAGTTCTATAATCCTGGCCAGGGCTGCCTTATTCAGAACCAGGTCATTGAGACAGATTTCCTTTTGGCCTTTGTAGGAGATTTCCAGCAGGCTTCTGGGGCTCACAAAACCATCCCTGTTTTTAAGGAAAGCCTCCAGAACTGGCAGGGCTTCAGCCACCGGAATCTCAGTCAAAAAGCCGAGCCGGCCCAGGTTAATACCAACCACCGGGACCCGGGCCTGGGCTGCCTGGGGGGCGATGCTGAGGAGAGTTCCATCACCGCCGAGAACAATCAGCAGGTCACTGAGCTCAGCCAGCTTTTCCCTTGGATGACCTTCTTTTTCCCCGAGCTTGCGAGCAGCAATATCTTCCAGAAGACATTCAATTTTCTGCCCCCGCAAGAAGGAGATGATTTCTTTCAGGACCTTTTCTACTCCGGGAGCATGAGGCTTGATCACCAGACCGGCTTTCTTGAAAGCTTTTTTAGCGCCCATGGGATAAAGTCTCCTTGATTAAGGAATTAATTTTTTCTTCAGACCCCGCTTCCTCCCCAGGGCTGAGCCAGACGAAGAATTCCTGGTTTCCTTTTTGCCCGCGGGTGGAGCAGGCCAGCAAGCCTTTTACTTTAAACCCGACAAGACTTATCTCTTTAAGTACTTTCTCCAGCACCTGCTGGTGGACCCGACTATCTCTGATTATACCTTTTTTCCCGACCTGACGACGACCGGCTTCAAATTGAGGTTTTATCAGGACCAGAACTTCTCCCGAGTTCATGATTTTTCGCACCGCCGGGAGTATCTTGAGGACCGAAATGAAAGAAACGTCAATCACAGTAATCTCCGGAGTTTCAGGCAGGTCCCGAGGCTCCAGAAAGCGAGCGTTCTTTTCTATGGGAAGAACCCGAGGGTCCTGCCGTAATTTCCAGTCCAGTTGCCTGATGTTGACATCAACCGCATAAACCTTACAGGCTCCAAATTTCAAAAGGCAGTCGGTAAATCCCCCGGTTGAAGAACCAATATCCAGGGCCACCCGATTTTCTACAGGAAGGCCAAAAACTCTGAGAGCTTCTTCTAATTTTGAGCCTCCACGGCTGACATAGGGGAAGGCTTCTCTAACTGAAAGCTCTGCTTCTGGTGAAATTAATTGACCTGGTTTAAGGGCTGGCTGGCCGTCTACCAGAACCTGACCGGCCAGGATTAAGGCCTGAGCTTTTTCCCGGCTGGAGGCTAAGCCCATTCTGGTAAGAGCCACATCCAGCCGGATTTTACTCATTTACTGTTTACCCTGGAGTTAAAAGATTGTGCTGTCGGTAGAAATCCTTTATAGCTGCAACCAGGCCTTCTACATCCAGTCCCAGTAATTTTTTTATTTCCTCAGGCTTACCAAGGGGATAGACCGAAGACGGCAGACCAAAGCTCCTGAAAGCCAGGTGGTAGAAACCATTTCGGTCGAACATTTCCCGGACGGCACTGCCAAAACCACCATCCAGCACGCCTTCTTCCAGGGTAAAAACGGCTCTGGCCGACCTGGCCAGTTCGGTTAGCAGTTTTTCATCAAGAGGCCGGGCAAAGCGGGCGTTGACTACAGCCAGAGACAGGCCCTCTTTCTCCAGGGCTTCAGCCACTTCCAGAGCAGGATAGACCATGCTGCCGTAGGCTATCAGCAGGTCTCTCCCGGATTTCAGAAGCTCAGCCTGGCCAGCCGGGATAAACCTGAAATCTTTTTCTACCAAAACTCCCGGTCCGCAGCCTTTGGGAAAGCGAATGGCCACCGGATGCCTGTATTTAAAGGCAGAATAAATCATATGGCGGAGTTCGTTTTCGTCTTTTGGAGCCATCAGTATTATGTTGGGCAGATGGCGCAGGTAAGCGATGTCGTTGGTGCCCTGATGGGTAGGTCCGTCTTCTCCGACTATACCTGAACGGTCAAGAGCAAAAACTACGGGCAGGTCCATCAGGCAGACTTCGTGGAAAATCTGGTCATAAGCCCGTTGCAGGAAAGTGGAGTAGATAGCCACTACGGGTTTGAGGCCGGAAATGGCCAGACCGGCGGCGAAATTGACGGCATGCTGCTCGGCAATACCCACGTCAAAGAAGCGCTCGGGATTTTCAGCCGCAAACCGGTTAAGGCCGGTTCCGTCGGTCATGGCCGCGGTTATGGCTATTATGTCCTGGTCTTGCCGGCCTAAATCAGCCACAGCTTCTCCGAATATTCTGGAATAACTTGGCCCTGTTTCACAAACTGCCGGTTCTCCGGTTGAGATGTGAAACGGTGGAGCACTGTGGAATTTCTCAGGATTGAGCTGGGCCGGTCGGTATCCTTTTCCCTTCTGGGTTACACAGTGAACGAGAATTGGTCCGGGATATTTTCTAGCGGTCTCCAGGGCTTCGATCAAACTGCGGAGGTTGTGGCCGTGGATTGGGCCGAGATATTTAATTCCCAGCTCTTCAAAAAAGATTCCGGGAAAAAAGGTCTTTATCATTAGCTCTTCAAAAGACCGGGCAGCTTTAATCAGAGGCCAGCCAATTTTGGGAATAGAACGGAGCACTGATTTAGCCTGCTCTTTAATTCTCAGGTAGGGTTGCCCTGAAACCAGATAAGAGAGATACCTGGAAAGAGCCCCTACGTTGGGGGAGATACTCATCTCGTTATAATTAAGAACAATGATCAGGCGCTCGCGGAGATGGCCTATCTGGTTCAGAGCTTCATAGGCAACACCGCCAGTCAGGCTGCCGTCTCCGACCACTGCAATAACGTGGTAATCTTCTTGTCTTCTGTCCCTTGAAATGGCCAGGCCCAGAGCGGCTGAAAGAGCAGTTGAAGCATGTCCGGTGTTGTAGATATCATGCTCGCTTTCTTCCCGGCAGGGATAACCGAGAACCCCGCCTGACTGCCTCAACCGGACAAACCCTTTCTGACGCCCGGTTATCAGTTTGTGGGTGTAACACTGATGTCCGACATCCCAGATTATTTTGTCAACCGGAGAATTGAAAACGTAATGTAAAGCCAGAGAGAGCTCGACCACGCCTAAGTTGGAAGCCAGGTGGCCTCCGGTTCTGGAAACTGTTTCAATGATTCTGGCTCTTATCTCTGTGGCCAGTTGATTAAGTTCTTTTAAGGAAAGCTTTTTTAGGTCCTGGGGTTGGTTGATAGCAGGGAGAATTTTTTCCGGGCTCATGATTTTGACTCTTGGGTAAGTTTTAGTTGAGCGATGAAATATTCAAGAACCGACGAGTTTATACCGGCGGTTTTAAGGGAATGGAGAGCTTTCTGAAGGTATTCTTCCAGCAGGGCTAAGGCTTTTTCCTGACCAAGAAGCCTGGCCAGGTTCGGACGGAAAGACTTTTCCCGGTCAGTGGTTAAGTCCTGCAGATCATCCCGTAGCTGGAAAGCCAGTCCTAACCAGGTTCCATAATTTTCCAGGGCTACTACTTTGGTTACTGGGGCTCCGGCCAGCCGGGCACCGCTTGAGACTGAAACCTTTATCAATCCGGCTGTTTTTTTCAGAGCAGTTTCCTCAAAGTCAGCTGGATTGCGATTTTCAGGGCTGAAACTTATATCCAGCCACTGCCCGCCAATCATCCCAGCTGGACCTATGGCCCTGGCAATATCCGACAGCACCTGGTCTTTTATCTTATGGTTTTCCGCGGGAGCCGGGGCTCTGGCCAGAATTTCAAAAGCCAGCGATAGCAGGCCATCCCCAGCCAGCAGAGCCAGTCCTTCGCCGTATTTTTTATGGCAGGAAAGACGGCCCCGTCGGAAATCATCATTATCCATCATCGGCAAGTCGTCGTGAATTAGAGAATAATTGTGGATAAATTCCACAGCACAGGCATAAGGAAGAAGCAGACTTTCTTCGGCGCCGAAGTGTTCTCCACTGCTTAGCAGCAGGAGCGGCCGGAAGCGCTTGCCTCCGTCAAGCACGGAGTAGCGCATGGCGTCGAGGACAGGCGAATCTTCTCCCTGCAGATAAAAACTCAAAGCTTGTTCAAGCCGTTCCTTTTTCTCAGACAGATATTTTGCCGGGTTCATGATTCAGAAATGAGTTTTTTAATTTTCTTCCTCTTCATCCTGTTCTTCAGTAAGAGCTGAGGCTTCGAATTCCTCAGGGTTAAATTCCTGGGCTTTAAGCTCACCTTTCTCGTCGCGAAGCAGGATTTCTACTTTTTTTTCGGCTTTGTCCAGTTCAGAACGCAGGTACCTGGTCAGTTTTATGCCTTTTTCAAACAGAGCCAGAGATTCGTTAAGTGACAGACCGCCTTTTTCGAGTTTATTGACGATCTGCTCCAGCTCGCTCAGGGCTTTTTCAAAATTCATTTCTTTTCCTCTGGTGTTCATTTCTACTCCTTGATGAATTTTGATTCAATTCTGGCTTTGGGGTCAACCCCCTTAACCTGGCAGTTAAGCTCGCCCCGGTAGAAAGAGACTATGACCTCTTCCCCGGGTTCAACTTCACTGGCTTTCTGCACCGGCAGCAGACCTGCGGATTTCCAGCAGATGGCATAACCCTTTTTCAGGACGCTCAGTGGAGAGAGGCTTTCCAGGGCTGAAACGAGCCTCTGCCATTCAGACTTCAAATCTTTAATTTTGATTTTCATGGCGTAACTCAGGTCCTGATAGAGATGACAGCTGCGGTTTTTGAGTTCGCGGATGGCTTCTTTGCGGAGCTGCATGGCTTTCCAGGCTCTGGTGTCCAGTTCATCAACCCTCTGGATCAGACTGGTCAGCCGGTATCTGAAATTCTGGAAAATTCGTTCTTCTCCCAGGACCGAAACCCGGTTTTTCTTGTTTTCCAGGAAATATTTTTCAGTATGAATCAGGCGATTTATCAGATGGTCGATTTTTTCCCGGATCTCCTGCTCTTTGGCCACTACCATTTCGGCTGCAGCTGAGGGAGTAGAAGCTCGGATGTCAGCCACGAAATCAGAGATGGTGAAATCTATCTCATGACCAACGGCCGAGATGACTGGTTTGGTTTTCATACAGTTAAAGATGGCCCGGGCTACTACTTCTTCGTTGAAAGCCCAGAGGTCTTCGATTGAACCGCCTCCGCGCCCGACGATGACCACATCAATGTCCTCGCGCCGGCTGAAATAATCCAGACCGCTGGCAATCTGTTCGGCAGCACCCTCGCCCTGAACCAGAGAGGGATAGATTATGATGTGCAACCGGTTGAAACGACGTTCGATGATCCGAAGAATATCCCGTATAGCCGCTCCGGTTGGGGAGGTCACGATTCCAATTTTTTTAGGTAGAAGAGGTAACTTTTTCTTGTATTTTGGATCGAACAAGCCTTCAGCCCGGAGCTTTTCCTTGAGCTGTTCGAAGGCTATCTGCAGGGCTCCTTTGCCTCGCGGTTCGAGCTTTTCTACTACTAACTGATATTCGCCGTTTTTTTCATAAACCGTTATCCGCCCTCCGCAGATGACCTTCATCCCATCTTTCAGATCAAATCTTGGTCCCTGGCTGTTTTTTTTCAGCTCAGAATGGATACGCTGAGCATCGCCTCTGAACATCACGGCTCGCAGCTGAGAATTTTCGTCCTTTAAGGTGAAATAGTAGTGTCCTGAGGCCGGGAGTCGCAGGTTGGAGATTTCTCCCTCCACCCAGACAAAGGGAAAGGCGTTTTCCAGTTCCATTCTTAAAAGTCTGGTCAACTCACTGACGGTGTAAACCCGGTCAGGGATGGTCAAACTGTTATTCCTCACTTTTTTCCTCGGTCAATATCTCTCTGTTTATGGATAAAGCCCGGCCGGTTGATGGATCCACGACCACATAAACCGCACTTAGCATCAGACCATCAGTAGCCGGTTCAAATCGCTGAGGCCTGGAAGTCAGGAAACGTTGCAGGGCCTGTTCAATCTTCATTCCAATTACGGAGTTCAACCCACCTGCCATTCCGACGTCGGTAATATAAGCTGTTCCTCCGGGCAGAATTCTTTCATCTGCGGTGGGAATGTGGGTATGGGTTCCGATGACAGCTGAAACCCGGCCGTCCAGGTACCAGCCGAGGGCCTGTTTTTCCGAGGTGGCTTCAGCGTGAAAGTCTATTATAACTATAGGAGTAATAGGAATAATTTCCTCTAAATAGCGGGCAGCCGTCAGGAAAGGGCAGTCTATGGGTTCCATAAACACCCGACCCTGAAGATTTAAGATGGCTGCTTTTATCCCCCGCTCACTCTGAAATAGATAAAAACCGCGGCCAGGATTTGAAGTCGGGTAATTAGCAGGTCTCAACAACCGGGGCTCTTTATCAAGATAGTTTAGGACTTCTTTTTTATCCCAGATGTGATTGCCTGAGGTCAGCACATCCACCTGAAAGAATAGTTCTTTGCCTATTTCTTCGGTCAGTCCGTTTCCCCCGGCGGCATTTTCGCCGTTGGCCACCACCAGGTCGGGCTGGTATTTCCTTCTAAGGTCGGGGAGAAAGCGGGCTAGGGCCCGCCGGCCGGGCCGACCGATAAGGTCCCCTATGAAAAGCACTCCGAACTTATCTGGCATATTCAACTGCCCTCATCTCCCGAATGACCATAACCTTGATCTGGCCAGGATAATCCAGTTCTTCTTTAATTTTCTGGGCGATGTCCCGGGCGATGACCATGGCCCGGTCGTCAGAGATTTTCTGGGCATCAACAATAATCCTTATTTCCCTTCCGGCCTGCAGGGCAAAAGCTTTGGCCACTCCTTCAAAGGAAGCGGCGATCTGCTCCAGCTTTTCCAGGCGCTGGATGTAAGTTTCTAAAAGCTCACGCCGGGCTCCAGGTCTGGCTGCAGAGAGGGTGTCGGCAGCCTGGACCAGGACCGCTTCCACCGAAGGAAAATCAATATCCCGGTGATGAGAAGCAATGGCCTGAATGACTGCTTCGGATTCCCCATACTTTTTTGCCAGTTCGACCGAAAGTTCGGTATGGGTGCCTTCATAATCTTTATCCACTGCTTTGCCAATATCGTGGAGCAGTCCAGCCCTGATGGCCACGTTAACGTCAGCCCCCAGCTCTTTGGCCATTAAAGCCGACAGCATGGCCACTTCTTTGGAATGCTGCAGTACGTTCTGACCGTAGCTGGTGCGGTACTTGAGTTTCCCCAAGTATTTAACCAGCTCCGGGTGCATGTTTTGAATCCCGAGTTCGTAAAGTGTGTTTTCCCCTTCCAGCTTGATTTTTTCCTCCAGCTCTACCTTGACCTGTTCTACGATATCCTCAATCCTGGCCGGGTGGATGCGGCCGTCGGCCACCAGCTTTTCAATGGCCATCCGGGCCAGCTCACGCCGCAGGGGGTCAAAGCTGGAAAGGATGACTGCCTCCGGAGTGTCGTCGACGATGATATCAACTCCAGTGGCCATTTCCAGAGCCCGGATGTTTCGGCCTTCCCGCCCGATAATCCGCCCTTTCATATCATCAGAAGGTAAATCTACCACTGAAACCGTGGTCTCCACCACATGTTCGGCGGCCGAGCGCTGAATGGCATTGGAGATGATTTCTCTGGCTAGAGCCCGGCTTTTTTCTCTGGTTTCTTCTTCAATTCTTCTGATGGTCTGGGCAGCCTGGAGTTTGGCTTCCTCTTCTATTTTTTTGATGAGCAGACTCCGGGCTTCTTCCTGGGTTAAACCGGCAATTCGCTCCAGCTCAGCAGTCTGTTTCTGGAGGGTCTCGTTAATTTTTTGTTCCAAAAGTTCCAGCTCTTTTTCTTTTCCATATAGTCGCCGTTCTTTGAGGGAGAGGTCGCGCTCTTTTCTTTCCAGGTTTTGATAACGTCTTTCCAGTGCTTCTTCTTTGTTAAGAAGACGTCGCTCCAGTTCGCTGAGCTTTCTTCTCTTTTCCCTGGTTTGAGCTTCAAACTCAGCCTGACGGACAGCCTCTTTTTCTCTGGCTTCAATTTCAGCCTGTTTTCTGATTTTTTCGGCTTCTTCAGCCGCCCTGGCCAGAATTTCTTTGGCCTGGGCTTCAGCCTGAAGCAACCCTTTCAGTCCACGATTCTTTTTTAAAAGTAGAAAAATAAAAACCAAAAGGATTACAGATAAAGCGGGGATTCCCACTACCAGTATGGCCTTCATAGTCAAACCTCCTCACCGGACCTGAGGGTCAAAGGAGATTAGATGAGGTCAGGCCATCACTCTGAAAGCAGGTTATGCTCCAGCCCCTTATGCCTTTGTGAACAGCAGGTGTTTTTAAAATTTATAGTTTCAGTAGACCATAATTCTAATCTATCGAAAGAATTAAAAACCGATTCTTCTAAATTAAGGGGTAAATTTTTCCAGAGCATCAAATTCACTATCATGGTCTTTAACCTGATCCTCAATCTGAGCCAGCTCTCGCTCCATCCGGTCGATGACTTCTCTCAGCTGATCAATTCTATTCTCAGCCACAAACAATTCATCAGCGATGTTCAAAGCAGTCAGTACGGCTATCTTGGCCAGGTCTGACGACCTTGACTTCTGAGCTACCTGATGCATTTTTTGATCAACATAAGAAGTCAGCTGGCTAATGTATTTCTCGTCCTCTTCTCCTTTGACGCAGATCCTGTATTTATTTCCAAAAATTTCAATCTCTGTTATTTTCTCTTTCATACACCCAGCTTTTCTATCTGAGTGATCAGGGCTTCAATCCGGCTTTTAACCGTTTCTTTCTCTTCCTGAAGCTGCTTGAGCTCTTCTTCGAGATTGCCCAGCTTCTTTAGCCGGTCCTCCAGCTCTTTTTTTTCGGCTTTCAGGTGCTTCAACTCATCCTTTAACCGGGCATTTTCAGCGGTTAACCGGGAAAAATGCTCGGCCAGCTGAGTTATCTTGCCCTCCAGTATTTTAATCCGCTCCAGTTCGGATGTCAATTTAGCCTCCTTAACGCAGTTGAATCTTCAGGGCCGCTTTCAGCTGGGAAATTATATCCTGCATGGCCCGGTCTACCTCTTCAGTCTGAAGGGTCCGGCTGGAATGGCGAAAGTAAAACCTAACCGAAAAACTGACTTTGCCGGCCGGGAGTGCCTGGCCCTGGTAGCGGTCGTAGATCAGGAAATTTTCCAGATAGGGGACATTTAGTCTTTGGAGTTGATTGATTATCTGCTGGTAGGTAAAGTTCTCCTCTACCAGGAAGGACAGGTCACGGCTGGTCCGTGGATACCTGGGTATCGGTTGAAAATTGAAAACCCTGGGCTGTCTTCTAAAAAGTTCGGCCAGGTTTATTTCTGCGCAGAAGACTGGTCTTTCCAGGTCATAGCTCCTGGTCAGAGTGGACTTTAAAGCTCCCATCACCCCTACCTGGTCGTTCTTTTGAAGGATTTTAAGAGACAGGCCTGGCTCCAGGAAGGGATGTTCGGTCAGTTCAAAGGACAGAGAGTTATAGCCGAGATAATGGAAAAGGTCTTCCACTGTCCCCTTCAGCCAGAAGAAATCGGTTTCCTTTTCCGGGTCTCTCCAGGTCTTGCCTTTTTTCCAACCGGTAGTTAAAAGTCCGAGAGTCAGGATTTCCCTGGCCTGATCTTCCTGCTCCCAGAAGTAGATGTTGCCGACTTCAAAAATGTGCACCCCTTCAGCTTCCCGGTTGAAGTTCCAGACAGCGTTTTCAACCAGTCCTGGTAGCAGCGAGGTCCTGAGGATAGACATCCTGGAAGAAATGGGGTTCTGCAGATGGATGGGCTTCAGGCCGGTTTGCCAGAGCTGTTCTTTATCCGGGTCAGCGAAGCTGAAATTAATAACTTCATCAAAGCCGCGATGGAAAAGGATTTCCTTTAACCTCCAGATTTTCTCTCGTTTTCGGTCAATGACCAATTCGAAAGATTTAGCTGGAGTGACTTCGGAAGGAATGCGGTCGTAGCCGTAAAACCTGGCTACTTCTTCTACCAGGTCAGCTTCTCTTTCAAGGTCCACCCGAAAGGTGGGGACTTCTACGGTCCAGACGTTTTTCTTCTGTTCCTTAAGCTTCAGGCCCAGACCAGTAATGGTTTTAACTACAAATTCCGGGGGTATCTCCAGCCCAAGAAGCTCGTGAATTCTCTTAAGTCTCAAGCTGATGGTCCTGGGCTTTCTGGGAACGGGGTAGACATCCAGGAGACCCCGGCTAACCTGACCCCCGAACTCAGAGAGAAGTGAGGCAGCCATGATAGCAGCTGCAGGGGCAGCGTTAATGTCAGCCCCTCTTTCAAACCTGTAGGAAGCATCAGTGCTAAGACCAAGTTTCTTGGCGGTAAGCCTGATTGAAACCGGATCGAAATTGGCGCTTTCTATAAAAACATCGGTGGTGTTTTCGGTAATACCGGTTTCTTCACCCCCTATTACCCCGGCAATGGCTACCGGCGTGCTCTCGTCAGCAATGACCAGCATTTCCGGGCTGAGTTCTACCAGGCTGCCTTCGAGAGTCCTGATAGTCTCACCCTTTCTGGCTTTTCTGACTATAATCTTCTGGCCTTTAAGCTTTTCCAGGTCAAAGGTGTGGATGGGCTGGCCCAGAGAAAAACATACGTAGTTGCTGACGTCAACCACGTTGTTGATGGGTCTGAGACCTATGGCTTCAACTCTTTTTCTCAACCACTCAGGAGAAGGCCCGACTTTTACCCCTTTAACCACCAGTCCACAGTATCGGGGACAGAGATGAGAATCCATTATCTGAATGTCAATAAAATCTCTGGTCGGTCGGTTGAGTTCTTTAAGCGGCCAGCTGCGGGTTTTAAGTGGTAAATCCAGCAAAGCTGACAACTCCCGGGCCACTCCTAAGTGACCGAGGGTGTCGGGGCGGTTGGCGTAGGTCTCAATCTCAAGGACAGTATCCTGGCCGAAGGTGGTTCTGGACTCGACCATCAACCCTATTTGATTGAGATGCTGGGTCAGCTCTTCCGGACTGAAACCCAAGTTGATAAATTCTTTTAGCCAGTCGTAGGAAATTTTCATCTTCGGTTAAACTGCCTTAAAAATCTGAGGTCATTTTCGTAGAAATACCTTATTTCAGGTATCTGAAAGGCGAACATGGCGGTTCGGTCAATTCCCAGACCGAAGGCCCAGCCCGAGTAGATTTCCGGGTCGATGTTGACATTCTTAAATACCTGAGGGTCTACCATACCAGCTCCCAGGATTTCTTTCCACCCGCTTCCGCCGCAAACCCGGCATTCCGGGTCCCGACCGCTACAGACTATACATTCGATGTCGACTTCAGCTGAAGGTTCAGTAAAAGGAAAAAAACTCGGACGAAAGCGCAGCTTGATCTTTTCTCCGAATAGGGATTTAAGGAAAAATTCCAGAGTGCCTTTTAAATGAGCAAAGGTTATTCCCCGGTCCACCACCAGTCCTTCTACCTGGTAAAACATCGGTAAGTGAGTTGGGTCCGGCGTTTCCCGACGAAAAACCTTTCCCGGGATTATTATCCGGATGGGCGGTTTTTTCTTTTCCATGACCCTGATCTGGACCGGCGAGGTATGGGTCCTGAGCAGCAGCTGGTCATTGATGTAAAGGGTGTCCCAGCTGTCGCGAGCTGGGTGATGAGGCGGGAAATTCAGGGCTTCAAAATTATAGTAATCAGTTTCTATTTCCGGGCCTTCTTCTACCGTAAAGCCCATGGAGATGAAAATCCGCTCTATCTCCCTCTGAAAAAGGCTGATGGGATGAGGTGAACCCCAGTAAAGCGGCTCTCCAGGCAAAGTCGGATCTACGCCCTGGAGGATGGCCGGGCCGACCTGTTGAAAAGCCTGCTCCAGCTCAGTCAGACGGTTCTGGACCTGGGATTTGAATTCATTCAGACTCCGGCCGATGGCCTTTTTTTCTTCCGGGTTCAGATTTTTCAGCTCTTCAAACAGCAGAGTCAAATGGCCTCTCTTTCTTCCCAGAAAGAGTTGTCTTAGCTCTTCCACTTCCCGGGCATTTTTAACTCTGGAGGCCAGTTCGGAGAAGAGCTGACGGTATTCATTAATTTTTTCCTGCAGGGTGCTCATGTCCCTGTTTAAGCCTGAGTTTGCTTTACCCTGTCCACCAGGAAGGCGAAGGTCCGGGGAGCAGAAACGGCAATTTCAGCCAGGATTTTTCGGTCCAGGTCAATCTGCAAAGCTTTCAATCCTTTGATGAACCGGCTGTAAGAAAGCCCGTGGGCTTCAGCCGCGGCTTTGATTCGAATAATCCAGAGCCGGCGAAAATCTCTTTTCCTGGCCCGCCGGTCACGGTAGGCGTACTGCAGGGCTTTTTCTACTGTTTCTTTAGCTGTCCGGTAGTTGCTCTTTTTTGTTCCCCAGTATCCCTTAGCTAATTTTAATATTTTTTTCCTTCGTTCTCTTTTTTTAGAACCTCTTTTCACTCTTGGCATCTTCGGTCTCCTTTCTGTGAGTTCGGCTCAAAAGTTTGCAGTCCAGGTTTTCTTAAAAATCATAGGGCAGCATCTTCTTGACTACCCGCCGGTCAGCCTGGCTGAGTTCTGCAGGTTTGCCAAGCTGTCTCAATCTTTTGGCCGCTTTTTTAGTCAGAATGTGGCTCTTGTTGGCCTTCTTGTGAAGCACCTTTTTGCTGGCTGTTATCTTGAACCTTTTTTTGGCTGCTTTGTTGGTTTTTAGTTTTGGCATCTTTACCTCCTGATTTTATCGGAACTATCAACACCGTGCTGGCCCAATCATGAGTTTTAACTTCACCATCCTGGCGGGCGATATCCGAAACATCGGCCAGGATTCGGTCCATAATCTGCTGGGCCATCTCCGGATGGGCTCTCTCGCGTCCTCTAATCATTATGGTTATCTTGACTTTGTTACCGTCTTCTATGAAGCGCCGGACATGTTTCATCTTAAAATTGTAGTCGTGAATGCTGATTTTGGGTCTGAACTTAATCTCTTTAATCTGCACCTGTTTCTGATGCTTTCTGGCTTCATGCTCTTTTTTGTGGAGTTCATAGAGAAACTTGCCATAATCCATAATCCGGCAGACAGGAGGGTTGGCCTGTGGGGCTATTTCCACCAGGTCCAGCCCCTTTTCTCGAGCTATGGCCAGAGCCTGAGAAACCGGCATAATCCCTAACTGGTTCTTATCCTCGTCGATTACCCTGATTTCCTGAGCCCTGATCAGCTCGTTAATCCGGTGCGGTTTTGCTTTGGCTTTAGCCGGGCGATAGGGTTCTCTCTGAAAAATAGTCAACCTCCTTTATAATTTTATTTCTAAGGATTTACTCTGAACGAGTTCTTTCACTCGGGTCAGCAACCTTTCCACTTCTACCTGTCCCAGGTCTCCCTGCCCGTGGATTCTAAGAGACAGGCTGTTATTTCCGATTTCTTTATCTCCGACAATGCCCATGAGTGGAATTTTCTGGATTTCGACTTCGCGTATTTTCTTGTTGATCTTTTCTCTTGAATCGTTTACCTGTACTCTGAGACCTTCGGCCTGAAACCTGGACTGTAGCTCCCGGGCATAGGCTTCATGGCGGTCAGCTATGGGCAGGATGACCATCTGGACCGGAGCCAGCCAGAGAGGGAAATAGCCTTTGTAATGTTCTATCAGGACTCCGAAAAATCTTTCCATAGACCCGAGCAAAGCCCGATGAATCAGGAAAGGCCGATGGAAATTTCCATCAGCGCCGACGTAAGAAAGGTCGAAACGTTCGGCTAAATTAAAGTCTAACTGGACAGTGGTGCATTGCCAGAGCCGACCTATGGCATCCTTGATTTTGATGTCAATCTTCGGCCCGTAAAAAACGCCTTCGCCTTCATCAATCTGGTAGGGTAGCCCACTGGCTTTCAGAGCTTCTTCCAGGGCCTTTTCAGCCTTATTCCAGTCTTCCAGCCGCCCGACGTATTTCTCCGGACGGGTGGCGAGGTAAATCCCATAGTCCCTGAAACCAAAAGCGCTCAACAGCTTAATAGCCAGCCGGATGACACTCTTGATTTCCTCTTCCAGCTGATCATCCCGGCAGAAAATATGGGCATCATCCTGAGTAAAGCCTCTGACCCGAAGCAGACCATGGAGCACTCCACTCCTTTCGTATCGATAAACTGTTCCCAGCTCCGCCCAGCGAAGCGGCAATTCGCGGTAAGAACGCTGACGGGATTTATAAGCAATGATATGGAAAGGACAATTCATTGGTTTTAGCTGATACTTGAATCCCTCAAACTCCAGAGGGGGAAACATAGCCTCATAAAACTCAGTGTGACCGCTTCTTTTCCAGAGGTCCAGTTTGGCAATATGAGGGGAATAGATGAATTCGTAGCCGTCCTTCAGGTGCTCTTCTTTCCAGAAGGTTTCAATCAGATGCCGGATGATGGCTCCCCTGGGATGCCAGATGACCAGGCCCCCGCCCAGGTCTTCACTGGTGCTGTAAAGCTCCAGAGCCTGGCCTAAATGTCGGTGGTCCCGCTTTTTGGCTTCTTCCAGGAAATTAAGGTAATCTTCCAGTTCTTTCTCGCTGAAGAAAGCGGTACCGTAGATTCTCTGGAGCTGGGGGCCACTCTCATCTCCTTTCCAGTAAGCTCCAGAAACCGAAAGCAATTTGAAATGCTGGATATAGCCGGTAGAAGGAAGATGCGGACCAAGACAGAAGTCAATGAAATCGCCCTGAGTATAGCAGGAAACTTCAGCCCCACCTTTTTCCTGAATCAGTTCAACTTTAAGCTCCTGCCCTCGCTCCTTAAAAATTCTTATGGCTTCTTCCTTAGGCAGGAGCAGTCTTTTTATGGGCTGATTCAGATTTACAATTTCCCGCATCCGGCTTTCGATGGCTTCCAGGTCTTCAGGGGTGAATGGGGTCTCTCTCAAAAAATCATAATAAAAGCCGTTTTCTACTGACGGACCAATACCTACCTGAACACCTGGAAATAAGTCAGTGACGGCATGAGCCAGAAGATGAGCCGCTGAATGTCTAAGAACTTCCAGAGCTTCCGGGTCGCCGGAAAAAACCGGAAAAATCGCTCTTTCGCGGTCGGCCGGATGGCTGAGGTCCAACAGCTGGCCGTCAGAACGGAAAAGAATGGGTTTCTGGTCAAAAGGCAGTTCAGTCAGCAGCTCGGACAGAGGAGTGCCCTTTTTTATAAAAAAAATAGACTCCTCAACCTTGATTCTGATTAGTTCTTCCATCGATTCAATTCTTATTTCAACTCTATCTTATCACAAACGGGCTAACTTTTATCTTCGGGAGATAAAAATTAGAAAAGATGGTAGGCGCGGAGGGGATTGAACCCACGACCTCTTCCGCGTCAAGGAAGCGCTCTCCCACTGAGCTACGCGCCTGCCCAACGCTTTTTAAGCTCATATATATTAATTAATTCGGCGGTGGACTGTCAAGCCGACGATGAATTTGGGGAGACCCCGGCCACCTTCAAGCCAGAGCAGAGTTTTTTGCCAGGCCCGTTGGTAAACCTGGCTCGATTAGCTATAATAAAAATATGATTGGCCTGATGTCAGATTCTCACGATAACCTGCCAGCCATCCGCCAGGCGGTTAACCTCTTTAACCGGCTGGAATGTTCTTTAGTTATTCATGCTGGAGATGTGGTGGCCCCATTTGCTGCCAGAGAACTCCAAAATCTGCGGTGCCCGGTAAAGGCAGTTTTTGGCAACTGTGACGGAGAAAAAAAAGGGCTGATTCAGGCTCTGGCCGGGTTTGGTCAGATTGAAGAGGCCCCTCTGATTTTTCAACATGAAAATCTCAGATTCCTGGTATCTCACTATCCAGTAGAAGCTGAAATACCGGAGGAGGTGCAGGTGGCAGTTTTCGGCCATACCCACCGAGCCCAGGTCAATCGTGATGGTCAGCGGGTTTTGATAAACCCGGGCGAAACCTGTGGCTGGGTCAAAGGCGTCAGCACTGTGGCTCTTCTTGACCCAAAAACTCTGGTAGTGGATGTGGTGGTGCTTTGAACTTAACGGGGCTATTACAATTTTAATTTCTATGGCCTGCGAGAGATGAAATGAAAGGAATTGGTAACCGGCAGAAGCCGGGCTGGCTTTCAATCCGAAAGCCCGGTAGAAACCAGCTTTCTTCGGCCGGGAAAAATTTGCCCGGAAGGATAAAAAAGAGAAAAACTCCTGCTCTCCCGCCAGTTTAAAGATTCGCGGTATAACGGACAGCGGATAATGGTAAATTATCAGTTTAACTTAAACTCCACCTCTGACCGCCAGCCCTGAATTAGACTTTAACCCCCATTTTTTGCTATACTTATACCTTATTTTCAGCCTGTTTGAAGAGGCTGGACTAAAATTGTAGCTAAAAAGGAGTAAGAAAATGAAAAAGGTAATCATCATGGGTGCAGCTGGTCGCGATTTCCATAATTTTAATGTTTTTTTCCGCGATAACAAAGATTATAGAGTGGTAGCTTTTACTGCTACCCAGATTCCTGACATTGAGGGACGCAAATATCCGGCTGCTTTGGCTGGAAAACTTTATCCCAAAGGAATTCCCATTTATTCTGAAGCTGAGCTCACTGACCTTATAAAAAAATACAAAGTGGACGAAGTCCATTTCGCTTACAGCGACGTTTCCCATGAATATGTGATGAATAAAGCTTCGGAGGTCCTGGCGGCCGGAGCCAACTTTGTACTGCTCGGTCCCAACGACACAATGATTAAGAGTCGAAAACAGGTGGTTTCGGTCTGTGCAGTCAGAACTGGTTCTGGTAAAAGCCAGACTACCAGAAAGGTGGCACTTACTTTAAAGGCCAAGGGTCGCCGGGTGGTAGTTATCCGCCATCCCATGCCTTACGGAGACCTGGTCAAGCAAGCTGTACAAAGATTCGCCACCTACGAAGACCTTGACCGGCACGAGTGTACCATAGAAGAAAGGGAAGAGTACGAGCCTCACCTGGATAACGGTATCGTAGTTTACGCCGGAGTTGATTACGGAGCCATTTTAAAGCAGGCTGAAAAAGAAGCTGACGTCATCCTCTGGGATGGTGGCAATAATGATTTTCCGTTCTATAAATCGGACCTGGAAATTGTGGTAGTTGACCCTCACCGGGCCGGTCATGAGCTGAGCTATCATCCAGGCGAAACCAATTTCCGTCGGGCCGATGTCTATGTGGTCAACAAAATTGACACTGCTGACCCGGAGAAAGTCAAGCTGGTTATGGAAAACATCAGAAGAATCAATCCTAAAGCCAGGGTAATCAAAGCCAACTCTCCCATTTTTGTGGAGGATGGTTCCAGAATTTCGGGAAAGCGGGTGCTGGTCATTGAGGATGGCCCGACTCTGACCCATGGTGGTATGCGTTATGGAGCCGGCATCGTGGCTGCCCAGAAGTACCAGGCTTCTGAGATTGTCGACCCCCGGCCTTATGCTGTCGGCAGCATCAAAAAAACCTTTGAAAAGTACAACCATCTGGATAAGGTTTTGCCGGCAATGGGTTATGGAGAAAAGCAGATGAAAGAACTGGCTGCTACCATCAACCGGATTGACTGCGACCTGGTGGTTAGTGCTACTCCCATCGACCTTAATCGGGTAATTAAGGTTAACAAGCCTATGCTACGGGTTCGCTATGAGCTGGAGGAAATCGGCACTCCCAACCTGAAGACCATCTTGAAGGATTTTTAATAACGGATAAATATAAAAGGTGGAACGCAACATAATGAGAAGAAGAGTGGCTCTGATAGCTTTTGGTGGCAATGCCATTCTGCCCGAGAACCAGAGAGGTCTGCAGGAAGAGCAAATGCGCAACGCCCAGAAAGCAGCTGAGCTCATGGTTCAGATTGTCAAAAAGGGCTATGAATTGATTGTAGTTCACGGCAACGGGCCTCAGGTCGGCAACCTGCTGATTCAGATGGAAGAAGCTTCCAATAAAATTCCGCCCTTTTCCCTTGATGTCTGTGATGCCATGACCGAGGGCAGTATGGGATTTATGCTGGAAAAGGCTATCGTCAATGAGCTCCGTAAAAATTCTATAGATAAGGATGTGGCCACCTTAATAACCCAGGTGGTGGTGGATAAAGATGATCCGGCTTTTCAGAAGCCGACCAAACCGGTTGGACCCTTTTATCCCAGATTCAGAGCCCAGCAGCTGGCCCGCCAGAAAAAATGGACCATGGTAGAAGATGCTGGCCGGGGCTACCGGAAGGTAGTGGCTTCACCCAAGCCAATAGACATAGTTCCCAAATGGGTTATCAGAGACCTGGTTATGTCTGGCCGGGTAGTAATCGCTGCCGGAGGCGGTGGAATTCCGGTGATTATCAACAGCCGGGGTTTGTACGAAGGAGTTGAGGCAGTTATAGACAAGGACTATGCGGCCAGTCTTCTGGCCAGGGAAGTAGGGGTTGAGCTTTTCATCATTTTGACGGGTATTTCCAGAGTTTACTACAATTTTGGTAAACCCGACCAGAAGCCCTTACCGGTCATAACCGTAGAAGAGGCCAAAAAATATCTGGCTGAAGGGCAGTTTCCGCCAGGCTCCATGGGACCTAAAATTAAGGCAGCTATTGAATACATTGAAGCGGGAGGAAAAGAAGTTCTCATTACTTCTGCCAGTCACCTGAAAGCGGCTCTGCTCAACCGCTCCGGGACCAGAATTGTGGCCGGAGATTATAAAAAAGAGGCTTTAACCTTTGGAGGACAATTATGAAAAAAGATTTCATTACTATTCACGATTTAAGCACCTATGAATTCCATGAAATCATGGATCTCACTGAAAAAATGAAAAAGAATCCTGGTAAGTACCGGAAGGTTTTGAAGAATAAAATTTTGGCTATGATTTTCCAGAAGCCTTCCCTGCGAACCAGAATGACTTTTGAAGTTGGGATGCTCCAGCTGGGGGGAGAAGCTGTCTATCTGGCTCCTTCTGACATTCAGATGGGCACCAGAGAAAGCGTTCGCGATATCGGAAAGAATCTCGAGCGCTGGGTGGACGGGATTATGATCAGAACCTTCGGACATAATATCATCCTGGAGCTGGCTGAAAGCACCAGACTGCCGGTCATCAACGCTCTAACTGACCTGCTTCATCCATGTCAGGCAATGGCCGACTTTTTCACCCTGCGGGAGAAAAGAGGCAGCTTTGCTGGTTTGAAACTGGCCTATGTTGGAGATGGGAATAACGTCTGCCACAGCCTGATGCTGGCCGCAGCCAAAGCCGGGATAAAAATGGCCGTAGCCACTCCCCCGGGCTATGAACCGAAACCGGAAATAGTGGCTTGGGCCAGGGAAGACGGAAAAGATACCGGTTTTGAGTTGACCATAACCACCGACCCGGTGGAAGCTGTCAGTGGAGCTGATGCCGTTTATACCGACGTCTGGGCTTCCATGGGTCAGGAGGCGGAAAAAGAAGCCAGGAAGAAAATTTTTATGCCTTATCAGGTCAATGAAGAACTGTTCTCAAAGGCTAAACCCGATGCCTACTTTATGCACTGTCTGCCAGCTCATCGTGGCGAGGAAGTCACAGATGCGGTAATTGACTCGCCCAATTCTGTGGTTTATGACCAGGCCGAAAACAGGCTGCATGTTCAAAAAGTAATAATGATGCTTCTAATGGGGAAGAAATAGGCTATGGAAAAAGAAAACCAAAAACTCACAGCCATAAGCCCCGAAGATATGGCTGTGGTCGAACAGGAATTACTTCGGACCAGCCGTCCTCTGTCGACAGCTGAACTGGCTGAAAAGCTGGCTTTTGCCAAAACTGCCAGTGAGAGGACCAGGCCGGTTAAAATCTATGACCCCTACGCCCGCTACGAGGTCGGGGATTTTGTCTACAGAGAATATGACGAAAACCTTCAGGTTGGCAGTAAAATAACCGAGCATTTCCAGGGCGGCGTGGTTTTAAAAGTAGTGAATAAGATCAACTACCCCAGCTATCAGTGCGAAATGCTTGAAGTGGATTACGAAGGTGGAGGGGTTTTCCGCAGATACATTGATTATATGAAAAAGACCAAAACCCAGGTTTTACTGCCCTCCAACCTGGAAGGGAAAGCTCTGGAGCCCGCCACCCTCGAAGAGGAGCGCGATCCCAGGCTGACCGAACTGCCCCTTACTGAAAAGGACCTGAAAACTCTTGAAAGAAACCTGCGCAAAGCCCTGAGTTCTTCGGACAGTTTTTTTGGCTGGAATGATTTCTGGCAGCTGAGCTCCAGAAAGCCGGAAATTCCGGAGGAAAACATTAAGCAAATAGCCGAAGCATTGGCTGGCTCGGTGGCTTCTGAATCCACTCAGAACCTAGTCAGAAAATATTTTAACCTTGAGCCGTCAGCCGATCAGTTTGAGCTTTACTGTCTTGCTCTTAACCACCTTCTGGAAAAGAAATATCGCCGGGAATTCATCTGTCTTTCCACCAGAGACTGGGGAAAATGGCACCTGAAGAGCGTCCTTAACAACCTGCCGGCCGGATTGCCCATTTCAGCCCCTCTGGCTGTCGTTCCAGACCTGGGTGAAAGTGAGGGGGTCCAGCATACCCATGTTGAAAAATTTCCTTTCAAAGTTTACCTGACCTGGAGAGAGGTGCTTTCGGGAGCAATCAGAGTTCCCAGAAGTCTTAGCCGGGAGTTTGAGGCCCGGGAATATCAGATGATTGATGATGAAGACGGGCAGGTCTATACAGTTTATTACTATCCCGAAGGTAACTACCTTCTGGGCTTGGCCGAATATTTCAAAGCCAATCACATTCCCCAGGGTTCCAGCCTGACAGTTGACAAGAAAGGTCCGGATAAACTGACTTTCTGGATTAAAAAATCTAAGAAAAAAATCTCAACCCTGGTTCTTGAGTATGACTCCAGAAGCGGCAGATTCTCTTTAAGTCCAATTGAAGTCCATACCCTGGCCATGCCTAATAAAAGTATCTATTTAGAAAAAGAGGTGCTGGAGAAGCTGCTCCGGTTTTCCGACGAGTGGAGTGAACTGGACCTCAGACAGCTGCTGGCCAGAATTCTGACCACACCGGAGCTTACCGGAAACACCCGCTCCCTTCATTATCTCAGGGCCTATCATATGGTAGACCTGATTAAAGCCACCACAGCTGAAGATGTAGAGTATGTACTGAACAACGCCCCGGAATTTGTCGAGTCGGAAAAGAAAGAAGGCATGTTCTTCTACCAGGAAGTTCGGCTGCCAGAAGAAGCAGTCGTTGAGGAAGTGGGGGCAGAAGCCTCGCTTTTGCAATCTCTGGCTGAACAGCTGGCGGCTGGAGAAGCTGAAACAGAAACCGAAGCGGCAGAAACCGCAGGGGCAGAACTTGAGGAGGTTCCAGAAGAAGTGCCGGAGGTTGAACCTGAGAGTGAAATAACCACTCCCGGCCCCGAGCCAGAAATTCAGATTAAGCTTGAGCCTCTAAAGAAGGAGAAAGAGAAGGAGAAGGAAAAGGAGAAAGAAAAACCTCCCAAGAAAAAGGTCAAAGGAGAGGAAAGGGGTCCTAAACCCCGTAAAAGTGAGCGGCGCGCTCTTGAGGAAAAGATTATTGAAGAAGAATCTGAAATGGAGGCTCTGGAAGCTATCAAAGCTCAGGAAGAAGAACTGGTAGAGGGAGAGGAAGCTGAAGAAGCCATTCCGGTAGAATTAGAGGTAGCCAAGGAAGAACCCAAGTTCGGTTTCTTTGCTGAGATGCTCAAATCGGCCCTTGGTAAAAAACAGCCAGAACAGAAGCAGGAAGAAGAGAAATAAGCCGGCCAGCTCTAAATGTTTAAGCAGGAATAAGACCCGGGAGCTGATTCAGACTATTATTCTCTTATTACCGACTCTTCTGGTTAAGCCCTGTTCATCGAGGAATTCCAGAAGCGGTATAGCATATTTTCTGGTCAGTCCGGTAAGCCTTTTAAAATCTCCAACGGTGAGTTCGGTCTGACCTTTTCTTTTGAGTTCGGTTAGCTGTCGTTTCAAGCTTTCCAGCCATTCGGAGTGGAGCAAAAAGCCTTCCTGACTCTTAACAATTTTTTTCTGTCGCAGCAGCAGGTCCAACATAGTGTTAAGCCGGCTCGGATGGATTTTAAACCTTTTGACCAGCTCGTCGAAAGAAGAGGAGGAAAATTTTTCCTGGTGAAGTAGCTGTTCCACTGTCTTCATAACTTCGGCTTCTTCAGGTGAGAGCCGGGTTTCGAAACCGACCAGAGAGACATTTTCCCCCTCAAGTACCACCTGGCCGTTTTTAGCCAGCCAGTTTAAGGCCAGGAGCAGAATCTGTCTGGGCAGCGAAAAACGGTCTTTGATTTTTTTGAAGCTGACCCCGGTTTCGGCCGGCCTTTTCTCATGGTATTTTTTGACATAGGCGTAGATTTTTTCCACCAGATAACTGAAACTTCTCTGGCTGATAAGAAAAAGCGGGGAAAATTCCAGGATATGGACCAGCCCTTCTCTTTCCAGCTTCATGGCCAGATGCCTGAGTTCAGGCGGCGAAAGGCGGCAGAATTCTGTCAGATTTTCCTGCCTTAATCCCCTGATGCCGGCTAAGTCAGCCAGGGCCAACAACATTTCTTCGGCCGGGCCTTCAAATCTCTTTAACCAGAAGGAAAGCTTTTCCTCTTTGAGTTCCAAAAGATGACCGGCCTGAGGATAGATAACTTTGAGCTCAAAGTGATGCTCTTCTTTTTCCATTTGGATTACCAGTCGGTCATCCCATTTTGGCTCCGCGGGTAGCCGGGCTATAACCAGCAGGAAGGGATTGGGGAATTTATCAGAAAAAACCGTTGTTGGCACTATTGAAGCAGGATGTCTTTCTTCTTTAAGCAGTATAACAGCAGGGAGTTTTTTCTCTTGGAGAGTTAGGGGATTGGTGGCTACAGCAAAGAATTTAGTTTCAACGGCCATTTTCTTCCTGTTCTTAATTATTATTTATCATTAATTTTCAGCCAGCAGGAATTCCACTTTTCTGAGCAGAGGGTTGCAGCTGACCAGCACCACCTTAATCCTGTCACCCAGCGAGAAAACAGTCCCGGTCTGACGTCCTTTGAGAATTCTTTCATTTTTCCTCAGGTAAAAATCATCACCAAGAGCCGAATAGGGGACCAGTCCGCCCACGAAATAGTCGTCGAGCTCCACCACCAGGCCCGCCCGATTGATATCGGTGATAATGCCGGTAAATTCCTGCCCGAGTTTGGTTTTTAGAAGCCGCAAGATTCTCCATTCAAGAAGCGAGCGCTCTGCCTCATCGGCGATCCGCTCTCGCTGGGACGAATGCATTGCCACCTCACCAAGAGGCCAGGGTCGGGGTTTGTGTCCAGCGAGAGCTCTTTTCAACAGACGATGTATTACCAGATCAGGGTATCGTCTGATTGGTGAAGTAAAGTGGGTGTAGACCTTCTGAGCCAGCCCAAAATGACCGCAGTTTTCGTCTGAATAGACGGCCAGGCGCAGGGAACGGAGAACTTGGATGGTGATGAATTTTTCTTCGGGCTTTCCCCGGAAGTCTTCAATCACCTTCTGAAGGTCGGTTGATTTTATCTGACTGGCCCGGGGAAGGTGTACCCCGAAGTGAACCAGCAGATTTCTTAGTTTTTCCAGGTCCGAACGAACCGGCGGGGGGTGGACCCGATAAAGGCAGGGATAGCCTATTTCAGTCAGAAAATTGGCCACAGCCACGTTGGCGGTCAGCATAAATTCTTCTATCAGAAAGTGGGCTTCGTTGCGCTCTTCGGAAATAACTGCAGCCGGCAATCCTTCCTGGTAGACAAGTTCGGGTTCCAGCAGGTCAAAATCCAAGCTACCCTGTTTTAGTCTTCTCTCTTTCAGAATTCTGGCCAGACGCCACATTTCTTCAAGGTCGCCCCTGAGGTGCTGGTAACGGCTGGTCTCTTCCGGGTCGCCCTTGAAAATTTTATAGACTGAAGTGTAGGTCAGTCGTTCGACTGTTTTTATGACCGAGGGATGAAAATCGGCTTTAACCACCCTCCCTTTCTGGTCTATTTCCAGCAGGGCGGTCACCGTCAGCCGGTTAACGCGGGGCCGGAGGCTGCAAAGGTGGTTGGAAAGCTTTTCCGGAAGCATAGGCAGAGTCAGATCCGGGAAATAGACACTGGTTCCTCGCTCGTAGGCATCACGATCCAGAGCTGAACCAGGCCTGACATAATGAGAAACATCCGCGATGTGCACCCCCAGAAGAAAATTACCTCCGGGTAGCTTTTTAATGCTGACAGCGTCGTCAAAATCTTGAGCTTTTTCTCCATCAATGGTAAAGGTGTTCCAGCCTCGATAATCCACCCGATTTCTCAGATCTTCCGGGCCGGGCTCTTCAGGCAGGGCTTCAGCCTCTTTCAGGGCGGCTTCCGAAAATTCCCGGGGGAGGTGGTGCTGGTTTATTACCACCTCCAGGTCCACTCCGGGTTCATCCTGGTAACCAAGAACCCTCTTCAGCTCAAAGGAGCTGCGGTCGATTTCCACAATCTGACCTGGTTTCGGTCTTTTCCGTCCCCGGAGTTTCAGAGGAATGGCTTCTTCAAAGAGAGTGTCCATGGGTAGGACAAAAGGCTGGTAGTTTATTTCCAGAAAAACTCCGAAAAGGGAAGGTCGACCTTTTTTCAGTATCCTTATTATCCGCCCTTCCGGTTTGCCCTTAAGTGTCTTTTCTCTGATCGCTACTTCAACCAGGTCTCCCGTGACTGCTCCTGAGGTCTGGTTGGGCGGTATGAAAATATCCTGTGCAATACGGTCAGGATTTTCTGGGGTAACGAAACCAAAGCCCCGGGGATTGAGCGAGAAAATTCCTCTAACCGTTTGAGATTCAGTGGTTCTGACCACCCGGTCTCCCTTTAGTCTGAGCAATCCCTTTTTTTCTAAATAGTTCAGGGTGCCAGCCAGCTGCTGCCTTTCCTTTTTGCTGAGGTTCAGGGTTTTAATCAACCTGTTCAGGCTGACTGGCTTCTGGTTTTTTTTGATAAATTCTAAGATTTTTTTCTCCATAATTTTTTCCTTTTTTGGTTAATAATAAAAGAGAGCGGCATAGGGAATCCGGTGGAGCTGACGCTGGCTCTTTATCAGGCGAGTTCGCTGGATTTCAATCAGGTCTTTATCGCTCTGACCTGGATAATCCTGGCGACTTTCTTCAAGAGCTCTGATTTTTTCTTCAACCGGGCTCATTTCCCAGATTATCCGGTCGACTTCCTCATCCAGAGCTTCCAGAACCGGCTCGTCAGGAGTTTCTTTTTTGAGTTCCTCCGCGGCCTGGCTCATGATTTTTTTAAGAGCTTCCAGGTCAGGTGGAAAATTTTTTAAGAAGTTTTCAATTTCTGCTCTGGCCCGGGCAGTTTTACTCTGGCGGTCAACCGGCCCGGCCTTCTGTCCTACCAAACGTTCCTGGTGCTGAGCATAAGTTTTAAGTATTTCCCTCTCGCACTGGCTCAGAGAAAAAATTCTCCTTTGCCTTTTTCTGGTCAATTGTCGGGCGAAGGTTTTTTCAATTCCTTCCAATATTACTTCAAGCGGAATTTCCATTTTTTCCCACTCAGAGATCAATTCTAAATCCCGGGGTGGCAGGAAGAACAGGGAAGCCTGGTGCTTGAGGAAGGTTCTGGCAATAGTCTGATAATATTTCTGACGACTGGACAGATCCTGGGTCATGGACTTTATTTTTCAGCTTTGTTTTTCTGGAAGATTATCCGGAGTCCTTCCAGAACAAGGTTTGGATCATTGAATTCCACCTCGGGGATTTCGGCGGTGATTAAACCTGCCAGTCCTCCGGTGGCAATTACCCTGGGTTTGACCTTTAATTCAGATGAAAGCTGGCTGATGATGTTTCTAACCAGGCCAATGTAGCCGTGGTAAAGACCAGATTGCATACTGGCTACGGTAGTTCGGCCAATGGCTGTTTTCGGTTTTCGGACCTCAATTCTGGGGAGCCTAGCTGTTCTCAAATAGAGAGCTTCGGCTGAAATCTGCAGTCCTGGGGCGATGGCTCCACCAAGGTATTCACCCTTTTCGGTGATTACATCAAAAGTGGTGGCAGTGCCAAAGTCAACTACCAGGCAGGGACCGCCGTATTTTTCATAGGCCGCACAGGCGGCCACGACCCGGTCGGAACCGACCTCAGCCGGGTTTTCGTAGAGGATGGGAATTCCCGTCTTTACCCCCGGACCCACCACCAGAGGTTTTACCCTGAAGAATTTTTCGCAAGCTTCCTGAAAGATAGGTGTCAGTGGAGGGACTACTGAAGAGATAATGGCTCCCTTAATTTTCTGACAGCTCAAGCGCTGCTGGCTCAACAGCTGGCAAAAGATGATCCCGTATTCGTCAGCTGTTTTGTCGCGGTCGCTTTTTATTTTCCAGTCTACCACCAGTTTCTTGCCCTGAAAAAGTCCGATTCCGGTAGTTGTATTGCCGATATCAAATGCAATTAACATTTTCTTCTCCTGGCTGGCATCTATGTTAGAACTTTGATGATTTCAGAACTGTAAAAGGTTTTTTCATTAGAACCGAACCTTAATCTGAGTCCGCCCCGCTCTTCAATTCCCAGGAACTGACCACTGATTTCTCCCTCCTGGGTCTTAAGAACCAGAGATTGACCCGGCTTAAAAGAAAGACGGCTCTTATAATTTTCTAACAGTAAACTATTTTGCCCTTCTTTTAAATTATTATACCAGAATTGAAGCTCCAGACCAAGTCTTTCAAAAAGTTCCTCCGGACTCCATCTTTTTCCGGTTAATAAAAATAAGCTGGTGGCCAGTCCTCGGATTTCATGGGGAAAATCCTCTGCCTGGTGGTTCAGATTTACCCCGAGGCCAACGATGGTCCAGCCGGGTTGATGGCCTTTTTTTACCCCTTCACAGAGAATTCCCCCAAGTTTTTTCCCATCAGCCACCAGGTCGTTAGGCCATTTTAGTCTGACCTCAACTCCCGAAAGTTTTTGAACCGCTTCCGCGGCAGCCAGCCCGGCAGAGAGAGGGATTAAATTCAATAAAGAAGTCTGAGGGCGAAAGATAAATGAAACGTAAAGTCCCAGACCCCGGGCTGAATGCCAGCTCCGTCCTTTGGTGCCTCGACCGGCAGTCTGTTCCTCAGCGATAACCGCTGTGCCTTCAGGGTAATTCATAAGGGCCAGCCTGCGGGCAAAATCCATGGTTGAAGAAAGAATAGAAAACCGGAAAACGACCTGACCACATTTGACATTATTTTTCATGCTTGACATCACAGGTTGTCAAATATAATGCCGGGCTCAGCGGCGGCTGATTTCCCGGAGATTTTGTTCCAGTTTTTCTTTTTTCACCTGAAGTTCAGAAAGTCGCTTCTGGTGTTCCTCCACCACAGCTGTCGGAGCTTTTTTGATAAATTCCGGGTTATTCAGCCTGGCTTCTAACCTGGATAGATCTTCTTTGAGTCTGGTAATTTCTTTTTCCAGCCGCTCTTTTTCCTGGCTGAGGTCTACTGGTTTGGTTACCTGGATCCCTATTTCTGTCAGACCGGCCATGCCTTTGAGCAATTGGCCTGCCTCCGGCAGGTTCTCTATGAATTCAATTTTCTCCACACCGGCCAGGAGCCTGATGGCCTCCTGGTATGGCTCGAATAGCGACCTGTTTCTCTGACCTCCGGTAATCCAGAGGTTAACTTTTTCTTTTATCGGAACCCGATTTTCAGCTCTGATGGTTCTGACTTCAGAAATCAGCTCCTTGAGAAAGGTCATGGTAGCTTCGGCCTGGTCGTCCAGCCAGTCGAGCGGAGGTTCTGGCCATTCAGCTTCCAGCAAGGACTTTCCGCTTTCCGGGAGATGATGCCAGATTTCCTCGGTGATGAAGGGCATGAAAGGATGAAGTAACCGCAGAATCTTTTCCAGAATTTCTTCCATCACTGCTTGAGTATTCCTGTTTCCCTGACGGAGTTCCGGTTTGATAAACTCAATGTACCAGTCGCAGAATTCATGCCAGATGAAATGGTAGATGGTTTCGGCGGCCTCATAGAATTTGTATTCTTTAAGGGACTGGCTAAGCTGTCGGCTGACCCTGGCCAGACGACTTCTTATCCAGCGGTTAGGCAGAGTCAGAGTTTCCGGCTCAACCTGAAGTTTTTCTTGACTGAGATTCATTAAAACGAATCTGGAAGCATTCCAGATTTTGTTGGCGAAGGCCCGGTAGCCGGCCATGCGTTCTTCAGACAGCGCAATATCCATACCAGGAACAGCCAGAGAAGCCAGAGTAAAGCGAAGGGCGTCCGTTCCATATTTATCTATCATTTCCAGAGGGTCGATGATGTTGCCTTCGGACTTGCTCATTTTCCGCCGTTTCATATCCCGGACCAGGCCGTTGATAAATACTTCCCGGAAAGGAATGTCTTTCATGAACTTAAGACCCATCATAATCATTCTGGCAACCCAGAAGAAGATGATGTCAAATCCGGTAGCCAGAAGGTCGGTCGGGTAAAAAACTTTTAAGTCTTCAGTTTCTTCTGGCCAGCCCATAGTAGCGAAGGGCCAGAGGGCTGAGGAGAACCAGGTGTCGAGCACGTCCTCATCCTGAACTACCGGGCCGCCGCATTTTTCGCAGGCTGTCGGGTCCTCCATTTCTACCATGATGTGGCTGCAGCTCTGACAGTAATAGGCCGGAATGCGGTGCCCCCACCACAGCTGGCGGGAAATACACCAATCGTGGATTTTATACATCCATTCAAAATAGGTCCTGGTCCAGTTTTCCGGGATGAAGACAATTCTCTTCTCTTCAACAGCTCTGATAGCTTCTTCAGCCAGGGGTTTTATTCTAACAAACCATTGCCAGGAAAGATGGGGTTCTATGACAGTCTTGCAGCGATAGCAATGACCGACGGCGTGGGTGTGATCTTCCACTTTGACCAGTAGACCAAGAGCCTTCAACTTTTCAACCACTTTAGCTCGAGCAGCAAAGCGATCCAGCTCCCTGAATTCTTCTCCGGCTGCTTCAGTCATCCGGCCGTTGCCATCTATAACAATTACCTGCTCCAGCCGATGCTTTTTACCCAGTTCAAAATCGGCTGGGTCATGGGCCGGGGTAACCTTCACCGCTCCTGTTCCAAAATCTTTTTCAACCCTTTCATCGACTATAACTGGAATCAGACGGTTCTGTATGGGCAGCAAAACTCTTTTCCCGTGGAACTTTTGATAGCGGTCATCTTCGGGATGGACGGCTACGGCTGTGTCGCCCAGCATAGTTTCAGGCCTGGTGGTAGCAACCACAATGCCATCCTCAGACCCCGGCAGTGGGTATTTTATGTACCAGAGCTTGCCCTGAAGCTCTTTGTGCTCAATCTCGATATCGGAAAGGACTGTCTGGCATCTCGGACAGCGGTTAACCAGGTAGTAATCGCGATAAATCAGACCTTCTCTGTAAAGAGAAACGAAGACGTATTTAACAGCCCGGGAAAAGCCTTCGTCCATGGTAAAGCGCTCTCTGGACCAGTCCAGAGAGCAGCCCAGGCGCTTCAGTTGTTCGGTAATCACTCCGCCGTATTTATTTTTCCAATCCCAGGCCACCTTCAAAAATTCTTCCCGACCAATTTTTTCCCGGCTCAGCCCCTTTTCAGCCAGAGTTTGCTCGATAACATTGTGGACGGCGATTGAGGCATGGTCGGTGCCGGGAAGCCACATGGTGTTGTAGCCCTGCATTCTCTTCCATCGGACTATGATATCGGGCAATGTAAAACAAAGGGCATGGCCCATATGGAGGACGCCGGTGACGTTAGGTGGTGGCAGGACCATGGAGAATTTTGGCCGGCTGGAATGAACATCAGCCACAAACAGTTTTTCCTCCAGCCAGAATTTTGACCATCTGGCTTCAACTGGCCTGGGATCGTAAGCTTTTTCAAGAATCATTTTTTGTCTCATGGTAGTTCTAACCTTTTTTTCTGCCTTGTTCGTTTTTTTCTTTTTCTGCTTCAATATTCTCATTTGTATTATTTTTTTTAAATTCATTAAGAAGGCTGGAGCGCAGTCTTTTTTCCAGTTCCCTTTCAGCCTCCAGCACCTCCTGCTGGATGAGTAACCTCACTTCTCGGACGAGGGCCGGACTGAGAAAAGCGTTGGAGGTCGGGGTTTGAGTTCCAGGGGCCTCAGGAAGCTCCTCTGGCAGGGTATCTGGTATCCGCCTTTTCTCTATTGCTTCCCGGACAGCCTGGGCCAGGTTTTCAGAGTAAAAAGGTTTGATAAACACTTTTTCTGGTTTCAGCCAATCCAGGTAATTGCCGCCTGAAGGCTCAAAGCTTCCAGTTACCAGAAAGACCGGCATCCGGCTGTCAGCGGTTAATCTGGCCTGAAGCTGAGCCAGAGCCTCAGTGGACTCCAGGAGATTTGAACTTAAAATGAGAGCTTCAGAGTTAATGGTTTCCAGAAGCTGGCTTACTTCCTCTAAGTTGCTGGCCAGGTATAGTTCAAACTGTTCAGGCGGAAAGATTGCCAGGTACAGCTTTCGCAGAGCCGGGCTGGTTTCAGCTGCTATCAGGTTGTAAGCCAATTTGTACCTCGGTTAACAGATAGAAAATACCTTGAAAACAGATAATTTACTCTACATTTTTAGCTTTTTTCTGTCAATCAGGCAAGATTAATATTCAATCACCACCGAATCCGGGCCGAAGAGCTCTTCCATCTTCTGGACAAATCTGTCGCAGGGACTAACGCTCTGGACTTCAGCCGATTGAACAAGATAGCAGCTAAAGCTATCTTCCAGCTGAAGATAGAGCGGGCAATCTCCCGGGTAAGATTCCAGAATATTCTTAATCTTTTGAATCGTATCTTCTTCCAGGGCTTCAAGTGGAATTCTGACCACAGTTTTCCGGGCCAGTTTTTCCAGAGCGTCGGCAAGGGGCATAAGCTGTGAGGCCAGGACCTTTCGAGCTTCAAAACTGTCGGCAGCCATTCGGCCTTTTAACCAGACCAGTTGCCCTTCTTTGAGATAAACGTTGAAACGGTTGTAAGCTTCCGGAAAAACAGTCACGTCCACCTGTCCGGTTAGGTCTTCCAGCACAAAGGTGGCCATGCGTTCTTCTTTTCTGGTCTTGAGCAGCTTGACAGACACGATAATTCCCGCCAGGCGAACTTCCCGGTCGAAATCCTCTTCCGGGTCCAGAGCTTCAACCGTATGGCTGACCAGGCTGGCCAGCCTTTTTCGGTAGCAGGTCAGTGGATGGCTGGATAGATAAGTCCCCAGAACCTCCTTTTCATAGCTCAGGAGCAGTTGTTCCTCCCATTCGCTCATGGAGAGAATTTCAGCCGGTATTTCCGGCCGACGGATGTAATCCTCGCCGAACAGGGAAATGGCTTTTTCTTCCCGGGCTTTCTGCTTCTGGTGACCATACTCAATCAGTAGATCAAGCAGCTGATAAAGCTGGGCTCTCTTCCAGCCAAGGGAATCCAGAACTCCGGCCTTTATCAGGCTTTCCAGGGCTTTGCGGTTAAAGATTTTAGAATCATATTCTTCAAACAAATCAAAGAGGTCCTTAAATCTACCCCTCTTTTCTCTAAGAGCTATTATTTCCAGGATGGTATTTTCACCAACGTTTTTCACCGCCGCCAGCCCCATCCGTATTGAGCCCTGTTCTACAGTGAAATGATAATAGCTGTGGTTAATATCAGGAGGTAAAACTGGAATCCCGAGCTCGCGGCATTCGTTGATGTATTTGACAATCTGGGAAGTATCCCCTTTTTCTGCCTCCGAGGTCAGCAGGGCAGCCAGAAAATGCACCGGATAGTTGGCTTTCAGATAGGCTGTTTGATAGGCCAGATAAGCGTAGGCTGCACTGTGGGACTTGTTAAAACCATATTCAGCAAACTGGGCAATCTGATCAAAAATTTTCTCAGCCCTGACCTGCGGAATACCTTTTCTTTTCGCTCCTTGAACGAACCTCTCCCGCTGGGCTTTCATCATCTCTTTGACCTTCTTGCCCATAGCTTTCCGTAGGACATCAGCTTCGGCCATAGTGAAACCGGCCAGGTCTGTGGCTATGCGCATGACCTGTTCCTGGTATACGATGATGCCGCGGGTTTCTTTCAAAATGGGCTCCAGCTGGGGCAGCTCGTAGGTTATTTTCTCTGGATGGTGTTTTCTCTGGACGAATTCTTCGGTCATTCCGCTCTTGAGCGGCCCGGGGCGGTAGAGAGCGTTAAGAGCTATGAGGTCGCGGAATTCCTCTGGCTTGAAGTGTCGGAGAAGTTCTTTCATCCCATGGCTTTCAAACTGGAAGACCCCATCGGTGCGGCCCTGCTGGAAAAGTTCAAAGGTTTTTCGGTCGTCAAGTGGTATCTTATCCAGGTCAATCTTCTGCCCGGTGTCTTTTTCTATTAGCTCCAGGGTGTCGGTAATGACCGTGAGATTGCGCAAACCAAGCAGGTCCATTTTGAGCAGACCAATGGCCTCGATGTCGCCCATGGGAAACTGGGTGGTAATTTCACCTTTATTGGACTGATAAAGAGGTAAGAACTCCACCAGAGGTTTTGGGGTTATCACTATTCCAGCGGCATGAATAGAAGGGTGACGGACCTGCCCCTCCAGTTTTCTGGCCACTTCCAGAAGTCGGGCTATCTGGGGATTTTTCTGACTGATTTCCTTCAGCTCAGGGATGTTTTTCAGGGCTCCGTCTATGGTTGAATCAGGACCCATTGGCGGTATTAACTTTGCCACCCGGTCCACCTCGTTGAGCGGAATTTCCATGACCCGACCAGCGTCTCTGATGGCCTGGCGGGCGGCCATGGTCCCAAAGGTTATTATCTGGGAGACATTTTCCTGCCCGTATTTCTCCGTTACGTAATCTATAACTTCCTGCCGGCGGCGCCCGCAAAAATCAATGTCAATGTCGGGTAGGCTAATTCTTTCCGGGTTGAGGAAGCGCTCAAAAAGAAGGTCGTATTCTATCGGGTCAATCTGGGTTATCCCCAGGCAGTAAGCTATCAGGCTGCCCGCGGCTGAACCACGACCGGGGCCTACCGGGATGCCTCTCTCCCGGGCTGCTCTGATCATGTCCCAGACAATCAGAAAATAGCCTTCAAAACCCATCTGTTCGATGAGCTTTATTTCTTTTTCCAAACGCAGGCGGTATTCGTCAAGGGTGTGCTGGTTAATTCCCTTTTTTATTTTATCCTGAATTAGGGGTAACCTCTCGGTAAAGCCCTGTCTGACCACTTCTTCGAAATAATCCCTTATGTTTTTCCCGTCTGGAGCCTGGAAATTGGGCAGGAAATAGCCGGTGAGCGGGAATTCAAAGTTGCAGCGAGCTGCTATATGGCGGGTGTTTTCCAGGGCTTCAGGATAGTCCTTAAAAAGCTCCCTCATCTCAGTTGAAGATTTAAGGTAGAACTGGTCGCTGGAGAACTGCAGACGGTCTGGGTCAGAGAGTTTCTTCCCTGTTTGAAGGCAGAGCAGGACATCCTGAATCTGGGCGTCTTCTTGTTTTAAAAAATGAACGTCGTTGGTAGCCACTAAAGGAATTCCCAGCTTTTTTGACAGGGCTGCTATCCCTGGAATAATTTTCTTCTGTTCTGGCAAGCCATGGTCCTGGATTTCCAGGTAGAAATTTTCCTCGCCGAAAATTTCCAAATATTCCCGGGCGGCCTGTTCGGCCTTATCTTCCATGTCCTTAATCAGGTAATCGTTAACCTCGCCCTTCAGGCAGCTGGACAGAGCTATCAGACCGGAAGAGTATTCCTTTAATATTTCCTTATCCAGGCGCGGGCGGTAATAAAAGCCTTCCAGGTAGGCTGCGGTCAGCAGGCGGCACAGGTTCCGGTAGCCTTTTTCATCCTTGACCAGGAGCAGCAGATGGTAGTTATTGGCTTCGTCCCCGTTTCCTGTTTTTTTCTCGAACCTGGATTTGGGGGCCAGATAAACTTCGCAGCCAATGATCGGTTTTATTCCCTGCTTCTTGGCGGATTTGAAGAATTCAACCGCCCCGAACAGGTTGCCGTGGTCGGTCAGAGCCACCGCCGGCATGTTGAACCTGGAAACATGTTCCACCAGGTCGGACAGACGCAGACAGCCGTCGAGGATGCTGTATTCGCTATGGACGTGGAGGTGAATGAAGGCATTATCCATGATTACAACCCTTAATCAATCGCCGCCAAACGGCTATTCCCATTCAATCGTTCCGGGTGGCTTGGAAGTGATATCGTAAACCACCCGATTGACGCCGTCAACTTCATTGACGATTCTGGTGGCAATGCGGTTGAGAAGTCGCGACGAAGCTGGATACCAGTGGGCGGTCATGCCGTCTGTGCTCTGCACCAGGCGGATGGCTACTACCCGCTGGTAGGTTCTCTGGTCGCCCATGACTCCGACTGAACGGACAGGCAGAAGCACGGCAAAAGCCTGCCAGAGTTTATGGTATATCCTGGCTTTTCGGACTTCTTCTAGAAGAATAGCATCAGCTTCTCTGACCAGACGCAGGTTTTCCCGGTTGACCTCACCGATGATTCTCACCGCCAGACCAGGTCCGGGGAAGGGATGCTGCTGGATAAACTCGCGGCTGACACCGAGCTCGAGAGCCAGGGCCCGGACCTCATCCTTGAAGAGCTCGCGCAGCGGCTCTACCAGCTGGAAATTGAGTTTTTCCGGCAGCCCACCGACGTTGTGGTGAGATTTGATGGTGTGAGAAGGACCTTTGACGGAAGTGCTTTCTATGACATCGGGATAGATGGTGCCCTGAGCTAAGAATTTAATTTGGCCGAGCTTTCTGGCTTCTTCTTCAAAAATCTCAATGAAGACCTGGCCGATGATTTTGCGCTTTTTTTCTGGCGAAGTAACACCTTTGAGCTTCTCTAAGAACCGATCTTCAGCTTCCACGGCGATGACCTGAAGCGAAAACTGGCGGCGGAATTCTTCCAACAGGCTTTCATACTCCCCCTTACGCAGCAAACCGTTATTGACAAATATGCAATAAAGATTGTGGCCGATGGCTTTCTGGATGAGGAGAGAGGTCACCAGCGAATCTATGCCGCCGCTCAGACCACAGATAACTTTTTCCTTTCCTACCTGCTGGCGAATTTCTTTGACTTTATCTTCAATGAAGGAACTCATGTTCCAGTCGGCCCGCAGATCGGCCAGGCGGAAAAGGAAATTGCTCAGGATTTTTTTGCCTTCCCGGGTATGGGCTACTTCTGGATGGAACTGCACGCCGTAGATTTTTCTTTCCGGGTTCTCAATGACCGCGGCCCTGGAATTAGCCGTGCGAGCAGTAATGATAAAACCTTCCGGGATAGTTTCCAGCCGGTCACCGTGACTCATCCAGACTTGAGTTTTATTTTTAAGGCCATGGAGCAAGCCGTTTCGGTCAAGGATATGGAGCGAAGCAAAACCATATTCTCGAGCCGGAGCCTTCTGTACCTGTCCGCCGAGATGGTAGGCAATCAACTGCAGCCCGTAGCAGATACCGAGAATGGGAATTCCCAGGGTAAAAATCCCGGGGTCGGGATGGGGAGAATCTGGCTCATAGACGCTCTGCGGCCCGCCGGAGAAGATGATGGCGCCAGGAGCAAAAGCGTTTATCTTTTTTAGCGGAGTATTAAACGGATGAATCTCAGAATAGACACCCAGCTCTCGCACCTTTCTGGCAATGAGCTGGGTATACTGCGACCCGAAGTCAAGAATAAGGGTTTTACTCATAAACAGATTTTAGCAGAGGGCCAGGTCTGTTTCAACGCCGTAGGCGATAGTCTGCCCTTGACAAAGATGTTTTTTTTTATTATTAGCCATAGAAACTTAACGGAAATGGGAAAAGGGCAAGGTGAAACCAGCCGGCAGGCTGAGTTTAAGAGAGGGCTTCTAAAAATTGAAAGTATTCTTTGGGCTACGCTTATTCTGATTATTTCTTTATCGGTTTTTTATTTCTATCATAAAGAAAAGGCTTCAGATTGTCGGAAAAGTATTTCTCGTCTTATCAAGGAAGAAAAAGATTATTATAAAGACTCGGCTATTTATTTAATTGATTATGTAAATTTACCCTGTCGCCCTTTGATCGATTATGCAGCCTTAAAATCAAACTCTAACCTAAGGATAATCTTCATGTTCAAACCTGATTTTACTGATTCAGATATTCAAAACTTCGTTAGAGTTTTTGACATAGGTATGCCTGTTGATATCAGACGTATGGATAAAAGGTGGCAGAATGCTTATTTAAGGTGTAATAAAAATAAATGGGGTATAAGATTAAATTTTCTTATTTATATAATTGATGGCAAAATTGTTGAAATAAAAGGTTTTTAGATGAAAAAAACTCTATTTTTACAGATTTTGGTAATATGGCTGTTTCTTGGCGTTTTGGCTCTTGAAAAGATACCGCAGGCAGAGCTGAAATTGGTTAGTTCTTTCCCCTCCCAAGAGATTTTTTTCAGGTCCTTTCCCATAATAGATGTTGATAATGATGGTTGTATTTATGCGGTAGATAATCGGGAGCACTTTGTATTTAAGTTTAATAAAGATGGTGACCTATTGTTTAAATTTGGTGGATTGGGTCAGCGGCCGGGCGAATTACAGTGGCCAAGTAAAATTTCCGTTGATCAAAAGACAGGCGAAATAATGATCAAAGACAATAACGGAATTGAGGTATTTGATGCGAAGGGGAATTTTGTCCGTCGGATAAGGACTTTTACGGGAATTAATAATTTTTATGCTGGCTCTTCAAAAATATTAGCTTTAGTGACGATACCAGGGGAAAAAAGCCTGGTGAATGTGTATGATTATCATGGAAATCTAGTTCAATCAATTGGTCAAAAATATAATTTAGAATATTCATTAAGCAAAGAGATCTCACCGTACCTTTTAGATCAAATTGTCAATGCGGGGTCTGTCCTCTCCGATGGTGAGCTTATTTATTATGTATCTTATTTGTTCGGAGAAATTAAGACATTTGATTTCTCGGACCGGGTTATTCTGGAAAAGAAGTTAACGGGGGTAAACGGCCTGGAAAAATATCGCGAAAGATACAGGGAAATGATTTTTAAGTATGGTCTGAAAAAAAACAAAGATGGTACCGTTACCAACTGGCGGATTATAAATGATGCCTGTTTGGATGGAGATTATTTATATCTTTTAATGTTAGGCTATGTGACAGGGGGCAGATATGAAATTTTAGCCGTAGATAAAAAAAGTTTAGAAATTAAAAAAAGATTTGTTCTGCCTAAAGGCTTTGTGCCTGAATTTATAAGGAGCGTTAGGTTAAACAATAAATTAAACTTTGTAGTTTCTTTTCAAGAGGAATCGACAGGTTATTATTTGATAGGAATCTTAAAAGAGGAGGGTAAAAGATGAAAGGTTTAAGAATTTTTCTGATTTTATTTTTATTTTGCGCCTCAACAATAGCGTTTTTCGTTTCCCGGGGTTCTGGGCAGGCTGGTGGAGGGAATATTTTTTGCAAAGATGTTTTTCCGGGGACATGTACTCAGGGAGGGTGCGGAGCACAATCCGGGTGGCAGGCACAAGAATGTGTAATTTATTGCACCAAAGACAAAAATGGATTTTGGAATACCATAACCTGCGAGAGACCACAGGCGTATTAGCCTGGTTCCGTTTCTGGCTATATCTACAATAATCTATATTAGTTATGAATTAGAAAGTCTTTTCAGCTTTCTATTTCCAGTTTTTCTAAATAAAGGTCACGGCCGCTTATCAGTTCCATGTCCTTGGAGCCGCAGAAAGGGCAGGCGTAAGAGAAGGATTCATCCATGATGTTTTTAGCCGTGATTTCTTTTCCACAACCGTGGCATTTAAATTTTATTTTAGTGACTTTAATCTCCAGCCTGGCTTTGTCGGCGATGGTACCCTTTTTATAGCTGTAAAAGGCCGAGCGAAAGAGCTCGGGTACCACACCGGAAAGCTCGCCAATCAGGACTTTGACTTTGGTTACTCTGGTGGCTCCGGATTTTCTGGCCTGCTCTTCTATTATGGTAAAAAGGTCAGCCACAATGGACATCTCATGCATTTTTTACCCGCCTCTTTTCCAGTTCTGACTCTAAAAAGGCACAGAGCTCTGCCATTCCCTCACCGGTTACAGCCGAGGTCTGGAAGACTTTAAGTTTAGGGTTAATTTCCAGGGCTTCTTTAACAACTCTTTCCCGGTCAAAAGGCAGATAAGGCAGAAGGTCGCATTTGGTCAGCACAAAAACCTGGGAAGTGATAAAAGCTTCGGGATATTTTTTGGGCTTGTCATCGCCTTCGGGCACGGACAGCAGAACAAACCTGAGGCTCTCTCCCAGGTCAAAACTGGCCGGACAAACTAAGTTACCCACGTTTTCTATGAACAGGAAATCCAGGTCTGCGGGAATCTGGTCAAAAATGCGGGCCAGCATCTTGGCTTCCAGGTGGCAGGCGCCATGGGTGGTAATCTGCCAGGCTGGCAGACCAATTTTTCTTATTCTTTCGGCGTCCCTTTCTGTTTCCACATCACCTTCAATTACACCCACGCGGTATTTTTCCTGGAGCTTCTGGCCAATTTTTTCCAGGAGTGAAGTTTTACCCGAACCAGGAGAACTCAGCAGGTTTACGGCCAGGATTTGATGCTCCAGCAGTTTCTGGCGGATGGAGCTGGCAATTTTTTTGTTTGAGCCGAGGATATCTTCTAGCACCAGGACTTCTTTTCTTTTTTTATCCATCACTTCTCACCTTAGCTTTTTCTTAATTTTATCTATTTTTTTCATTATAGCAGAACCAAAACTTCTTTCAGTATTACGAAATTTAAATTCATAGCACCAAAAATTCAGCTTATGTTTTCTTTAAAAAAAGCCAGAGCCTGCTCCAGATTCTGCCTGGCGGCCGGCGTCAGCCCTTCACCAACTTCGAACTCGTACCCCTGGATGGCCAGGAGGTAAACTTCAGGGCTGTGGCCGTATAAGCTTTTGGTCAGGTAGACTACTGCTTCAGCCGGCAGGGCATGGGTGGTGAAGGTGAACTTCTTCTGCGGTCTGATTTTTTTGAAGATAAAAGGACGTTTGCCTTTTTTCAGGGCATCAACCACAATCACCTTTTGAAATTCAGAAAAAAGCAGAGTATCTTCCACCTGAAACTGATAGTTGGCTTCCAGCACCAGGCCTTCCAGTTTTTCCTGTTCCAGCCTCTCAATAAAAGCTGGACCCAGACCATCATCCTGGCGTCCCGGGTTGCCTATACCATAAACCAGAATTTTCTTTTTAACTTCGGTCTTCGTGGCTATTTCCTCTTGCGGTCAATAAGCTGACCTTCAGCATTGTAAAGTTCTACTTCGAGGGGCATCTGACCCAGAGCGTGGGTAGCACAGCTCAGACAGGGGTCATAAGCCCGAATGGCTACTTCTACCCGGTTGAGCATACCTTCAGAGATTTCCGGCTTTTCGGCGATAAAGGTTTCAGCCACCAGTCTGACGGCTTCGTTATAAGCCTGGTTGTTGTTGGTGGTGGAAACAATCAGGTTAGCCATGGTGACCTGGTCGTCTTCGTTAATGCGGTAATGGTGGAAAAGCGTGCCGCGCGGAGCTTCAATAAGGCCCACGCCCTCATGTTTCTTTTTGCCTTTTTTAACCAGCTTGTCCCCAAGGATGTCCGGGTCGTTCAGCAGGTCTTTAATCACTTCCGCAGCATGCAGCATCTCAATCAGCCTGGCCCAGTGGCTGTGCAGGGTCATGTTGTTGGGCTTGCCGCCGGTGTAGGCTTTGTATTCCTCAAATTCTTTCTGGGCGCGCGGGCTGGGAATGAAATCGCAGGTGTTGAGCCGGGCAATGGGGCCCACCCGGTACCAGCCTTTTTCCTTGCCCAGTTTTTTGAGGTAAGGGAATTTCATGTAGCTGTAAGTGCGGACTTCTTCTCCGATGTATTCCAGGTAATCCTGATAATCCACGTCGTTAAGAATTTTTCGGCCTTCGGCATCCACCGCCCGCAGGACTCCGTGGTAAAAATCCAGGGCTCCATCCTTACGTACCAGGCTCAGGTGGTTGGAAGGAAAGTTAGCGAAGTTGTCAATGAGGTCCCTGTTTTCCCGGTGGATTTTTTTGAAAAGTTCCACCGCTTCCTGAGCCCACTCAATCATGGTATCTATGTTGAAAGGCGCTGGAGACTTCAGGAAGTAATCTCTTTCTTCTGGGGTCAGGCTCTTGTTGATGCCACCGGGAATGGCGCCGGTGCCGTGGATTTTCTTTCCAGCTGTGGCTTTTATGATTTCCTGTCCAAACTTTCTGAGCAGGACTCCTTTGACGGCGAGGTCTTTATGTGTTTTAGCTACGCCGATAATATTTCTCACCGTGGGGTCAGCATCAAAGCCAAAGAGCAGGTCAGGAGAGGCTAAATGGAAGAAATGAAGGGCATGAGATTGAAGCATCTGGCCGTAGTGCATCAGCCGCCGCATCTTCTCGGCCGTGGGGGGAAGTTTTTCCGGGCCAACGCCAACGATTACGTCCATGGCTTTGGCGCCGGCCAGGTGATGGCTGACCGGACAGATGCCGCACAGACGCTGGACCAGCACCGGGATTTCCCAGTAAGGCCGGCCCTGGACAAACCGCTCAAATCCGCGAAATTCCACTACATGAAAGCGAGCCTGAGCAATCTGGCCTTGGTCGTCAAGGTGGATGGTAACTTTACCGTGTCCTTCAACTCTGGTTACTGGTTCTATGGTAATTTTCTTGGGCATTTTTTTCATCCTTCAATCATATTTTACCAGCTGATAATCGAGCTTCAAAGAACGCCCCTGAATAAGAGCGGTTAAGGCTTCCCAGATGAGGTCGGCATTGGGCGGACAACCGGGCAGGAAATAATCTATTTTTACGATTTCGTGACAGGGGTAAACTCGATTTAAGAGAAGCGGTAATTCTTCATCGTCGGGGATGAGGCGATCTTCGGGAGCCACTGTGGGAGAGTTCAGGTAAGCTTCTTCCAGACATTCCCGGAGCGGGATGGTGTTGCGCATGGCTGGCAGGCCGCCCATGATAGCGCATTCACCCACGGAAATTAAAATCCGGCAATTTTTTCTGAAAGCACGAAGAACTTCCACGTTTTCTGCGTTGCAGCAACCGCCTTCTATCAGGCCGATGTCCACCGGCCGGGAAAAATTCTTGAGGTCATCTATGGGTGATTTATCAAACTCAACCAGTTCTATTAAATCCAGAATCCTTTCATCAATGTCCAGTATGGACATATGGCAGCCGAAACAACCGGCTAAGGACGCAGTGGCAATTACTGGTTTACTCATTTTTTACCTCTTCGCTTTTTTCTTCTATCTCACTGCCAATTGGTTTGGAGTCATATTTGCGTTTTCCGATTGGCACCCTGAAACCAACTTCCTTCTTGAGGATGGCGCCCACCGGGCAGATGTCCATGGCTTTCCGGGTTTGTTCTTCGCTCATCCTGGCTGCCAGTTTTCGGTCCACGTTGAGACGCACCTTGCCAGAGCGGTTCTTCATGGCAAAAATTTTCCGGCCATCTTTGGTTTCTATGGCTCTGATGCAGCGCCGGCACTGGACACAGCGGTTATGCTCCAGCAGAAATCTGGGGAAAGCCTCCAGGTCTTTTTTGGGGAAAAGATACGGGAACTGGGGAACCATTATCTGGTAACGGTAGGCCAGGGCCTGAAGTTCACAGTTGCCGCTCTTTTCACAGGCCGGGCAGAAATGGTTGCCTTCGACAAAGAGCATTTCAATGATGGCCTTCCTATAGTCTTCAACTTCAGGAACGGCATTTTCGATAACCATTCCTTCAGTGACCGGCTGAGTGCAGGCAGCCATCCACCGGCCGTTGACCCGCACCGAACAGATGCGGCAGCTGCCCACCGGTTTAAGCCCTTCGAAGTGGCAGAGGATGGGGATGTAAATACCGTTTTCTCTGGCTGCTTCGTAGATGGTTTGACCTCGCCGCCCCTGGCATTCTTTCCCGTCTATGGAAAATTTTATAACCTCAGACATGGTCAGTTTCCTCCTGGAATTTTCTTCCGGTCAGCTCACAGGCTTCAGCTACGGCCTGACCCAGGTCAAATTCTGGGATAAAATCAATTTCTCTGTTGATTCGACTTTCGTAGAGCTCTCTGAAATTGGTTAAGGTGGTTAAAATCGGGTTGGGTGAAGTCTGGCCCAGGCCGCAGCGGCTGGTACTTTTTATGATTTTACCCCAGGCTTCTATTTCTCTAAGGTCCTGATTGGTGCCCTTGCCCGAAATTATTTTCTCAAATTTTTTCTTCAGCAAAACATTACCGGCCCGGCAGGGCACACACCAGCCGCAGCTTTCTTCAATGAAGAAATCAAGAAAATTGCGGACCACAGCGAAAAGGTCACGGCTTTTGTTGAAGATGATTATAGAACCGCCGGTGGCTAAGTCTGAGTAGCAAATTTTGCGGTTGAAGCCGGCTTCAGAGATGCAGTTTCCAGAAGGACCTCCCACCTGAACAGCCAGGGTGTCTCTGGCTCCCACCATCTCCAGCAGCTCTTTTAGGGTCAGGCCGAATTCTACTTCGTAAATCCCGGGCTTTTCGCAATCCCCGGAAACGCTGAGCACTTTGGTACCGGCAGAAACCGGTGTGCCCATGGAACGGAACCAGCTGGCTCCACGAATGATAATCTGGGTAGCAGCGGCCAGTGTTTCCACGTTGTTCACTGTAGTTGGCTGGTTGAGGTAACCTTTCTGCACCGGGAAGGGAGGACGGTCTCTGGGCTCCCCGCGCTTTCCTTCGGCTGATTCAATCAGAGCTGATTCTTCGCCGCAGACATAGGCACCGGCGCCCATTTTTATTTCTATGTCAAAATCAAAGCCTTTTCCGGCTATGTTTTTGCCGAGAATTCCTTCCTCCCGCATTTTTTGCAGGACATATTCAAGATAATTTTTGAGGTATGTGTACTCGTGTCTGAGGTAGAGAAGACCAAGTTTAGCATCCACGGCGTAGCCAGCTATGGCCATGCCCTCAAAAACCATCTGAGGCCTTTCGGTCAGGATGACCCGGTCCTTGAAGGTTCCAGGTTCACCCTCGTCGGCGTTACAGACAACGTAATGTTCATCGCTTTTTTCTTTGCGGCAGAATTCCCATTTAAGCCCGGTTGGAAAGCCAGCGCCACCACGTCCGAGCAGGTTGGCTTTTTTTACTTCTTCAATGACTTCTTCAGGGGTCATTTCCAGAGCTTTTCTGAGGGCCTGACCGGGGTTGTAATCACCAAAAACGACCGGGCCAGGTTTTCTGATGTTGTTCTTAAGCATGGCCCGCACCAGCTCGTGACCGTTGGCGCCATCACCAAATTCTTCAACCATTTCCTGAACTGACCTGCCTTCTCGCATCAAGGCCACTATTTTCTTTACTTTTTCCGCCGTCAGTCGAGTGAAAATCACCTCGTTGATAATAGCTGCAGGCTCCTGGTCGTTCATTCCTATACAGGAAGTTTCCTGCAGGGTTATCAATCCGTCAGGCGAGGTCTGTCCGAAGACACAGCCGGCTTCTTTTTCAAAGGTTCTAGCCACCTCTTCTTTTCCAGCCATTTCTGAGGTGATGGAGTTGTTGAGGTAAACCACATATTTCCCTGGTTTTTGAGGGTTCAGGAAGTGATAAAAGGTAATGACACCTTCCACTTCAGCCCGGGAAAGTTTGAGGCTGCGGGCTATCTTGTCAATAGCTTCATCAGGGATAAAACCTTCTGCGTTCTGAATATCTTTAAGAATAGCCAGCAATCTGGTCCTGTTCCGACAATGTTTTTGCAGTATTTTATTTATTAAGTCCATATCAGACCCCTGCATAAAATTAGAACTATTTATATCACAAATGATGGTTTTCTAAAAGACTTGTCTTGTTAATTCAGCACTTATTATTTATAATTCAAGCATGAAAATTGACCTGGAACATATCTGTCGTCTGGCCCACCTGGAGCTAAGCGAAGAAGAAAAGGGATATCTATCGGTTCAGATGGATAAAATTTTAGACTGGGTGGGCGAGCTGGCCAGGCTGGAAACAACCGAGGAGGGAAAATTCAGCCCGGTCGATTTTTGCCTTCGACTGGAAGCCGACTGCATTGAGCCTTCTCTGCCCCTGGAGGAAGTTTTGAGAATGGCCCCGGAGAAAGAAGGCGATTTTATAAAAGTGCCGAAGGTGCTGGTGGGAAAATGAGACTGGTTGAGCTCGGACTGAAGGAATCGGTGGACCTGGTCCAGAAAGGCCAGCTTAAAGCGGAAGAGATCGTTGAAGCTCACATAAAGCATATTGAGGATGTAGATTCAGAAATAAAAGCCTTTCTGACCTTTTGTTTTGAACAGGCCAGAGAAAAAGCCCGTCAGCTTGATCGAAAAAAAGAAAAGGGCCGACTGAGCGGAGCGGTTATAGCCGTAAAGGATAATATTGTCACCAGGGGAATAAGAACTACCTGCGGTTCCAGAATCCTGGAAAATTTTATACCACCTTACAGTGCCACTGTGGTGGAAAGACTCGAAGCGGAAGATGCCATAATAATCGGCAAAACTAACCTGGATGAGTTTGCCATGGGCTCTTCCACTGAAAACTCAGCCTTTTTTCCGACTCGAAACCCCTGGGATCTGGAGAGAGTCCCTGGAGGCTCAAGTGGGGGGTCGGCAGCCGCTGTGGCCGCGTTTGAAGCTATGGCGGCGCTTGGTTCTGATACGGGTGGTTCGGTCCGCCAGCCAGCTGCTTTTTGTGGGGTAGTAGGACTTAAGCCCACCTATGGTCGGGTGTCAAGGTATGGTTTGGTGGCTTTTGCTTCTTCCCTTGACCAGGTCGGAACTTTTGCCAGAACGGTGAAAGACTGCGCTCTGGTAACCTCGGTCATAGCTGGTTTTGACCCCAGGGATTCTACCTCGGCTCAGGTGCCGGTTCCCGATTATGCGGCCGGGCTCGGGAAATCCTACACCCGAATTAAAGTTGGGGTGCTATCCGAATCATCTCTTAAAGGAATTAAGCCCGAAGTTGCCGAAAATTATCATCAGGTTATTTCGGCAATCAGGGAGCTCGGGCTGGAAATTGAGGCTGTAACTTTTCCTTCTTGGGAAGTGGCTTTACCCTGTTATTACATTATTGCCCCATCGGAAGCCAGCTCTAACCTGGCCAGGTATGATGGTGTCCGCTATGGTTTTAGAGCCAGGGCTAAAGACCTATCGGAGATGTATCTCAAGACCCGAACCCAGGGCTTTGGCAGTGAGGTAAAAAGGAGGATTCTGCTTGGAACTTTTGCCTTAAGTTCGGGCTATTATGACGCCTATTACGCTAAGGCGGCTCGAGCCCGCCAGGCTATCACCGCTGAGCTAATGCAGGCTTTTTCTTGTGTTGATTTTATAATTACCCCGACTACACCAGAGGCAGCTTTTAAATTGGGAGAAAAACAAGATCCCATTTCCATGTATCTTCAGGATTATTTTACGGTGGCTGCCAGCCTGGCTGGTTTCCCTGGCCTTTCCCTTCCCTGCGGTCTGACCCGTTCTGGTCTGCCGCTCGGGCTACAGATTTTAGCCAGGCCTTTTTTCGAACAGGACTTGTTTGATTTTGCTTTTTTACTTGAAAAAAAACTTGATTTCAAAAATAATAGAAGTGTACTATTAACCAGAGGAAGGAGGAAGAATGAAAATTAGAAGCCTTTGGTTGTTTGGTCTAATCATGATTATGGTTCTAATCTATGCTGGCTGTGCTCCGGCTCCTGAAAAATCCCTGCTGGATAAATACTTTCATGCCCTGTCGATGAACGACAATCAGACTATGGCTGCCATGGCTTTAGAACCACTGGCCATTGATTATGTAAGCTACCGGATTGAAAGTATCGGTCAGGAACAGGTAGAGCCGGCTCCCCTGCCAGAACTGGCTAAGAAAGAAGCTGAAGCCAAAAAGCG
>Ga0308419_1000167_pt1 | contig 52829 bp, 47 predicted proteins | sample HotsprSampleMS50_FD_203674 | JGI IMG/M metagenome (GOLD analysis project Ga0308419, IMG submission 203674) | Hot spring phototrophic mat microbial communities from Mushroom Spring, Yellowstone National Park, Wyoming, United States - 20090730_MS50 ... | reverse complement strand
GATCTGCCTGGGGTCGTAGTCTTTGAACTTCTTCATCATGCCCATAGGATTCAAGACCCGGAAGCAAAGTCCTGGACGTTACCCACACAGGCTCCTAGCGCTAAACCCATTCCGCGACCATTTGGGGAATTGGGCGTGCGCGGGAAGGGTGAAGGATAAGCGCCAGCTACAACTGGACTTTCAGGAACTCCGAAGGGAGCTTGCCGTCAGTCGCTGGTACATCCAGACCAATCAGTTTCAGAAAGCCCTAATCATCTTGCGCGAGGCACTGGTCAACCTCACGTTGCTCTCCTTGGCTGGCCAGAAGTCCCTGCCCGGTGACCATTGGCTTAACCTATCACTTCGGAAAAAGGCCGAGCAGGTGCTGGGGGCACTGCAGGAACGGGCTGAGGCGGGTGTTCCTGCCCGTTCCCCGGAGGAGGCCGCCTTGAGCAAGGCATGGCAGGCGCTCAGCGACCGACGCAACGACCTGGCGCACGCCGGCTTCCGCCCGAAAGGGAGCTCCATAAGCCCAGACGCGTACTACAAGTTGCTCGAGCAACTGGACGCCCTTCTGGAGTACGACAAGCTCCTAGACATGCCACCCCAGCACACGCTCCTTGTAGCCGCCCTGGGGAGGACTCCGGGTGCTTTGTTCACGGCTCTCCACCACGTCCGGCCGGACGAGCTCGTCGTCGTTGCCTCTCAACAGACCGTTGGTCTCCTGCCGGAGGTGCTCGACCGGGCCGGCCTCCCGGAGCTGCCGGTCTGTCAGCTCGTCCTTGCGGATGGCCTCCGTGACTTCCATGCTGTGCCGGGCCTTGTCAAAGACCTGACGGATACGCTCGGTCGTGCCGGAGAGGTAATCGCCTGCCTTACCGGAGGTTCCACCTTACTGCAGTACGCCGTGGAGTCCGTGGCCAATCGTGCCCGGTGCCTCGGGGCCACAGTGCGTGCCATCGCCACGGTGGACCAGCGGCTTCCGGAGGACCAGGGGTCCGACCCCTACCATGTCGGTGAGGTCTATGACGTCCCATGGTCGGGCTAGGCCGCCGGGCTGACCGGTGAGTGCGCGAACGACACAGACGGCCGAGCTGTAGAAGACTGACTTCCCAAGGAGGTCGAGTGAGGCTTGAAGGGTACGCTGAAGGGCAGGCCCCTTCCCCCTTGCCGCTGGCAGGCACCCGGTGGGGATGGGTTGCAACCGGGGTGCGCCACTCCTGTCCGTGGGACAAGTGTGAGAGGTCACCTGCGCTTCTGGTGGGGCGCAACACGAGGAGTGCAATTCCGGGACGTGGTAGCCCTGCGCAAGCGGGAGGGCGAAATCTGGGGCTTGCACTAACAGCCGTAGCCAGGTAGTCACGAGGGTAGGGTAATCTGCGGTCCTGAGAGTAGCCCCGTTGGGAGCGGCTCTTTGAATGAGGTGTGAGCCTCGTGTTGGTCGTCTATAGCTTGCAGCGACGACACCGCAAGATGCGAGGGAGGTGGAAAGCGCTTGGACGGTCGAGTTAAACGGCGGAGAATCACGGGTTGCCAATGGTCGGCTCCATCCAATGACGGGCTCCGGCCAGGCTGTCGCCGTCGCCGCTTGTCTATCCTCGTCGTGACTCCGTGCTACGGCGGTGGACCCGAGCCGCAGCAACGGGATTGCGTCACGCCTGTCCGAGGGACATCGGTTCGGGGACATCTTCGCTTTTGGTGGCGGGCCACGAGGGGAGCGGAGTTCGACGACACCCTCACTCTGCGTGAGGAAGAGCGGAAGATATGGGGCCACACGGCTCTCGGAAGTCCGGTCATCGTGAGGGTCGTACGGGCTCAGAGGCAGGCCTTCACGCCATCTGCTCCAGGTGATTTCAAGGCCCCCCAGTACGTGGTGTGGCCCTTTCAACCGGGAGCCGATAGCCAGGTCAGGTCCTTCGAGTTGGAGCTCGAGTATCCGGCGCAATACGAGAAGGACGTCTACTGTGCTGTCTGGGCCTGGGTGAACTTCGGTGGTATCGGGGCGCGGACAAGGAGGGGCTGCGGCACGCTTTGGTGCCGTGAGCTGTCCCCAAGCGTGAAGAACGACCCGAGAAGTTGGTACGAGGAGAGGCTTCGCGAATATGGTTTGAGCAGCATCCTCGCGCAGAAACGCCGGGCTTGGCCCACTCTCCCACCACCGTCGGGTGTCGTGGTATCTCGGGAGGTGCTGCAGCCAGTCGCGGCTTGGCTCAGGGCTGTCCAGGTTCTCCAGTGGTTTCGCCAGCCACGGACGGACAGGCGGCCGGGTCGTACTCCGGTAAGGTGGCCAGAGGCCGAATCCGTTCGTCGACTGCGCCAGCGGAAGGGGCTGGTAGACCCGGGCAACCCGCCTGCGTTTCCTAAGGCTGAACTGGGTTTGCCTATCGTTATGAGGGTCGGCAAGACGGAGATTGGGACTCTCGTCGGTCCTAGCACGGGCAGGCGCGCCAGCCCGGTTATCGTCAAGGCCTGGGCGCTTACGGGGGAAGGCCAGCAACCGAAGGCCCGGGCTTCGGTTGTGCGCCTCACGGTGCCGCCCCTTCGCGGGGTAAGACTGGAGAAGGCCGTGGGCGTGGACACCCAGCACGTCTTCGGCCCCGAAACTCTGAGGCCTTCGTCTTTTCAGTATCCCGGGTCCGACGGCCAGGGTCCCAAGGCTTCGAACGCCGTAGATGCCTTCATGTCTTTCGTGGCTGCTGCCTGGTCGGCGCAAGGGGGTGCCCCTCGGTGACTCGGTCAACTTCACAACATGGTTACCTGTTGGCCATCAGTGTGGGCCCGGTCCAGGGGTTTATCAGCGCTGCGCGGCGCACCCGCGATTTATGGTTCGGCTCCTATGTGCTTTCAGAGATAGCCAAGGCTGTCGCCATGTGCCTGCTGGACTGCGGTGGTAGGCTCATCTTTCCTGTGGTTGATGGCCTGTCTGCGGGGACTCAGGGCCGCACTGGGCCGGCCGAGCTCAAGACGGGCGTGAGTAACAAGCTCCTGGCCTCTTTCGAGGGCGCGACACGGCAAGAGCCTGCGTCAGTGGCCCGGCTTTGCCGAGAGGCTGCGAGGACCCGTTGGCTGGGCTTCGCCGAGGATGCTCGCGCACGCGCCAGTGGCTTAGGCCTGGCTGTTCGAGATGACCTATGGCAGGAGCAGGTGGATGACGTCATTGAGGTCTACTCGGCCTGGGTTCCTCTGGCCGGCCGGGATGACTACAGCCGGGCCTACAACCGCCTCGAGGCCATACTCTCGGGCCGCAAGTTGACGAGGGATTTCCTGCCCGCCACCGGGCGCTTCGGAGTGCCCAAGTCTGTGCTTGACGGGGCCCGCGAGTCTGTCATCGACCCGCAATCTGTCCCGGTCGGTGTCCTGCGGAAGTGCGGGCTCAAACGCGGCGAGTACCTGGATGCCGTCGGGGTCATCAAGCGCCTCGGGGGGACACCCCGCCAGTTCCCCCCCGTTTGTAGAGTAGCTGCCCAACCTTGGCTGGAGGCTCTACGGCGCGTTTACGGAGACAACGTTCTACGGGAGCTGAATGACTGCCTCGACCGCCTCGCCGACCAAGGGTATGTGTCACGATGCTCCTGGCCCGGGGCCGTCACGGGCTCAGACGGAACCGACCAGCTGTTACCGTTTGAGGCTGAGCCACTGTTTGCGGGTAGGCGTACGGCACTGATGAAGGAAATCATCGCCGAAAGGGGCGACCCGTCTCCTCTCCGCAGAATCGGAGAGTTGGTCGGCTCCAACGAGCCATGCCCGTACCTGGCCGTGCTCGTGGGTGATGGCGACCACATGGGCGCGACGTTGAGCGTGCTCCCGTCTGCCGAAGACCACCGTAGTTTCTCGTCTGTCTTGGCGCAGTTCGCTGAGCAGGCAGACAAAGTCGTTGCCGGCCGTGGAGGATGCCTGGTTTATAGCGGCGGAGATGATGTCCTCGCTTTACTGCCTGTGAGCAGCGCTCTTGATGCTGCTGAGGAGCTCCGCAGCCTGTTTCTCCGCACCGTTTCCGACGAGGTTCGGCGGATGTCGGCGGGTGCGGGCCAAGGGAAGGCCGCCCGGGTGCCGACCTTCTCTGTCGGCATCGGCATCGGTCACTTCCTGGAGCCCCTGGGGGAGTTGCTCGAGCGTGCCCGCTTGGCGGAGAAGCACGCCAAGAAGGGGAGCGCGTGGAGTCCCGACCCAGCAGAATCTGCGCCGGAAAGTGGCGAGGCCGGCCGCGACGCTATCGCCGTGTGGGCGCGGGCGCGTGCCGGAGGTGATTGCGTCCGGTTCTGGGGCCGCTGGAGTGACCTTGGCTTGGTCCGGACCTGGGTTAAGGCTTTCCTGGCCGGTCGGATGCCCTCGCGAACGGCGTACGAGCTCAGGGAACTGACACGCAGGTACAGGCTGGACCATCTGCCCCTTGCCAAGGACGACGGCTTGGCCCCCGCCTTAGAGGGGGACCTGAAGCGGGTCCTGAGGCGGCGCGAAACAACCGACCGGGAGGGCCTTCCTGCCGAGGTTGTCGATGGCTTAATAGACCTGTGCAGGCGTCCTGGGGGGTTCTCGAGGGCCGCTTCCGGGTTGCGGCTGGCCCTCCTCATCGCCGAGGGAGAACGAGCCAAGGCCAAGCTCTGCGCGAAGGGCTGCGGAAGGCCGGCGGTCCGGCAAAGGTCGGTCGGCGCCAGAAGGGAGGATTGACCCGTGGCCTACGTTGTCATCACCCCGCGTGACCCCGTTGTTTTCAGGGACGGCCGACCGTTCAACCCGGATGGGTTCAACCTGGCGCGGACATGGCCTTGGCCTTTCCCCTCGACCCTCGCGGGCGCTCTAAGGACTGTGCTCGGCAGGATTGCCGCTCCAGACGGGCAGGACCCGTTCGAATCGGAGGAGTTCGTGGCGGCCCTCAGAGCCGTTAAGGTTTCCGGTGCCTTCATGCTGGCGAACGGTAAAGTGTATTTTCCGCGGCCTGCGGATGCCGTCGGCCGAGCGGTGAGTCCGCGGGAGATTGCTGTTGAGTCCCTGGCCCCGCGCCCGCTCGATCCTGGAGAGGGATGTGACTGGCCCGACTACCTGCAGCACGCTGACTTGTGGCCGGTCACACCCCAATCGCCGGGAAAGCCCGAGGAATTGCCCGACTTCTGGTCGTTCGACCGCGTGATTGAGTGGCTTACCGGGCGGGCACGGGACTGGCGTCTGAGCAAGACGGATTGCTCAGAGCAGGGGTTCAGTTACTCCGTACCGACGGAGGAGCGCGTGCACGTCTCAATTGACCGTGCCCGGGGGACCGTTGCCGGGGAAGGCTCGCTATTCGTGATCAAGGGGCTGGCCTTCCCGGACGGTTGGTCTATGGTCCTTCGGGTCGAGCCCCCCGTCGGCCCGCTGGAGAACGCCCTCCGGCGGCTGTCTGGGGTATACCCGCTGGGTGGCGAGCGAAGACTGGCCCGCTTCGAAGTGCTTGACGGAGACGATGCCCTTGCGCTGACGCAGGCCCTTGGCCGCTCGGCGCCGGAGCCTGTCAGGCGAGAGCTCGCTGACGCCATCGGCCTCAGGATGCTCCTCGTGACTCCGGTGCCGTTCGCGTCCGGCTGGCTTCCCGGCTGGGTAGACCCGGGTAGCTGGGAGGGTAGCCCGCCCGGGTTCGAAGGCTTGCTCCGCCTCCGGCTCAGAGGTGCCCGGCTCGACCGCTGGGTGGCCATGTCGGGGTGGAGCCTGGAGAACTGGACTTCGCGTGAAGGCCGAGCGGTGCGCAGGCCAGGGCCGAAGCCTGTCCGACGGTTGGTGCCACACGGAGCGGTTTACTTCTTTGAGATAGCCTCAGGCCATGCTGAAGCGTTAGCCGAGCAGGGCTGGCTCGTATCGGTAGCAGACGAACCACAAGATAGGGCGGACGGGTTCGGCCTCGCGGTCTGGGGCTCGTGGACCGTGCGGCTGTGACGATAGGGAGGGTTGGCTGAGATGACTCTTGCAAGGACTTACTGGGTTCACGCACTCACCCCCCTGCACGTAGGCTCGGGGCGAGGGGTGGGGTTCGTGGACCTGCCGGTGATGAGGGAGAAGGTCTCGGCTTGGCCGATTATCCCGGGTTCGACTATGAAGGGTATCCTGAGGTCCCATTGGGAATCGGCCAACGGTGAGCGGTCGGCCGACGAGCGGTTGATGCACCTGGCTTTCGGAAGGGCTGCCGACGACGAAGGCCAGGCCGGTGCAGTCGTGTTCTCGGACGCCCGACTGGTGCTTCTACCCATACGGAGCCTTTACGGCACCTTCGCCTGGGTGACGTGTCCCCTGGCCCTGGAACGCCTGAGGCGAGACTTCCGGTGGGCCGGCTGGACAGACCTACCGGCGGTCCCCTGCGATGGGCGGGAGCTGGCGGAAGAGGAGGTGCTCGTCGCCACGGGCACCAGCCTTACGCCCCCGGCTACCGGGGCCGGCGCGACCGGGGGCAAGGTCTACCTCGAGGACCTTGACCTAAGAGTGGTCGCGGAGGCGTCTCCGGTCGCCGACGAATGGGTTTCCTTCTTCGGGCGCATCCTCTACGGGTCCGACGAAACAGTCTGGCCTCGACTTTTGAGACAGCGGCTGGCTATCGTCGGTTCGGATGTCTTTACCTACCTCGCGGAGTTCGGGACGGAGGTAGTGGCGCGCATCCGTATGGACCCCGAGAAACGCACGGTAGACTCGCATGGCCTCTGGTACGAGGAAAACCTTCCGGCCGAGACCGTCCTGGCGGGCCTGGCCCTGTGCGAGAGGGTCTACGGGCGGAAGTCCGGGGTCGACGGGGAGAGACCGGGGTCGCCCGTGGAACCGACTGACCTCCTCGCCGCCTTCTGCTCCGGGGAGTTGCGAGTGCAGGTTGGCGGCAAGGCTTCGGTGGGGCGCGGTCTCGCGCGCCTGCTCTTTACTGACGCGCAGGTCGGTCGGAGCGGGAGGGACGCGCTATGAACGCTCTGGCTACCAGTAGAGCCGTACGCGCTGCCCAGGCTGCCAAGATCCGGGTACGCGCTGGCTGTGCGTGGGACCGGGTGAACGATGTCTCGAAGAGCAGTAACGAAAGACTGCAGGAAGATTATAAGGCTCTAGCGAGGCGTTTCCCGGCCCTCATTCACAACGCCGGACTATGCCAGGCAGTGGCGTTCGCCCTCTCCAAGGGCGGGTCCGAGGATCGTAGCAGCGCCCACAAGCAATACCTCGACGACCTCGCGGCCGTCATGGGCTTCGCGTCTGGGTCCGACTTGCACGAGCGATGCCTGGAAGCCGGGCTCGGCGAGTACTTCCTCCTGAGCCGCTCGGCTATGGATGCTGCCGGTTGGTTGAGCCGCTACGTGGAGGCGGTCTTCCCGGAGAAGCCGAGGGAGGGAGGAGCCCCGTGAGCTCTCGTGTAATGTCGACGGCTTCTCCGCTTCGCAGAGGGCTTCCGGACGTGACCTTGTCGCTGGCGTCCCAAGGGCGTGATGAAGGTCAGCCCAGACCTGCCCACGCGGGTCTGGTCCTGCACAGATATCTCACTCGCCAGCGAGACCCGAAAGCTCAGCACGACCTGCTCGAAGTCTGCCGTGAGTCCGTAGGGCAAGCCCTCGAGGTCTACCGGGAGGCGTTCCGGAGGTTCGAGTCGTCCTTGCCCCAAGACGCGGTAAAGCGCAAGTTCAAGGTGGACGGCCGCCTCGTCGTGGGGTTGGGCGAACCGACACCTCTTGAAGTCGGGTTGCGCCTGCACTGGACGTACGGGGTTCCGTTCATCCCCGGGTCGGGCCTTAAGGGTCTGGCTGCCACCTATTGCCACTGCATTTGGGGGGCCAAGGAGGGTGCTTTCTCTCGGGAGACAGTCGGAGACAGTAGGAAACCTGCCACGGCCCCGAAGGAGCCCACGGACGGGGGTGAGGCCACACCCTACCAGGTTATGTTCGGCTCGACCGAAGACGCCGGTCACGTCCACTTCTACGACGCATGGATGGTTCCCGAGTCGTTGGTTGCCAGTCAGCACGCGGGTGCGGGCTGCATCCACCATGACGTGCTGACTGTCCATCATCGCGAGTATTACACATCAAAGCAGTCAGGGTCCGGCACCTCCGGTTCAGGACCTGTGCCACCGAGTGACGAGGACGAACCCGTGCCCGTGCAGTTCCTGAGTGTGACTGGTACCTTCCTGGTCGCGGTGAAGGCCGACGTCCCCGGACCTGAAGGGCGGGCTTGGGCGGAGCTGGCCATGCAGCTTCTGACCGAGGCCCTCCGGTACTGGGGTGCGGGAGGTAAGACGAGCTCCGGCTATGGCCGGATGAGTGTCGTGCCGTCGTAGGTCTCTGGGGGAAGAAGGCAGCTCCCTGGACCAAGTCAGGGAGCTGCCTTCCCACCTTGGTCTGCCCTAGCGCGTTTTCATTCCCGCGGCTGCTCTCACGGCCGCGGAGTTGTTTCCGCAACTGAGCACGTTGAGCCACGCCTCAATCGGGATATCCGGACTGAGACCGAGCTTGATGAGAATGTCCTTACGGGTCAGGACCGAGCCGTCCGGCATCACGGCCACGCTGTTGAGCGGGGCGAGCTTGGTCCGGATGAACTGCTCGAGCTCAGCCTTATCCTTGGGAGAAGGTTCTGCAGGCACGCGTCACACCTCCCTTCCACGCCCCGAGCCGCGCGCGTAGTTCCCGAGCAGCTCCAGGACGTCGGACTCCCAATCGGGCCGGCGGCCTTTGTCGGGCTCGGCCGCCTCGCCCGGGGACACCAATCGGCAGACCTCTCGGTAGACGTCTTCCACCTCGGGCGGAAGTGGCGGCACGCCCGGGGGCAGTTGGGTGCCGAGCGGCGTCCCCGGGTAGACGTGGAGGCGGTTTGAGAGAGCCTCCGGGCCCAGGGGTTGGCCGGCGTCGCGCAGCAGGTGTAAAAGGTCTAGGTTGGCCGACACTTCCGCCGGGGTCGTCCACGGGTGGAACATGATGAGCGATACCTTCACCCGAAGGCCGAGGCCCAAAAGGCACCGGACCCCCCGCCAAACGTCCTCGACCCTCATGCTCTTCCCAAAGCGGTCGAGGGTGGGCTGGTAGGCCGATTCCACGCCAAGTTCGACGGTCGTAAGGCCGGCCCGCTTGAGCAGGCGGAATGTCTCGGGTTCCACGCCGTCCACGCGACAGGCTATCTTGAGCCGGGGTGCACCCTCCCCGTGGCCGATTGCCCCGACGTAGCGCAGGATGGCCCGCGCGACTTCCCGAGCCCAGTCGCGCCCCTGTCGACCCGCCCCGAGGAAGTTGTCGTCAACGAAATGGATCATCTCAGTCCCGAAGGTGCGGCGGAGCCAGGCGACCTCGGCGGCCACGTCCTTGGGAGGGCGTGGCCTCCAGCGTGGTCCGGGCCCGAGGCGGTAGAAGCAGGCCACGGCACAGAAGGCACAGTTCCCCCAGCATCCCCGGCTGGCCGAGACGCAGGCGAGGACAGACTCCACCCGGGGCCGGGTCGTAGGGAGGTAGTCACGCACCGGCCAGGGCAGCCCGGCGAGGTTGACCGGCTCACGCCTTCCGGTGAAGCGCACGAGCGGCTTCGGTCCGTCGGCCGGTCCGTCGGCCGGGAGGGCCAGACCGGCGATGTCGGAAAGGAGCTTCCCGTCCAGGACGGACTCGACCGCTTCGAGGAATGTGGCTTCCCCCTCTCCCCTGACTACTGCCGTCGCTCCCCAGGAGAGGGGGACCGCCGGCCTAAGGGAGGGGGGGTGTCCCCCCACGAGCACCGGGCCGTCGAACCCGGCCTGGAGAAGCGCCGTGAGGGTACGCATGGCTCCCGGGTAGCACTCGGGCGAGTGGACGGCTAGGCCGAGGAGGTGGGGGGAGACGTCGGAGGCCGTTCGGACTGTCTCCTTGACCGCCGTATCGGTATCGGAGAGGCTGTCCGCGTCCAGCACCCAGGCCTCGTGCCCCGCACGGCGCAGCACGGCGGCCAGGTAGGCCGGGCCAAGGCAGGGCTTAGGGCGAGGGTCTCCGGAGGGGCAGGAGACGATAAGGACCCGTGCCCGGTGCTGAAGTGTTGCCGCTAAAGGTGGAGGCACCGCCGGTAGAGAGACAGTGGGCAGGCCCGGCGCGGGCGACAAGGTTCAAGGCCTCCCGGACGAGGCCACGCCGGCTACTCCCACCAGCTCCAGCGCCGTGGCCAGGGCGTCGGCGAAGGCTGCGGGGAAGTCCTGGCACTCGGGTCGTGCCATAGTCCCGTGGTTGTAAAGGGCATGCTGGGCGCAGCCCCCTCCGCAGTAAAACACGTACGGGCACGCCAAGCACTCCTCGATGGTGATGGCTGTCCGGCTCCGCCAGGTATCGAGACGGGCCGCGTCGAGCGTCAGAGACGGGGCGAAGCGGCCTAGCTCTGCTCCATCCCGCCCAAGCGACTCCCAGCACGGAAAGACCTGCCCGTCCGGGCAGAAGATGTACATCCCCGTATGCGCGGCACAGAAGCTGGGCCGCATAGCCGGGACCCGGTCTTCCTTCAGGGCGGGGAGAAGTCGGGCCAGGATGTTCACCTTGAGGGCGCTGGCATGGAAGCTACGGCTGAGGTGCCGTAGGGCGGGCCCGAGCTCGGCGATGAGCTGGGCGTTGGAGAAGTCCGAGTCCACGCAACCGCGGCAACCACGCCGGTAAACGACGTTGGCGTAGGCGAGGAAGCCCTCGCGGCAGTCCCAGCCGCGTTCCAGGAACTCAGCGAAGAGCCCAAGGCAGCTTTCGATGTTGGTCCGGTCGACGTTAACCCGTACGCTTATGGCAAGGTCGGGGATAGCCACCGCCCGTTCGAGGTTCCTCATGATGGTAGCGAAGGAAGGGGAAAACTCCCTGGAGCGCCGGCGGCGGTCGTGGACTGGGGCGGGCCCGTCCAGAGTCACCTGGACCGAGCGGATGCCGGGCTCGCCGAGCAGGTGCTCAAAGGCAGCGAGGTCGTAACCGTTGGTCACGGCGGCGAAGGTGTAGCCGCGCCGCCTGCCCTCGGCGACAATGGCCTCCACTACGGTGAGGTTCTCTCTCGCCATAGGCTCGCCGCCGAAGAGGTCGATCTCCTGGCGAGGGGTCTTGCCTCGAGACAGGGTGTCGATAGCCGCGAAGCACCGCTCGACCGTTTCCAGGGTCATGGTCGTCCCGGAGGAACGCTGGCGGCTGCTCTGGAAGCAGTACACGCAGCTAAGGTTGCAGCTGTAGCTCGGCACAATCACGAACGCCGGGGCATCGAGCTGGATTTCGTGGAGCGCACGGGCCAACCGCCCCACGTACCGCATTTCGTCCTCTTCGGTCAGGTCCGTAAGGTACCCGCGAGAGACCAAAGCTCTGACCAGCGCCTGCCTCACGTCGTCGCCATCGCCTGTGCAGCTATCGGAATCCCCAACTGAGTCTAGGAGGGCAACGACATCGGGGTCGACTAGGTCGAAGGCCCCGGTGTAGCCGTGCGCCAGGGCCGTCCTGCCGTTGGCCAGCTCAACCCTGATGACGTAAGAACTCGCTCGCAGATGGGAAATCTGGTCCACACCTCCCAGTGTCGGGGCTATGTGCAAGTTCGTCCCAGGCGCACGGATTTCCTTCCGCCTCACGCCGCTCAATGCCACGCTGTACCAGACATGCGCGGGGAACCCGGTCAAGCCCCCGCGGGTCGCTCGGAGCGAGGACACTCGGAGCGAGGACAGGTAGCGCTGCCTTCGGGTCCTTACCTCCCGAACTTCTCCGCTATCTCCCCGGCCAAAGCCAGGATCTCGTCCCGGGCCTCGACGGCCTCTGCCCACCGTCGCGGGATGGCCGCCTCGCCGAGGGCGGCCCCGAGGATGGCCCCGGTGACGGCCGCCGTGCTGTCGGTGTCTCCGGAGTGGTTGGCGGCGGCGCGGACGGCGGCCTCGAAGACCGCCTCCGGGCCGCCTGGCTCTCCGGCGAAAGCCAGGGCGCAGTAGACGGCGATGGCCAGGGCTTCCTCGCCGACCCAGCCCTCGCCGAGGGGCGCCCAGTCCGGACGGCCGGCTCCGCCGCACCCGCCGCTGAGCTCCCCCCCACGCGCCAGGACGCGGTCCGGTCCGGCCCCGGCCCTGGCCAGCTCCACCGCCTTGCGGCAGATGTCGCGCGTCTCGTCGTCGAGGGCCGGGCGGCTAAGCTCGACCTCGACGGCCTCGTCCAGGGGCTCCCCGACGAGGAGCCGCGCCACGATGGCCGCGGCGCATCCGGCGGGGTTGTAGCCGCACGGGTGGCCGTGGGTGATGGCGGCGGTGGCTACGCCGAGGGCGAAGGCCTCGTCCGGCCGGCCGGGGAGGGCCAGCCCCACCGGGGCCACCCTCATCACGCCACCGCAGCCCTTACTGAGGTTGAGGGGGGCGGCTACCGTCCCCATCCGTCCGCTCATGAGGGCGGTCAGGCAGGTGTTCCCGGGGCCGCGGCGGTGGAAGGGGTCGGCTTGTAGCCCGAGCCAGTCGAGGTACTCCTCGTAGACCGCGTGCGCTACCTCCTCGTGGTCGCCGGCGAGGACACTCTCGGCTGCGGCAAGGAGCCCTCTGGCCGTGGCCAGGGTCATCTGGGTGTCGTCGGTGAAGCTGCCGGCAGTGAACCGGCTCCAGGGTTCGAACTCGCGCACACCCGTCGGCCCGAAGCGTTTGATGATGTCCGGCCACTCCAGGAACTGGGTAGGAGCCCCGAGGGCATCGCCCACGGCCGTGCCGAGAAGGCAGCCCCTGTAGCGGTCGAGGTAGCGGTCGGAGCAGACGGAGGTCATCCCGGTCACCTGACCCTGTCCTTGCCCGACATCTTTGCGGCGTACCGAGTCAACCGCTGGATGATGTCCGGCCGGCCGTGTAGGCTTCGCTTGCCAGTCAAGGTTCTCCTTTCCGCCCCCGCCCCTCCGCCCTCAACCTACCGTCCGCCCTGCACCCTTTGTCCCCCCTCTTCCCGCCCGCACCCTCCGCCTGCCGTCCGCCCCTACCCCCTGTCCGAACGGCCAAGTGGGTCCTTTCCCCCCGGTACGTCCCGGAGCCGGGTGCCTAGGGGCTATGCTGGAGTCGCGACCAGAGAAAGGAGTTGACCCGGGATGTCCAGCCGGATCTACTGGGGGGCCGCGTTGGTCCTCATTGGCCTCCTCCTCCTCGCTTCCAACGTCGGCCTCCTCGCTCCCTTCAGCGTTTGGGGACTGTGGCCCATCCTCGTCATCTGGCCGGCGACCAAAATCGCCCTCGGGCTGCGGGTGGTCAGTATCGGGTCCGATTGGGCCCACGGCGTCTTCCGCGTCCACCCCAGGCCCATCACCCGATTGGTCGCTGCCTGGGTGGCGCTGGGTGCGACGGCCGAGCTCCTGGACAACGTCGGCCTCATCCGCTACGACTGGGGCGACTTCACTTACTGGACCCTCCCCGCGCTCCTCGTGGTGGTCGGCATCCTGCTCGTGGTGCGGCGCGACCGGGTGTGGTGCGGCTGGGTGGGGCGCTGGCGTTCTGCGAAGGACTGGGACGGGGGCAGCGTGTCTGCCTTCGCCGGCGAGATCCGGCACGGCCACCGGCCCTGGGACTTCAAGTCTCCGTGCAACATCAGCGTCTGGGCCGGTGATATCGACCTCGACCTGAGCACGGCGCGCTTCCAGCCCGGGCCGAACCGGCTCCACGTGAACGCCTGGGCCGCCGACGTGGACATCCGCGCCCCTGAGGGCATCGAGGTCTCTGTCCACGCCAACTGCGCGGCCGGCGAGCTCGAGGTTTTCGACCAGCATCGCTCCGGGCTCGGCCTGACCCTGTCCGGCCGCCGCCGGCCGCTCCGCGGGGCCGGTCTCGCCGGTCTCGAGGACCTCTCCCCGGAGTCCACGGGTGACGGGGAGGCCCCCGTCTGTGGGCCGGCCGGGTCGCCGGACTCCGCCCAGACGGGGGAGTCGGCCGGGACGGGAGGGACCACCGTCGACCAGCCCCCGAAGCTGTATATCCACGTCAACCTGGTCTTCGGCGACGTCCGCGTGCGCTAGACCGAGGTAGCGCAGGGCGGATGGCCGTGCCTGCCGGCGGGCCCGGCGGCCCTGGTCCGGCCGCCGGGCCCCCTCTATCGCCGCCCCCTGACGGCCCGTTCTATCGCAATTGGTTAACAATTCTGCCCGCCCCTGGTACGCTGTTGCCGGAACCCCGAACGGCCGTTCAGCGCTGGTGAACCCCGCCTTGTCCCGCGCACTGTACCGCCTGCCGGAGGGGGTGACCTTCGAGCAGGCTGCCCTGGCCGACCCCTCCTCCAACGCGCTCCACGCCGTCCGGCGCTCCGGCCTCACCCTCGGTGACCGGGTGCTGGTGGTCGGGGCCGGCCCCATCGGTCTTCTCACGGTCGGGACGTGAAGGTTCCGGTCCGGACGTGGAGAGGAGGGAGTTCGGCCGTGAGGTTCGGAAGCCTGGAGTACGTCAAGGCCATGCAGGAAGTCCTGAACGGCGACCCGGGGCACCGCCGACTGGCCAAGGGCGAGACCGACTCGTATCTCCTCGTCCTGGACCCGGAGCCAGGCAAGGGAGTGCACGAGCGCATCATCGTCGGGTACTCCATGGTCGACGCCGAGGTGACAGAGGTCTGGACGGCGAGCGCAAGACGACCTTCGTCCTGTCGGGCCCCTGCGGCATCTGGGTCGACATCCTCGCCGGGAAGGTCGGACCGGTGGCGGCGATGACCACCCGACGCCTGAAGATACGGGGTAACATCCTGCGGCTCCTGGCCGGGTCGGACTCGACCTTGCGGATGGTGGAGCTGTTGCGGACCATCCCGACCGAGTTCGAGGGGGCCTACGCCTCGGTCCGGTTGGGAGCGGAGGGGCCGCCACCGTCTGGAGCGGGCCTTGACCGCAGCCTTCCTGGGTCGGGCCGACGTTGCCGGGCGGCTCCTCGCCGAGCGCGGCGTCCCCGGGCGCCCGGCCCTCTTCCTGCCGGGCCGGACGCTGGTGGTGATGGCCTACCAGGAGTTCTCGGGCTCGCCGGTCGGACCTTACCGGCAGGTGGCCGTGTCCCTGCCGGTGCATGTCGCGGCGGCCGGCAGCCGGGGTGCCGCGGGTACCGCGCGCTCCGGTCCTCGCGCGCGCTCCGGTTCTCCTGCCGCTCCTGTGCCAGTCCCTCTGGGACACCGAGCGCGTCTTCCGAGACCTCTTCTTCTACGTGGTGGAGATACCCGTCAGCCGACCCGAGGCCGTCCCCTACTCGGGCCTTTGGGGGAACCCGCCTGGACGGCTGAAATCGAGGCCGGGCCGGCGGGCGCGGCGGACCGGTCCCGGGCGGCCGGGCCCGCCCGGGGCTGGGAGGTGGCGGTCCGGGAGGGAGGCCGGACCTTCCTGGTCCTCCGGGCCGGAGGGAGGGGCCTCGGCCTCGTCGAGCGCCGGGGCTACCGCCTCGTGAGCCGGCTCGGGGAGGAGACCCTCGCCGACGTGATGCGAGTCGAGGCCCCGGCCCGCCTGGCCCTGGGCCCCGGGGCGGCTTCGCTCGAGCTCGGCGACTGCCCGCGCGCGGTCCGGCCTGGCCGATGTCCTGAGCCGACGGCCGCCGGCCGTTCAGACCCTTGCCCACGGCCAAGGGTCGGTGAGCTTCGGTGGGCCTCGGCCTCTCGCCCTCCCCTACCGTGCGCCCGGGGTGCCGCCGGCCACCGGCGGGCGGTCGAAGGGCCTGGGGGAGAGCGGGGAGGGGGGAGGGGGGACCCCTCTTGGGTGAGATGCCGTTGCGTTCGGTCAGGCGCGCCTTGGCCGTCCTACGGGCTTTCGAGGACCCGCCGCACGTCCTGGGCATCTCCGACCTCACCCGGGCCCTCGGGCTTTCCAAGGGCACGGTCCACCTCGTCGTCCGGGTGCTGGAGGCCGAGGGTTTCCTGGAGCAGGAGGGAGAGGGCGGGAAGTACCTGCTCGGGCCGGCCATCTACCGGCTCACTGCCGCCGCCCGCCACGACCTGCGGCTGGCCGCCCGTGAACCCCTCCGGCGGCTGTACGCCGACACGTCCTTCCCGGCCTACCTCGCCGTGCTCCTCGACGGGCGGGCGGTGGTTGTCGAGAAGGCCCTTGACTTTCCTGCCGGTCCTGGACGTCGGGACGCCGGTGCCCTTACACTCGTCGGCCCTGGGGAAGGCCCTCCTCGCTTTCCGGCCGGAGGCCGAGCGGGAGGCCCTTCTCGAGAGGCTGGTCGCCGCCGGCCTCCCCGCGACGACCCCGGCGACCATCACCGACCCGGCCGGCCTGGACCCCAGGCAGGCGGAGGACTTCATCGTCGAGTACCTCGAGGCCACCCAGACCGACCCGGTCTTGCTCGACGCGTGGAAGAGGCTCGGCATGGTCGTCGGCTTCAAGATCGAGGACCTGGGCCTCGGTTTCGGGCTCGACTGCACGAGCGGCGACAAGGTGGTCATCTCGCGCCGTTACCCCGACCCACCCCCGGCCGCCGCGATGAAGCTCACCAGCGACACCTTCCACGACATCTTCACCGGCCGGCGTCCTGAAGCTCACCGGCCTCATGCCCCGGAACATCAAGGTCTACAAGGACCTCCTGGCCGCGAAGGGGCTTGAGGGGACAGGGGCCGGGGCGGCACCGGGCCCCGGGCCCGCTGCTGGCTCGAAGGGCGGCACACCTATCTCCTCCTGGGGCCCGCGTGCACGCGGGCTTGCGCCTTCTGCCGCGTGCCCGACGGTTCACGGCCCCGTGCGCCCGACCCGGAGGAACCCACCCGGGTGGCCCGGGATGTGGCCGCCCTCGCCGCCGGCCGTGCCGGGACGCCCCTCAGACGGGTGGTCTTGAGCTCGGTCACCCGTGACGACCTTCCCGACGGCGGGGCGGCGCACCTCGCCTGGGCGGTCGCCGAGGTCCGTCGCCTCGCCCCTCGGGTGGAGGTGGAGGTATTGGTCCCGGACTTCGCCGGTGACCCCGCCGCCCTGGAATGGTCCTCGGCGCCCGGCCCGACTTCGTCGGCCACAACCTCGAGACCGTCCCGCGCCTCTACCCGTCCGTCCGGGGGCGAGCTACCGGGGGTCGCTGGCCCTGCTCGCCCGGGCGGCGGCCGCCGGCCGCGAGACCCGCTCCGGCCTGCTCCTAGGCCTCGGGGAGGACACGCTCGAGGTCTTGGAGGTCTTCCGGGACCTCCGCCACGCCGGCTGCCGCCGCCTGTGGGTCGGACAGTATCTGCGGCCCACCCCGGCTCACCACCCGGTCGCCCGCTACGCGGCCCCCGCCGAGTTCTCGCGGCTGGCCGGTCACGCGAGGGCCCTCGGCTTCGACGAGGTCGCCGCCGGTCCGCTGGTTAGGTTCTCGTGCTCGGACCCCGAGGACTCCGGGCTGGACAGGAAGGAAGGCCCGGAAACTTGGTAGAAGGTAGCAACCGTGGGCGAGTCCAAGCAGGCCGTCTCCACGCGCGGCGTCTCCGCGCAGGCCGTCCCCACGCGAGGCGTCTCCGCGCGGGGTCTTCGAGCAGGCCGTCCGGTCGGAGGCGGTCCAGGACGGAGCAGGAGGGACCCTAATGAAAGAAGTGCTGGATGCGTTCGGTGAGGGTTGGCGGCGTTTGGTGGCCAACCCGCTCATCTGGTTGGCTCCGTTGCTGATGGTCCTGGTCGGTTTGTTCGTGGCCTTCTTGGGGGCTATCTTCGCGTGCATCCCCGTGGTCGGATTCCTCGTCTTGTACGCGGTTCTGATTGCCTACCTAGGCGGGTGCGCCGCGGGGATGATGGGCCTGCTGCAAGCGGCCGTGACTCGGCGGGCTACAGACCGGGATTTCTCGCAAGGGGTGCGGCGGTTCTTCTGGAGGGCCGTCGGCCTGCTGCTCTTGGCGGGGCTGGCCAACTTCGCTCTGACCGCCTTGGTCGGGTCGGTGACCGGCGGCTTCGTCCCGTCGTGGGCACTCGACGGTCCGCAGCGGGTGGCGGACGCGTTCCGGGCGTTGACCAATCCGGTGACTCTCGCCCTCCAGTTCATCGCCTACTTCGTGGTCATAGTCCTCTTCGGCTTCGCCGCTCCGGCGATCACCTTCGACGACTGCCGGACGGTGAGCGGCATCGAGCGGGGGCTGGGACTCGTCAGGCGCAAGCCCGGCGCTGCCCTGGGCCTGCTGGCGCTGGCCGTGGTCCTCGTCTCCATGGTTCCCTCGGTCATCGCTCTGCTCTCGGTGGGGCGCTTGTTCGCCAGCTGGTCGACAGAACAGGGACTGGCCGCCTCGGTGAGCGGTTCCTTCGCACCTATTATGCTGCTCCTGGTGCTCTATGGGTACATCGCGTCACTGCTGGTCTCGATGGCCATCTTCGTCTTCTACGAACGCAACCGCAGCCTCCTGGGGGCCCCGTCGGGGGAGCCCCAGCCGGGGATGCCCGCCGCGCCAGAACCCCCAGGTGGCCAAGTCGTCGGGCCCTAGCGTTCCGGTCGGTCCTCCGTAGGCACGTCTGAGCGAGCCTTGTGCCCGGCACCGGCTCCGTGGCCTTCTTGCCCGGAGGCGGTGCCGATGCTTTCCTTGGGTGAGGGCTGGTGCCGCTCGAGGCGGTCCACGAGACCGAACACGCCCACCGGGGCCGGCATGCCGGTCTTGGTCTCCGTCGGGACGAAGATGACCGTGGACCGGCCCTCCATGCACATCTCGTAGAGCATGTTCATCGAGCGGAGCTGCAAGGCCACCGGGTCCTCCTCGTAGACTCGGGCGGCCTCGAAGATGGTCTTGGCGGCCATGAGCTCGGCCTCGGCCAGCTTGAGGCGGGCCCGCTTCTCGCGCTCGGCGGCCGGCTCGCGGGCGATGGCGTCCTCGAGCTGCTCGGAGATTATGACGTCGCGAATCTCCACGTTGGGCACCTCCACGCCCCAGTCCGAAGTGAGGAGGTCGAGCTGCTGCCGGATTTCCCGGCCGAGGTGCTCACGCTGCGAGAGGAGTTGGTCGAGGGTGGACTTGCCGATGATGTCCCGGAGGATGGTCGTCGCGCCCCACTGAGTGGCCTTGCGGTAGTCCTCGACTTTGAGGACGGCTGCCTTCGGGTCGGCGACACGGTAGTACACCACGGCGTCGACCGTCACCGGGATGTTGTCGTTGGTCAAGGTCTTCTGTTTGGGGACGTCGTAGGGGATGATGCGGAGGTCGAGGACGTAGGGGACGGTGTCCAGGATGGGGACGATGAAGAACACCCCGGGCCCGGCCATCCGATTGAACTTCCCGGCCCGCAGGACCGCCATGCGCTCCCACTCGGCAGCGACCTTTATCGACGACGAGAGGAGGGAAGCAGCGAGGACGGCGAGGACGAAGCCGGGTATCCAGAAGAAGTACCAGGAAACGGTCACTCCGACCGCCAAGACCACGAGGAACACCGTCAGCGGGAGGGCGTAGCGGTGGGCGGAAGGGGTCTGGCCGGGCGCCCCGCTCCCCCAACTCACCTCGCCCGCCTCCGACCGCTCGCTCATGAGCTTCACCACGCTCGACCAGGACATCGTCTCCAGTCTCCCTTCCAGGACACCGTCTCCAGTCTCACTTCGTGTGGCTGACCCCAAGCCCGGCCTTGTCGGCTCCGGGACCGGCCCTTTGACACGTGGCGCCGGCTGGGTTAGGATAATATGGCTCGTCTGGGTGAGTCAAGCCTCAGTGGCAGGGAAAGGCCAACGGGCATCGAATCGATGGTGTTGCGCGAGGCTACCGGCCAGGTACAGCGCTGCCGCGAGCCCCGCGGGCGGCGCGAGGGTGACACGGACACGGAAGAAGGATGAACGAGTTGAGGAAGAGAGAAGGCGGGCGTGTTTTCCTCGGGCTCCTCATCCTGTCCATCGGGGCCTTCCTGACGCTCGTGAACCTTCAGTTGGCCAGCTTGCAGGTGGTCGGGCTGTGGCCCCTGTTCCTGATTATCCCCGGGTCTGTCGCCCTCAGTTTGGCCGTCATGATCACCCCGCCTGAATCGCGCCCTCTGCGCCCGCTCCACGGTGACCCGGACCAGTTCCGCGGGGGTCCCCTGGTCTGGTAGTCTGCCTTGGCCGCCCGGCAAGCCGGTCTCGTCCTTCAAGCACGCACCTGGTGTCTGCGCCTTTCTTGACTCGACCTTCCGGTCCTTCCATGCTTGGGGCGTGGCGCTTCTTCTTTCCCGATTTCATGCATAACCATTGCTAACAGGCGTAACCAGGCCGATTCATTAGCCGCCTGAACCAAATCTGGCCAGGAATTGAACATAGGCCAGCAGGAATCCAGCCTACACTGGATAAGAATGGCTCGGAGAGCGAGACGCATGGCAGGTAAGGAGGGACCGGTGATGGTGTCGGACGAGAGCAACCTGGAGATGTTGACGACGACCGAGATGATGCGCCTTTTGAAGATCAAGAGCCGAACGACCATCCGCAAGCTGGTCCAGAGCGGCGAGCTTCCCGCTTACCGTGTCGCGCGCGACCTCAGGTTCAAGCGCAAAGAAGTCGAGGCCTATCTTGAAAGGAACCGCGTCAAGCCCTGACCCTCGTCTCGCCTGACCTCGTTATCGCAGCTTTGTTGCGCAGACATCGCCCGGGCGGACCGCGCCCGGGCGATGTCTCTTTGCCCCTGCACCGTCACAGACGCGCGACACCCGGGTGGTATCCTAGACCCAAGGAGGGCGGTGGCGCCGACGGTCGCGGGTACCATCCTCATCATTGAAGATGATTCCAACGTAGCCGATGTCCTTACCCTCTATCTGAGCCGGGAAGGCTTCCGTGTGCTCCGCGCCGAGGCCGGTGACGAGGGCCTGGAGATGGCCCTCGGACCGACGCCTCCGGACCTGGTCATACTTGACATAATGTTGCCCGGCCTGGACGGCTGGGAGGTCTGCCGCCGTATCAGGGCGGTGTCGCGCGTGCCGGTCATCATGTTGACCGCGCGCGACGACGACTACGACAAGGTCCTCGGCCTGGAACTCGGCGCTGACGACTATGTGACGAAGCCCTTCAACCCCCGTGAGGTCGTGGCCAGGGTGCGGGCCGTGTTGCGGCGGCTGGGGGAGCGCGTCGAGGGCGAGCGCCGCGAGGTGCGCTATCCGGGGCTGCGGGTGAGCCTGGCCGACTACACGGCGGAGGTGGAGGGCCAGCCGGCGGACCTCACTCCGAGGGAGCTGGAGCTCCTCTGGTTCCTCGCTTCCCACCCGGGACAGGTCTTCTCCCGGGAGCAGCTCCTCAGGGAGGTCTGGGGCTACGACTACACGGGCGACGCCAGGACGGTGGACACCCACGTCAAGCGGCTCCGGCAGAAGCTGCGGGCGGCCTCGCGGGTCGGCACCGGACCAGGTAGCCCCGGGTTGCCCTGGGAGATTGCCACGGTCTGGGGGGTCGGCTACAAGTTCCGGCGGCTGGAGGGGGGGCGGGTCGGCTGAGATTACCTCTCTTCTGGCGGTTGGTCGGCGGGTCGGTCCTCTCGGTCCTGGCCGCGCTCCTCGTCGTCGCTCTGACCGTGCCCAGTCTCGCCCGTTCCCTGCTCCTCGCGGAGCGACGGGACGACCTCCTCCGCCGAGCGGAAGTGGCCGGCGGGCCGGCCGCCCAGTACCTGTCCGGTGAGCTGGACCCGGCGCAAGCCCTGGCGCTCCTGCGGGCCGTGGCGGCTCCGGGTGACGTGGAGGTGTGGCTCGTCGACCGGCAGGGCACGGTCGTGCTGGAGGGTGGGGCGGAGGGGGAGACGCCCGAGCAGACGCGGGAGGTCCCGGGTACGTCCCGGGGCACGCCCGGAGGCCCCAGGGGGCGGGGTTCGGGGTTCGGCGGGCGCCGCGTGTTCGGGACGCACCTCACGGACCCCGACACGCACCGGGTCCTCGGCGGGCAGGGCTGGACTGCCGTAGGGCTACGCTGGCCCTATACGGAGCCGGTCGTGTCGGTGGCCGTCCCGGTGAGGGGAGCCGGTGGCGCGGTCATCGGAGCCCTCTTACTGCACTCGCCCGTGTCGGGGGTGGCTGCGGTGGCGGCGCGGCTCAGGGCTGACCTGATGCTGGCGGCGGCGGTCGGCCTGGTGGTGGCCCTTGGGTTGGCCGTCGTGACGGGGCGGAGTCTCAGCCGACGCGTGGCGGGCATCAGCGAGATGGCCGATAGGGTAGCCCGAGGCGACCTTGACGCCAGGGTGCCCGAGGGTCCGGATGAACTCGGCCGGCTGGGCCGGACCCTCAACGCGATGGCGCAGAGACTCGCCTCCGCCCGGGAGGAGGAGCGGCGTCTGGAGGCCGCCCGCCGGGAGTTGGTCGCGAGTGTCTCCCATGACCTCAGGTCGCCGGTCACGGCCATCCGCGGTTTCGTGGAGCCGCTGTTCGACGGCACCGTGACCGACGAGGCCACGCGCCGCCGCTACCTGGAGACCATCCGGACGGAGACCGAGTTCCTGGGTCGGCTTGTGGGCGACCTCCTCGAGCTCGGTCGCTTGGAGGCCGGGCCCGCCTCCCTCCGGCTGGAGCCGGTGGACCTGGGCCGCCTCGTCCGGGAGACGGCGGAGCGCTACGGGGCGCGGGCCCGGGAGGCCGGCCTCGACCTGCGGGTGCGGGTGTTCGGCGGGTTGCCGCCCGTGACGGCCGACGAGGCGCGCGTGGCACGGGCACTGGCGAACCTACTGGACAACGCTTTCCGTTTCTCGCCGCGAGGCGGGCGGGTGGACCTGCGCGTGGGATTGGTCCGGAGTCCCGGCGGGGCCCCGGAGGTCGCCGTGAAGGTCCGCGACCGCGGACCGGGTCTGGACCCCCGGGAGCTCACCCACGTCTGGGAGCGCTTCTGGCGGGCCGACCCCGCCCGGCGGCGCCGGCGGCCGGGCGAGGTCGAGACGACCGATGGGACGGGCCTGGGCTTGGCTATCGTGAGGGAGGTCGCCCAGGCCCACGGCGGGCGGGTCGCCGTGCGCAGCCGGCCGGGCTGGGGCTCGGAGTTCGCTTTCTTCCTCCCGGTGAGGGTGACCCGGTGAGAGTTCCGTCAAGGTTACGGGAGCTTTCACGGGTCTGTCACGGATTGCCGCTACCATGGAGCCGGGAGGTGACACCATTGCCGAAACTCAGGCTGAGAGTGAGGAAGACGGTCATCGCGGCCGTCGTCCTGGCGGTTCTCGCCGCCGCGGTCCCGGTCGCCTACGCCGCGACCACCGATGGTAACGGCGCTCCTTCCGAGCGGGCCTTCGAGTTCGGCCCCGGGCCGCGCGTCGGGTTCGGCCCCGGTCCGCGCGGAGGTGGGCCACTCCGGGGCGTCCTTTGCCCGCGGCTGGACCTCACGGCTGAGCAGGTGGAGAGTCTCGGCCTCACATCCGAGCAGGTCCGGCGGATCGAGGAGATCCGGGCCCAGTTCCAGGCCGACCTGCAGGCACTCGGCGACCAGCGCGACCAGATCCGCGACCAGGTCCGCGACCGACTCCGCGAGATGGCCGGCGAAGGCGTCGACCGGGAGCAGGCGCGCGAACAGGTGCGGGAGCAGGTCCAGGAGCTCCAGCGGGTCCGGCAGGACCTCCGGGAGAAGGCTCAGGAGTGCCGCGAGGCCGTGAAGGAGGTTCTTACCCCGGAGCAGCTCGCGAAGCTGAAGGAGCTCTGCCCGCGGCTCGGAGCCGGGGCCGGCCAGGCGGGCCGGGGCGGCCCCCAGGCCCAGGACGGTTTCGGTCCGGGGTCCGGCTGCGGCTCGGGTGACCGGCAGCGGCTGCGTGACGGTTCAGGCGCGAACTGCCGCGGCGGCAACTGACCGGCGGCAACCGACCGATCGTCCGTCTGGATTGACGGCCGAGGGCCCGCACCCCTACCCGGTGCGGGCCCTCGGGGTCCTTCGGACCGCTCACGGGGCCGACTCCTTGGACCCCCTCCCGCGTCTATCCGGTTCCCCCTCCCGCGTCTATCCGGTCATCCGGTCACCCACGGTGCCGTCCGGTCCAGTGGCCGCGAGAGCAGCTCGACGAGGAGCCGCACGGTGCTCTCGAGGTCGGCGAGGGAGACTGCTGGTGTAAGGCCACGCTGTAGGCGCGCGGGCAGGCCGATGACCCCGGTCACGACACCGCTGCCGGCGAGTTCCACCCCCCCGGCGTCACTTGTCGCCGCCTCCGGGGCGACGACCTCGACCTGGTAGGGCAGGCCCGCGGCGCGGGCGGCCTCGATGAGGAGTTGCCGCACCCGGGGCGGCGCGACGTAGCCCGGTTCCTTCACCCGGAGGGCGGGGCCCTTGCCCACCTCCACGGTGCTCTCGCTCTTGCCGACCCCCCGCGCCGGGGCAAGGTCGACGACCAGGGCCAGGGCCGGCCCGAGGCCGTGGGCGGCCGGCCGGGCGCCGCGCGGGCCTATGGCCCCTTGGACGCTGAAGACGAGGTCCACGGGGTTGGGGCAACCGGCGGACACGAGCCGGCGGGCGGTCTCGACCAGGACGGCGCAGCCGGCCCGGTCGTCGAGGGCCGGCCCGCTCAGGAGGTCGCCGAGCGCGAGGACCCCGGCGGCCGGGCAGAAGACGTCCCCGACCGCCGACAGCCTCTCGGCCGCCTCCCGCCCGGAGACGCCGAGGTCGATGGCTAGCTTGCCCGGGCCGAGGTCCTTAGGCACAAGGCCGTCCTCGGCCACCACCACGCCGACCGTGCCCTCCCGGTTGACCACGCGCTGGCCGGGGAGGTACAGCGGGTCGAGGTGTCCGACCGGGCTGAAGCGGAGGAAGCCGTCCCGGGTCACCTCGGTGACCAGGAGGGAGGGCTGGTCGAGATGGGCGCAGAGCATGACCCGCGGGCGCGGCCCGGCCGGGCCAGGGCCTTGGCCTGCCGCCTGGGGAACACCCGCCGGGCTGCCGGAGCCGGCGACGGTCCGGAGGGTGGCGATGACGTTGCCGAGCGGGTCGGTGCGGACAGCCGCCACAGGCCCGAGCAGGGCCGAGACCTCGGCGGCCACCGCTTCCTCGCGGCCCGAGGGCCCCCACGCGGCACACAGCCTCTCCAGGGTCTCTCTCACGGCTCGAACTCCCCCTTGTCCAAGCTGTCCAAGAGCAAGCGGAGCAAAGTCAGCGTGTGTTCGATGTCGTCCAGGTCCGCGAGGGAAGCGGGACTGTGGATGTAGCGGCAGGGCACGGCGACGGTGCAGGCCGGGATGCCCGTCCGCTCGAGGAAGATGCCGCCCGCGTCGGTGCCCGCGGTGGTCAGGCGCCGGTACTGCCAGGGGACGCCGTGGCGGCGGGCCAAGCCGACGAGGTGCTCCCGGATGCGTTCGTGCATGACGATGGTCCCGTCCATGAGACTCACCGCGGGCCCCCGGCCGAGGTGCGTGCAGGTCTGGGGCGGCTCGACCCCGGGTACGTCCGCGGCGGAGGTCCCGTCCACCGCCAGGGCGAGGCGCGGGGCGAGATGTTGAGCGGCCACGCGGGCCCCCCGGAGCCCGACCTCCTCCTGGACGGTGAAGACCCCGAGGAGGGTGAGGTTCTCCCGCTCGGGGTCCAGGAGTAGACGCGCCAGGATGTAGCAGCCGACACGGTCGTCCAGGGCCTTGGCTTTGACGACCCGGTCGGAGAGGCGTTCGAAGGAGGTCGCGAAGTAGACGGGGTCGCCGGGGGCGGCCACCTCCGCGGCTTCCTCCTTGCTCCGGGCTCCGACATCCACGTAGAGCTCCCGCGAGGGCAGGACGCGCTCGGCCTCATCCTCGTCTAGCAGGTGCACGGCCGGGGCGCCGATGACCCCGGGGACCTTGGGCCGGCCGACGAGGACGGCCCGGCCGGGGAGGACCCGGACGTCGAGCCCTCCACTCTCCTTCACGCGGAGCAGCCCCGAGTCGTCGTGCCCGGCTACCACGAGGCCGACCTCGTCCATGTGGGCGGCGACGATGACCCGGACCGGCCCCTGCCCGCGGCGGCAGATGAGGTTGCCGATGTTGTCAGTGTAGAGTTCACAGACCGTCCCGCCGAGCCACCGCCGGAGCACCGCCCTGACCTCCCCCTCGTCGCCGGAGAGGGAGCAGGCTTGGGTGAGCTCCTCGAGAAGGTCCGATGGTGGCCGGCCCGGACCGGGGTCTAGTCGAAGCAAGACAATCCCTCCACGAAGGCCCAGTCCACGCGCGAAGCGGCCTGAGCCAGGAGGTGTCCGGCCAGCCGGATGTCGTCCAGGCTGACCGTCTCCACCGGGGTGTGCATGTAGCGGAGCGGGATAGAGAGGACGGCGGTCGGGATGCCGCCGCACACCGTCTGGACCCCCCAGGCGTCCGTCCCGCTGGAGCCGGGCATGACCTCGAGGCCGTACGGGATGCCCGCCTCGTCGGCGACGGTGCGGAAGAGGCGGGTCAGGATGGGGTGGCAGTTGGGACCCAGGCCGATGGCCGGTCCTCCGCCCAGGGGGAAGGTGCCCGTCGGGTCGCCCTGGCCGGGGTAGGAACCGAAGGTGACGTCCACGGCGACGGCGGCGTGCGGCCGAACGTCGGAGGCGGCCGTGACGGCGCCGGCGAAGCGCCCGGCCTCCTCGCCGGCGCTGCCGATGACGATGAAGTCGGCTTCGTGCCCCAGAGAGCGGAGTTCCTCGAGGGCCACGGCGAGGACGGCGAGGCCGGCGGCGTCGTCGAGGTAGGTGCCGGAGACCCGCCCGTTGCGCAGGGTCAGCACCTGGCGGCGGTAGTGGACGGGCGTCCCGGGCGGGACGCGCTCCCGCACCACGGCGGGGTCGAGCCCAAGGTCGACGTAGAGCTCCTCCACGGGGACGACGCGCTTGCGCTCCTCCCCGCTGGAGAGGTGTGGGGGCTTGGCACCGATGACCCCGGGTAGCGGGCCGCCGGGGGCGAGGACCTCCACCTCCTGCCCGAGGAGCAGGCGACGGTCCACGCCACCGACCTTGGCCAAGCGCAGGAAGCCCCCGTCCTCCACCCGGGTGACGACGAAGCCGACGGCGTCGAGGTGGGCTACAGCCGCGAACCGGGGTCTGGGCTCTGGGCCCCGGCCGCGTGCCAGGCCGACGAAGCTGCCCAGGCGGGTGGTGCGGGTCTCGTCCAGCCAAGGGCCCCAGAGGCGACCGAGGGCGGCGCAGCTCGGCTCCTCGTAGCCCCGCACCGCCGCCGTCCGACACAGTTCGCGTAGGAATTCCAGGATGTCCAGGAGCACCACCTCCACAGGCAAGGTTACCCGCCGATTGTTCCGGACAGGAATGAGACAATCCTGCTAGGGGGCATCTTGGGTTGTAGGGTTCCCGGGTCGGGCGGGCAGGTCTTTGCAGGTATGCACAGTTTCCGTGACGAAATACTGCGCCAGTCTGCATGGTGGGGTGAGGGCGTTGGCACGGGTGACCGGTGGGGCGGCCGTGTTCGCGGCGGTTCTGGCGTTGGCGTCGATTCTGGCGGGGACAGTGGTCACGGCCTTGGGCGTGGGAGGATGCCTGTGGGACCGCGGGCAGCCGCTCTGGTCCAGGCCGGACCTGACCAAGGTCCCCGAGGAGGTCGCCCAGTGGGTGGCCAACTCCCTGCCCCTCGACGCCGGCCAGGCTAAGACGGTCGGTGACAAGACGTACCTCCTCGTGACCTGGGGACCGCAGCCGCAGGGTTCCAAGGTCGAGATAATCGCGGTGGAGCAAGTCCCGCCCGGCTCGACCGACCTCGATGTGACGGTGCGCTACACGAAGCCCTCGGGTGAGTCGGGCGCGGCCGAGACGGTCCGTCCGTACGACCTAGTCGTGGCGAACCTCGCCGCCGGCGAGGTCTCCTGGGTGGTGGAGGGCCAGCCGGAGGCCCGCGTGATGCAGGTCCTGGGCGAGGTCAGGCCCATCGTGGCCGAGTCCAGATGGATAAAGCTCTTCAGCCCGGCGCCGGGAGCGCGGGTGAGCCCGGGGTTCGTCCTGGCCGGATTGGCTAACGTGTTCGAGGGGACGGTCAACTTCCGCCTGCTGACCGCCGCCGGGGACGTCCTCATCCCCGAGAGCTACACGACGGCCGCGATGGGCGACTGGGGTCCCTTCCGGGAGGAGCTCCGCTACGACCTTCCGGCCGGCGTCGCCGAGACCGAGGGGGTGCTTGAGGTCTACTGGATAAGCCCGATGGACGGGAGCCGGCTGGACCTCATCACCGTCCCGTTGGTCCTGGGAAGGTAGCCCGCGTCGTCCGCTCGAGGGTAAGGTAGACCCCCAATGCCCGGGGTGCAGGCCGGGGCCGGCTCGGGCCCGGCCGGCCCCGGGCGGTCGGTGCAAGGTCAGCACCAGATGGCTATCCCGGCGAAGACGCAGCCGACCCGTTCGACGCGGTGCTCGACCGCGGCGACGATGATTTCCCGTGGCGTAAGACCCCGCCGCGCGAGCGCCTCCTCGACCATCCCCCGGATTTCCCGCTCGATGCGGGCCCGCGAGACGAAGCCCTTGTGCTCCATGATGACCCCGTAGGTGCTGCCGGTCAGGCCGGCGGCGACCGCAGCTGAGATGACCTCGCCCGGTCGGTTGCAGGTGAGGTGACCGTAGGCGACCGGCAGGAGCGAGCCGGGAGGCACCTCCTGCCGCAGACGGTCCGACGGGCGCACCCCCGGCGGCATGATGCTCGACACCTTCACCAGGTTGTAGTTCCCCAGGCCGGCGTCGAGGAGGGCGGCGTCGAAGGCGGTGAGTTCCGTCTCACCCTCGCCGACCCCGGTCACGACGCAGTACTTGTCCGGAACCCTCAGTAGCAAGTCCCCCGCCCCCGGTCTCACGTCTCTTGGCTCGCGAGTCACCCCATCCTAGTCACCGCCACGGGCGGATGACACCGACGGCAAGCTTGGCAAGTTGACAGGCCTCCCGCCCATATATAGGGGCAGGAGTGGAGGTGGCCGGGATGGAGTGGGTCCTGGCCGTAGTGGGCTCCCTGGCCGCCGCCCTGGCGGGGGCTTACGCGTTGTACGTGCACCGGCAGGGCGACTGCGACGTGGTCCTCGAGGTGGACAAGGTCCGGGAGTTCGCCCTCCGCCTCGAGGGCGAGGGGGCGGTGGTGAGTTGCCTCGTCCCCCTCCGCAACCGCGGGCGCCAGGACGGAATGGTCGTCGAGCTCCTCGTCGAAGCCAGCCACCCGGGTCACGTCCCGGGCCGGCCGAAGATCATCCCCTTCGTGCACGTCGCAGGCGCCGAGGACGAGGACGAGGGCTGGTACTGGAAGGCGCGGCTCCTCCGCTCGGGCGAGAGCGTCACCTTGCGCCTCGGCGCGACACTCACCTTCAGGAGGCGGCAGCCGGACGAGGACCTCGTCTCCCTCCTCTCCCGGCTGCCGGGCGTGAATCTGAGGGTCCACACGAAGAGCATCGGCAGGAGGTCCATCACGTGGCGCCTATCCGAGCTCGCCCTTCCCCTGGAAGGCTTGCTCCGGCGGACGGCGGCGTAGGAGGCGGTGGAGAGGGACGCCCCGGTGTCTCGGCCGCAGGCGGCACGGCGGGACGCGAGGTCTTCGCCGTCCGGACCCACCTCCTCACGCCTCGTGACGACCTCGTGGAAGTCGTCCGCCGCTACGCCGGCCCCTTCCTGGGCCCGGGGACGGTGGTGGCCCTGAGCGAGTCGGCCGTGGCCATCGTGCAGAGGCGTTACCTCAACCCCGACGACGTGCGCCCGGGGCTCGCCGCCCGCGTGCTCTCGCGCCTGGTCGACCGGTCGGGGAGCCTTTCCTCGCCCTACGCCCTGCAGGCGGTGATGAACGAGGAGGGTGCCGTTCGGGTGACCACTGCCTTCATCCTGGGGCTCTTGTCGAGGGTGCTCCTCGGGCGCCGCGGGGACTTCTACCGCCTGGCCGGGCCACAGGCCTCCCTGGTGGATGACGTCACGGGGACTCTCCCTCCCTTCGACAAGTACATCGTCCTCGGGCCCTCGCGGCCGCAGGAGGTGGTCGAGCGCATCCGCCGCGCCCTCGGGACGGAGACCGCCATCGTGGATGTGAACGACCTCGGCGGGGTCCGGGTCGTCGCGGCCACGCGGGGGGTCGACCACGTGCGGCTGACCGAGGCCCTGCGGTCGAACCCAGCCGGGAACGCCGACGAGCAGACCCCCATCGTCATCGTCCGGGGTGCCGCGCGCTGAGACCGCGAGCGAATCCCGGACAGGGGGAGTTCGTCCGCGGGGCGGCCGCCCTCGCGGCGGCGAGCTTGCTCAGTCGGCTGCTCGGAGGGCTGGCCCGCATCCCCCTGACGCGCCTCCTGGGTGGGGAGGGCATGGGCATCTTCCAGATGGCCCACGTCCTCTTCAACCTAGCCGTCACCTTCGCCGTGTCGGGGCTGTGCGTCGCCGTGTCACGCCAGGTGGCTGCCGCCCAGGCGCACGGGCGCACCGGCGAGGTCGGGGGTATCCTCGGGCGGGCGGTCCTCCTGGCCACGGTCACCGGGCTCGGCTTCTGGGCGGTCCTGGACCGCGGGGCAGCCTTCCTGGCGACCGGGGTCCTCGGTGAGCCGCGGGCGGTCTCGGCCCTCAGGTCCATCGCGTTGGCCGTCCTGCCCGTCTCGCTAGCCGCGGCGCTGAAGGGCTACTTCCAGGGCTTCCTGGACATGGTCCCGCCGTCGGTGGCCCAGGTGACCGAGCAGGTCGTGCGGGTGGCGGCCATGATGTGGCTGGTGGTCGTCTTCCGGGAGGCGGGCCTGGAGAGGGCGGTCGCCGGAGCGGTGGCCGGTAACACCGTCGGGGCGGTTGCCTCTCTGGCCCTCCTGGCCTGGTGGTACGCCGCCCGTGGCCTCTGGCGACCGGGCCGGCGGGTGAGCCCGGGGTTCCGGCTTCCGGCACCCCCTCGGCCCCGTCGTGCACGGCCCCGCCGCACGGCCGGGTCGGGAGGTCCCCTCGCCCCGCTTGCACGTCTTTCAGCCGCGCTGGCTTTGGGGGCCTTCATCCTCGGGCTGATGGACGCGGCGCAGACGCTCCTGGTGCCGTGGCGTCTCCAGTCTTCGGCCGGGCTGAGCGCGGCGAAGGCAACCTACCTCTACGGGCAGCTCCACGGCATGGCCTACCCGCTCGCCGGCTTGCCCGCCATCGTCGCCTCGGCTATCGCCACGGCCCTTGTGCCGTCGGTCACCGAGGCGACCGAGAGACGGCAACCGGGTGAGGTCTTAGCCAGGGTCGAGCTGGCCTTACGCCTGACCCTGCTTCTCAGTCTCCCGGCCACCGTGGGGCTGGTGGTCCTGGCCCGCCCGCTCTCGGCGATGCTCTTCGGTATCCCGGAGGCGGGGGTACCCCTCGCCTATGTCTCCGCCGCGTGCCTCTTGATCTCGGTCCAGCAGACCACGTCGGGGGTGCTCCAGGGGCTCGGCCTGGTGACCGTCCCGGTCTGGGGGCTGGGGGCCGGTCTGGTGGCGAACGCGGCGGTCACCTACCTCCTGACGGGTCTCCCCGGCCTGGGGGTCAACGGGGCGGCTCTGGGCATCGTCGCCGGGTTCGCGGTGGCGGCGGCGGTGAACCTCGTGGCCGTGCGGGAGCGGGCCCGCCTCCGGGTGGGCCTCCCGGCCCTCGCCGTGAGACCGGGCCTGGTCTCCCTGGGGATGGGGGTGGTCGTGAGGGCGGTGTACGCCCGGTTGGCCGCAGCCGGAGCCACGGCGGCGACGCTGGTGGCCGTCCTGGCCGGCGTCAGCGCGTACGCGCTCGGTCTGGCCCTGACCGGCGGGTACGCCGGTATCGGCCGCACCCCAGGGTCCGGGGGCGGTCCGGGCCGGTAGTGCCGCCGGGCTACTGTCCCGCCCGGTAGTCCCTCAGGTTCGCGCGGCCGCTACGACCGGTCATCCGGCGGGCGGCGCGCAGGACGGTCGCGTTCGAGCATCCAGAGGTACGGGGTCGGGCGCATGTCGGAAGTCGCGACCGGGGGACGTCTCGGCACGTCGTGGCGGACCCAGCGCTCGACCTCCCACCCGCACTTGGGGCAGGTGAACCGGACCAGGTTGAGGCGCGCGACCGCGCGGCCGGACCGTGACTCTTCCTTCCACTGGTCGGTCGCCGTGCGCTCGAGGGCCGTCTTGCACGTGGGACACTTGGGGCGGAGCAGACGGGGGAGATAGGAACCGAAGAACCAGACGATGAGCGCCGCGCCACCGAAGATGGCTACGAACTGCAGGAGGACCACCCAGGCGGGGTAACGCTGGAAGAATTGCTGCGCGTGCAGCAGCGACACCTGGCCGCACCTCCGGGGCAGGGGTCCAGGTCCCAACCCCAGCCTTTGACCTCTGACATCCAGACGTTTCAACGCCCGGATGGTGCTTCCTCTCTTCTCCGGCAGTAGTCCAGGCCACGGTCAGGTTCCCGCCCTCGGGCGGAAGGTCGTCGCCGTGGGCGCAGCCCCCCGGCCGCCCCGTGGGGCCGGCCGGGGGTATGGGAACCGGAAGGTAGGATATGTGGTGGTCACGGTTGAAGACAAGGGCCGGGGGCGACTCTACGTCCGGACTCACTCCACACGGGCACTCTAACGGAAGGAGCGGTAAGTTCCGTGGAAGACAAGCTTCGTCACCTGGAAGCAAAGGCGCCGGCCCCGCTCGGGCTCGAGATAGGACGCGCAGAGCTCCTGGAGCGACAGGAGATGGTCCGCAGCCGGCTCCGGGCGGATGCGCTGGCGGGGATGGTCTTCTTCTCGCCTGCGTCGGTCTTCTACCTCACCGGGTTCGCCTTCATCCCGACCGAGCGGCCGCTGGCCCTGGTTCTCGCGACCGACGGGCCGAGTGTTCTCTTCGTGCCACGTCTGGAGCAAGAGCATGCCCGCGTGACCGGGGCCGTGGTCGACGAGGTGGTCTCCTACCCCGAGTACCCCGGCGAGCGCCACCCGATGTTGCACCTGGGCGACCTTATGCGGCACCTCGGGCTCGGCTCCGCCCGGCCTTACGCGGCCGACGCACCCGGGTACGGGTCGTCGTGGGGGTACGCCGGTCCCAGGCTGGAGGAGGTCCTGGACGGCAAGGCCCCGACGGTCCTGGGCAAGCTGGTCGAGGAGCTCAGGCAGGTGAAGTCGCCGGCCGAGCTCCGGCTCATCCGGGAGAGCGCGAGGTGGGGGAACCTCGCCCACGCCCTGCTCCAGGAGTACTCCGTGCCCGGTGCCTGTGAGACGGAGATTTCGGCCCGGGCCTCGCTGGAGGCGACGAGGGCGATGATTAGGGCGCTCGGGCCCGGGTACGTGCCGCGGGGCGGGGAGGGGGCCGGGGCGGGGTTCCGCGGGCAGGTCGGGCCGCACTCGGCCAACCCGCACTCCGTCACCAGGAACGCCAAGCTCAGGCCCGGGGACGTGCTCGTCACGGGGGCGGGGGCCACGGTCTGGGGTTACACGAGCGAGCTCGAGAGGACCATGTTCGTCGGGCCTCCCAGTCCCGAGCAGCGGAAGTTCTTCGCCCACATGCTGGCCCTGCAGGACATCGCCTTCGAGGCCATCCGCCCGGGGCGGCCGTGCAGCGAGGTGGACAAGGCCGTCCGGGCCTACTTCGAAAAGCACTCCCTGTGGCCGTACTGGCGCCACCACGTCGGCCATGCCCTGGGCATCCTCGAGCACGAGGCCCCGTTCTTCGACATCGGCGACCAGACAGTCATCCGGCCCGGGATGGTCTTCAGCGTGGAGCCTGGGCTCTACGTCGAGGGTCTCGGCGGCTTCAGGCACTCCGACACCGTCCTCGTCACCGAGGACGGCGTGGAGCTCATCACCTACTACCCGCGGGACCTCGAGAGCCTCATCTGCGGCTAGCGGGTGCGGCCGGCCGACACCGAGGGCCGGGCCGCCCCGGGGCGGGACCGGTCCGGCCCTCCATTGCTGGCGCCGACTGTTCATTAAGGTAGGCCGTGGAAGGAAACCGGCTCTGTCGTGCGAATTCAGGAATGAAGGTGGTCCGTGGGGAGATAGCCACTTGCCTGGGCGCTAAGGCCAGCCGGCACAATGGTGATTTCCTGAGAGGAGAGTTCGAACTTGCCCGAGGTTGTCCATCCATGAATCGATTGGAGACTGTACACTACACGGTTGTCGCAGGAACCCCCATCTGGACCGGGAGTGTAAGGATTGACAGAGCGCGAGCAAACGCAACTACGGGGGTCTGCGGTGACCGACTGATTACCACTGGTCTGCTAGGTTCTATTCGCTGGTGGTTCGAGGTGTTGGTGCGAGGGCTGGGTGGTAGCGCGTGTGATCCGTCACTTCCGGGTAATCGTTGTCCAGGCTATAGCAGCAAGAAGGCAACCGACAGGGGCCATCACTGTGTCGTCTGTGAACTCTTCGGTTGCACGGGTTGGGGCCGGAAGTTCCGGTTTGAGGTTAAGGCTTTGGGCAAGGACAACTTGCCCGAACACCCGATACAGAGCAGCATTGGGCAAGGGCAAGAGTTCTGTCTCTGCTTCACGCCTTTACGTTTTATTCGCAAAGAGGAGTGGACTCTACTTGACCTAACTTTGCGTCTGATGTCCGAATACGGTGCCATTGGCGGGCGAACAGTCCTCAAGCCGTCCGACGAGTTTAAACGCCAGAACGAACTACACCACCATGACTATGGGATAGTCAGAATCAGTGAGTCCTCGCCGTACGTACGAGACCGACTTCTTCCAAGGGTTGCCCTTGAGAGCTATGTGACTGAGGGCTGGAGGCAGGTCGACCAACAGGAATTTGCTTGGGCGTCGCTTACAAACTTTTGGTTTGTACGTGAAAGGTATCTCACCCGAGAGAAACACGATACCAGTTCATATAACAAGGTTCTTGGACGGAAAGAAAGCAAAGCTTGCGTCGAATGTGGCGATATTCACAACCCTCGAGAAAGGTGCCCAAGAACTAGGAAATCCTCCCGACGTCACAGTGAGGGGTTCCTTGCAGAGAACGAAATCAATCAATGGCTTGCTGGTGGACCCGGAGAGAGCAAAAAGGTATTCAGCTTCAAAAGCCCAGCGCGCACCTTCGGTTTTGTGAACAATCAGCTTACATACGAGGAGATACGCGAGAGACTCTCTAAGGTGTGGGGCGAGGGTTTTAGAAGAGACGAAGACTTCCTTACTGGTGAAAAGGTCCTGGACCAACTTTTTGGGGTTAGCTGTTAGGGAGGGCCACCATGTGTTTTGACTATTGTGCTCATCTAAGGCATGTGGGTGGCGACATGGCGGAGGAAGAGGCGGAGACTCAAGGTAGCTACGCCCTCTGGGATTTAGCGCTTCGCTGGACGGTCGAGTCCATCAGGGACCCCGAGAAAAGAGACGGGGCTAGACGGTCATACATGAGGAGTGCAGCTAGTCTGGAGAACCTGGGAGTCCCGGGCGAGCTGAGGCTTACGCCGGGTTTTACCGCGCTACCGCATCCAAGCTGGGTGGGTTTTGAAGTTAACTTCACGCTCCAGCGCCCCTGGTTTGCGAAAGACGACAGCGTATTTCATGTCCTCGACAATCCGCTTCGCAAGGACAGGGTCTTTGGCGTGCCCTACATGTCGGCCTCGAGTTGGAAAGGTTTACTACGCTGGGCGTACCTTATGGAGGTAAAGCTCATCGGACCTCGAGCGAAGTTTTCCATTGCTGATGGAGACGCACGGACGCGAGAAGTCTTTCATCTGTTCGGTGAGAAGGGCACGGGGGGGAAGTTCCAGCAGGGCGCGTTAGCCTTTTACCCGACGTGGTTCGACCGCATCGGCTTCGAGGTTATCAACCCGCACAACCGGAGAAGGCGCGCCGGGACCCAGCCTATATATTTTGAAGTGGTGCCTGAGGGAGCCAGAGGGGATTTACGACTACTCTACGCGCCTGTCCCTGGGTCCGCTCGACGAAGTGGCGTGGATCCCACTGAGGCGTTAGGACGGTTGATGGATGCCATCGAGGCGCTCCTCACTTCCTACGGCATCTCGGCTAAGCGGACCGCCGGCTGGGGGACGGCGAGCATCGGGCAGTGGAAGTTGTACCGTCTGGGTGAAATACCATGCTCGAAGGACAACAAGGAAGAAGCGTACCTGGTACTGCAGAGCTGGCTTGCTTTAGGAGATGACACATCAAATGACCGCTGTTAAACCTGACGAACTCAGGAGATACCGCCCACTTCTCCTGGCCTGCGAAGCGATAGGTTGGTTTCATATGTTAGATAAGGCGAAGGCCGATTTCTTGCGTAGACACGGTGGTGCCGGAGGAGGCCAAAATCCTGAGGACTCCAATACTAAGAATCCTCCATTCCCCGTTGATGACCTGTTGGGTTGGGTTAAGGAACGGTTCGATATAGGTTGGCCAGAGAATCTCACCGAACTCTTTACGAAGTATAGGGACCGCCCGAACAAAAACAATCTCCTTTATCTTTTGCATGAAAGCCACGGAATGGCTTCCGGCGTTGAGAAGCAGAGCTATAAGCCTTCAACTGTGCGTTATCTCAGCCAGGATATCACGCATATGTGGCTTACCACGGCCTTTGGACATCCGGTGCGGAACCTGATAGCTGACCCACCAAGTGTTCTTTCTGAGACAGGGTGGGAGCGGCTGGTCGAGAAGGTCCAACGCGTGCTGCAAGGTCTCCGGGACCTTGCAGATAAAGATGCAGATGTTCGTGACGACGGTGAGTGGTACCGATGGCGGTGCGAAGCCATCGGTGCCGGTTCATATATTCGGCAGGTGCTTACGAGTACCCTGGCCGAAACTCGACTTCCCAACAACGATGTTACGCTCTGGGATCAATCCTATGTAGCGGCAGCGCTTTTTAAGTCTGCCGCCGCCGGAACACTCCTTCACAAAAACAGTGATAACAGCGATAAGGGCGAACTTGATAGGGGCAAGGTCCGATGGCGCCTGCTTACGGTCGGCATTTGCACTGACCACTACGAAGCCCGTGCCGTTCAAATTGGCGATTGGACGGGCGTCCGAGACGACATCGATGAGTTCTTTGAGTCTGTTTGCAGACTTATCGAAGTCGACCTCGCCTTGGGGTCGCTCGTATATCGGGATTCTAGCGTCTGTGTCTTCTCTTTTCCGGGTGAGCGTTCTGACGGGAGTCCCACCCCCGCTGATTGGGTGGGTGGCTGGGAGTCGTGGCTCCAACATCAGGTCGACGACAAGGCGAAACAAAAGAATCTAGAAACCCCGCCCTATTGCCGGTTGAGCCCTCCCACTCGCTCTCTAGTGCCCATCGTCGTGGAGCAACGCGAAGCACGCAAGAAGGTTGCCATTCCCATCCACCGGTCGTGGGTCGTACCCCCTGAGAATCCTTCCTTAAAGCAAGGTCACGTGTGCCCCATTTGCCTGGTACGCTCGAATGGGAGTCCTGGGGATAAGGTAAAGCCTTGTACTGTCTGTGAAGACCGCCGCTATCATCGGCTGGATGACTGGCTCAACGGCAAGCTAGGCACGGACACCATTTGGCTTGAAGAAATCGCCGATGCTAATGACCGTATTGCACTTCTCACCTTGAGTCTAGATGTGGCACCGTGGATTGGTGGTGAGCGAGTCGATAGCCTAAGGGCACAAGCTATCGTTGAATGGAGAAAGTTCAATCCGTGTCTCAGCACCCAAGAGTCCGACCCTATTGATTTGCACCGACCCTATGTAAGCCTCACGGACTATGTCCGGCGGAAGCTTGGCGAGCCTTTTAGGAAGGATGATTTAGTTTTATCCACGTTGCAAGTGGGTTATCGAAAGTCACGAGATTGGAAAACGTTCTATGAAGCGATTGTAGAGGACCGCGCCGAGGCGCCCTCCTACGATGATTGTAATAACGATAAGCGTGCTCGTTGGATTGTGCACCAACTAATGCGTAAATTGCCTTCTGCCGGCCGTGTGTACCGCTTTTGGCGGCAAACGGAGGAGTTCTTCGTCCAGCTGCTTGATGAGTTCCGGCAAATTGCATCACGCAACGAGAATCGGTGGCGAGTGCGACGGCTTTTGCTGGTTCCAGACGATGCGGTGTGGCCTGGGCAGAAAGGAAGACTGTATGACGGGCTTTGGGGCGCGCGACCTGTCAGCCTGGTGTCCGCCGAAGGCGGATTTGTTACTGCCTGCAACCTGGCTCGGGTAATGGACCCGGTGGATACGTGTTCCGTCTGGACGCGCCACAACAGTAACACAATCTCGCTTTGGGACCCGGACGCCTCCCCACTCAATTCGCGGCTCCCTTTGCTGGTAGTAAGAGATGTTAAGGAACCGGAACACTTGGGCGTCTACCACCCCGTGATTCCGTTGGAGGTCAGCCCTCTTCGCTTTCGAGTGTTGGTACCTCTTGAGGTTGCCTCCGAGTGTGTAGACCTAGCGTGTCACCGCTGGCAGGAGGACTTTGGACGCGTTTTGGACCGTCTCCCCCTGCGAGTTGGTGTCGTTGGTTTCCCGTCGAGGACCCCCTTCCATAGTGTGCTGGAAATGGCACGTATCGTTGAGGCCGACTTAAAGGGGGAAGGGCAACAGGAAGGCACGGAGCCCGAAAGCTGGCGTGTTCATACTTGCAAGATTCGAGATGGGATGGCGGCGGTTTCCTTCCAGCGCCGTGACGGGGCACAGGAGCTCTGGATGGTTCCCGTCCGGCTCCCCGACGGGCGTGTAGACGGTTTTTACCCTTATATGTCGGTGGAGGACCGGAGAGTTCATTGTCCCTATGATTTCCAGCATCCCGAGGGTCAGGTCTACCGGCATGTGATGGAGCTCCGTCCAGGCGACGGTGTGTACCTCTACCCCGCCCGCATCGCTACGGTGTTCCTGGACACGACGGCGCGACGCTTCGAACAACAGGAGGTACACTACCTGGCCGACTGGAACAAGATGCGCCAGGTATGGCGGCTTTTGGCCGAGACGGCTGATAGTGTGACCCAGTTACACAGAGTCCGCCAAGAACTTGCCCATTCAGAGGAGACGTGGGGCGTAAGGAAGGATCCAAAAGCGCTGGATATCTGGCTAGGGTTTGTGCGAGCGGTCCTTAGCGATGTGCTTCAAGTTAAGGGGGCTGCTCTCGAGCATTTAGTGGATGAGGCCCGTAGCGGCATCCTCCTTTGGGCCATGGATTGGCACCTTAGGATATTGAAAGGTAAACCGACTGGAGGAGGTAAACCGTGACTGAGGCACAGGCAAACCCGGGTTTTGAGGTCTTCAAGCACGTGGGCATCGCCGTGGACCCGATCCACGTGGGAACAGGCGGTGCCCGGCTCGGGCGGGTCGACCTTTCCATTGTGCGCGATCCGGTTACTCGGGTTCCCAAGATTCCGGGCTCAAGCCTGGCGGGTGTCTACCGCACCTATGTAGCGATGGCTCAGGAAATCAAGAACCCGGACCGTACGGTCGAAGGCAACCGTAAGCCTTACTACCCCGATTGTGCAGGGCTGGGACAGGGGCGGTCAGATGGCAGTGGCGGTCACTGCGGCCAGCCCGACTGCCCTCTTTGCACCGCCTTCGGCTTCGCTCGGGGTAGCCTAGGAGGCTTTGCGGGTCTGGCCGCTTTCAGCGACGCACAAGTGCTCCTCTTTCCCGTTGCCACTCGTGAAGGGCCGGTGTGGGTAGCCTCCCCCATGACTCTGAGCCTGATTGGCCTCGAGGCCAGTGGGATTGATGAGGTTGCTATCTATCGAATGAACCCTGGCGAAGCCCGTCTTAACCTCGGCTGGTTGTATCTGCCGGTAAGGCAGTACCCGGAAGCCGAAGAAGCGAAGGAAAAGCTTGGCAGCCTTAGAGTGCCGGATTACATCCTCGGCCGCCTGGCCATCGTGGCCGACGCCCTGTTAAGTCACGTGGTCAACAGCAATCTGGAGGTGCGGACGTCTGTCTCCATTGACCCCGATACCGGCGCGGCGCAGGACGGTGCCCTCTTCACATACGAGGCGCTGCCAAGGGCGACGGTGCTTTATTGGGAGGTGGTCTGCAAGGACCCAAAGTACTTCAGGGTGGGCGGCCGGGTACTGGGGTTCAGGACCATAGCAGACATACACCGGGTGGCGATAGAGGCCCATCCCTACCTTGAGCAGCTAGGCGTCGGTGGTATGGGCACGCGGGGCATGGGGCGGCTAAAGGTACTATACCCTTCCTAGACACTTGTTAATAACTGTTGGAGCCAGAGGAGGCACTCTGGAGGCTCGCCGGTCGTCCTTGTAGGGCTATGGGCTAACCATTCTTATCTTAGGGACCAGAGGTGGGCGCCCGATGAAGAACCTTGACCTGGAGTGCGCACAATTCGGACGAGACCTGGTAGAGGTCGACAGTCTTGAAGAGGAACACCTCAAGCGCGCTCTCTCGGTGCTAGAGGAACAGGGTGTCTACGCATTTTTTCTTTTCATAAAGGCCAGGGTCAAAGCGTCCACAAGAAGCAGTGAGCCCCTTGGGGAGGTAATCTGTAAGAAGTGCCAGAAGTTCTTAGAGGATATGGAACTACTGCCGAAGCGTGCGGATTTGTATCAAGCCCTTGACGAATTAACAGACCTGCAAGCTATCCTCTTCGCCCGCGACCTACTTCGGCAAGCTCTAGTCTATGCGGTCTATTACCTCAGAACTAAGAGGGAAATGCAATGAACTGGTCCCTCTATCGGTGGGTCTGGCGATTGGAGGCTCCACTACACATCGGGATGGCCCCTGCCGGAATTCTGAACCGTACGCGGCTATACGTTCCGGGGCGCGCCATCTGGGGTGTGGTCACCGCCGAGCTTGCTCGACGTCATGCAAGCGCGTCTTCCAATTCAAACGCGGAGCCGGAGTACAGGCAGATCGGTCGGCGCGTCCAGGATTATGCCCGCTTCACATACCTCTTTCCCGCCGAGAGGGTGGATGGGAACTGGTACGCCTGGCTGCCAGAGTATCACCAGAGGAAAGGCCTGATGTGGGTTAGAGAAGACGGGGACCGTGTGGATGACCGCGCCTTCCGGTTCCGCCTGCTCAGCACCCGGCCGGGCACGGCCATATCTCGGGATTCGGCCACCGCTGCTGACGGAACACTTCACGAGGTGGAGTGCATTCAGCCTTTCTGGCGGAAGCCTTCCTTCAGCACATTCCACCCGGTAGCAATGGTGGGTTATGTGTTTTGCAAGAACGGCCACAATCTGAGCCACGAGCTAAAGGCTATCGATTTAGCGTGGATCGGAGCCGACACCCGCTATGGATTGGGCAGGTTGGTCCGGCTCGGGGGGTTGGAACCTGAACATCGAGTTTTTGGTAGTGGCGTTGACCTCAGCGACGTGCCAAGAGTCGAAGCAAAGCGGCTCATGGCGCACGCAAACGCACTTATAGATGACCCGAAACTCGAAGTTGAAGGGAACCTCGAGCTCCTAGTCCGTTGGGATGAGGGTGGCCCTGTTGCGGTTGAGAGACCGCTATGGGTTCCGGGTTCGCGCTTGAACACCAAGGCTTGGTGGTTGGTGAAGGAAGATGCGACATGGGAGCTGACGGCAGAGTGACCCACGTGTTTAAGCCTCAGCGTAGATGCGTCCCTACGCTCGACTCCTCCCGCCCGACCGGCACGGCCACACCGGGGACCAGGAAGTAGAGCCAGGCGGCCTTGACGGGCCTCCGCCAGGCGGCTGCCACCGCGCGCCGGTAGGTCTCGAGCTGGGGGCGGTAGAGGGCCGCCCTGGCCTCGACCTCTTCGCGCCGGACCCGGTCGGTCTTGAAGTCCAGGATGGTGAGCCCGTCGGGTTCGTCGACGAGGACGTCGACGATACCCTGGACGAGGACCCACTCTTCCCCGAGGACCGCCGTGCCTGTCCCGCGCGTCTCGCCCGCTCCGCTCACCTCTGCGCCTGCCCCGCGCGGCTCGCCCGCTCCGCCCACCTCCTTGCCTGCCCGAGCTGCCCCGCCTGAGCCGGCCTCCTCGAGGGCGAAGACGTCCGCTGCCGGCAACCGCAGACTGAAGGGCACTTCCCGGCGCACCCGGGCGCGGTTCTTCCGGAGCCAGCGCCCAAGGTCGCTTCGGAAGAACCGGGCCACGACCTCGAGGTCGGCGGCTGCGGCCTGTTCGGGGGTGAGGACCTCCCGCTCGACGAGAACGGCGGCAAGGGCGGCCAGGCTCTCTGTGTCGAACGGGCGGGCCAGGTCGGCGTGCCGGAGGACCACGTGCGTGGCCGTACCGCGCTCGAGCGGGGTCGGGCCGGCCGGCCCGGCGGCCAGGAAGGCAGGTCGGACGCCCGCGGGGCCGAGGTCGAGGGCGCCAGGCGGGCCCGTCGGGGCCGTCACGTCGGGGGCACCGGGCGGGCCCGTCGGGACCGTGAGGTCGGGGCCAGCGAGTAGACCTGCCGCGTCGGTGAGGCCGCGGGTGCCCACCGTGAGCCGGACGGCTTCCTCCTCGACCCCCGTCGGGAGGAAGCGCTTGAGCTCGCCCGGGGTGACCTTCGCCGGGAGCGTGGACAGGGCGGCGTGGGGGTAGCTCCACTCGAGGGCCGCGGTGACCTGGCCCGGCGCCACCCCCGCGACCGGTCCGAGGCGGGCGATGAGGTCCCAGTCCAGCCGGTCCGTCCCCCGGGGCTCGGCCGTCGTGCCTGGCAGCGGCACGGCCGGGTGCCCGGGGAGGCCCCAGAGGTGGACGGACCAGCGGGAGTCGTCCGCGACTGTCTCGAGGGTCCCGGTGGCTTCCGGGTCGAGCTCCCGCAGGGGGGCGGCTCCCGGGTGGGCGACCAGGGCCGGCCCGAGCCACTCGAGCCAGGACCTGGCCCGGAGGACGGAGGAGGCCGGGAGGCGCCCCTGGGTCAGCGTCGCGCGGAGGGCGGCCCACTTGGACACCTGGGCCGCCAAGTCCCGGGCCGTCCCCACGAGGACCAAGCGTTCGCGGGCCCGGGTCATGGCCACGTAGAGGACGCGCATCTCTTCGGCGAGGGTCTCCAGGGCCACGCGGTGGGCTAGCGCGCGGTGGGCCAGGCTCGGGTAAGCCAGGCGGCGCCCGACGTCGACCACGTTCAGTCCGAGGCCGAGGTCGCGGTGGCAGAGGATGCTCCGATTGACATCCTCGAGGTTCAGACGCTTGCCGAGGTGCAGCAGGACCACGACCGGGAACTCGAGGCCCTTGCTCCGGTGGACGCTCATGACCGTGACGGCGTCCTCGGCCTCGCCCAGCGCGGGCGGCGGGCCCAGGTCGGCGCGGGCCTTCTGCAGGCTGTCGACGAAGCGGAGGAACCGGCCGAGGCCCTGCCTGGAGAAACGGTCGAACTTGCGGGCGAGGTCGTGGAGCCCGCGGAGGTTGGCCTGGCGCTGCGGGCCGTTCGGGAGCGCCCCGGCGAAGGCGTAGTAGCCGGTCTCCTCGAGGAGGCGCCAGACGAGGTCGGCCAGAGGACCCCGGCGGGCCCGGGTCCGCCATCCTTCCAGGCGCTCCAAGAAGGCGGCCAGGCGCTCGTGGAGGACGGGCGGGACCGGGTCGGCAGGGGTGGGGGAACGGCCGGTCGCCGATGGCGTGTCCTCCGGCTCGCGGCTCGCCACCGCGGGATGGGTCCCCCTTCCTCCGGCGAGGAAGACGGCCTCGTGGAAGGGCAGGCGCCGGTCCACGAGGCGGATGCGGGCGAGGTCGTCCTCGTCGAGCCCGACGATGGGCGAGCGGAGGACCGCGGCCAGCGGGATGTCCTGGCGCGGGTTGTCGAGCAGCCGGAGCAGGGAGAGCACCGTCTCGACCTCCGGCGCGGCGAAGTAGCCCGTCCCAAGGTGGGCGTGGGCCGGGACCCCCGCCCGGGCGAAGGCCTCGGCGACCATGTTGGCCAGGCCCGCCGTGGTCCGCATCAGGACTGCGACGTCGCCCCAGCGGGCCGGCCTGAAGGAGCCCAGGGCGGCGTCCCACACCTCCAGCGGGCGGGCGCCGGCCTCCCGGGGCTCGACCATCTCGCGGATGAGGTGGGCGGCCAGGTAGGCCTCGCGCTCGACGGTGTCGAGCTCCTCGACATGGAGCTCCTCGGCACCGAGGCCCTCATCCTCGGCAGCATCCTCACCGGAGGTTTCGTGCGCATCCGCCTCTTCTGGCTCGGTGCCGGCGAGACGCTGGTCGCCCTCGATGAGGTGGAACTCCACGGGCGGGTCGGGAGGGCCGTCCCGGTAGACCTCGGCGGCGTAGACGAGCTCCGCCGCGCGGTCGTAGTCCACCTCGGCCGCGTCGCGGCGCATGAGCTGCCGGAAGACGAAGTTCACCGCATCGAGGACGGCCTTGCGGCTACGGAAGTTGTGGGGAAGGTCGACCCGTAGGCCGGGCGCCGCGCCCGCCGACGGCACCGCGGGCTGCCGGAGCCCTTCAGGGGTGAGGGGCCGGAAGGCCTCGGCCTTCTTCAGGAAGAGGGTCGGCTCCGCCAGACGGAAGCGGTAGATGCTCTGCTTGACGTCCCCGACCATGAAGAGGTTGTCTCCTCGGGAGGCGAGTCGCAGGACCGCCTCCTGGACGCCGCTTATGTCCTGGTACTCGTCGACCAGGACCTCCTCGTAGCGGGTCCGGATGTCGTCGGCCACGCCGGGCGAGCGCAGGGCCGCGAGGCAGTAGTGCTCGAGGTCGGCGAAGTCGAGGAGGGCGCGGTCGTCCTTGGCCCGACGGTAGGCGCGGTCGAGTTCGAGGACGAGGTCGAGCAAGGTCCGGGCCGGCCGGGCCAGGGCGCGGAGTTCGTCAAGGAGCTCGGCCTCGCTCCGCTGCCCGTAGAGGGAGACGAGGCCGCGGACGGCGGGTTTGACCCGGTCCCGGAGTTTGCGGGCCGCCTCGCTCAGAGACCGGTCCACGTCCCCCTCCGCCCTCGGCAGGGTCCGCCATTCGGCCAGCTCGCCGATGGCCGCGGAGGCCGGCTTCCAGGCCCCGTCGCGGCAGGCCCGGGCTGCCCGCTCGAGGCGGTCGAGCTCTTCCTCGAGGGTCTCGAGGTAGACGGCAGGGCCACCCGGGGCACCGGCGAGGCGGACGGCCGTGGCCAGGTCGGTGGCCGCCTTCTCGAGCTCGAAGGCCGCGGCCTCGAGAACCGCCCGGGCGAAGGGCACATCGTCGAGGCGGGCCTCCGGGGGTAAGTCGAAGGCCCGGGCGGCGCCCGCGAGCCACCCTTCGGGGTCCGGGTGGCTTCGCGCGAAGTCATGGAGGCGCAGCACGGTCTCCCTCAGGGGCGCGTCGTCGCGGTCCCGACCGTAGGCCTCGACCAGCTCCAGGAAGGGGTCGTCGGGCCGGCCCGCGGCTTCGAGGTAGCGGCTCTCGAAGACCTGGTCGAGGGCGTCTGCCCGTAGACGGGTGGCCTCCTCCTCGTCGGCGACCTCGAAGGCCGGGTCGAGCCCGAGCAGGTAGAAGTAGCGCTTGACCACGGACCGGCAGAAGGAGTGGAGGGTGGAGATGGAGGCCCGGCCGAGGAGGGCGAGCTGGAGCCGCAGGCGGGCGACCTCGTCGGCGACGGCCGGGCGGGCGGCCCCGTTGGCGATTGCCGGGCGGGCGGCCCCGTCGACCGGGCCCGTTGCATCCGACCCTGCGCCTCCGTTCTTCTCCTCGCCCTCACCGGCGAGGTCGTCCAGGCGCCGGAGGAGGGCCTGCCGGACCCTCTCCCGCATCTGCGCGGCGGCGGCCTCGGTGAAGGTCACGACGAGCAGGCGGTCGACGTCCACGGGCCCGGCGGCGGACCGGCCGCCCCCCGGACCTGTGCCGGGCTGCTCCGCGGCGGCCCCGCCCCCGCCCCGCCCGACTGTGACCAGGCGTACGACACGCTCCACCAGGACGGTGGTCTTGCCGGCCCCGGCGGCGGCGGAGACCAGGAGGTCGGCGCCGCTGGTCTCGATGGCGAGACGCTGCTCGGGGGTGAAGTCAGGCACGGCCCGAACGCACCTCCTCGGCCATCCTGGCCCAGACCTCCTCCTCGGAGGCCGAGCCCAGGTGGCGGTAGCGGTCCCCGGCCAGGGGGTCGAAGCGGCAGACCGGACGGTAGTCGCAGAACCGGCAGACGCTCTCGCGTGGGCTGAGGCGCGCCGGGCGGATGTCTATCTCCCCGCTGCGGATACCGGCGGCCAGTTGGGTCAGCCGGAGCCAGGCGGCGTCCAGGAGCAGCCTCAGGGACCGCGGGTCGCCGGGCTGGGCGGTCCGGGCGGTCCGGGCGGACCGGTCGGGCCGGCTGGGGTCCTCCGGGGCGGCCGTCTCCGGGGACTCCAGGGGTAGGCGGGCGCGGGACGGTTTGACGGGGCCTCCCTCTCGCCAGGTGACCGGCAGGAAGGCGGGGGCCTTCTCGGGTTCCAGGTGGGCCCCCATGAGCCTCAGGATCTCGGGCTCGGTGGCGACGAAACCGCGGGCGTGGACCCGCTTGGCCCGGAGGGCGGCCAGTTCCTGGTCGTCCACCGGTCCGTCGGCGCGGACGACGGGGTCGGTGACCGGGACGAAGAAGGCCCCGGCGGGGACGAGGCGCTTGCCGGGGGCGAGGCCGGCGGGGGAAGTAGCCGGTGCCGCGGGCAGCCACGGCACCGACTCCGGCGCCGGTCCCGGCCCCTGCTCCAGGCGCGTCTCCGGCCGCTCGAGGGCCAGGAGGTAGGTCTGGAGCTGAAGGTCAAGGCCGTGGTAGGCGGACCGGAGGTCGAACTCCTTGGCCGAGGACTTGAAGTCTATGACCCTGATGTAGAGGCGGTCCCCGGTTTGGCTCGGGGCGGCTTCCAGGCGGTCGATGGCCCCGCGCAGGCGGACGCCGCTCCGACCCGGCTCGAGGTCGAAGCGCACCTCGGTGCCGACCGGGCGGAACTGGGTGCGGCGGGCGTGCTCGCGCAAGGCACCCACCGTCCGGCGGAGGATGCGGCGGAGCTGCCGGGCCACGTAGCGGTTCCGGCCGGTCCGGAGGAGGATCTCCGAGCCCAGCCGGGGGGCTAGCTCCTCGGCAGCCTCGTCCAGGCGGCGGTCGAGCTCGGCTTCGTCGAGACGCGGGTCGGCGAGGTCCAGACCGTCGGCGACCAGGCGCCGGTGCAGGGCGTTCAGGACGGCGTGGTAGAAGGAACCGATGTCCGGCGCGGCGAGCTCGTGGACGGCGCGCGGCTCCAGGGCCAAGCCGGCCGAGGCGTAGAGCTGGAAGGGGCAGGCGGCGTAGGCCTCCAGGCGCGAGACGCTGATGCGCACCGGGTCCCCGTAGAGGCGGGCGGCCAGGGCGGGGTCGAGGCGGGCCCGGTTGGAGTAGCCGACGGCGGCCAGGGCGGTGCGGGCGCGCTCGCGCCGGGCCGGGTCGGCGACGAGCCAAGAGTACATCTCCAGCAGGATGTCCAGGTCCACCCGAGAGCCGGCGCCTGTACCGGTGCCGGGGCGGACGCCCGGGCCGGTGCTGGGGCGGGTGCCCGGGCCGGTGCTGGGGCGGGTGCCCGGGCCGGTGTCGGGGCGCGTTGCCGGGCCGGTCCTGGCGACGTGGCCCGGCCGGCGGAGGGCGGCCAGGGTGGCCGCCACGGTCACGAGGGCTTCCCCCTCGCAGGAGACCTCCTCCGGGTCGGGGACGAGCCCCGCCGGGCGCGCGACGAGCCAGGGGAAGATGGTCGTCAGCCGGTGCACTACCGGCGAGGGGGCGAGGGCCCGGCCCTCGTCGTCGGACAGGCTCCAGCCGAGCCAGAGCCTCTCGCTCGGGCGGGTGAGGGCCACGTAGACCAGGTAGTCCTCGCCGAGGGCCTTCTCCCGGCTGGACGGGGCGGTCTCCAGGCCGAAGGCCGCGAGCTCCTCGCGCTCGCGGTCGTCGAAGACGGCATCCTCCGCCGGCGCGGCCGGGAAGACGCCGTCGTTCAGCCCCAGGACGAAGGCGGCCCGCACCTCCGGCTGGCGCGAGCGGTCCACCGATCCGACGACCACCTGGTCCAGGGTCGGCGGGACCAGCCCCACCTCCAGGCTCTCCAGGCCGGCCTCCAGCACCCGCGCGAACTCCGACGGGGTCAGGGGCATGTCGCCGAGGTTGGCGACGAGCTGGTCGAGGACATGCACCACCCCGTCGAGGACGCGGTCGTGCTCCTGGGCCTCGTCGGGGCGCCCCGCGGCCAGGGCGGCGTCGCGCCAGGCGGCCACCCGCGCCGGGGCCTGGGCCGCCTCGACCAGGGCCCAGAGGGTCCCCGCCGTCTCGCGGGCCGGACGTGGGCCGGACGACTCGAGGAGGGCCCGGTCGAAAGGCAGGAGCAGGGCGGTCACGCGCCGCCGGATGGCGTCGGTGAGACGGAGGCGCTCCTCGTCGGCCGGTTCGGGCGGTGCGGTCTCGTCGAGGGAGAACAGACGGCGCCAGGTCCACGGCTCCTCCTGGAGCCACTGCGGCCGCCGGATGCCGTGGGCCAGGGCGTAATTCTCCAAAAGGTCGACCTCCTCCCGCGAGAGGGGGGTGAGGTCGGTCTTGAGCAGGCGGAAGAGCGGTTCCGGGCGCCAGCCCTCGAGGACGGTCTCCAGCGCGGCGCGCAGGAAGGTCACCAGCGGATGGTGGGCCACGGGGCGGCGCCGGTCGAGGAAGAACGGGATGCCCCTGGACCGGAGGGCCGGCTCGAGGAGGTCGGCGTAGAGGTCGAGCGACCGGGTGATGACCGCCATCTCCCGCCAGCGGTACCCCTCCTCGCGGGCGAGACGCAGCATCTCCCTGGCCGCGGCGGCGACCTCGGCGCGGCGCGACTCGGCCGCCACGAGGGTGATGGCCGGCGAAGGCTCCGCCAGCGCGGCAGGACGCAGCCGCGGGTACTCCCGCTCGAGGTGGGCGAGCGCGGGGGCACGGCCGAAGCGGCGGGTGCCCCTGAGCAGGAGGGGTGGCTTGACCGGGAGCCCCTCGGCGGCCGCCAGGGTGAGCAGGGCGTCGTAGGTGCGGAGGGTGGGGTGGAAGGTCGCCGCGGCGGCGCGGCCCGTCTCGAGCTCGTCGGGGTCCAGGCACAGGCACACCTCCACCTCGTCTGCCACCCGGGCGAGGGCGAGGAGGACGTTCATCTCCTGGGGCGTGAAGCCGGTGAAACCGTCCACCCAGACATGGGCGCCGGAGACGGTGACGGGGCTTCCCGCTCCCGGTGCCGGCTCGAGCTCGGCTGCCTCCCGGAGGCGTGCCGCGAGCAGGGAGAGATAGTCGTCGGGGTCGGTCCAGCGGCCGGCGAGGTAGGCCTCGAGGTCGGCCGCGAGCAGGGCGAGGTCGTGGAGCTTCCCGGCCAGGGCGGTCTCGTCGCGGCCGAGGGCCCGGAGGGACTCGTACCCGGCGGCCAGGGCGTCCGCCCGGATGCCGTACGCCCCGAGCTCGCTCAGGGTGGCCGCGAGGCGCCGGACCACACCGGGCTTGGCGAGGGCGCCCCGGAAGACGCGGAGCTCGCCCTCGCGGCGGGTGAGGAGGACGCGGAGGGCCATGGCCTTGCCCACGTCGTCGAGGTGCGGCCTGGCCGCCCCGCCGGTCTCGGCGAGCACGCGCCAGGCGAGCCGCCGAAAACTCAGGACTTGGGCCCGGAAGGTCGCGACGACCCCCGGCAGGCTGAGGAGGGCGCGGTCGGTCTGGAAGGACGCCTGCTCGGGGACGAGCAGGACGAGCGGGGCGCCGTCGGGGGAGCGCTCGAGCTCCGCGGCCACGGACTGAAGACAGTACCGCGTCTTACCGCTGCCGGCCCTACCGAGGACGAAGCGCAGGGCCACCGGCGGTCCCTCCCCGTCACCCCGAGGGCGGGGCGGACTTTGGCAGGCGCGGGCGTCGCACCCGGGAAAGGGAGACGCCGGCCGCCGAGGTCCTGGTCTTCGGCGGGTCGGGCGGCAGTCCTTTCGTAGGTCGCCGCGGGCCACGGAGGGCAGGTCGCCGAGGGCCACCGAGGGCAGGCCGCCGCGGGCCTCGGCACCTGATGCCGCACTGGTCGGCGGCCGGTCGCGGGCGGGCCGTCACCGGCGCGCAGGACAAGGTCCCTAGCTGCGAGAATAGGCCAAGGTATGAGCGAGAAGCACGTGTCAGGACCGGCCTTGTCGAGCGACTTCGCTCCCGACCCCGGGGACCTGGTAGACCCGGCCCGGCCGGCTTCGGCGGTGCGGCGCGAGATTGTCCGCCTGGCCTGGCCGGCGGTGGTCGAGATGCTCCTCCACATGGGCATCTGGATGGCCGACGTGGTCATGGTCGGACGGCTCGGGGCGAGCGCGCTCGGGGCCGTGGGCGTGGCCGGTCAAATTTACTGGACCCTGGTCCCGCTCTGCGGGTCGGTCGGGGTGGCCCTCACGGCTATGGTCGCGAGGCGGGTGGGTGCCGGTCACCCGGACGAGGCCGCGGAGGTGGCCGGCCAGGGGTTGACCCTCGCCGTCGCCGGGGGCCTCCTGCTCGCGGCCGGCCTCTGGGCCGGCGCTCCGGCGCTCTTCGGGCTAACCGGTCTCGACGCCGGGACGGCAGCCCTGGGCGTGGTCTACCTGCGCACCGTGTGCCTCAACGCACCCCTCGTGGTCGGCGGGATGGCCCTGGCGGGAGTGGTCCGGGCCTTCGGCGACACCCGGACCCCGATGCTGGTGACGGTGTTCGCCAACGTCTTGAACGTTCTGGCCGGGTATTCCCTCATCTTCGGCAAGCTGGGTCTCCCCGCGCTGGGCGTGCGGGGCTCGGCGCTGGCCGCCGTGGTGGCCCAGAGCCTGGGACCCCTCCTCCTGGCCGGCCTAGTGGCCTCGGGGCGGGTGCGGGCCCGGGTGGCCTGGCGCCGGTTCGGTCACCCCGAGCGCCGGACGGCGGGCCGGATACTCCGGCTCGCCCTGCCGGCGGGCCTGGAGAGCATGTCCGTGGAGGGCGCCCGGATGGTGGGGGTCCTGGCCATCAGCTCGCTGGGGGCCTTGGCGGTGGCCGCCCACGAGGTCACGGCGGTGACCGAGTCGCTGTCGTTCATGCCGGGCTACGGCTTCGCCGTGGCGGCGAGCATCCTGGTCGGACAGAGCCTGGGGGCCCGCGACCCCGGCCGGGCCAGGCTGGCCATGGCGGAGGCGTGCCGGCTGGCGCTGCTCGTGATGGGTGGCATGGGCGCGGTCTTCCTGGTGGCCCCGCGGGCCCTGGTGTCCGTCTTCAGCGACGACCCGGCCATCATCGCCCTCGCCTCGACCTGCCTGCGCATCACGGCCTTGGCCCAGCCGCTCATGGCCGTGGAGGGAGTCCTGGGCGGCGCTCTCCGGGGAGCCGGGGACACCCGCTCGCCGATGCTGGTGAGGGGGCTCACCTCGTGGGGCTGCCGGGTCGTCCTCACCTTTGTGGTCGTCTTCGCCCTCGGGCGCTCCCTGCCGTGGGTCTGGGGGGTCATGGTCTTGGACTGGGCGGCCAAACTCGTCGGCATGGCCCTCGTCTACCGGCGGGGGAGGTGGGAGGGGGTGAGGGTGTAGGGGGAGACGGTGTTGCTGGGACGGCCGTGCAGCGTGCGCGACCAAATCCGCAGAGGAGAGTAGGGCGCCTAGCTAATGGCCGAAGGCCTGTTTCGCCCCTGTCACGGTTAGGCGTAGAAGTCCATCCCTAGCTCCTGCGAGACAGGAGTGCGCAAACGATACCCCCAGCGATTACGTAGGTGAGGGCCATACCGGTGTTCGGCGAATACGTCTCAATCTGTCGAGGACCCAGGAGTCGTGTGAGGCGGCCCAATCCAATTGTCTCGTCCACCTGGAGACGCGCTTGGTACTCGTCCTGGGTCTCCCACCTTGTCTCATAAACGCGCAGGCCCAAGGACACGAGCCTCTGTTCGACCTGTTCTGGATGGTCAGTGAAGGTGGCCCACCCGACAATTAGAACAAACACGGCGAAAAAGACCCAAACCAGTGACCGCACAACAAGTCCTCCCTGATTGCCTGGACGACCCTGGCAGGCATCCCCGGTATGTCTTTCGACGCTGGCTGCAGTATCCCTCTTTCGGAGGAGGTCTGAGGCCTGTAGTGCCAGTCTTGTCGTCCATGCCTGCGCCGGTGCATGGGGCTTGATGCCGATAGACTTTCTTGCGCGGTTGGGCTTCGGTGTGGTGGACGCCCACCGCCGGACACTGGCGCAGCGGTCGGGAGGCCAGTCACTCGCCCAAGCCCTCCGGCAGCGGCTCGAGTTCCAGATGGTTCTCTTGTCAAGGTCGGCGGGCCTGTTGCCGAACCTTAGGCGCCGCCATACCTGGACTGTCGTATCTACACCCGGTGTCGACACCCCCGGAGTTTTGCCGGGTCCCAGACCGCCCAGCCGCCCCGCCAAGGCTCGCATTGGCTTCGCGTACTGAGTTTGAGCAACGGGTCCGTCAGCAGAGACACCTGGCCGGAAATCTTACGCCGTGACTGGAGCATGGCTAGCGTGGCCTGTTCCACGACGCATCCAACGCGGTGTTCATGTTTGTACATTGACTCTAGTAATTCGGTACCTCTCCCAAATTCCATCTACGCTCTCCCCTTCCAAAATGGTCTTAATTCGGTCGAGTGCCCTTGGCGAGTACCGCTTATGTAGTTGACTTCCAATCTTAAACTCTTTATAGCATTCGGCGTCCTTACGGATACCATAAGAGTCTACAACCGCCACGAGCTTGGGGACCGTGAGCCCGAGCTTTTCTGCAAGTTGCTTGGCACCTAAGCTGTAAAAATCAAGTTCGTTCACCCGCCTCACAGCAACAACCGATGCTCCCGGCGTACCTTCAGGCACCAACTGAACCGGAACACCTTCTTTCTTCGACAAACGTAGATTAAACAAAGGGCCGGAGCCGTCAGGCGAGATGTCTATCGCTGCCACTCCTGGAAATACGTCTGGCCATGGCGTACCAGCCCGAAGCTCATGGCCAATCTTCCGCAGCTCAGACTCACTGGGCTGTCCTTTCTCACCTCGCACAGCAGCATCAAGAATTGCAAGGGGCCGTAGTCGCGCTTGGGCCTCCACGCGCCGGCGGCGACCCGGTTGCAGCAGCTTATTGATCTCCGCTACTTCAGTATCGAAGAATGTCGCAATGCTAGTAGGTGCTGACGTAGAAACCGGAAGAACACGGGTTGGGAGGTACTCTCGAAGGTCCCTTTCGAACACCAACCGCAAAAGATCTCGAAAGAGCGTCACCCCCGCCTGGGCATGCAAGTATAGTTGGGCCTCCGATATCTCGAGGAGGTGATGCTGAGCAGCGTCCCGTAGCCCGTTGATTGCCTGCAAGAGTAGAGCCTGCTCTTCGTTCAGGAACTTAATCCGACCATCGCTTAGTCCTCGACGGACGCAAGTATCAAATCCGATTGTTTCTTTCGCACGCTTCTCTCTAACTGGACTTTGACAGCCAGAGGCCCTTCCGAGTGCCATGCGGGCAGAAAGGCGCAGCTAGACGGCGTACGCGGGTCCCGAGACGGCGAAAGCGTTGTGCCACGTGGGGCAAGGTTAGGTATTGTCT
>Ga0308419_1000163_pt1 | contig 53550 bp, 51 predicted proteins | sample HotsprSampleMS50_FD_203674 | JGI IMG/M metagenome (GOLD analysis project Ga0308419, IMG submission 203674) | Hot spring phototrophic mat microbial communities from Mushroom Spring, Yellowstone National Park, Wyoming, United States - 20090730_MS50 ... | reverse complement strand
TGCCGATGTCGTGGAGGTAGGCGGCGATCTGTCCGAGCTCCACATCCCGCTGCGGCGCCCCGATCTGCTCCAGGATGTAGCGGGTGATGCTGGCTACCACGCCAACGTGGCGATGGCCGTGCTCGGTATAGCCCATGGCTTTCATCACCTCGTTCGCCCCGTCGATCAGCTTCCTGACCTTCGGATTGGCCTTCACATCCTTCAGCGTGATCGGCCTCTCGTGGACGACGGTTTCGGTTTCCATCTTTGCTTCCAACTTCAGACAACGTTTGCCGATGCGAACGGTCTCGGCTAGGGCCGAAAGTCCCCGCCTCTCCTTGCGACGCTCAAAGGCCCCGCAGGTACTCCATCCGCACGTCGAGGATGCCGTCCGTGCGCTGGTCCTGCCGCACCAGTCCAAGGCCGTCGACGAACCACGACTGGAGCTCCACGTTCCGATCCTCGGTCGTAAGGCGCACGGTGGAGAGGGTGGCGGGGACCTCCGTCGACCCGATCCGCACGCGGTCGGGGACCTGCTCCAGCGTCGCCGTGGCCGGCCTCGCCTTCCCGAACCACTCCACGTTGCCCTTCCATCCGGCGCGGAACGGGTTCTTCGCGTCGCCCCTGGCGCCGGCCACGGCCAGGAGCACGGGAGGATTGAAGCGGGTGTGAGGCAGCATCGAGGCCACCAGGCGGCCGCCGTCCCAAGCCAGCCGCGACACTCCCATCGTGCCACGCAGCTCGTAGCCCATCGCGCCGCCGACCGGCACGCGCCGCTCCACCTTCGTGGTCGCGACGAACGTGGTGAGGCCGGTGTCGACCGAGTACGTCCAGTTGCGGCCCACCTCCAGGGGCCATAGGCTCTCGGTCGACCGGCAGCCGCACGCCAAGACCAACGCCAGCGCCCAAGCGGCCTTGCTCAGACCGCCTCGAGCTTCGCCAGGCTCTGCACCAGCTTCTTGATGCCGACCACGCCGGGGAATACGACCGTCACCTCCGTGTCGTTCTGCAGAGGATTGCACGAAACCACCACCCCGATGCCGAACTTGGCGTGCCGAACCCGCGCTCCCACCGAGAACGGCGGCGTCCACTCGGGACCGCGGCGGCCGCCGGTCGGGGCCGGCACTCCGGGCGAACCTGCAGTACGGCCGCCGAACACCGGCGCCGGACCCCTGTCGCCCGGCACCCGGTCGTGGCGCCTGCGGGGCGCCTCGTCGCCGAACACGTCCGGGGGCAGGTCGTCGAGGAAGCGCGACCGGGACGTGAAATTGGGCTGGCCGTACAGCGACCGCCGATGGGCATAGAGCAGGTACAGCTCCTCCCGTGCGCGCGTCATCCCGACGTAGCACAGGCGCCGCTCCTCCTCCAGCTCCCGGTCGGAGGCCATCGACCGCGAGTGGGGGAACACGCCCTCCTCCATGCCCACCAGAAAGACCACCGGGAACTCGAGACCCTTGGCGGAATGCAGGGTCATGAGCGTCACGGCGTTGCCGGAGATTTCCGCCGAGTCGATGTCCGACACCAGCGAGACGTTGTCAAGGAACCCGCTCAGCGAGGGCTCCTCGGCGGTGCGGTCGTACTCCGCGGCGACGTTCACGAGCTCCTGCAGGTTCTCCAGGCGGCTGATCGCGTCCTCGGACCGCTCCTGCTTCAGCGCCTCCATGTAGCCGGTGGATTCGAGGAGGCGGGTCAGGATCGGAGCCACGGGGCCGTCCGGCACCAGATTCCCGGCCTCCCTCAGGGCCGAATCGAGGCGCAGCAGGGCGCGCTGGGTCTTCGTCTGGAGAGGCCCCAGAAAGTCGGCCTGTCGGATCGCCTCAGCCAGCGGAAGGCTTCGCGAGGCGGCGAACCGCTCCAGCGCCTCCAGGGTCTGGGCGCCCACCCCGCGCGCCGGCACGTTCACGATGCGCCGGAACGCCGCGTCGTCCCCCGGGTTCAGCACCACGCGGAGGTAGGACACCATGTCCTTGATCTCCTTGCGCTCGTAGAAGCGGATGCCTCCGACCAGCACGTGGGGGATGTTCGAGGCCAGGAACGCCTCCTCCAGCACGCGGCTCTGGGCGTTGGTGCGGTACAGCACGGCGAAGTCGCCGAAGCGGCGGCGTCCGGTGCGCACATCGCGCAGGATCACGTCGGCCACCATCATCGCCTCGTCCCGCTCGGTGCCGGCCTCCAGGAGCGTCAGAGGGGCTCCCTCGGCGTTGGACGTCCAGAGCCGCTTGTCGGCGCGGCCCCGGTTGCGGCGGATCACCTCGTGGGCGGCGCGCAGGATCCTCTTGGTCGAGCGGTAGTTCTGTTGCAGCTTGATGACCTTGGCGTCCGGATAGTCGTTGGCGAACTGCAGGATGATGGACACGTCCGCGCCGCGCCAGGCGTAGATCGACTGGTCGTCGTCGCCGACCACGCAGACGTTGCGGTGCTTCTCCGCCAGCACCCGCACGATCTCGTACTGCGCGCGGTTCACATCCTGGTACTCGTCGACCAGCACGTGGAGGAACCGCTCTTGGAATTTCTCCCGGACGTCGGCGCGCTCCTGCAGCAGCCGCAGCGTCCAAAGCAGCAGGTCGTCGAAGTCCAGCGCCCTGGCCTTGCGGAGGAGCTCCTCGTACTTCGGGTAGATCTCCGCGACCATCCGCTCGAAGAAGCCGGTCGCGGCGTCGGCGTACCGCTTGGGGCTCAGCAGCCGCTCCTTCGCCCGGCTGATCTCGCTGAGCACGGAGCGGGGCGTGAGGCTCTTCTCGTCGATCTGTTTCTTCTTGAGGATCTCCCGGATCAGGGCCAGCTGGTCGCCGTCGTCGTAGATCACGAACTCCGGGTGCAGACCGATCGCCTGGCCCTCCTGCCGGAGCATCCGGCTGCAGAGGCCGTGGAACGTGCCGATCCACATGCGCGACGTGGAGCCGATCAGCGCCTCGACGCGCTCGCGCATCTCCCGGGCGGCCTTGTTGGTGAACGTCACGGCGAAGATCCGCGCGGGCGGCACGCCGTCGCCGATCAGCCGCGCGATGCGGCAGGTGATCACCCTCGTCTTGCCAGAGCCGGCACCGGCGAACACCAGGATCGGCCCGTCGGGGTGCATCACGGCCTCGCGCTGTTCTGGGTTCAGCGCCTCGAGGGCGCCGGGAGGGAGCATGGCTTAGGATTATGGATCACGCAGACGCCCGTCTGCCGATCCTCCCTGGGCCGGGCACCTAGGCCGCCAGCCTCAGCTCCGGACCTTGGCTCTGCGCCGGCAGGGTCTCGAAGAACACCAGCCTCTGGGCCTCCGCCAGCGTCGTCTTGCCGTCGATCACCTTGCGGATCGCGTCGACCTGGAGCGGCTCGTAGCCGTACCTCGCCCCGGCCCGCTTGATCGCCTCGATCGGCGCGTGGGAGGCGATCAGGCTTCCCACCTCCGGGGTGACCGGAAGGATCTCGTGCACCGCGACCCGGCCCTTGAAGCCGGTGTTCACGCACTGCGGGCAGCCCTGCGCGCGGTAGATCGTGGGCAGGTGGTTGTGGCCGAGGACGGCCTCCAGAAGCGCCCGATCCTCGCCGTCGTCGTCGGGCTTGCGGCAGGCGGGACAGAGCGTGCGCAGCAGCCGCTGGGCCATCACGCCGATCAGCGACGTGCTGAGGAGGTACGGGTTGATGCCCATGTCCAGCAGCCTCGGGATGGCGCTGGGCGCGTCGTTGCAGTGGAGCGTGCTGAGCACCAAGTGGCCGGTGAGGGAAGCCCGGATGGCCGTCTCGGCGGTCTCCCTGTCGCGGATCTCCCCGACCAGCACGACGTCGGGATCCTGCCGGAGGATGGCGCGGAGCTGCATGGCGAACGTCAGCCCGACCTTCTCGAACACCTGCGACTGGTTGATGCCGTCGATGTCGTACTCGACGGGATCCTCGCAGGTCATGATGTTGTTGGTCTTCTTCTGGACCTCGCGCAGGGCGGCGTACAGGGTGGTGGTCTTGCCGCTGCCGGTCGGCCCCGTCACCAGGATCATGCCGTAGGGCTTGTGGATCAGGTTGCGGAACAAACGCAGGTTCTGAGGGGAGAAGCCTAGCTCGTCGAGCTTCTTGAGCGTCACCGACTTGTCCAAGATGCGGAGGACGATCCTCTGGCCGTGGTAGTTCGGCAGGACGCTGACCCGCAGGTCCACCTCGCGGCCGTCCACCTCCACGCTGATGCGCCCGTCCTGGGGCAGGCGCGACTCGACGATGTCCAGCTCCGCCAGGATCTTCAGCCGGGTGGTGAGCATCGGCAGGAGGCCCTGGGGGATGGTGCGGATCGGGTGCAGCTCGCCGTCGATGCGGTAGCGCAGGTCCACGCGGTCGGCCCTCGGCTCGATGTGGATGTCGCTCGCCCCCATGCGGATGGCGTCGATCAGAATCTGGTTCACCAGGCCGACGACGGGGCGCGTGTCCTCCTCGGTGAGCGTGGCCTTGCGGGTTCGCTCGTCCTGGGGCTTGAACTCCTCCAGCGCGCGCTCGACGTATCCGTCCATGTTCGCCTGGGCGCGGGCCGAGAAGGTGCGCTCGATGGCGTTGGCCAGGCGGTCCTCCTGCGCCAGCACCGGTTCGACGCGCATGCCCGTCACGTTGCGCACGGCGTCGATGGCGTCCAGGTCGTATGGGTTGCGCATCGCGAGGACCAGGAGGTCGCCGCGGACTTCGACGGGAAGCACCTGGTAGGTCCGACAGATGTGCTCCGGCACCTTGGCCACGGCCGCGGCCTTCGGGGCGTCGCGCTCCAGCCGCCAGGCCGACACACCGTGCTGCGCCGCCAGCGCCTGCAGCAGCAGGTCCTCGGTGATGAATCCCAACGAAACGAGGATGCTGCCGAGCGAGCCAGGCCGCTCGCGCTGCAGCGCCAGAGCCTGATCGAGCTGCTCCTGCGTGATCAGCCGGTGAGCGAGCAGGAGCTCCCCCAAACGCTTGCGGTTTCCAGCCAAGACCGACACCCCCGGGGCACCGAGGCCCCAGGGGGTTTCTTCCACATTCCCGGTCCAACCGCAGGCTACTTCAGGACTTGAACAGGATCTTGTCCAGCCCCACGACGAAGCCCTGCAGCTTGCGGACGTTCCTCAGAGCGATCTTCACTCCCTCCATGAACGAGGACCGGTCGAGCGAGTCGTGCCGGATGGTGAGCAGCTCGCCCTTCCCCCCGAACAGGACTGCCTGGTGAGCGACCAGGCCGGGCAGGCGCACCGAGTGGATCGGGATGTCCTTGTAGACCCCGCCGCGCGCGCCCTCGACCTTGAGGTTCTGCGTGACGGGCGGGGTGGGCACGCACTTGCGCGACTCGGCGATCAGGTCCGCCGTGAGGATCGCCGTTCCGCTGGGGGCGTCCAGCTTGCGGTCGTGGTGCATCTCGAGGATCTCGACGTCGGGCAGCCACCGCGCCGCCATCTCGGCGAAGCGCATCATCAACACCGCGCCGATCGCGAAGTTCGGCACGTAGATGCCGGGAACGCCGGTTTCCTCGGACAGCAGCTTCAGCTCGGCGATGTCGTGCTGGGTCAGGCCGGTCGCGCCGATCACCGGGGCCACGCCCCGCCTCAGGGCCGAGGCCGCGTGCTCGACCGCCGAGGCGTGCGTCGTGAAGTCGATCAGCACGTCCGGCTTGGTCTCGTCCACCGAGACGCCGAACTTCTCCCGAATCGGGATGTCGGGAGCCTTCGGACCCGCCACCGCCCGCAGCGACTCGCCGGCGTGCGCCCGGTCCACGGCGCACACGATCTCGAAGTCAGGATCGAGCGCCAACGCCTGCACGGTCGTCGTGCCCATCCGGCCGGCCGCGCCGGCCACCACCACCCTCAACGCTCGCGTCTCATCCGCCATGGCCGTTCCTTCCTTCGAGCAGGAGGGCGGCGACCCTCCTCCCCGACTCGTAAGCGTACTCCACTCGGCCCTTGGTGACACCGTCCCCTGCGACCATCACCGTGGAGCCCGGCCGGTTGACCGACTCGAACATCGCGGACAGCTCCGGCTGGCTGTGCCTCCATCGAACGACCCGCGAGACCTTCGGCGCGTCCCAACCGCGGCCGAACAGCCTGCCCACGAACCCCGCCGTGCGCTCCACGATCGCGTCGTCGTCCAGCTCGTACCAGTCGGACGAGGCCCGGGCGCTCAGCTGAGCGACAACCGCCGCCCAGCCCGCAGGCGCCCGACCGGAGACCTTGCGCGACTCGAGGCTCAGCCAGCCCAAAGGGTGCCGCTGATCCGGGTCGATCAGAGCGAACCAAGGAAGCTCCGGAGCGTCCATCGGGTAGCCCAGCGCCACCGACAGGCACGACCGGTACCCGTCCGGACGGATCGGCCGCCGCTCGCCCATCGTCTCCAGAAGCTCCAGCGCCTGCGGGCCCGGCAAGGCGAGAACGGCGGCGTCGAACCTCTCCCCGCGCACTCCCACCCCTCCGTCCATGCGGTCCAGCCACTCCACCCTCGCCCCGAAGCGAACCTCCAGGCCGACGGCCAGGACCTCTGCCAGCCCCTGATTGCCCTGGGGAAACGCATACCGCGCCGATGCGTTGCGGGCCGGGTCGCCCGGCAAGACGCGAAGCCCCTCGTGCGGCGCGATCCAGCCCTCGATGCGTTCGGGCCTCGAGCCCTCGGGCAGACCCTCCAAAAAGCTCCGGAATTCCGCCCCTGCCGGGGCGATCAGCGTGGCTCCCGTGTCGAAGACCAGCCCCGGCTCGGCGCGCCAGGTCGCCAAGCGGCCACCGACTTGATCGGACGCCTCGAACACCACGGTTCGGACGCCCGCCGAGGCGAGCGCCCTTGCGGCGGCCAAACCCGATACTCCCGCTCCGACGACGGCAACCCTCACGACGGCTCCATGTTTCGAAGGACCCAACGTCCCCGTTGGACGCGGGGACGTCTCAGTATAATCCCCCTGATGTTGCGTCGCCATTCCTCCCTCCGCGTCCCGGCGGCCTGTCGTCCGGGCAACGATCAGAAGGGGGTCACCCTCCGCGCCGAGACGCAGAGCATTGAGGAATACGTCGAGGGCATCTACCGTCTCCACGAGGACGTGCACCGCGTCACCACCGGCGAGGTGGCCAACTACATGTCGGTCTCTCCGGGATCGGCGACGACGATGATCAAGCGGCTGCACGAGCTCGGCTACGTCGTCCATCTGCCTTACCAAGGCCTGACGCTGACCGAGAAGGGCCGCCAGCTGGCCAAGAGGCTGGTGCGCGCGCACCGGGTGCTGGAGCACTTCCTCCAACAGAGCCTCGATCTCGATTGGCACGAGGTGCACGAGATCGCCTGCCGCCTGGAGCACCACCTGTCCGACGAGCAGATCGACATGATCTGGGAGAAGTGCGGCAAGCCCGCCACGTGCCCCCACGGGAACCCGGTCGAGGTGGAGAAGGACCTCGGCGACAAGCCGCTGGCCGAGGCCGAGGTCGGCACTCCGCTGAGCGTCACCCGCATCACGGACGAGCGGGCGGAGTTCCTGCAGCACCTGCGCTCGATCGGCCTGGTGCCCGGCGCGGCGCTGCTGCTCTCGTCCAAGGGGAGCGTGGACTCGATCTACCACTTGGAGCGGAACGGGGAGAAGCTGAGCGTCGACCCCGAGGTGGCCTACCACGTGTGGGTCGTTCGGGAAGGAACCCGGTCCTTCTGACAGTCTCGCTCGTCCAATCCCCAACCGATGCTTCCCGTGGAGGCCGGAGCCCCACGGAGGATCGCGAGCTCCCCAAGAGTCGGCGATGAGGTGGATCACGCTTCTCGGGCTCTGCCTGGCGGCTCTGGCGCGCCCGGCGAGCCCAATCGGCTACGAGACGGTCCGCGCGGGACGGGCCACCTACCACGTCGTCAAGGCGGACCTCTCGAGCCCCCGGATCGAGGCGGCGGTGGTGTCGGCGCCCAAGCTGGTGTCCATCTGGCAGCTCGTGTCCGGCCAGAGGGCGGTCGCCGCGGTGACCGGCACGTTCTTCGACCCGCGATCTCAAAGGCCCGTCGCGGACGTGTTCTCCAACGGCGTGCTGATAGCCTCGGGCAACCGGGCCACTCTGGTCGGATTCGATCTGTTCGGAGCCGTCCAGATCCGCGACGTGCCGTTCGGCAAGCCGGTCGATTGGAGCGAGTTCCGACACGGCCTCCGGGGCGCGGTGCGTGTCGTGACGAAGGGTCGCGTGCGGCCCGACCCCAGAGCCCAGCGGTTCCGCGATTCCCGCATTTGGGGCAGGGCGGCGCGCACCGGGCTCGGAGTGACCAAGAGCGGCAAGCTGGTGCTCATCGCCACCTCGCAGAAGGTCTACCTGCGCGAGCTGGGTGCGGCGATGGTCAAGGCCGGGGTCCGCGAGGGCGTCGCCCTGGACGGCGGGGGAAGCACGGCCCTCTACTATCGCGGACAGCTGGTCGCGCGCCCGAACCGGAAGCTCAACAACCTCGTGGTGGTGCGCGTGAAGGATCCGAGCTTCGCCGACCTTCTGCGCCAATTTCGCCCCGCTCCCAAGGCCAACGCCAAGCCCAAGTCGGGCGGCACCGTCAAGCGGGTGGCCGCCAAGACACGGGGCTCGGCGAGGCGCTAGATGATCTCCAGCGCGTCGCGGTTGGGCAGAGGCGGGAACGGCGCCGTAGGCAGCGTCTGGTACCAGTAGGCCACGCTGGCGATGTCGTCCCGCAGCGGCAGGTAGCGGCCTCCGCTCCTCCAGCCGAGGGCCTGGATGGTCACCCGCAGGTCGCTCTGGAACCGGATCGGGTCCATGATGTGCCAGCGGTAGAGGCCGAAGCGCGTGTTGGCGCGGTAGTGGCCGTCCGGACGGATCACCTGCGGCAACCCTGAGTAGGGGGTGGTGAACTCGGTGTACTCGATCGTCTCCACGCCGGGCGCGTGCCGCCGCCGGGTGTCGAAGTCGTACGAGCCGCAGAAGTAATCCTCGGTCCCGGTGCCGCAGATCGTGGGGAACTCATCGTCGCCGTCCAGGAAGAACTTGATCTCCCCCTCGCCCCACCAGCCGTTGTTGTTCACCTGCCAGGCCATGTAGGTGCCCACGTAGTGCCCTTGGCCGCGCACGCCGTCCAAGATCGTATAGGGCTGCTTATACGGCAAGGGGTTGGTTCGGCGGAACTGCACGTGGAAGTACGCCGCGTCGTCGGGCACCTCGGTGAGGGTGTAGTTGATCTGATAGTACAGCACCATCGCCTCGTCCGCGATGTTTTCCAGCGTGATCCGGCACCGCTTGCGGAACGGCATCTCCCAGTAGCAGTTGAACGCGCTGCCAGGGTTCACGCAGACTGCCAGCGAGGAGACCTGGGCGTACTCGCCCCACCCGCAGGCGAAGAAGTCGCCGACCGGGCACTCCACGCTCGGCTGCTCCTGGTCGTCCCAGTAGAACCGCAGGATCGAGAAGCGCCAGTTGCCGGTTGGGGTCATCCAGATCTGCTGGATGGCTCCCGGGCCCTCGATGTCGGCGAGGGTGAACGTCTGGCCGGCCTCGATGCGCACGCTCGGCGAAATCTTCCATCCCCGTCCGAGATCGCGGGCGCAGTGCGCGCCGGTTCCCTCGGTTGCCCTGGCGCCGCCGCCCTTGGAGCCGTCGAAGTTCTCGGGGCTGATCGAGCGGGTGAGGGCCCTCGAGAGCCGCGACAGGTTGCCGAGGTGCAGTCCGAGACCGTTGAACGCCATGCCGCCAATCTACCTTGGCGGCCTGCCGAGCGCAAGGCAACGGGGCGGCCCGTCGGCGGGCCGCCCCCGCGCTCGCCGGTCACCCCGGTCACCAGCGCTCGGTGATCGACTTGCCCTGGAGGAACAGCTGAAGGTAGTCCTGTCCGCCGGCCTTGCTGTCGGTTCCCGACATGTTGAACCCGCCGAACGGCTGCACGCCCACGAGCGCCCCGGTGCACTTCCGGTTGAAGTACAGGTTGCCCACGTGGAACTCGTGCCGCGCCCGCTCGATGTGCGTGCGCTCGTTCGAGATCAGCGCCCCCGTGAGGCCGTACTCGGTGCCGTTGGCGATCCGCAGGAGGTCGTCGATGTCCCGCGCCTTGATCACCGCCAGCACAGGCCCGAAGATCTCCTCCTGGGCGATCCGCGCGTCCGGGTCCACGTCGGCGATCACCGTCGCCGGCACGAAGTAGCCGTCGCCAGACGGAACCTCGCTCTGCGCCACGAGCCTGCCCTCCGTCTTGCCGGTCTCGATGTAATCCAGAATCTTGCGCTGGCTCTTGTCATCGATCACCGCTCCGAGGCTCGGGTTGGTCTCACTGGGGATGCCGGTCGTTAGCTTGCGGGTGGCCTCGCAGACCCGCTCCAGCACCTCGTCGTAGACGCGCTGGTGGACGATCAGCCGCGAGCCGGCGGAGCATTTCTGCCCTTGGAACCCGAACGCTCCGGCGACGGCCTCGCGCACCGCCAGGTCGACGTCGCACGGGAAGTCCACGCAGGTGGCGTCCTTGCCGCCCATCTCCAGCACCGTGCGCTTGAGCCACTTCTGCCCGGGCTGGACCTTGGCGGCCAGCTCGAAGATCCGCATGCCGACCTCTTTGGAGCCCGTGAAGCTGATGAACCGGGTGAGGGGGTGCTGCACCAGGGCGTCGCCCATCGAGCCGCCCGGCCCCGGCAGGAAGTTCACCACTCCCGGAGGCAGGCTGGCTTCCTGGAGAAGCTCGAAGAACTTGGCGGCGACGATCGGCGAGGTGCTGGCCGGCTTGAGCACGACGGTGTTCCCAGTGACGATCGCCGCCGTGGTCATGCCGACGGTGATCGCCAGCGGGAAGTTCCACGGCGGGATGACCACGCCCACGCCGAGCGGGATGTACCGAAGCTCGGCCTCCTCGCCCGGCCAGGGCACGACCGGGTGCGAGCCGCCCAGACGCATCATCTCGCGGGCGTAGAACTCCATGAAGTCGATGGCCTCGCAGGCGTCGGCGTAGGCCTCGATCCAGTTCTTGCTGACCTCGAAGCACATCCACGCCGAGAACTCGTAGATGCGGCGGCGCAGGATCGCGGCGGTGCGCAGCAGGTACCGGGCGCGCTCCTCGGGTGCCACGCGGCTCCAGGTCTTGAACGCCTCTGCAGCCGTGCGGATGGCGCGGTCCGCAAGCGCGGCGTCCGCCTTGCTCGTCTCGCCGACCGCCTCCGACGGCTTGGCGGGGTTGACGGAGACGATCCGCCCGTCGGTCGTGATCGGGTCGGCGCCGATCCACAGGGGGTAGTGGCGACCCAGCTCGCCGCGCAACTTGTCCAGCGCGGCCTTCATGGCGGCGGCCGGACCGGGCTGGCTGAAGTCGACGTACGGTTCGGGGCGATAAGGCATCAGAGACATCCGCGAATCCTCCGTATGTTGGAGCTCAAGGTACCCGATGGCGACCATGGGGCATAATGCGCGCGGGCCGACGAGGCCCGGAGGTGCCATGGCGGACAAGCTGCGGATCGGCGTGATGATGACCCTGGGGCCGGACGTCCGGCGGGAGTTCGAGAAGGTTCGCGAGTTCGGGCTGGACAACTGCCAGCTGAACTGCTGGGACCCGTTGCAGTACACCGACGAGCGAGCGACCGAGGTGCGCGCGGCGTGCGCGGAGTTCGGCGTGGAGGTCACGTCGCTCTGGACCGGCTACTCCGGCCCGGCGGTCTGGAACTTCATCGACGGACCGTCGACGATCGGGCTGGTTCCTCCCGAGTACCGCGAGCAGCGGGTCCGCGACCTGATCGCGGGAGCGGAGTTCGCCGCCAAGATCGGGGCGCCCTGCACCAGCACGCACGCGGGCTTCATCCCCGAGAACCCGAAGGACCCGCTCTACGCCGGCACGATCGAGGCCTTGGCGAGGGTCGCGTGGCGCTGCAGGGAGCTAGGGCTGGGCTTCGCGTTCGAGACCGGCCAAGAGACGCCCGTGACGCTGCTGCGGGCCATGCGCGACATCGGCACCGGCAACCTCGGCGTGAACCTTGACCCCGCGAACCTGCTGATGTACGGCAAGGCGAACCCGGTCGACGCCCTGGACCTGCTCGGCCCGCACCTGTTCGGCGTGCACGCCAAGGACGGCGACTACCCGAGCGACCCGATGAACCTCGGTCCGGAGAAGCCGCTCGGCGAGGGGAGGGTCGACTTCCCCCGGTTCGTGGCCAAGGCGAAGGCCATGGGTTTCAGCGGCTGCCTCACGATCGAGCGCGAGATCGGCGGCGAGAGGCAGATCGCCGACATCCGCAGGGCGATCGAGCTGCTGACGCCGCTCCTTTAGCCGCTACGCCAACTTGCGGCCGACCTTGCTGCCGTGCGCGAACCCGCGGCACTCGGCGAGGGACTGCGGGCTGTCCGTCAGCTTCCACACCTCGAAGTCCAGGAAGCCCGCGGCGAGCACCATCAGTCCCAGGCAGGCGAGGGACGGCGCCCACCAGTTCGTCGGGTTGTTGCCGTACTCGCTGGTCGGATAGAACTCCATCACCGCCTGGGCGCCCGGGTAGCCGCGGCCCATTCCTCCCCGATACACGGAGAAGTCGTCGCAGATCGCGGTTTCAATCCAGATGTCGCCGTCGCACACCGAGCTGAGAATGTCCAGCGCCAGCAACGGGTAGCGGAGGTGGTAGAGCGTCCCGAAGAAGAACACGTGGTCGAAGCGGCCTAGGGCCTGCTCGCTCACGTTGTAGACGCTCATCTCGATCCTCTTGCAACGGTCCTCGGGATAGCCGAACGCGTCCCGGCAGAAGTCGAACGTCTCCCAGGCGCGGCGGTCGGTCTCCTTCAGGGCGCCCAGGTAGTCGCTGAAGTCGTCAATGGCCACGACCTCGCTCGCGCCGCGCTTCAAGGCCTCGAACGTCCAGTAGCCGTCCCAAGCGCCGACGTCCAGCACGCGCGCTCCGGTCAGGTCGTCCGGGATGCGGTAGGCCTCCGGGACCATCGGCGCCCAGCCGGGCGTCACCGTGCCGTCCGGAAGCTCGATCCGGTGGTACCAGTAGGGGAACTGTGCCGCCCGCTCGGCGAGCGGACTGGGGTCAGGGTGGGGAAAGGCCGCCATAGGTTCCTCGTTCTTCGGCGCGAGTGCCAAACACAATTGTCGGGTTTTCGTCGGAAATCTGGACCCGTAAAGGTCCAGCGGCCGCGCCTGCGAACCGATACCAACACCGATGGACCAGCTCTTGGCGTCGGCGTGGCGCGCGCACGGTCAGGGCCGCTTGGCGGAGGCCTCGGACCTGTATCTCGCGGCGCTCCGGCGCGACCCGGCCAGCGCCGAGGCCCTGAAAGGTCTGGGCGTGCTCTGCTGCCAGATCGGAAGGCTGGCGGAGGGAGCGGATTTGCTCCTCCGCTCGCTGGAGCGCAACCCGTGGGACGCCGAGACCTGGAGCAACCTCGGCAACGCCTGCCGGCTCATGGAGCGCTTCGCCGAGGGAGCCGAGGCCTGCGCCAACGCCTGCTCGCTGGACCCGGGCCTCGCCGTCGCGCGAAGCAACCTGGCGGCTTGCCTGCGCCCCATGGACCGCCTCTCCGAGGCCCGCGCCGAGGCGACCGAGGCCCTGCGCGCCGCCCCCGGCCTGGCCGACGCCAAGATCAACCTCGCGGCCGTCCTTCCGGCCTTCGGCGAGACCGACGAGGCGATCCGGCTTCTGCGCGACGTGGCGCACCGGCCCGGCGCGTTCGAGGCGCACAGCAACCTGCTGTTCACGATGCTCGCCAGCGACCGCGTTTCGGTGGCGGAGATCCGCAGCGAGGCCGAGCGGTACGGCGCGCGCTTCCCCTTGCGCCCCAGACCGCCCGTTCGGTCCGAGCCCCGGTTGACGGTCGGATTCGTCTCCGGTGACCTTCGGTCGCACCCGGTGGGAACGTTCATCGGCCCCGTGCTGCGCGAGCTGGACCGCCGCCGGTTCCGCGTCGTGGCGTTCCCCACGACCGCCTCCGAGGACGAGCGGAGCCAGGTCCTGAAGTCTTGGTGCGACGGCTGGGTGCCCTTGGCCGGCATGCCCGACGAGGCCGCGGCCGCGGCGATCCGCGAAGCCGGGGTGGACGTGCTGATCGACCTTTCGGGGCACACCGCCGGCAACCGGCTGCCGCTGTTCGCCCTCCGTCCGGCCCCTCTGCAGCTCACCTGGCTGGGATACTCCGGCACCACCGGGCTGTCGGCGATCGACGGCGTGCTGGTCGACGCGGCCGTGGCTCCCGAGGGAACCGGGGAGTTCACCGAAGAGCCGATGCAGCGGGAACATCTCGGCGTTCGAGAAGCTCGATTCGGCGAGGGAACCGGGGAGTTCACCGAAGAGCCGATGCAGCTGCCCAGCTTCCTGTGCTGGGATCCGCCGGAGGACGCCCCGCCCCCCGCCCCGCCTCCCTGCGAACGGAACGGGTTCGTCACGTTCGGCAGCTTCAACAACCTGGGCAAGATCAGCGACTCGACGTTGGACGCTTGGTGCGCGGTGCTGCGCGCCTTGCCGGATTCCCGGATGGTCCTCAAGTACAAGTTCCTGTCGGACGAGGGGGTCCGTCGCGTCTGGATGGAGCGATTCGCCGAGCGCGGGGTCGCGCCGTGCCGCCTCGAGCTGCGGCCGTGGTCGCCGGGCCAGGCGCGCTACGCGGACTTTTCGGACGTGGACGTGATGCTGGACACCTTCCCCTACAGCGGCGCGACCACGACGATCGAGAGCCTCTGGATGGGCGTGCCGGTCGTGACTCGGACCGGCGACCGCTACGCCTCGCGCATGTCGGCCTCGATGCTCCTCGCCGCCGGGCTGGGGGAGCTCGCGAGCCACGACGAGGCCGGGTTCGTCCGAGCCGCTCTCGGTCTGGCGGAGGACGGCCGCCGTCTGGTGGGGCTCCGGGCCGGCCTCCGCGGCGCGTTGGCGGGCACGAGCTTCTGTCGGCCGGCGGAGGTCGCCGACTCGCTGGCGAAAATCCTGTTAACGTCCCGGACGACCTCTTTGGCGGCGTGAGAATTCCGCAAAACTGACCGATAATCCTATTAGTTCTACCAGGCTCCGAAGTCATGAGCGCACCCCGCCCGAACCACGTCGCCCGCGCTCAGGCTCAGCGCCAACTGAGTCTGGGTCTCGCCGCGCACCAGCAGGGCCGGGCCGAGGAGGCCGCAGGCTGCTACCGGGAGGCGCTGCGCCTCGACCCCGGCCTGTCGGACGCGATGCACCTCCTGGGCGTGGCGTGCCTTCAGCAGGGCGACCTCGATGCGGCCGAGCGGCACATCCGCAGGGCGATCCGGCAGCGGCCCCAGCCGGAGTACTGGAGCAACCTCAGCGGGGTGCTGATGCGCCTCGGGCGGTGCCGGGACGCCGCGGAAGCCTGCCGCGAGGCCGTGCGCTTGAACCCGGACTTCGCCGACGCTTGGTACAACCTGGGCAACGCCGAGCTGGAGGCCAAGAGGTGGTCGGAGGCCGCCGCGGCCTATCGGATGGCGCTCCAGCTCCGACCCGACTGGCCGGAGTGTCTGAACAACCTTGGTGCCGCGCTGTTGGAGCTCAACCGTCTGGCGGAGGCCCTGGAAGCGATCGACCGCTCGCTGGCTCTGGACCCCAACCAGGCCAAGGCGTGGAACAACAGGGCCCTCGCCCTAACCTGCCAAGGCAGGGCCGAGGTCGCCGAGGAGGCCTACCGCCGGGCGCTCGCTGCCGACCCGAACTACCCGAAGGCCCTGTCAGGCCTCGCGGCGCTGCTGCAGGTGAACGGCCGTCTGGACGAGGCCCTCTCCCTGGCCCAGGCCGCCCTGCGCATCGACCCCGGGGCGTTCGAGGCGTACAACACGCTGGGCAACATCCTGAGCGGGTGCAGCGACGTGGCGCAGGCGATCGGGTGCTTCGAGCGCGCCGACGCCCTGGCGCCGGACAACCCGGCCTTCCTCTCGAACGCGATCTTCAACCGCCTGTACCTGCCTGAGACAACCAACGCCCAGATGCTCGCCGCGTCGCGCGAGTGGGCGCGCCGGTTCGCCCTGGAGCCTCTGCCGCCGGCGCCCGGGCCGCGCCGAGACGGCCCGCCGCGCATCGGGTTCGTCTCTGGGGATCTGAGGCGCCACCCCGTAGGCTATTTCCTGCTTCCGCTCTTCGAGAACTGGGACCCCTCGCGTGCGGAGCTGTACGCCTACAGCAACCACACCCTGCACGACGACCTTTCCGACCGCCTGAAGGCCTGCACGGCGGGCTGGAGGGTCATTCACCCGCTGACGCCCCAGGAAGCCGCGGAGAGGATCCGGGAGGACGGCATCGACCTGCTGATCGACCTCACCGGCCACACGGGGCACTCGTGCCTGCAGCTGCTCTCGCTCCGACCTGCTCCCGTCCAAGCTTCCTGGCTCGGATATCCCGCCACCACCGGCCTGGATACGGTGGACTACGTCATCGCCGACAGCGTGGTGCTGCCCGAGGAGGACGAGCCGTTCTACACCGAGCGCCCGGCCAAACTGCCGGAGGTGTTCGCATGTCTGGGCGTGCCGCCGGAGGTCCGCGAGGCGGAGCGCCCCCCGCAGCTCGGAAGGGACGGCTTTCGGTTCGGTTGCTTCAACAACACCGCCAAGCTGTCGGACGAGACCATCGAGGCGTGGGCGGAGATCCTGCGGATGCTGCCCCACAGCCAGCTCGTCCTCAAGTCCATGGCGTTCCGCTCGCCTCGGGTCGCCGATTGGTTCGTGGGCCGGTTCCGCCGCCACGGGGTGGAGATCGAGCAGCTCCAGATTCTGGGACCCACCGACCGGAAGACGCACTTCGCGCTCTACGCCTCGATCGACCTTGCCCTTGACCCGTTCCCCTACGGCGGCGCGACGACCACGGCCGAGAGCCTCCTGATGGGCGTGCCCGTGCTCGCGCTCCGGGGAGACCGCTACGCCGGACGATGTTCCGAGAGCTTCCTGCGGTGCGTGGGGCTGGAGGGCCTGGTCGCCCGCGACCGAAGCGAATACGTGCGCCTCGCGACGGAGCTCGCGCGCAACGACGGGCGCCTCGCCGCGCTGCGGGCGGGCCTCCGCGAGAAAGCGGCCGCCTCCGCGCTGGCCGACGGCCCGCGCTTCGCACGGGCCTTCCAAGACCTCTGCGACGCGCTCCTCAAGGCGGGCAGCAAGCGCGCCGTGGCCTGACCGGGACCCATGAGGGCTCGACCCGATCCTCGCCGAGCCGACGAGCTGCACCGCGCCGCTCTGCAAGCGTACAGCCGAGGAAGCCTGGCCGAGGCCGTGCGCCTGCTCCAGAGGAGCGTGGAGCTTGATCCCTCGAACGGGGAAGCCTGGGGCAACCTGGGCGTCCTGTTGCGGGAGGCTGGTCGGCCCGACGAGGCCGAGCAAGCCCTGCGACGCTCCTGCGAGCTCGCCCCGAGACGGGCTGCCGGCTGGAACGCGCTGGGAGCGGTCCTGCTTGACCGTGGCGACCCCGCAGGCGCGGCGAGCGCCCTGAAGCGGGCGGAGGAGTGCGACCCGGGGTTCGGACCGGCCAGGGTCAACCTAGCACTGAGCCGCCTGCTGTGCGACGACCTGGACGGCGCGCTGGAGAGCGCCCAGAACGCCACGCGCCTGGACCCTGCGTCGGCGGCGGCCTGGGACGTGTTCGGCTGCGTGCTCCGTGCGGCGGGTTGCGTGGAGGACGCGCTCGATGCCTTCGCCGCCGCGATCCAGAGGGACGCGCACCTGGAGTCGGCTTGGAGCAACCTGCTGTTCACCATCCCCTGCTCGGACGCCCTCGACCCCGAGGAGCTCACGCACAAGGCCCGCCTGTGGGGAGGGCGGTTCGACGGCGCCACCCCGCTGTCGACCCGGGCGCGCTCGGGAGCCCGCATCCGCGTCGGGTTCCTCTCTCCGGACTTCCGAGACCACCCGGTCGGCCGCTTCATCGAGCCCGCCTTCCGGCTCTTGGACCCCAACCGATTCGAGATCGTCGCCTTCATGGCGTCCTCGCGACGCGACGCCCGCACCGAGCGGCTCCGGTCGCTCTCCGACGCCTGGAGGAACATGGCCGGAGTCCCGGACGCGGAGCTGGCCCGGCTGATCGCCGAGGACGGCCTGGACATTCTCCTTGACTTGGCGGGACACACCGCGGGCAACAGGCTACCCGCTCTCGCCCATCGCCCCGCGCGCGTCCAGGCGACCTACCTCGGGTTTCCCGGCACAACGGGCCTGCCGCAGATGGACGGCCTGCTGGCGGATCGGTTCGTGGCGCCGGCGTCCGACGCGCACCTGTACACCGAAAGCGTCCTTCGGATGGACACCCCGTTCCTGTGCGTCGATCCGGACTCGGACCCGCTGCCGACCGCCCCAGGCCGGTCCGGCCCCGCAAGGGCTCTGGTGCTGGCCAACCCCGCGAAGATCAGCGAGAGCGCGATCCGCTGCTGGGCCGAACTGAGCGCCAGGGAGCCGACCCTCCAGATCCGCCTTCTTTACGGCTCTTGGCGGTCCGAGCTTCCGAAGCAGCGCGTCCGGGCGCTGTTCTCCGAGGCCGGCGGCGACCCATCGAGGTTGTCGTTCCTGCCCTGGGCCGGTCGGCGGGAGTGTCTGCGGGAGATCGCCGAGGCCGACCTGGTTCTGGACGCGTTCCCCTACACCGGCGCCACCACCACGGCCGACGCGCTGGCCCTGGGTACTCCGGTGGCGACCCTGGAGGGCAGGGGCTACGCGGGCCGGATGTCGGCGGCCCTGCTCCGGTGGTCCGGCTGCGGCGAGGAGGTGGCCACCACGCAGGCGGAGTACGTCTCGCGCGCCGCGGAGCTGCTGCACGCCGCGAGGGGCTCGGAGCGAGCCCGTCGGGCCGAGCGCTTCCGCGATTCCGCGCTCTGCCGGCCCGAGGCATGGTGCCGGGAGTTCGGGCGGACCCTGGAGGCCCTTGCGGACGAGGAGCCCGAACGACCATAATACGGTTTCTGGAGGACAGATCAACTTGGTTTATGTGATCGTGCAGCCCGGCGAGTCCATCGATGCGGCCATCAAGCGCTTCAACATGAAGCTGCAGCAGAGCGGACTGCTCCGGGAGCTCAAAGAGCACGCCCATTACGAGAAGCAGAGCGAGAAGCGCCGCCGTCAGAGGCGACGCGCTCGCGCGCGCTGAGCGGGGCGATCGAACGGGCCGGCGCCCTCCTGCCTCCGGTATGGAACGCGGTCCATCCGAGCTTCGATCGCAACGCGAGCCGGGGAACCTCGGAGTCCCCGGCCGACTGCCCTATGGCCCCTGACCCTTGGACGAAGGTCTCTTGGGCGCGGGCCTGCCGAACCCGCGTCCCCACTGCCCTCGCGCGGTCCGCGTTCCTCCGCACGCTCACCGAGCGCGGCCTTTCCGGCATGGTGAGCGTGCTCTGGACCGACGACGAGGGCATCCGGGAGCTGAACGCTCGATTCCGCGGGCTGGACGAGCCCACGGACGTGCTGACGTTCCCCGGTCCCGACTTCCCCGGCGCGCCCCTGGGCGACGTCGCCATCTCGCTCGAGACGGCCCGGCGGCAGGCCGCAGTTAGGGGAATTCCGCCCGAGGTCGAGACGGCGTACCTGGCTATCCACGCCGCGCTGCACCTCGCGGGCCTCAGGGACGAGACCGACGAGGAGCGAAAGGAGATGCAGACCGAGATGGCCCGCCTGGCCGCCCTCTTCGGTCTGCCCGTCGATCCGGAGTGGACCTCGCTCCACGGGGAGGGGCCGCAGTGAGCCGCCGCGACCTGATCACGCCCTTCAAGGCGGCCATCCGGGGATTGGTCTACACGTTCCGCACCCAGCGGCACATGAGGTTCCACATCTACGTGGTGCTCACCGTGGTGCTGCTGGGCATCTTCTTCGGCCTTCGGCTTCGCGAGCTGATGATCCTCATCTTCACCGTTTCGCTCGTGCTGGTGGCAGAGATGTTCAACAGCGCGATCGAGGCGACCGTCGACCTGGTGGAGCCCCGATACCACCCCTTGGCCAAGTTCGCCAAGGACATCGCCGCCGGGGCCGTGCTGATCACGACCATCGTGGCGCTGGTGGTCGGCGCTCTGCTGGTGCTCGAGGAGAACCGCTGGGAGGAGATCAAGCTCAGCCTCGTCAGCGAGTCGATCGGCGTGACGGCCCCGGTGCGGATCGTGTTCGGCTGCTTCCTGGTGTTCCTGGTTGTGGTCATCGGCAAGGCGATGGGCAAGCACGGCCAGGTGCTTCAGGGAGGCCTCGTGAGCGGGCACGCCGCCTACGGGTTCTTCCTTGCGGGGTCGATCATGTTTCTGACGGACCGCCCGCTCGTCAGCGCGATCGCCATCCTGCTGGCCTGCCTCGTGGCGCAGAGCCGCTGGGAGGCGAGGATCCACAGCATCTTCGAGCTGACGCTCGGCGCCGCCGTGGGCGTCATCCTCTCTCTCGTCCTGTTCGGCAACTACATCCCCAAATGAACGACTCTCCGAACGACAAACCTCCCGAACGCGGCCGTCGGATGGACGAGGGCCTCCGACGGGCCCAGAGCCGCGCCTCGGCGGTGCTGCTGATCGCGCTGGGAGTGGCCTCTGCGCTTCTGGCCCAAGGCTCCGGCAGCCTGCCGGGCGGTTCGGACGGCGCCGTGATCGGCGTGTCTCCCTGGGTTCCCGGGGCCGCCGTCGTCGGGATCTTGTTCCTCTGCGCCGTGTACTCCTCGGCGGAGGCGGCCCTCCAGATGCTCAAGCCGATGCATCTGAAGCTCGCCGCGGAAAGGAAGCGGGATGCTCAGCTGCGCCTGCAGAGGCTGCTTCAAGACCGGAACCGGCATCTGGCCGCGACCACGCTGGCGATCCACACCCTGCGGCTGAGCCTGTTCCTCGTGTGCCTCTGGCTGGCGCCGGGCCTCGCCGAGGGCCTGGGCCGGCGGTTCGGTTGGACCTTCGGCTTCGTCGAGACCGTGCTGGCCGCTCTGGCGCTGCTGCTGCCGATCGCCCTGGCCGGGCTGATCGTGGAGATGGTGCCGCGGGCCTATGCCGAGGTCGCGCCACACCAGGTGGCTCTAGCGGTGTATCGGCCGATCCTGGCGGCCTCCGTGCTCTTCTCGCCGATCGCGAAGCTGGTGGCAGGCGTGGCGACGGTGTTCACCGCGAGGTTCGGCCGCACGGCGAGTCTCGCGGGCCCCTCGTCGGCCGAGGAGGAGATCAAGACGCTGGTCGACTCCGCCCAAGAGACCGGCGACATCGAGTCCGAGGAGAAGGAGATGCTGCACTCGGTGTTCGAGTTCGCCGACACCGTCGCGCGCGAGGTGATGACGCCGCGGGTGGACATGGACGCGGTCTCCGTCGATACCGCGCCCGAGGAGGTCGTGCGCCTGATCCGCGATTCGGGCCACTCCCGGATCCCCGTGTACGAGGAGACCGACGACCAGATCGTGGGCATCGTGCACGCCAAGGACCTGCTGATGGCGGTGGCGGAGGGCAAGCCCGTGAACCTGCGGAGGCTGATGCGCCCGGCGCTGTTCGTCCCAGAGAACAAGCCCCTGCACGAGCTGTTGAAGGAGATGCGGGCCAGCCGCTCGCAGATGGCGGTCGTTCAGGACGAGTTCGGCGGCACGGCGGGCATCGTGACCACCGAGGACATCGTCGAGGAGCTCGTCGGCGACATCGTCGACGAGTACGACAGCGAAGAGCCGGAAATCGTGGATCGCCCGGAGGGGTGGTCGGTGGAGGGCAAGACGCACCTCGACGACCTGAACCACCGGATCGGCTCCAACTTCGAGAGCGAGGAGTTCGACACGATCGGCGGGTACGTGTTCGGTCTGTTCGGCCGCCAGCCCAAGCAGGGCGAGACGATCGAGGCCGAGGGCTTCCGATTCACCGTGGAGTCAACGGACGGGCGACGGATCCAGCGCCTGCTCGTGGTCCCTCGCGCCGACGAACCTGAAGAGTCCGGCGAGACGTCCGAAAGAGAGTAGAGCCATGCTTCGATCCTTGCGTTGCCCAGCCCTGTGGATCCTGATTGCCGCGCTCGGTCCCGCGGCGCGCGCGGACGGCCCCGACCTCGAGCGGAGGGTCAGCGTCACGTTGGTCGCCGCTCCTCTCAAGGATGCGCTGAAGCAGCTCTCCCAAGCGGCCGGCTACCCGTTCGTGCCGCTGAAGGCCCTGGAGAACGAGGTGGTCTCCCTGCGCCTGAAGGACGCCCCGCTGCGCGAGGCGATGGACCGCATCGCGCAGGCGATGAGGGCCGAGTGGCGCGCGGAGCAAGGGCAGCATCGGCTGACGGTAGGCGGCGACCTCTCCCGCCGTCAGGCGGCCGAAGAGGCCCAGGCGGCGGTCGCCGAGATCCGGGCCGCGCTGGCCTCGGCAGGCGGCCAGGCCGACCGTCCTCGCGAGGATGCCGACCCGTTCGCGGTGATTCGGGCGTTCGATCCGGCGCTGCTGGCCGCCATCCAGCCGAACGCTAGGGTGGTGTTCGCCACCAGCCCGAACCGAAGCCAGGTCGCCATGCCCCGCGCGGTCGCCCAGGCGCTGGACCGCATGATCGCCGAGAGCCGCAGGGCCAGGTCCTCCGGCCCCGCCGAGCTCCTGGGCCCGCCGTGGATGGCGCCGCCGGACTCACCGGCGGTCAAAGGAATCGTTGTCCTATCGAGCATCCCCTCCGCAGACGGGAGCTTTCTAGGGTTCGAAATTGCGGCGTTCGATGCGGAGGGCCGATTCGTGGTGCGGAGACCCGACAACGTTCCCGTCAAGACGCGCCTCGGCGCGACCGCGGCGAGCCTGACGGAGGCCAAGGAGTTCAGGATGCCGCCGGACGCCGCGCGACTGGCCGAGATGCTGGGCGAGCCCATCGCGAGCGAGACGGCCGTCGCAGGCTTCGCCGGACAGGTCGTTCTGCGCCTGGGCGAAGGTGCCTTGGTGCTCGGCGAGGTCTCCGGAACGCCGCACGTCAGCCGAGCGAAGCCGCCGACGAAGCTGTCCGAAGAATGGATCCAGCGCCTCACCAACCCGGACACCGTGGAGCCGCACTCGCTGGCGGCGGGCGCCGTTCTGCAGGCGGTAGCCGAAGCGGCGGACAAAAATCTGGCGGCCTGGCTTACCGACTGGGCGTTCAACAGGTTCGGCGCGGTCGCCAAGGCCAAGGGGCCGAACGACGTGCTCCGTGCGGCGGCGGAGGCATGGGGCCTCACGTCGGTCGTCGAGGGAGGATGGCTCGTCGTGGGGCCTGCGCGGCCCTTGCTGGCGCGAGCCCGGACGATCGATCGGAAGGCGCTCGGCGCCGCCCTGAGGCTCCTGCGTAGCCAATCGGTTCTCAACCTGGACCAACAAGCGGCCTACGTTCGGTCCCAGCCCAACGGGGGATTCCCGGACGGTCTGGACCGGGCCTACGAGAGCCTGCTGGGCGTCACCCTTCCGGGGCATAGGGACTTCGAGGCCGTGATGGGAGGACGCTCCTTGCTGCTCTTCTACGGCTCCCTAGGCCAAGCGAACCTTCGCGCGCTCGCCTCGGGACGGCCGCTCCCGCTTAGTGCACTGGGGCCGAACGCTCGGAGCATCGTCTCGGCCATGGTGATGAACTCGATGCGGGATCCGACGCTGATCGGCAACCAGCCGCTTGGGCCGCCCGTCGCGTCGGCGGCGAGCGAGGTCACCGAGCTGCTGCCCAATGGCGTTCCTCCCGACGCGATCGTCGAGCTGACCGTCCGCCAAGAGCCGATCGCCTTCGGGCTGGATCCAGACACCGGCTTTCGAGTGCCGCTCAATAGGTTCGAGCTGGCGATCCTCCGCACCCCTCAGATGGTGGAGGGTGGCCGGGTGCGGCGCTTCGAGCGGTTCCTGCTCGGCACCCAGTCGGTGCTCTCCTTTCAGTTCCGAGTGGCACCCGGCGCGGTTTTCGCTTGGTCCCTTTCGGACCAGCGCCCACTTCCCCGAGGCCGCGAGATGAGCTTGGGAGAGTTGCCGCCCGAGCTGTTCCAGATGCCTCCCGGCCTCCAAGTCGAGGTGCCGGCAGGAGGCCCTCCGGATGGCACGAACCAGGGCCAGTGAGGCTTGACCGGAGGCCTGCAGGGGCGTAGATTGGTGGCATGAGTCTGGCAACCGTCGTTGCGGCGCTCGCGATGCTCCAGCCCTCGCCGATCGAGGTGAAGGTGCTTGTGCTGAACTTCGATCCCAAGGTGCCGTCGGCGGGCGGCAAGCGGCTCACCGAGGTCATCGGGTGGAACAAGCCCCGCGAGCTGGCCGAAGGCTACCGGAAGGACGTGGAGGAGGCATCCGGCGGGCACGTCCGGTTCCGCATCGTGGAGTGGCGGGACGTGGACGGCTTTCCCACCAAGACCGACGGCTTCCGCTACCAGGTGGAGGACTACGTTCGGCTGTGGAAGGCCGGCAAGGGCTTCCACGACCCGGACGGCACGGACTATCCGCGCCTGATCCGCGAGCACCGCGTCGGCCCGCTGGTGGACTCCGGGCGGATCGACGAGCTCTGGATCTTCGGCGGGCCTTACTTCGGGTTCTGGGAGTCGGCCATGGCCGGCCCGAGGGCGTTCTACATCAACGGCGGCGTGTATCCCGAGGTGCCCACCAAGCGGCCGTTCGCCATCATGGGGTTCAACTACGAGCGGGGCGTGGCGGAGATGATCCACGACCTGTGCCACCGCACGGAGAGCACCATGGCCCGCGTGTACGGCGGCTGGAAGGCGGATGAGCTCACCACGAACTGGGCTCGCTTCGCGGCCAACGAGAAGCAGTCCGGCACGGCCGCGGTCGGCACCTGCCACTATCCGCCCAACGCCGAGAGCGACTACGACTATGCGAACCCGCGGACGGTGATGAGCACCGCCGACGACTGGCTGAACTACCCCAACCTGAAGGGGACCAAGAAGCCGGTCAACCGCGAGACTTGGGGCGGCCCGGACTACCATCGCAACTACATGAAGTGGTGGTTCCGGCACCTCCCGAAGGCTCCGGGCGTGAACGCCGACGGCCGCCTCAACGACTGGTGGCGCTACGTCTTCCAGTTCGACGCCTTCGACGAGCGCGGCAGGCCACGCCGATGAGCCGGGGTCGCCGGGCACGGGATAAACTCGCTGCCGGGTGACCGAAGTGATCCACCGACTCCGCAGCGCGCTTCTGGATCGTCAGCTCGTGCAGTCGTTCTCGGGCGTGCGGACCGTGTTCGGCTCGGGGCCGGACATCAGCTCCGAGCACCGCGCCTTGGCGCAGGCCTACGGGTTCTGCTACGCCCAGGAGGTTCTCTCACCGGGCGCCGAGGCGCTGTTCGTGCTGGGCAGAGATCCCCGGCCGACGGGCCGGGCGCTGGCCGACGCCCTCGTGCGCGGGTTCGCCGCCGGGGCGAGGTCGGTCGGGGCGCCGCTCCGCGTGGCGGACCTCGGCATCATCACCACGCCGCTCGCCGAAACCGCCGTTCGCGCGCTCGGAGCCCAAGGGGGGGTGATGGTCACCGCCAGCCACAACCCGCTGGACCACAACGGGTTCAAGTTCTTCACCGGAGTCGGGATGGAGGATCGGCCCGGCGCCGCGCCGCCCGGGGCGCTGCTCTCGGCGACGGACATGGAGAAGGTCATCCGGCGGGTGGCCCTGCTGGCCGAGCGGGAAGGCCCGATCGAGCCCGAGGCAGAGGACGCCGCGCCGCTGCCGACCGACCGACGCGAGCAGGAGCAGGCCCGCGTCTCCGCGGAGCGCGCATATCTGGACGTGATCGGCGCGGACTGGGGCATCACGCCCCACTGCCTCAAGCCGCTCACGCTCGGTCCGGCTCTGCTGGACCCCAACGGCGGGGCCGGGTGCGGCATCGACGCCCGCGTGCTCGAGCATTTCGGCGTGAAGGTGATCGAGATCAACGCGGAGGTCGGCTACCCGGAGCACGCGATCGACACGGACGGCATCGACCCTGCCAGCGGGCGGCACATGCTGCTGCGCGTGGCCCGCGCGACGGCCCGCGAGCGCGCGCACTTCGGGGTCGCCTTCGACTACGACGCCGACCGGGGCAACCTGGTGCTGCCGGGGCACACCGAGGAGGCCATCATCCCGCCGCAGAAGGTCGCGACCTTCAACATCGCGCTCGCGCTGACCCGAAGGATGCTGCGCCGCAAGGCCGGCAAGCCGCTGGCCGTCGTGATGTCCGACTCCACGTCGCTGGCGAGCGAGAGGGTGGCCCGCAGCTTCGGCGCCGAGGTGGTCTACGTGGAAACGGGCGAGATCAACGTGGTCACCCGCATGCACCAGCTGCGGCGCGAGGGTTACGACGTGCCGGTGGGCGTCGAAGGGGCGAACGGCGGCACCATCTTCGAGACCAGCACCTGCCGCGACGGGCTGCAGGCCGCGCTCTCGGCCGCCCTCGCGGAGTCGGAGCCGGAGGTCTCGGAGGCGTGGCTGCTGCACGCCGGCGTGCCGGACCCGAACGGATGCGAGCCGGGCGAACCGATCCCGCTCTCGCGCCTGGTCGCCTCGATCCCCGCCAACCCCAACGTGTCGCTGAGGCTCACCGCGCCGCCCTTGCCCCACGCCGTGGTGAAGAAGCGGCTGGAGGCGTACTTCGCCGACCGGCTGTGGCCGGAGCTGCAGGGCAGGTTCGAGTCGTTCCGCTTCGTGAACTTCGAGGGAACGACCGTGTCGGCCGAGCGCACCGGAGAGGAGACCGGAGGCTGGCGAGTCGAGCTGCGCGCGCCCGGCCGCGCTGCGTTCGTGTTCGTGCGGGGCAGCCGCACCGAATCCGGCATCTGGAGGATGATCCTGGACGCCGACGACGAGGGCGACTTCCAGGAGCTCCTTCCCCGCGCGCGGACGATGTTCGACACCGTCTCGCTAGGCTGAGCGGTCAGGCCTCGGACCGGCGCTTGGGCGCGAAGCTGGTCCCGCAGCCGCAGCGGCGGGAGGCGTTCGGGTTCTCGAACCGGAACCCTCCGCCGATCAGGTTGCCCGTGTATCGCAGCTCCGAGCCGCGCAGGTAGCGGGCGGACTTCGGATCGCAGCGGAGCGGGATGCCCGACTGCTCGTCGGTCAGGTCGCCTTCCAGAGGCCGGGTGTCCAGACGCAGCACGTACTCCATGCCGGAGCAGCCGCCTCCCTTCACCCCCAGGCGGACGAAGACCCCCTCTCGACCGTCCTTGGCCAGGAGCCTGGAGAGGCGCTCCACGGCCTCGGGAGTCAAGCGGACGGGAAACTCAGCCGGCACGGGCGTCCTCCCGCGCGGCGGAGGGCCGCGGCTGCAGACGGATCAGAGGACGATCGTCCGCGCTGAGGATGTCGGCGACCGTGACCCGGTTCACCACCCCGTCCACGGCCTGCTGGACGCGGCTCCATAGGGCGCGCAGGGCGCAGCTGACGGTGCAGGAGCAGTCGGTTCCAGACCGCACGAAACGCTCGCAGTAGCCCTCCTCGTACAAACGGCCTCCCAGGGCTGCCAGAACCTCGCCCACCACGATCTGGTCGGCGGGCCGTGCCAGGCTGTATCCGCCGTTCTGACCGCGGGTGGCCTCGACGAACCCCGCCTTGCGGAGGATCGCCATCAGCTTCGCGACGTTCGCCGGGGACAGCCCCTGCAGCCTGCCGATCTCGGGGATGGTGAGCGACTGGCCCTCCCGCAAACGCGCCACCTCCAAGAGGCAACGCAACCCGTACTCTTCCTGCGCGCTGAATTTCATCTTTCGGCTCAATAGAGGCCGAGATACTGGCGGATCTCCTCGGGAATGCGGTCGATCGTGAACGGCGGGTCCCAAGTGAGCTCCACCTTCACGTCGCCGACTCCCTTCACGGAGCGGACCACCATCTCCACATCCGCCGGCAGCGACTCCGCCACCGGGCAATGCGGCGAGGTCAGGGTCATGACCACCCGGACGTCCCCGTTCTCGGCAACCTCAACTTCGTATACGAGACCGAGGTCGTAGATGTTGACCGGAATCTCCGGGTCGTAGACCGTTCGGAGGGCCTCGACCACCTCGTTCTGAAGCATCGAGCGCTCGATCGGGTTCAGCGGTGCGCCCCCTGTTTCGGACGGATCACTCGGTCGAGGCAACTCCCCCTCCTTCCAGTGCCTGCTGGAGCGTGTGCCAGGCCAGCGTCGCGCACTTCACGCGAACCGGAAACTCCTTGACGCCGGCCAGCGCCATCAGCGAATCGAACTCGTCGAAGAACTCCTGGCCCTCGGCCTCTCCGGTGACCAAGGCGTGGAACCTCTGGAAGATCTCCCGCACCTCCTCCACGCTCTTGCCCTTGACGGCCTCCGTCATGATGCTCGCCGAGGCCGTCGAGATCGCGCACCCGCAGCCTTGGAAGCGGATGTCGGCGATCTTGCCGTCCTCGACCTTCAGGTACAGCGTCAGCTGGTCGCCGCAGAGGGGGTTGTGGCCTTCGGCCACGGCGTTGGCGTCCGGCAGCTCCCCCTGGTTGCGGGGGCGGTGGTTGTGGTCCAGGATGACCTCTTGGTACAGCTCTCTCAGGTCGCTCACAGCCCGAGCACCCTCCTCACCTCTTCGAGGCCTCGGGCAAGGGCCTGGACCTCCGACGGGGTGTTGTACAGTCCGAACGACGCCCGCGCCGTGGCGGGAACGCCGAGCCGGGCCATCAGCGGTTGGGCGCAGTGGTGGCCGGCCCGGATGGCAACCCCCTGCGTGTCGAGGATCGTGCCGATGTCGTGCGGGTGCGCTCCGCGCAGCGAGAACGACACCACGCCCGCCTTGCCTTCCCGCGGCCCGTGGATCGTGAGGCCGGGAATCTCTCCCAGCGCCTCGTGCGCCATCCTCGTCAGAGTCTCCTCCCAGCGCCCGATCCGCTCCAGACCGATCTCCTGCACGAACCGAATGGCCTCCGCCAGACCCACGGCTCCGGAGATGTTCGGCGTGCCGGCCTCGAATCGCGCCGGCGGCTTGGCGTAGGTCGTGCCGTCGAAGGCAACCCGGGCGATCATGTCGCCGCCGCCTTGGAAGGGTGGCAGGTCCTCGAGCAGCTCGTAACGCCCGTACAGGGCGCCGATGCCGGTCGGGCCGTACACCTTGTGCCCGCTGAAGGCGTAGAAGTCGGCGCCGAGCGCGCGCACGTCGATCGGCAGGTGGGGGGCGGACTGGGCGCCGTCCACGATCACCGTCGCTCCGACCGCGTGCGCGGCCTCGGCGATCTCGCGGATCGGGTTGATCGTGCCCAGCGCGTTGCTCACGTGCAGGATCGAGACGATCCTCGTCCGCTCGCCCAGGAGGTCACGGTACGCCTCCAGGTCCAGCGTGCCGTCGTCGTGGATCGGAACCACGCGGATCTTCGCGCCGGTCCGCTCGCAGGCCATCTGCCAAGGCACGATGTTCGAGTGGTGCTCGAGCTGTGACAGCACGATCTCGTCGCCCGGGCGGAGGCGGGAGCCCAGCGTGTGGGCCAGCAGGTTGATGGCCTCGGTGCAGCCGCGCAGGAAGACGATCTCCTCCGGCCGCGCGGCTCCCAGGAAGGACGCGACCGTGGCCCGCGCCTCGTCGAACAGCTTGGTCGCCCGGACGCTCAGGGCGTGCACGCCGCGGTGCACGTTGGCGTTGTCCCGCTCGTAGTAGCGCGCGACGGCCTCGATGACGCGCCGTGGCTTCTGGGTCGTTGCGGCGTTGTCCAGATAGGCGAGCGGAAAGCCACGAACCTGCTGCTGCAGCGCGGGGAATTCCGCCCGAAGGGCTTCGACATCCAGCACAACCTCAGAATCTACCATCACGGCGTCTCACTCCTCCGGCATCGGCTCCACCCGAGCGACCTGGCGGAACACCACGCGCTCCAGCGCCGTCCGGACCGCCTCCAGGCTGATCTTCTCCAGCACCTCGGCCAGAAAGGCGTAGGTGAGGATCGCTTGGGCCTCCGCCAGGCCGATGCCGCGCGACCGCAGATAGAACAGGCTCTCCGCCTCCAGCTGGCCGACCGTCGCCCCGTGCGTGCACTTCACGTCGTCCGCGAAGATCTCGAGCTGAGGCTTGGTGTTGACCGTGGCCTGGGGGGAGAGCAGGAGAGCCTTGTTGGTCTGCTTCGCGTCCGTCTTCTGGGCGTCGGGGTGCACGTAGATCTTGCCGTTGAACACGCCGGCGCCCGCTCCGCCGAGGATGCCCTTGTACACCTGGAAGCTGTGGCAGTTGGGCATGGCGTGGTCCAGGCGCGTGTGACTGTCCGTGAGCTGCTCGCCGAACGCCATGTATGCGCCGTTCAGCCAAGTCTCCGTGTGCTCGCCTCCCAGCCAGATGTCGATGTCGTTTCGGCTCAGCCGGGCCCCGAAGGACACCCCGTTGGACGAGTAGACGCTCCCGGCCTCCTGGGTGGCCCGCACGTGGCCGATGTGGAACGCGTCGAGCGAGTCCTGCTGGACCTTGGTGTGCTCCAGCCGTCCGCTCTCGTCCACGAACACCTCGCTGACGGGGGCGGTGAAGTACGCGCCGGAGCCCGAATGCGTCTCCAGCAGCTTGGCCTCGGCGTTCTCGCCGACGACCACCAGCACCCGAGGGAAGATCGCTCGCGGAGCATCGGACCTCTGGCTGACGAAGGCCAGGTGGATCGGACGCTCCATCGTCGCGCCCGCCGCCACGCGGACCAGGATCGGCTCCACGAAGCAGGCGGTGTTGAGGGCCGCGAACGGGTGCCGGTCCATCTGCACGATGGTCCCGAACCGCCGCCAGGCGGGATCGTCCTTCGTCTCCGACCAGGGGCCGACGATCAGCCCGTCGGGGAGGTCGGACGAGGACGCGTCCGGGCGATAGACTCCATCCACCACGACCAGCCGGATGGCGTCCCTGACTTCGATCGGGTCTGCGGACCCGTACCGTCCGTCCCAGTCGCGGGGCTCGGCCGGGGTGAACTCGTGCTCGGCGAACTCGCGCAGGCTGGTGAAGCGCCACTCCTCGTTCTTGGTGCCGGGCACGCCGACCGCCTCGAAGAATTCGGCCGCCGTGCGCCGGAGGCGTTCCCAAGGGGTGCCGGCCTCGAGCCGATAGAGCTTCTGGAACGGGGTGCGGGATTCGAGCGCAAGAGCCATGGTCGCCTCCTCAGGCCTTCGCGGCGGCCTCGGCCTCCAGCCACCCGTAGCCCTTCTCCTCGAGCTCCAGCGCCAGGGTCCGGTCGCCCGACTTGACGATCCGGCCATCGACCAGCACGTGCACGAAGTCCGGCACGATGTAGTTGAGCAGCCGCTGATAGTGGGTGACCACCAGGATCGCCCGATCGGGGCCTCGGAGGGCGTTCACTCCGTCCGCGACGATCTTCAGGGCGTCGATGTCCAGGCCGCTGTCCGTCTCGTCGAGCACGCAGAGTTTCGGCTCCATCACGGCCATGTGGAAGATCTCGTTGCGCTTCTTCTCGCCTCCCGAGAAGCCCTCGTTGACGGACCGGTTGAGCTGGCTGGGGTCCAGGTCCAGAAGCTTCATCTTCTCACGGATGTACTTCGAGAACTGGATGGCGTCCAGCTCCGGCTCGCCGCGGTGCTTGCGGACGGCGTTCACGGCGGAGCGCAGGAAGTAGGCGTTGCTCACGCCGGGGATTTCCACGGGGTACTGGAACGCCAGGAACACGCCCTCCCGCGCCCGCTCCTCGGGGTCCATCTCCAGCAGGTCGCGGCCGAGATACTCAACGGTGCCTTCGGTGACCTCGTAGGCGTCGCGGCCGGCGAGCACCTGGGCCAGGGTGCTCTTGCCGCTGCCGTTGGGTCCCATGATCGCGTGCACCTCCCCGGCATTCACCCGGAGGTCGATGCCCTTGAGGATCTTCTTGTCTTCGACGGATGCGTGCAGGTTCGAAATCTTCAGCATGGTTGGTTCTCTGGATTCGTTCTCTTCCGGGTTGTCACGAGCGGGTCCTCAGCCGACGCTGCCCTCCAGCGACACGCCGAGCAGCCTCTGGGCCTCCACCGCGAACTCCATCGGCAACTCGCGGAAAACCTCCTTGCAGAAGCCGGAGACGATCATGTTCACGGCGTCCTCGGTGCTGATGCCCCTCTGGTTGCAGTAGAAGATCTGGTCTTCGCCGATCTTCGAGGTCGAAGCCTCGTGCTCCACGATGGCGGTCGGGTTGCGGACGTCGATGTAGGGGAAGGTGTGCGCGCCGCACTTGTCGCCCATCAGCATCGAGTCGCACTGGGAGTAGTTGCGGGCGTGGTCCGCGCCGGGGTTCACGCGCACCAGGCCGCGGTAGGTGTTCTGCCCGAAGCCCGCGCTGATGCCCTTGCTCACGATCGTGGACTTGGTGTTCTTGCCGATGTGCACCATCTTGGTGCCGGTGTCGGCCTGCTGGCGGTTGGCCGTGAGCGCGACGCTGTAGAACTCGCCGACCGAGTTGTCGCCCTGCAGGATCACGCTCGGGTACTTCCACGTGATCGCCGAGCCGGTCTCGACCTGGGTCCAGGTGATCTTCGCGTCGCGCATCGCCCGGCCGCGCTTCGTGACGAAGTTGTAGATGCCGCCGTTGCCGTCCTTGTCGCCGGGATACCAGTTCTGGACGGTGGAGTACTTGATCGTGGCGCCGTCCATCGCCACCAGCTCCACCACCGCGGCGTGCAGCTGGTTCTCGTCGCGCATCGGCGCCGTGCAACCTTCCAGGTAGCTCACGTAGGCGCCCTCATCGGCCACGATGAGCGTTCGCTCGAACTGGCCGGTGTTCTGGGCGTTGATGCGGAAATAGGTGGACAGCTCCATCGGGCAACGCACTCCCTTCGGCACGTAGACGAAGGATCCGTCGCTGAACACCGCGCTGTTCAGGGTGGCGTAGTAGTTGTCGCTGTACGGGACGACCGAGCCGAGATACTGCCGAACCAGGTCCGGGTGCTCGCGGATCGCCTCGGACATCGAGCAGAACACGATGCCCAGCTCGCTGAGCTTCTCCTTGAAGGTCGTCGCCACCGAGACGCTGTCGAACACCGCGTCCACGGCCACGCCCGCCAGAATCTTCTGCTCCTCGAGCGGGATGCCGAGCTTCTCGAAGGTCCGGATCAGCTCCGGATCCGCCTCGTCGAGGCTGTTCAGCTTGGGGCGCTTCTTCGGGGCTGAGTAGTACACGATGCTCTGCAGGTCGACGGGCGTGTAGCGCACGTTCGGCCAAGAGGGCTCCTGCATCCTCGCCAGGTGGCGAAGAGCCTTGAGGCGCCACTCCAGCATCCAGTCGGGCTCGCCCTTCTTCTCCGAGATCGTGCGCACGACCTGCTCGTTCAGGCCCGGCGGGAGAGACTCGCTCTCGACGTCGCTGACGAAGCCCCACTTGTACTCGCGGTTGGCGAACTGCTCCAGTATCTCGTTGGACATAGCTTCTTTCCGGTTCCGTACCCGTTCTACCATCGCTGGGCGGGAATAGTTTACGGAAAAGTCAAGAATGGGGCCGGCGGCTCGGCTGTCTCCCGCTGGAATAGGGCTTTGGAAACGCCTTCGGGGAGGCCCGGTCCTAGGACGGCGCCGAACGCGAGCCGCCTTGGCGCGAGCCGCGGGCCTCTGCAACCGACGCCCGGTCCGCGAACGTAGCAGAGACGCATGCGACCGATCTTGGCGGGCATCGAGACCGAGTACGGTATCGACATCGAGGGCGTTGGACCCACGGGCCTGGTGGCCGTCGTAGCCGACTTCGTGCGCTCCTGTCCGATCGGGCGGCGAGGGTGGGACTACCGGTTCGAGAGCCCCAAGAACGACCTGCGCGGGTTCGTCGCGGAGGAGTTGGCCGTCGACCCGCAGGACATGCGGTTCGAGGCCGAGTCGCAGATTCCCGCCGACGGGGACGTCCGCTCGGACCGCGTGCTGCCCAACGGCGCGCGTCTTTATAACGACCACGGCCACCCGGAGTACTCCACGCCGGAATGCCGGTCCATCCGCGCCCTCGCGCTCAGCGATCTGGCGGGGTCGCTGCTTCTGCACCGCATGGCCGAGACCGGTGGCCGGGCGATCCGCCTCTATCGGAACAACACCGACTACCACGGCGCCAGCTACGGGACGCACGAGAGCTACCTCCTGCCGAGGAACGTCGGTTGGGAGCGCGCGCGGGACTGGCTCACGCCCCTCCTGGCCGTGCGCGGGTTCCTCTGCGGAGCGGGCAAGGTGGGCACGGAGGACGGTCCGGGCCCGGCCTTCCAGCTGACCCAGCGCGCCGACTTCTTCTCGGAGCCGATCGGCGTCGACACCCTCTACCGCCGACCCCTGTTCAACACGCGCGACGAGCCGCACGCCGACCCGGCGGCTTGGATTCGCGTGCACGTGATCTCCGGCGACGCCAACCCGACGTTCCAGGCCATCTGTCGCAAGGTGGCCCTGGCCAAGGCCGCGCTGATGCTGGCCTGCCTGGGCGAGCCGATTCCGTTCCGCCTGAGCGAGCCCGTGCGGGCTTTCCGCGACGCTAGCCGCGACCCCTCCGGCGACTGCCGCATCGAGCTGGCCAACGGGTCTTGGACCACGCCGCGCTCCATCCTGGACACGCTCGTCGGGACGGCCCTCGCCCGGCTGGACCCGGCCTGGGATCCGGAGCTGATGGCTTGGCTGCGCGACTGCGGCGGGCTGCTGGACGCCTACGACTCCGACACCGAGCGCTTCGCTCGCGAGGTGGAATGGGCCGCGAAGAAGCTGGTGTTCGAGCAACTGAGCGAGGAGACCGGCGTGCCGATGGGAAACCCCGAGCACCAGGCCTACGACCTCGCGTTCCACGAGTGCGACCCGGCTTCGAACCTGTTCCGCGCGTTGGAGATCGACGGCGCGTTCGCCGAGCAGCCCAGCGCCGACGAGCTCCAGCCTGCGCTCGAGCGGTCTCTGGACCCGACCAGGGCCGCCATCCGAGGTTTGGCCGTGCAGAGGTTCCCCGAGAGCGTTGCGTCGGTGTGCTGGCGCACGATCGTCCTTCGCACGCCCGACGGAACCGTCCAGGCCGACCTTCCTCCCGACCTCGACGCGCCGGCGCAACTCGGGGCGTGCCGGGACGTAGAGAACTTTGTCCGAACTCTCCAGGAGGCCGGAGTGCCATGCCAGAAGACCGATTGACCCGACCCGTTCCGCAGGACCCGCTGAAGAAGCACGCCGACGAGAGCGGCCCCTCGACGCCGAAGGTGGGCAAGCCGGGCGGCGACAACGAGCTGCTTCGCCGCCTCCGCAAGGTCGACCCCGATCAGGCGAAGCGCTACCGCCAGCGGTCCGGGCAATGATCGAGACCCGAGCTCGCTCGTTCGCCGAGCTGGTGGGATTCCCGGCCTGCCTTGGTCCGGCGCTGCCCGGGGAGACCCACGGCACCACCGTGCTCGCCCTGCGCTTCGACCAAGGCGTGCTGGTTCTGGCGGACCGCCGGGCCACGGCCGGCAACCTGATCATGTACGACCAGGCGGAGAAGGTCCTGCCGCTCGACGACCACACGGTGGTGGGCATCAGCGGAGCCTACGGTCGCTCGCTGGAGGTGTGCCGCTTCCTGCGCCACAGCTTCAAGTTCTACGCCCGGATGCACCTGCAGGAGCTTTCCTTCGAGGGCAAGCTCATGGAGATCAGCCGGGCTCTGGCGGCGAACCAGGCCGAGGCCATGACCGGAGTCGGGTTCTTCCTGCCGATCGTGGCCGCCTACGACCGGGCGCGGGACTCGTTCGGCGTGTACTTCTTCGACGGGGCCGGCGCCCGCTTCGAGAACGGCTCCTACGCCTGCGCCGGCAGCGGATCGGAGCGGATCCGGGGCGTGTTCGAGTACCTGCAGCGAACCAAGGGCCCGTTCCAGGAGAGGGGCCTCGACGACGTGCTCCGCGAGGGTCTGGTGCTGCTCGACATCGCCGCCGACCTCGACTCCGCGACGGGAGGCTTCGGCAAGGTTCCGCCCGTCGCGAGGGTGCTCGACCGCGAGGGCAACCGTCCGCTCGATCCGGAACGGCTCGCCGGCGCGATCCGAGACGTGCAGCGATCCTGAGCCACCCGCTCCGCTGGGTAGCATCGGGGCGTGCTGACCGTCCCGCTCCTGCTTCTTGCGATGGCCGCCGGGCCGGGTCGTGGTGCCGCTCGAGACCGGCTGGGAGTTCCGCCGCGGCGAGATGCCGCGCTACGAGTTCCCCAGGCGTTGGCGCAAGGTGACCGTGCCCCACGACTTCGCCATCGAAGACCTACCCCCGGCGCCACAGACGCCGGAAGAGCTGGAGCCCATCGCCGGCGAGTGGCGCTTCCGGCTCGGCGACGACCCATCCTGGAAGGACCCTAGCCTGGACGATTCGGATTGGAAGACCGTCCGAGTTCCGTCAACTTGGGACGCGCACGGCGACGCCGCCGTCAACGCCTATGGCTGGTATCGCCGCAAGCTGCGGATCCCCGCCGGCCTGGCCCGCAAGGGCTTCGTGCTGCCGCTGGGCAAGCTCGACGACGTCGATGAGGCGTTTCTGAACGGCGTGCGCATCGGGGGCTTGGGGTCCTTCCCGCCCAACTACCGAACGGCTTGGTCGCAGATCCGCCTGTACCGCGTCCCGCCCGGGCTGGCCCGCGGCGACGGATCCGACGTCCTGGCGGTTCGGGTCTATAACGGCGACGGTCAGGGCGGCTGGCACGCGGCCTCCGAGCGGCCTCTGCGTTCCGGCCCGTTCGACCGCGGCGCTCCCGACGGGCTGGCAACGGGCTGGACCGTGCCCGGCCCCGGGTCGTATCGCCTGTCTCTGCGCGCCGACCCCAGCTGGAAGGGACGCCGGGTGGTCGTGCGCTTCGACGGCGTGTACATGAGGGCTCGGGTGTACCTGAACGGCGATCTGGTCGCCGAGCGCCCCTACGGCTACGTGCCGTTCGAGGCCGATCTGACCGACCGCCTGACCGACGCTCAGCCCAACGAGCTGCGGGTGGACGTGGACGCCACCCCGCCCAACAGCCGCTGGTACACCGGCGCGGGCCTCTACCGGCCGGTGCGCCTAGAGGTGCGGCATCCCGCGGCGATCGACGACGGCTCGGTGTTCCTCCGGACACTCTCCGCCGGCCCCGAGGCACGGGTCCGGCTCGATTGGGCGTTCCGCTCCGAGCCGCCGCCAGGGTCGCGGCTCAGGGTCCGCATCGCCGACCCCCAGGGGCGAACCGCCTGGGAGGCAGGACTCAGCCCGGAGGCCCGGAGCGCCACCTTCTCGGTGAGGGAGCCGAAGCTGTGGTCGCCCGAGCACCCGAACCTCCACACGCTGCGTTTGGAGCTTTGGCAGGGCGCACGCCTGCTGGATTCGCTCGAGCGCAAGGTCGGCCTGCGGACCCTCGCGTGGAAGGCCGGTGCCGGCCTGCTTCTGAACGGCAAGCCCGTGAAGCTCCTCGGAGGGTGCATCCACCACGACAACGGAGCCCTCGGGGCGGTCTCGCTGCCGGACGGCGAGGAGCGCAAGGTGAGGGTGCTCAAGTCCCTCGGCTACAACGCCGTGCGCACCGCCCACAACCCGCCGTCCGAGGCCCTTCTGGACGCCTGCGACCGGCTCGGGCTGCTGGTGCTGGACGAGATCTTCGACAATTGGAAGAGGGGCAAGGGCAGCAACTACGACGAGTACTTCGACCGTTGGTGGCGGAAGGACGTGCAGGCTTGGGTCCGGCGCGACCGCAACCACCCCTGCGTGGTCGCCTACAGCATCGGCAACGTGATTCCCGAGCAATCCGAACCGGACGGGGAGAGGATCGGAGCCATGCTGGCGGACGAGGTTCGGAGCCTGGACCCGACGCGCCCGGTGACGATAGCCTCGTTCCCAGTCGGCGAGGGCTGGCGCTCGCTGGAGCCGCTGTACCGCCACCTGGACATCGCCGGCCACAACTACATGGCCTCGGTCTTTCCGACGATCCTGAGGGAGCACCCCGAGCGGCTCCTGATCCAGACCGAGTCGCAGTCTCCGTGGATGCGGAGCGATCTGTTGCAGCTTTGGCAGACCCCGAACGTGGTCGGGGACTTCGTGTGGGCCGCGATCGATTACCTGGGCGAGGTCGGCGTCGGGCGGGTGATCCGACCCGGAGAGCCCGAAGGGTTCTTCGGCGAGTGGCCGTTCGTCACCACCGGGTCCGGCGAGATCGACCGGACGTTGCACCCCAAGCCGCAGGCGTTGCTGCGCAAGGCGCTGTTCCGGGCGCCGCGCACGCTCGCGGTGTTCGCGGAACCGTGGCCGACCCGATACCGCTTGAGCGCCTGGGGCTGGACCGACGAGAAGCCAAGCTGGAACTGGCCCGGCCTGGCCGGCCAACCGATGCTGGTCCGGGTCTATTCCTCGGCGGCGTCGGTTCGCCTGCGGCTCAACGGCAGGGACCTCGGCGTCCGCCCCACCACCCTGGAGAAGGGCTGCACGGCCGAGTGGCGGATCCCCTACGCCCCCGGGCGCCTGGAGGCCGAGGGTCTGGACGCCAGCGGAAGGGTCGTCGCCGAGGCCGCGCTGGAGACCGCCGGCCAGCGGGCGGCGCTCGTCCCGGAGCCGGAATCTGGCACGATGCGGGCCACACCCGGCGGGCTGGCGTTCGTGCGCGTTCGGCTGGTGGACGCCAAAGGGCGCCTGTGCCCGACCGCCGATCGGCTCATCCGCTTCCGGGTCGCCGGGCCGGCGGTTCTGGCCGCCGTCGACAACGGCGATCCGAAGTCGGTGGAGAGTTTTTAGCAGCCCCAAAGGAGGGCGTGGCAGGGCCGGGCCTTGGCGGTGCTGAGGTCCGACGGCCGCGCCGGCGAGGTCATGCTGGAGGCCTCGTCGCCGGGCCTGAAGACGGCCAGGCTGAGGCTGCGGGCGGTCCCTGCGAGGTAGACGGGCGTCTGCCGGCGCATGGGTATCCTGAGGCTGTGCCCCAGGACCGCATCGTCGTCGTCGGCGCGCGCGAGAACAACCTGAAGAACATCACCGTGGAGATCCCGCGGGACAAGCTGGTGGTGATCACCGGCCTGTCCGGCTCGGGCAAGTCCAGCCTCGCGTTCGACACGATCTACGCCGAGGGGCAGCGGCGGTACGTGGAGAGCCTCAGCGCCTACGCCCGGCAGTTCCTGGGACAGATGGACAAGCCGGACGTCGACCACATCGACGGCCTCTCCCCGGCGGTGTCCATCGACCAGAAGTCTTCGTCGCGCAACCCGCGGTCCACGGTGGGCACGGTCACGGAGATCTACGACTACCTGCGGCTGCTGTTCGCCCGGGCCGGCGTGCCCTACTGCCCGACCTGCGGCATCCCCATCGAGCGACAGTCGACGGACCAGATCGTGGACGCGGCGCTGGCCTTGCCCGAGGGGACCCGCCTGCAAGTGCTCGCGCCGATCGTCCGTGGGCGCAAGGGCGAGTACCGCAAGGAGCTGCAGGAGATCAACCGGGCCGGGTTCGTGCGCGTCCGGGTGGACGGCCGGATGTACGAGGTCACCGACGACATCCCGATGGATCGCTACAAGCAGCACACCATCGAGGTGGTGGTCGACCGGATCGTCCTGAAGCCCGGCGTCGAGACGCGGCTCGCCGACAGCGTCGAGACCGCCCTGAAGATGGGCAAGGGCGTGGTGGTGCTGAGCCGCCAGAGGCCCGGCGAGCAGGACTGGACGGACGAGACGTTCAGCGAGTCGTACTCCTGCGCCGAGTGCGGCTTCAGCATGCCCGAGCTGGAGCCGAGGATGTTCTCGTTCAACTCGCCCTACGGGGCGTGCCCGGAGTGCACCGGGCTGGGAGTGAAGACGGAGTTCGACCCGGAGCTGATCATCCCCGACCCGTCCAAGCCCCTCTGCTCCGGAGCCATCGCGCCGTTCGTGTACAAGTCCGGCGAAACCAAGGACTGGTGGCCGGACGTGCTCCGCGCCGTGGGCCAAGCCTGCGGGTTCGACGCCACGCGCCCGGCGAGGGAGTTGACCGAGGACCAGATGCGGCCAGTCTGGTACGGTCTGGACCACCCGGTGACCGTGACCGTGCGCTACGGCCGACGGGAGCGCACGTTCGAGACGCGGTGGGACGGCGTGCTGGCCGTGCTGCGGAAGCGCTACGAGAGCACCGAGAGCGAGTGGGTCAAGCGCGACCTGGAGCAGTACATGAGCACCAAGCCGTGCCCGGTCTGCAAGGGCCGGCGGCTCAAGGACGAGACGCTCTCGGTGCGCGTGGCGGGGCTGAGCATCGCCGAGGTCGCGGCGCTGTCGGTAGAGGCCGCCCTGAGGTTCTTCGAGGAGCTGCCCGACAAACTGAACGACCGGCAGCGGGCGATCTCGTCCCGAACCACCAAGGAGATTCTGGAACGCCTGCGGTTCCTGGCGAACGTCGGCCTGGGATACCTGACGCTCGACCGCTCCGCCCGCACGCTGGCCGGCGGCGAGGCCCAGCGCATCCGCCTCGCCACCCAGATCGGCAGCGGCCTGATGGGATGCCTGTACATCCTGGACGAGCCCAGCATCGGCCTGCACCAGAGGGACAACCGCAAGCTGATCAAGACGCTCCTGAAGCTGCGGGACCTCGGGAACACCGTCCTGGTGGTCGAACACGACGAGGAGACCATGCGCGCGGCCGACTGGTTGCTGGAGCTCGGGCCGGGAGCGGGCGAACACGGCGGCGAGGTCGTGGCCCAGGGAACGTTCGAGGAGTTCCTGCAACTGGACTGCGAAACCGCCGCCTACCTCAGGGGCGAGAAATCCATCCCGATTCCGGAGCGCCGCCGGGCGCCGCGCGCACCCTGCCCGCTCTGACCAATCCGGTCTTTCTGGGCGTTTTTGGCGCAACGTGGCGGAACCGGAACGCCCTTTTGGCAAACCTTGTGTTATGATTGAATTGTTATCTTCTCCAAGCGCCGGAGCGGATCTGGCGTCTTGGCTTCACAATCGTCCCACCGACGAGGGCCCGTTCCTCTGAGGCACGACCCCAGCCGACCCCGGTCGGCGCGCAACGGAACAACCATGCGCAATCTGAGAAAGGGCTTCACGCTCATCGAGCTTCTGGTCGTCATCGCGATCATCGCCATCCTGGCGGCGATCCTCTTCCCCGTGTTCGCCCAGGCCAAACAGGCCGCCAAGAAGACCGCCGTCCTGTCCAACGCCAAGCAGCTCGGACTCGCCGAGCTCATGTACTCGGCCGACAACGACGACGTCTTCAGCCCCGTCGCCGGCTTCAGCGGAGGATGGAACCTCCCCTCCTTCGCCGTCCTGGTCTTCCCCTACGTCAAGAACGCCGGCCTGTTCATGGACCCGTTCAGCCCGGCCAAGATCAACGACAACCCCTTCGTCCTCAACAGCCAGTGGGCCATGCCCCCAGGCGGTTCGCCAGCCAGTGGTGCCCCCAGTCCAATACCGACCTCAGCGGCTGCGCCTTCGGGGCCTACAACGCCAAGACCAGGGCCGAGATCACCGGCGGCCAGCGCTGGATCCGCGACGGCGTCGGCGGGGTCTGGAAGGACACCACGCAGTGGATGAACTGGGCCAGCTACGGCTACAAGGACGTCTACCCGTCCATGAGCCAGACCCAGATCGCCCGCATCGCCGACACCCTCCTCGTCTGCCAGGCCAACCACTTCGACATGATGTGGAGCCAGGACTGGAACCCCGACGAGGCCTACCGCTACTGGGGAGACGGCGTGTTCAACCTCTACGGCAACATGAACATGAACACCGCCCCCGCCAGCAGGGTCGGCGCCAACGGCGTCCAGGCCGGCATCGTGCCCACCAACGTCTACTCCCTGCAGGTCTGGCCCACCGGCCAGAACGTCCACGTCTACGCCGACGGGCACGCCAAGGTCCGCTCTTGGAAGGAGATGCACTCCAAGGCCGTGTACGACTCCAACGGAGTCGGATACCTCGCCTACGCCGCCCCGGAGGTGCCCTAGGCCATGAGGACGCTCGCCGCCGCGCTGCTGGCCGCCGCCCTGGTCGCCGCCGGGTGCGGGGGAGGGGAGTCCACCGAGCTCCCCAAGGAGAAGGACCAGGAGCTCAGGAACAACATGAGCCGGAGCCTCACCCCCGAGGAGATCCAGAAGATGGGAGGAGGAGCCCCCGCCGAGGGCAAGGACGCCGGGCCGCAGGCCGCCGCGCCGCCCCCAGGAAAGGGACCTCGGTAGTCCCCGCGCATACTGTCGCGAGCGTCGAGCCCCCGGACCGAGCCGGGGGCTTTCTCCTTCCTGCGCCCGAATGCGCAGAAGGCGTCGCTCATCTCCGCCAAATTACGGGGTAAAGTCCACCCGATGCCCGAGGAAGTTCGCTTCGAGGAAACGCGGTCGTTTCCCTTCCGGGCCGTCGAGGTCTCGTCGGGCACGGCGACCGCGCGCTACGGGAGAGGATGGGCGAGGGTCGTCCGCCAGCAGACCCCGTTCGGTACCGCCGCCATCCTCGTCTACACCGAGGCGGCGGTGAGCGACGGTCCGTTCCACTGCGGCGAGGTTCTGCGGCTCCGCTACGAGACGCCCTCGGGCGACGAGGAGTTCGAAGGCCGTTGCGTGGGCCTCTTCCTGGATCCCGACTCCGGGTTCCCGTTCCTCCTCACCAAGGCCATCGATCGCTGAGCGCCGCGCGCGCAAGAGGCGTCCATAAGAAGGCGGCGGCCCCGCAGAGCGGGGCCGCCGCATCGTTCGTTCGCCCTAGGCTAGCGCGTCACTTGCCGGCGCACTTCCCGGAGCACTTCCCGGAGCACTTGCCGTTGCATCCGCCGTTCGAGCACTTGCACTCGCCCTTGCAGCACTCCTTGCACTTGGTCTTGTCGCACTTGCCGTCCTTGCAGCAGACGCAGACGGCGGCCTTGCAGCAGGTGCCGCGCGAGCCGTTGTGCTTCTTGACGGGCCCGGCGAAGCCGAGCGCGAACGTGGCGAGCAGCGCGCTGAGCGCGATGGTCTTCAACATGTTGGTTTTCTCCTGTGAGTTTTCGTTTCGGTGGTCTTGGCGGCGCACCCCCTGGCGGGGATTGCCGCGAACGACGAGGCAGAACGGTCAGGCCTCGAAACCCACGGGAGGCGCTCTCGGCGACCATGGCGGATCGTCGAGGATGCGAGGTGCCGGCTCATCCCGCCCCGGAGTGGCCGGCGCGGATGCCTGCGGAATCGGCGCCGGCAACCGCAAGGGCTCTGGGAGAAGGATCTGAGGCGCAGCGTCGGCAGCCCGCAACTCTTGACGGAAAGTGAGAGGAGCCCTGGCGACGCACGCGCCGCAGTCGCCCGGCAGCTTCGCGCAACAGACGGCCAAGCCGCGCTGCGCCAGGCAACAGTCGCACTCCACCCGGTCGGTGGCCAGCGCGGGCGACCTCCCGCCCGCCGTCAGAAGAAGCAGAGCGGCCAGGAAGAGCGCGAACCGGAGCCGGAGCGATCTCGCCATGCGCCTGATGCCTATTCTAACATCGGTTTCGTCGGTTCGGTGCCCAGACCACACAAGTCGGGCCGAAGATTCCTACCCATACCCTCTCGACGGCGTGGAGACCCAGCGCCGGCCGGGTCAGCGGGCCGCGTCCCTCTCCTTCGCGCCGGGTGGGGAGCAACCTCGGCGGTCTTCCTCGTACGGTTCGCTGGCTCACGGGACACGCAGCCTTGGCCGCCGCGGCAGCATCCGATGCCGGTCTGCGGCCCGATGGGCCGTGGTCGTGGATGCGCCGGACCGGCGACTCGATGCGCCCGCCCGGGGTCCGGAGCGGAGTCAACCCACATCCGCGCCCGGGGGCGGCCGCTCCAGGCACCAGGGGCATGCTGCCGGCCATGGACCCGAATCCTACGGACGGCAGTGGCTGCGCGACCCTCTTGACCTCGCCCTTCCGAGCCGAGTATTCTTATCGGTCGTAACGGTGCCGCATAGCTCAGTCGGTAGAGCAGCTGACTGTTAATCAGCGGGTCGTAGGTTCGAGTCCTACTGCGGCAGCCATGCTTTCCCTTATCGGATCGCTTCGTCGTTTGCTCCCATCCCAGATCGATGGGTTCGACGCCGCCCGCGCCGCCGATCTCCCACAGCCACCAAGGGTCCTTGGCAAGAAGGGACAAGCGAGCCTCCACGGTGGCCTGCGTCGCGTGTTCCACAGCCTCTTCCTCGGCGACGGGGTTTTGGCCGCAGCCGTCGCAACCAAAGGGGGTTCTGGCGTGCAACGGTCCCCTATCGCCGCGCAGGGCCCGCCGGCGCGATCGATCGTGCCGCCGGTACTCTCTCGCCGCCTTGATCGGGCGGGAGGTCGGAAGCGCTTGACGAAGCGCAGCGCCGTGAGGTATCCGTAGCGCGGTAGGTTTTCAGGCCTCAGCCATGGACGACAACAGTAGACCGATTCCAGTCAGAGCTTTGGACGTCGGCGAGTGCGGTCCGAGAGGTACCGTCCGGTTGTCGATCTGAACGTCCGCCACTGAGTTGGCGCCCGCGTGCAGGTCGGCACGCGGGCGCCTTTCTGTTGCATCGCGCTCTCCGCGGAGGTGGACGCGATGCATGCCAGACTAAGTTGCCTGGTCGCCAATCTGCGTGGCGCGGGGAAACCCGCGCCGCCCGCCCGCGCGCGGTTCACCGTCTGGATCCGGAAGACGATCCCCTCGGGCGACCGCTCGAAACCTCCCTCACACCGTTGCGGCCAACACGCGTTCGACAAACCCGCAACCGCACCGAAGGAGGTTTCCCATGAACACCAGAATTCTCGAATCCCTGATCCGCAACCGTGACTTCAAGTCCCTCAAGGTCGTCATCAACTCGCTCGATGCCGACCAGATCGTCGCGGTCCTGAGCGATCTGGCCCCGGCTCAGGCCGTCGTCGTGTTCCGGCTTCTCGACAAATCCTTGGCACTCGAGGTCTTCGAGGCGCTGACCCCATCGGAGCAGACGAACCTGATCTCGGGCATGGAGGATCCTGAGATCGGCGAGCTGCTATCCAAGGGCGACCCCGCCGATCTGGCGGCACTCCTCGAGGAGCTGCCCGCCAAGGTCGTCCGCCGCGTCACGTCGACGCTCTCCCGGGAATCGCGCGAGAGCGTTCAGATCCTGCTCGGATACCCGGCGGACGCCGTCGGAAGGATCATCGATCCCCGCTACATCCTCGCAACGACCGAGGAGCCCGTGCGGGTCGTGCTCGACAGGATTCGTGAGTCGAACCTGTCCGAGGAGGACTCCGAGGTTGTGTTCGTCGTCGCCGAGGGCAGGAAGTATGTGGGCTATGCTCCGCTGGCCAGGCTGCTCCGAGCCGATGGCGCGGCGCCGATCGGATCCATCCCGCTCGAGGCCGAGTCCGTTCTAGCCTACGAACCGATCCGTCATGCCACCGAGCGACTGACTCGGCTGCGGCTGCCCATTCTGGCGGTCGTCGACAGCGAGGGCAGACTCGTCGGAAGCCTCCGCGCCGCGGACGCTCTGGAGATCGTGGAGGAGGAGGAGGCCTCCAGATTGGTGCAGTTCGGCGGTGCGCTCGCCGTGTCCGGCGGACCGGACATCGACCTCCGCGCCACCCCGGCCGTGCGCATCTTCAGCGCCCGATTCTTCTGGCTGGCGATCTTGACCTTGTTCGGCGTTCTGACCTCCACCTTCGTTGCCCAGCAGGAGGCCATCCTCAACGAGGCGATGATCCTCGCGGCGTTCATTGCCCCGATCATCGACATGGGCGGCAACACGGGCAGTCAGTCCGCGACCCTCGTCATCCGAGGCATCGCCCTCGGCCAGATTCCCGTGAACTGGCGCGGGTTCTGGCTCGCCCTCCGAAAGGACGTCCTGGTCGCACTGGCGCTCGGATGCTCCATCGCTGTCCTAGAGGTCCTCTTGGCCTGGGCGTTCAAGCGGAACGCGGTGAACATCGACGTGCTGCTGGTGGTTGGGCTGGCCATGCTCATCGTCACGGTCGCCGGCAGCCTCATCGGGCTCGTTCTGCCCTTCGCGGCTCGAAAGTGCCGTATGGACCCGGCCACACTCAGCGCCCCAGCGATCACGTCGATCATGGATCTGCTCGGCGTGATGATCTACTTCGCCATGGCCAGCGTCTTCTTGGGGGAGCTGCTGCGATGACAAGGCTTTTCATCCTCGTCAAAATCGTCGCCGACACACCGACCCCGGTTCCGTCGCCTACCAGCGGGAAGTCGACCGAGGCTTGGAGCACGACCGGTGTTCCGGTGCGAGGTATGACCGGTCCTATGCGGGCTCGACGCATCGCCGGGCCTAACGTGCGCCTGCCGTCGCATCGCCGGGTCGCGCCATGGACCACGACCGACCTCCTGGCCGAGGCGGGATGGCGGCGCGCTCGCCGGTGCCGTCCCGCCCATCCCCTCTTCGGCTGGCGAACGCCTGTCCCCCTGCGCACTCTGCCCGCACGGCTCGCGATCCCGGCCCGAAACATCGGAGGCACGCGATGACCGATCTGCTCGTCAACCTCTGCATCTCCTTCGTTCTCGGCGCGCTGATCGGCATGGAGCGCCAGTGGCGCCAGCGCATGGCCGGGATGCGCACCAACGCCTTGGTGAGCGTTGGAGCGGCGATGTTCGTCACGCTGGCCGGCCTGACCGCAGGCGACTCTAGCCCCACGCGGATCGCCGCGCAGGTGGCGTCCGGGATTGGCTTTCTGGGGGCAGGCGTGATCATCCGAGACGGCCTCAACGTGCGCGGCCTGAACACGGCGGCGACCCTATGGTGCTCGGCCGGGGTGGGAACCCTAGCCGGTTCGGGGCATGCGCCCATCGCAGCGGCAGGCGTCGCCTTGGTGCTCGCCGCCAACCTGGGCCTCCGGCCGCTCGCCCGGCGTCTCGACCGCGATCCCAGCCAAGGGCCGGGCCTTTGGAAGGCCTACCTCGTTCGGATCGAATGCCGCTCCGACTCGGAGCAACGCATCCGCACCGGCCTGCTCACGGAGGCTCTGTACCAAGGCCTGCGCCTCTTGTCGGTGCAGAGCAGGAACCTGGACAAGAACGGCCGCGTCGAGATCGTCGCCCGGCTCACCGGCCCCGGCGCCCCGGATCGGGCCGTCGAACACGTGGTCGGCAGACTGTCGCTGGACGATGCCGTCGTGGCGGCCCGATGGGACTCCTTGGACCCCGGCCTTGGCGAGAGGGACGAGGAGGAGGAACCGAACTGAGGTTGGCGGGCCGGAGGGCACCCGGGGAGGCCGGCTGGCGACCTCACCCTCTCCAGTGCGCCGCGGCGCCACGGGGCTGGCGTCCGGGAGCCGCGCTGGCCCCATCCGGCCCCTCGGCCCGCAGGTTCCTCCCGTCGGGGCACGCGCGAGCCCTCGTTGCCTCGCCGGCCGTCCCTGCGGCGGTCCAGTCGGCGACCCGTTGGCTCTCCGGCGAACGCTTCCTCGGGAAGGGCACGGACCGTTCTGCCAACGTGGTTCGTTCAACATAGCCCCTTCCAAGATGGGTAGGGTGTGGAATGCGGGTGCACCCTTGGAGCCGCCGTTCCTCACGAGAAGGCACCTCCAAGAGCAACCGGGACCCATACCCGACCCCCCCCTTTTGCCGGATTGGGCCCTCCCATCGGCGAATTCACCCCCTTGCGAAGGGTTGCAGGCAGGGTAGAACGCTGAGGTGGACGGCGAGCCGAGCGCCGGAATGCTGAGCCGCGCCCAGGGTTGCCTCTTGGGCCAGCTTTGTGGCGACGCGCTGGGCAGTCTCGTGGAGTTCTGCAGGCCGGAAGAGATCCGGCGCCGGTATCCGGGCGGCGTGCGCGACATGGAGGATGGCGGCACGTGGGACACGATCGCCGGCCAGCCGACCGACGACTCCGAGCTCGCACTGGCTTTGGCCCGAACGCTGGCCGCAGAAGGCCGCTTCCTAGTCCAGTCCGTGCGCGCCGCCTACGTCGCCTGGCTTCGGTCCGATCCGTTCGACGTCGGGCCGACGACCAGCTCGGGCCTCACGGGACATCCCGACCGGCGCAGCGAATCGAACGGCGCCATGATGCGCATCAGCCCGATCGGCATCTTCGACGCGCTCCAACCGCCCGAACGAGTTGCGGAATGGGCTTCGGAAGACGCAGCGATCACCCATCCGAGCGAGGTCTGCAGGCAGGCGAGCGCCGTGTACGCCGTGTCGATCGCCCACGCGATTCGGCACGCCTGCCCGCCAGAAGAGCTCCATCGCAACGCCGCCCGCTGGGCGCGGGGCCGACTCGAGGCTGCAGCAAGCCCTGGGGCAGGCTGCGGAGGAACCGCCCAGCGACTATGCGTCCAACCAAGGCTGGGTGCCGATCGCGCTGCAGAACGCCTTCTGGCAGCTGCTGCATGCCGAAAACCCCGAGGAAGCGATCGTCGACACCGAGATGCGCGGCGGAGACACCGACACCAACGCGGCGATCTGCGGGGCCTCGGCCGGGTCGGTGTGGGGCCTGGAGGCGCTGCCGGACAGGTGGGTGGCGACCATCACGAGCTGCCGACCGGAGGCCGGCCCGCCCAAGGTTCGGCATCCGAGGCCGCGCTGCTCCTGGCCTTGCGACGCGCTCGACCTTGCGGAACGCCTGCTTCGAGCGGGCGCCACCTGCCAAGACCCTCCATCCGCGCCAACCGACGACTGACCACCCAGCAAAAGACCCATGGACATCCCGCGCATCTTCACCATCGCCGAGAGCCGGCATCGGATCCACAATCCCATCTCCGCCCAGAAGCTCGCCGAGCTAGGAGAGTCCCTCGCCTTGCAGCCCGGCATGAGGATGCTGGACCTCGGAAGCGGTTCCGGCGAGCTGCTCTGCACCTGGGCGAGGGACTTCGGCATCTTCGGCCGGGGAATCGACCTGTGCAAGCTCTTCACCGAGCAGGCCCGCCAGCGCGCGAAGGAGCTTGGCGTGGAGGACCGAGTCGAGTTCCTGCACGCGGACGCAGCCGGCTTTGTGGAAGAGGACACGGTGGACGTCGCCGCGTGCCTCGGTGCCACGTGGATCGGCGGCGGCGCCACCGGAACCGTGGCGCTGCTCCGTCGCAGCCTCAAGCCGGGCGGCATCCTGCTGATCGGCGAGCCGTACTGGCACCGGCCCCCCACCGAAGAGGAGGCACGCGGATGCGGCTGCTCGGCCTCCGACTTCACCACGCTCCCCGAGCTGCTTCAATCTTTCTTGGACCTAGGCTGCGACGTGGTCGGGATGGTTCTGGCCAGCCCGGACGACTGGGACCGCTACGAGGCCCGCAAGTGGATCGCCTTGCGGCGCTGGCTGGACGCCAATCCGCACGACGCGATGGCCGAGGAGGTGCGCGGCCTGCTTCGCACGGAGCCGTTGCGCCTCGTCCGGTTCACGCGGCCGCTCCTCGGCTGGGGGATCTTCGCGCTGATGCCTCGCTGATCCGCGGCTGGAACGAGGCTTCCTGCGAGAAGCAGGCATCGATGAGACGCCCGCTTCTTTTGGCAACCCTCGTTGTGGCGGCTGGTCTGGCAGCGATCGCCCTAGCCCGGCAGCTCACGGTCCCCGACATCGAGTCCGCCCAGAAGCGGCTGGCGAGCGGGTTCGACGAGCTGGAGAGGCTGGGCGCCTACGTGGTGGCCAGCGATGGGGAGTTCCTGGGCAGGATCAGCCGAGGCTTCGGGAGCGACTCGCTGGGGAACCGCTTCGGCAAGGGCAGCCGCTTCGCGTCCAAGGGCCTGTTCAACCCCTACAGCCCGTATGGCAGCCGCTTCTCGTCGAAGTCGGCGTTCAGCAGCACGGCCTCCGAGCCGCCAGAGATTCTCGTGCGCCAGGGGGGCACGACCTACTCCGTGGGCCTGCTCACCACCAACCCGGTCGCCAGCACGAGGGGCCAGCGCATCGACCCGCGCTACCTGCGGGCTTGGCTGGGCCTGGACCAAGACTGAGAACGTTCAGTTGCCGTCGCTGACGCCCCACTGGAGCCCGAGCTTCGCGATGGAGCGCACGAGCTCCTCGGTGGCGACGGCTCCGAGACCCTCCGGCAGCATCCCATCCAAGAGCCTCTCGGCCTCGCGGAACGTCTCTAGGCCGGCCTCGTCCACCGCGTGGAAGGCCAGGAGGTCCAAGCCGGCCATGCCCGCCGCCAGCAGCTGCAGCAGCGCCATCAGGGTGCGGTTGCCGCCGTAGGCCCCACAGCCCCAGAAGCCAGTGTGCACGGCCACCTGGGTGCCAGGATCGACGGTGCCGGACTCGGTCTTCGCGGCCAGAAATCCGCCATAGGCGGTCCGAAGGATGCCTCGGATCTGCTGTTCCGAGTAGGCTCCGGTACCTCCGGACGGCGCCTCGATTGCGAGAATGTTCGACACGGTCGGCGGATCCAGCACGCGCACCGCCCTGCGCACAGCCTCCACGGGGGCGCTCGCGAACCGGTTGCCGTAGAGCCCGTTCGGTCTGCCCTCGTCCTCGTTCGGGTCCGTGGCGATGGCGCAACGGCGCTCGACTCCGCGCACCAGGATCGGGGTGGACCGCTCGCCGTCGTGCACCGTTGTGGACAGGCCCCTCGCGACGAGCGCCTCTCGAACCGAGCCGAGGGCGGGGTGTTCCGCCACCTGCATCTCGTCCTGCGCGAAGAGGCCTGTGGAGTACGCGCAGAACAGCTCGCCCGCTGCGAAGTTCAGATGCCACTCGATCGCGGGTTCCGGCAGGACGGGGAGGTAGTCGAACAGCCCTGCCGAGGCCTCGACGCGCGGGCGACGGCCGGGGTCGAACGTCTGAGGAAGCTCCACCTCAGGCCAGCGGGTCACCGTGATCGAACCCCTCGCCGGCCGATCGGGCGGACAGGCCAGCTCGAACACAGCCTTCTTGTTCTCGTTCCACCAGACCGGCGGGTGGGCCGCCATCAGCTGGGCGGAATCGAACTCGACTCTGTAGAGCGGGATCAGAATCGGCTCTTCCGCCATCTCGCGTTGCACCCCCATCCTATCGCGCTGGCGACCGCCGCCGCGAAAGCGGCCTGTTGGTCACTCGGCGCTCCGACTGCAATCGTACCGCCAGCCGCGCCTCGGGGCGAAGAACCGACAAGGGAGGTGACGGCGGCCGGACCTGGCGTCTCGCGGATCGACGTCCGTGTCCGAATCCTGTGCCTTCGGGAGACGGTGGGGGTATGGGACGGATTCTCCTGTGCATGATCCTCTCGCTGATGGTGGCGGCCTCGCTCGCCGCTCCTGGCCGAGCCCACGCCAAGAAGCCCCAGTCGGCGCCAGTTTGCACGCTCGGCGTCGTGACCCAGGCCACCAGCCTGTACCGCGACCGCTACGCTTCCAGCGCGCTCGAGGAGGCGGTCGTGGCCGGCGAGACCATTCCGATCCTCAGCCACGACGGAGTCATCTGCCGAACGGTCGACTCACAGGGCAACGACGCCTTCGTGCCCCGCTCGGCCGTGTCGCTGGTAAGGAAGCTCGGCCGGCTGGACGTTCTGAGTCGCGTATGGGCCTTGGAGCCTGGCTTCGACGAGGAAGGCACGCAGGAGTATCAGCGCTGGCTGCGCCTGTACGACCGGGTGGCCTACAAGGACCGGGGCGGAGAGCTTCCCCCGAGCCAGGGCTCCTACGACTCCGCGCTGGACTCCACTCCGCTCGTTCAGATCCACAACGGCACCGACTATCGAATCACGGTGACCTACAGCGGACCATCAGCCCGCAGCCTGACCCTGGGTCCGGGCCAGAGCGGCTCGGTGAGCTTGCCGGCCGGAACCTACAGGGTTACGGCGTCGGCCCACAGCGGCTCGGTGCGTCCCTTCGCGGGCACGGAGGCCCTCAGTTCAGGCCACCGCTACATGGTTCGATACACCATCCGGACCGTGCGCATCCGCTGAAAGCGGCGACTCCGGCGACCTGCCTGACCGTCGATCCAGCCGGACGCAGCGAGCGGCTCGGCGCCGAATTCCGGGAAGCGGCACGCGAGAGGCCATCCGATGCGGCATTCCAGCCCTCTGCGGAGGTTCCGCGTGGTCGGGCCGTCTTTCACGCACGGGATGGTCCGCAAGGCGGATGATGCCGCCGAGCCGTTCTGCCCAGCCTCCCTCAGCGGCTTCTCTCTGGCAACGGCGGGACGAAACGGTAGTCCGGATCGGAGGCCTGGCGGCGCAGGATCGGGCGGATCGAGGCCCAAGTGCGCAGGAGGCCGCGCGTGGTCGGCGGAAGCTCGTGCCGCACAAGGCGGTGCAGCTTGGCGAGGTGGTAGCACGGCACCCCCGGATACATGTGGTGCTCGGTGTGGTAGTTCATGTGCCAGTAGAGGAACCTCAGCACCGGGTTGAGCTCGATCGTCCGACAGCACACGCGGTAGTCGGGGTAGCGGTCCATCAGCCCGATATGCTGCGTGGCGTTCGTCAGGAACTGAAGCACCGGTGCGAAGAAGCGGCAGGTCGTGACCGCGATCGCCACGGGCCACCAGCCGCTCGCCACGCTCGCCGCCACCACGAGCGCGTGCCCGACCAGCACGACGCGAGCCCAGCGGTGGAAGGCCGGGCGCATCTCCGACTTCACCCGCTCGAACAGGTGCCGCTCCCAGTCGCCCTGGAGGAATCCTCGGGCGGTCCTCCAGGTGCCCCGCACGGTGTGTACGAAGCCCCACGCGTCGAAGAGCGCCATCCGGGCGAGCCTGCGCCAAGAAACCTGCTCCGGCTGGACCACCTCCAGGTCGTCCGGCGGGTGCAGCGTGAACTTGTGGTGCTCGGTGTGGCTGGCCCAGAAGCCGACGTGGTTGTACCATCCCAAGAAGCTGAAGACCGGCAGGAACGCGCGGTTGAGCCACCGCGTGCGGAACACCGAGTCGTGGACCAGCTCGTGGAAGCCGTTGACGAGGAACGCGCAGCAGGCCCCGTGCGCCAGGATGGCAAGCGGCGCGAACCAGGGTGCGTGGAAGCAGCTCCACACGAACAGCGTCCCGGTGCCACCGATCGTGCCCAGAAAGCCCAAGGTCTGCATGGCACCGAGCAGGTCGCTCCGCTGGTTCAGCCGCCGGAGTTCCTCCTTGGGGATCGGCACCCGGTACCACCGCACGGGCTGACCCGGCGCGCGCTCGGGACGCTCGATGCGGACCTCCGGCCGGGGCTGCTCGGCGCCGCTCGCCGCTTGGGCTTGCTCTCTGGATGCGCGGATCATGCGTCGTGTGACCGTCGGGACTCGGCGACCGACTCCCTCCGAGAACGATACTCCAGATTTCACCAGGGTGAAGACCCGCGCCTGAGCAGGATCGGACCATTCCCTAGCAGGCCCCTCGGCTTGACGTTCTCTTCACGCTCCCATCACGGGATTCTAACGTCCGGCGCTTAGTCTGAAGTCGCCATGAGACGAAGCACTGCTCCCGCATTCACGCTAATCGAGCTTTTGGTCGTGATCGCGATCATCGCGATCCTCGCAGCCATCCTGTTCCCCGTGTTCGCCCAGGCCAAGGTCTCGGCGAACCGCACGGTGAGCCTCTCCAACATGAAGCAGATCGGTCTCGGCGTCACGATGTACGCGACCGATTACGACGACGTCTACCCGGCGTGGATCCACGGTTACGCCACCTATCCTTACCAGCTGGACAGGACCGGCTGGGAGTACACGTGGAAGTACGCGGTCCAGCCCTACATCAAGTCGGGCCAGCTGGACGAGACCAAAGGCGAGAACACAGGCATCTGGAGGTGCCCCAGCATCCCCGAGTGGAAGGTCTCCATCGACTGGAACCGGAAGCTGACGGCCCCGGCCAAGGTGAGCTACGGCATCAACATGGGCATCGCCTACACCTACGCTCCGCGCCCGTCCGGCACGACGGGCTACCGCTACCTCCCCGCCGGGTTGGTCGTCGAGCCGGCCAAGACGGTGTGGGGCGGAACCGCCGGCGACGCCACGCGCTTGGATCTGCCCAGCAACCAGCGCTGGCTCAAGTACGGACAGTGGTTCAACGACTTCCGGGTCGCCCAGTGGGAACGGCGCGACGCCTTCAACGGGGGCACCGTGTACTTCTTCGCCGACGGCCACGCCTCGTTCCAAAAGGCGGACAAGATGTATCCCGTCGATCTGAACGCGGCTCGCCGCGCGACGATCGAGTACTTCGCCGCAACCCCGGACAACATCGAGTACCTCCGCGGCCTCTGGGGTCTCTGATACCGAAGCGCGCGCCCCGGCCC
>Ga0308419_1000161_pt1 | contig 54485 bp, 51 predicted proteins | sample HotsprSampleMS50_FD_203674 | JGI IMG/M metagenome (GOLD analysis project Ga0308419, IMG submission 203674) | Hot spring phototrophic mat microbial communities from Mushroom Spring, Yellowstone National Park, Wyoming, United States - 20090730_MS50 ... | reverse complement strand
GATGCACTGCCAGCGAAAATAAGTCAGGATTGCTGTATTCGGTCACGCTCCCGGTGTCCAGGTCAATCCCAATTATGTATGACTCCCCGTCCCGTGAACGACTTGCGTAGAACGTGTTTGTCTGTGGGTCAAGATCGTACACCCCTTGTGCAAAGCCCATGGACTGGTTACCTACCACACCGAGGACGGTCTGCTCGCCAGTCGTGAGGTTCAGTCGCATGAAGGAGTTGATACAGCCCGTAGATGTGCCTATACAATTCTGGATGCCATAGATTAAGACTCGTGGTTGTTGTCTGAGGTGTGGCAACATGGTTTCAGATGCATCTGGTTGCGCTTCTCCTTGAACATGTATTGCACCAACCAATGGTGCAACCAGCAGCGTGACCAGCAAGAGGGCTATGATGTCTGTCAGGATGCGGAGTGTAGGTGTGTGTTTCATGGGGTGTTCCTTTCAGTTCAGTTTCTAGGATGGTGATGGTTGCTAGTCTCGTTCGTGCGGGTCATAAATCGATCCTCCTGGTACATGTGAGAAACAGCAGCATGTGTGTCCTACATTCCTGGCAATAATACCGGGTACCTCACTAAACCGGGCCAAAGAGCAGTCGAAAACCTGGTTCTCCTCGAAGAACCTGACGATAGAAACAAAACATAACCTCCAGCGCGAGTTCTGCCGGTGATTCTGATGCAGAACCCGTTCTCCTGAGAACTATCTATGGTGTTTAACACCCCGTATTGTATGAGTGTATCTTATACTATCTTACCATGATGTATTTACTTTTACTAGAGGGTATTTAAATTGAGAAAATAGTACTATATCTGAGCAGTACCAATGCCGCCATGTAGATATTCTTACGTTCTTACGTATGAAACCTGGTACGTTGCACCCTGCGAACAATAGCGCGTCTCGAAGGGCTAGAATAGTATGGGCACTGCGCTATAACCGGGGCACATCGTGATCAAAAGGAGTGAGCCATCAGCCCTGGCTGGATATAGTACCAGCAGCTTGCAGCAGCGTATTGGCATGCCCGAAATGACCAGTACTTTCGTCCTGGGTTTTGGTAGTACCTGGGGAGAAGTGGCGTGAGTCACGAGGCGCGTATGGTGAACCACGAAGAACACGAAGCAGGGCCGGGGCGGAGGCTTTTTCTTTAAGGCCAGGGCGCAGAGACGCATTTGGAGTGCGGCAGCCATGCTGCCGCCGTCAGTCGTGAAGCGCGAGGTGTGAGGCGTGCGGCGCGAGGCGTGAATCAAGGGAGTACGATGGGCGCGTTCCTCTTCGTATTCTTGATACCCTTCATGGTGCCATAGTCCAGATGATTGGAGTCCCGGCTTCAGCCTGGGTCTAGCTCCATGCAGGCTGAAGCCGGGACTCCAGGTTTACCATTGCATAAGCTTGCTATACCCAATAGTTTCTAATCTGGCATGCGAATTGCAAGCCCCGGAATGCGCCCAAAGTCCGTATCGTTGGTTGCCAGATAGGTAATATGCTCTCGCTGCATTGCTGCCACTATCAGCGAATCATTCGTCAGTAAGCCATAGGTTTCACGATAGCGCCGACTGGCGTGCAGATCGCGATAGGTTAGCGGCAGAATAGTGATCCGCGCCTGCTTTAAGTCACGGAGAACCGTTTTATAACGTGTCAGCTGTTGAACAACCTGCGGATGATGCTTAAGGTGCATAACGGCATCTGATGCCTGTGCGAATGTACCCTGGGCCAGCAATTCCATGACCATCACCCGATGAATAATTTCAGCAACTGTGTTAACAACCAGGTACAGCATGACAGCTTGTAATGCCCCACGTTCAAGCAGGCGTGTACATGCCGTATGAAACTGGGATTGCGGCGACAAAGCATAGACAACGATGTTGGTGTCAAGGACAACACTGGCTTGATCAGGGATTGTGCGGAGTGGTTTAGCCATGGTTCGTATCAAGCCAGCAGATATTCTCAAGCGTCAGCATGGGATCGTTGATCATCTGGTCAAAATGGGGAATAGTGACATCGGCAAAGAGTCGGGTTAGCCGTTGCACGGCCGCCAGTGCCTGCGCCGTGGTGGGCGGCTCGTCCGTGAATGATAACTCGCTTGCCGGCTCGTCTGTCAGCCCCAGCCACTCGTGGGCCAACTGCGACAGGACGGCTTCGGGTGTTGTTTGCAAGCGTTGCGCTCGCTCCTGCAAGCGCTGATAAATATCTTCTGGTAAGCGGATCGTATGCTCGGCCACGATTTCCCTCCAGTGTGCTATTCGTTGTGTCGGGTGTAGGAATAGTATACCATACGACCAGGGCGCAGAGACGCATTTGGAGTGCGGCAGCCATGCTGCCGCCGTCAGGCACGGCGGAAATCCCTCCGCCCCTCCGCGCCTTTGCGTTAAAAATGGGAGCTATGCAGGTGCGCGGCGTGGCACCCCGACCACACCGCACACCCGCTGGTTGCTACCGTCCCTGCTCGGCCTTGATGCGCGCAATCTGGCCTTGCAGCGCGAGGTATGCCGGGCGCGGACTCCAGTCGCCATCCAGGATGCCAAACGAGGCTTGCTCGTGCAACGGTTGCGGCGGATCCTGTTCATTCCACAGTACCGCAAAGTTCAGGTTCCAGAGAAATGTATTCCCCACCCACGGGTACTGCTCATAAATACGGTCAATCGCCCCGGTAATATATTCGGCCTGCTGCTCGAACGAAACCTGGTTACCAAACTCATACCCTGGCGTTTCATTCTCCGTGGCCCAGCCAAACTCCGTAATCCAGATCTGATGATGCCCTAGATTATACTCCTCCATCACTGCCCGCACATTCTCAATATGCCGGAAGTAGAACGTGGAGTGATCCGTCCAGCCATCGGCGTTGCTCGGATTATCGGGCCAGAGCGTATCTGGCGGGTTGGCCGAGCCGCCCGGATGCACCGCCTGTGCATCAAACTTGCCATCAATAATCCCATCGCGGTACGAATACATAGCGTGGAAATAATCCAGATCGGAGATGGCAATATCCGGATCGGTGACACCAGTGGAAGAAGGCGCACCAGCCAGCACAAACGCTGTCGGTGTAATCGCCTTAATGCGGTCATAGCACTCGATCAGCAACTCCACATAGCGCCCGACATCCTCAAACTCAATCCGCCCACCAGTCTCATGGGCCAGATTTTGCTCGTTCCAGATCTCATAGGCCCCGATCCGGTTACCATAGCGCAGTGCCATTTGCTCGACAAAGTTGCCCAGAGTTGTCGGATCTTCGGGCAATCCATCACCGCCATCAGCCGTATAGAATGACGGCGAGCGCACGATGCTAATCAACAACTTCAACCCATAGCGATTGGTCGCTTCAACAATATAGTCCAGTTCATCCCAGGCATACATCCCTGGCTCCGGGCCTTCGGTATCTTTCCAGTGGATCTGCTGGCGAATCCAGTCGAAGCCCGCATTCTGGGCGAGCTGTAAGACCCGCTCGGCATCAGTATAATAGAGATGCGCCACCACACCAAACTCAAGATAGGGCGTCTCAAGGGGGAACGTCACATCACCGGTATCATTGGGCACCACGGTCACGGTTGGTGGTTCTGGTTCATCGGTGTCATCTGGAGTAACAACAACGGCGGTCGGAACAGTCGCTGATTGATCCGTTACCTCTGGCTCACCGCCACAGGCCAGCAGGAGCGGAACAAGCAAAACCAGCATCATCAGTGTACAAACAACACTCCTTCGCCAGCACATTGATCGCATAAAAAACTCCTGTGAAGATTGCAATAAATTACAGAATGTACACGGTTATTTAAACACAACGTTTTTTACCTGCGGCAGACCGGAAGAGACCCTCTTTCACCACATTGTGTATTATGACGAAAATGCGGCAAAAAAAGGTGAATGGCTATATTTTCATATCAGAGCGTACAACCAGCCAGATAAAAGATGATCTCCCCGGTGTCCAGGTTGAATCCTGGAAGGAGCAAGACCAGGCTTCAGCCTACTACGGTTCTTTATTACTGATCTACACGAAGTACGCGGTCTCAAGATCAGATCACCTTTTCGCCTGCAACGAAAAGGTAGAACCAGAGAGATTCGCTTCCCCGCTGCCGCCGGCAAAAAAGGGTTGGTTCAAGCGACCATGTACCTCCTGCGATCCAGGATTGGTATATATGAACGGGGAGCATCGTGTGTGCCCCCCGATCTTCGTCACGTCCGCATGACCGTATATCACATACTGGTGCGGTCGTTGTGGAACAGCGTGGACTAATCTTTGGGCATCGCCTGAATAGCATGATACGCCGGACGCGGACTCCAGTCGCCATTGAGGACACCGAACGAAGCCTGTTCGTGGAGTTCATTGCCCATGGCCCGCCAGGGAACCGCAAAGTTCAATTGCCACAGGAACATCGCCCCCATCCAGGGCGCATACTCGCGGCGGCCCTTCTGGAAAGCACGCACAATCCACTCGGCCTGGGTATCGAAGTCAATACTATTGCCATACTCATAGCCTGGCGTGTTGTTGGCTGTTGCCCAGCCAAACTCCGTCATCCAGATCTGGCGGTCACCCATACCGTTTTGCACCATCATGTCCCGAATATCCTCAACACGTCGGAAGTAGAACTCACGACTGTTACGCCAGTTCGGGCCTGGCCCCGGGTTTTCAGGATACATAGTATCGGGTGGGTTGTACTGCCCGCCTGGATGGACACCAATTGCGTCCACATGGGCACGGAAGCGAGGATTGGTAAACATCTGGCGCGCAAACTCCCGATCGCTGATCGCAATATCGGGCCGATTAGTCTCCGTTGATGTCGGCGCACCGCTGACCACAATCGCATAGGGATCGTTGGCCTTAATTGCAATTGAAGCCTCTGCCAGCAAATCGACATAGTACGATGCATCCACCACCCGACCACCAACCCCACCATCAATGCTACAGTCGCCACCATTTTCGCAGGCGCGATTCTGCTCGTTCCAGATCTGATAGGCCTGCACGCGGCCGCGGTAGCGGGCAGCCATCTCGCCCATAAAGGTGGCAAAGGTACTAAAGTGTTCTCGTGCTGGTAGGCCATGGGATCCATTCGGCGTCGCCCACGAGGGCGAACGTACGATACTGATCAGCAGGTTGACCCCGGCATTGTGGGCATCATTCACAATATTATCCAATTCGGCCCAATAGATCCGCCCGGAGCGATCATGATGATCCGACCAGGCAATCTGCTGACGAATCCAGTAAATACCAGCATTCTTCGAGAGAGTCAGAACACGGTTGCGATCCTGCCATCCGCTGCCTTGTCCAAACAGATGGGCATTAAAGCCATAGATGAACGGGCGGGGCAATGCCTGATCCGGGCCACGGGGCCTGAAGGCATTGTTGCTACTATGCATAGCTGTGCGATACTCATTGCCCAGCAAGCCGAGCAGAATCTGATAGTTCGGGTCAGCAATTTCAGGATGCCACTCCATACGCTGGCGCTCAAAATACTGTACCCAGTAAGTCTCGCCCGTAGCCTGGTTGACCTCTTGAAATTGCTCGGAGAGTGGCCGCCCAAAGGTTTCCAGGCCACCATTGTTTAACCAGAAAGTACGGAAGGGCGCGGGCGAGTTGCGCAACGTGTGCTGTGTCACCTCGTCCCAGGTACCATCGCCGGGATCGGCAACCGGTCGAAATGGCTCTTCATGCTCACGCCCCTGAACCATCCGCGTACCCATCAAGCGGCCCAGGATATAAAAGCGATTATCCTGCTGACCGAAATTTTCGGGATGCTCCTCCAGAACTGCTCGTTCAAAATATTGAACCCGGTAGAACTTACCCGGTTCGGTAAAGCTCTCCTCGATAAACGGCTCAGAAATGGGATAGCCCAGGGTAAACAACGAGTTGGGCGTATTTTTCCACTTCTCCAGAAAGTGATTCACTGCCGAATGTCCAGTCTCAGCAAAATAACGGGCCTGGTAGGGGGGAAAAGTGTCTGGAACATTATGATGTTGCGCACTTCCAGGAGCGGCAGGCCATGCCAGCATTGTAGTAATCATAGCAAGCAGCAGAAATGCGACTAACGCGCGTCTCAACATAGTCGTGTTCTCCTTTGTACATTAATACATCTTCGATAAAATCAACCGATCGAACCTACAGTATGGGGTTATGTGCTTCTCTAGCATAGAGTATAGCAGCACTAGGTGATAGCTAGCTGAGGGCAGTCTGAACCACGGATTACCATTCAATGACGGGGAAAGATAGTGTAGATTACCGAAGGAAGCAATAGACACGAGCATTATTCTATCGCGCTACTTTGTTTATATAACAAGGGTTACGCGGTGGCTTGAACCAGACGTCTTTTTAACCCTGGCTGGGCAGATTTGTTTTCACTCCCACTACTCGCTTTCGGCAACCATTAGGAGTGAAAAAGGCGTTTCTTCCACACTGCTACCGGTAATCCTGGTCAGCAGACGTACACCGCGTATGTCATGTTATATAAGTGCTACAATGCTGTTGCCACAAGCTGTAACGCAAGTGCTACAGCTTCAGATGGTGTTGTGGCAGGAAGCACATGCGGATGACCATTGCTGTCATTGCCCAATGACCATGTGTTGAGTCCAATCACCGGTCGCCCACATTTGCGGGCCAGAGCAATTTCAGACAGGGTGCCATACTCACCGCTGATGGCGATCACTGCATCAGCCGTTTGCACTATTAACACATTGCGCGCATGCCCTATGCCAGTCAAAATAGGAACACGCACAAAGGGATTCGCCAGGCTACGATCGGTACCCGGCAGAATACCGATGGTTAGACCACCGCAGGCAACCGCACCCTGGCAAGCAGCTTCCATTACGCCCCCCAGCCCACCACATACCAGAACGGCATTCGCTCTGGCAATATGGCACCCAACTTCTTCTGCCAGTGCAGCCGTCTGCGGATCACACATACCAGCACCGCACACCGCAATCACTGGTTCTCGCTGTATTTGTGGCAGTTGGGGCATCGAGATTGCTGTTTGAAGGACTTGTCCGTTTGAGGGATTTGTCCGTTGGTTACTTTCTTTGTCTCTAAACGAAAGGCATACATATATCATTTTCTGGCAGCGCCTATTATAGCGCAGGTAGTTGGAGCGTCAAGCGTCAGGCTGATCATCTAGCAATCCTACATTCATTCGTTGAGGGCGCGGTGCCAGTGGTATCTTGCCCGGCACTGGCACAACACAGATTGCCTCATTCAGCACAGTGCGCGTACAGTTCACTACGACTGTCACGGGATAGTCGCCAGGCCCGGTGCGGCGATCGAGTCGTGGTATCCAGGCAAGAGCGAGTGTTAGCTGGAATAGTACTCCAACGAGCCTGCATCGCGGCAGGGGTGCGGGAGGGATACGGCCCCGCACCCGTTCCCGGTAATTTCAGAGGAACGAAGCCGCACTGTGCCTCCCTACCAGGGGATGTCTCGTTGTAGGAATAGAAACTGAGAGCAGAAGAGAATACTGACAGGAGCAAGAAAGATGGGGCGGAATATAGTGATGCTTCCTGGTACAATGTTTGTGGAGAATACCGGCAACTGATTGGAACGTGGAGCGGGAGACGGGACTCGAACCCGCAACCACCTGCTTGGGAAGCAGGTGCGCTACCATTGCGCCACTCCCGCACTACCACGAGTATAGCATTTGTCGCCTATACTGTCAATAGGAATACAGAGATGCAGGTAGTTGCAGCACCGCTGCACATAGGGAAAACCGAACAGTAGCTCTCCTACACGACGATGTTTCTACCGTCAGGGGAAGACCCGGAGCCATATCAGAAAACGGCTGCCGACACAGCACGAGCAACCGTTTCCCTAACCCGTGGCAATCAGTAGTACATAACTTTTTGCCGCATCAGTCTAGAGAGACCTGTAATCCGCCGACCATACCGGCCACAATGTTTCAGAGCAGTGAGCGCACTGCCAATGCCACCGATAATACCATAGACGATAATGCCGAATAGATAGGCAACAATACCGAAACCAGCCATTGCCCCAAAAAAACCTGCGCCCTCTCGGCCACCCGCACCCATACCGATCATTCCACCCACCAGAAGTTGCAGCAGCAAGATCAGGCCACCGATCACCGCAAACAGCAATATACTGGTCACTGCACCTACTTTGAAAGCTGATCCAATCGAAATGCTACGAATAGTTTGCACCGCTTGCTCCTTTCCATGCGAAAAGTGTAACCGTTCAGGTGGTACCTGGGCCAGCAGGGGTGCGGGGGTCGCTAGCCCCCGCAAACTCCAGGAGGGACAGCGCCACTCCTGACCACCCCACCTGAACGATTGCCGAAAAGATGAATAAACGGAACAAAAAACAAAATGATCGTACGATAGGCAAGCAACGGACAGCAGCATCGGTTGTAGACAACGATCAAGGAACCAGCCGATACCCAACACCCCACTCGGTTAGCAATAGTCTGGGATTACCTGGATCTTCCTCCAGTTTGCGGCGCAGGTGCCAGATATATACTTTGAGATAATCATTGTCCTTCGTAAATTCCTGCCCCCACACGGCGCGTAACAGTTGCTCGTGTTCAACAACTTTGCCCGCATTATCGGCCAGAATCGTCAATAACTGATACTCGGTCGGCGTCAGATCGACAACTTTCTGGCGAACAAGGACTTCGCGCTTTTGCTGGTCGATCTGAATTTGTTGATTACCGGCAACAAGGGGACGATACGCAATTGGCACTCGTCGCAGCAAGGCCCGAATACGGGCGGTCAACTCATCCATGTTAAAGGGCTTGATCAAATAGTCATCAGCCCCTTTGTCCAGACCAGTAATAATATCAATACTCTGCACCTTGGCCGTCAACATCAATACAGGAACGTGTGAAAACTCACGCAAGCGGCTACAGGCTTCCAATCCATCCATTTCGGGCATCATAACGTCAAGTATGACGAGATCAGGCTGCTGCTCACGGACAGCAGACAAACACTCCAATCCATTCGCTGCCTGGATAACCCTGTACCCCTCATGTTCCAGGCTAATACGAACTAACTCGCGTAACCCCTGATCGTCATCTACCACCAGAATGGTACGTTGCTCCATGTCATCCTCATGCTGCTATTGGCGCAGTGCCAGGGCCTTCTGTTGCAGTCTGGTGAAAAGTACGGTGATTTCATCAGCCGTAATTTCACCTACACGTACATAGCGAATATTGCCCTGCGCATCTACAAAATAACTGGTTGGAAGAGGGAAAATACGATAAGCGTTGGCAACTTCACCCTCAATATCGAGTGCAATCGGATAGCTAATGCCATATTGTTGCACAAAGGCCAGTATATCAGCTTCCGTTATACCCCGCTTTGATTCATCACGTGTCAGATTCACCCCGATAATCATGAAACCCTGGTCGCGTAGTTCAGCATAAGCAGTTTGCAACGCAGGCAGTTCACGTCGGCAAGGTTCACACCAGGTTGCCCAGAAATTCACCAGCACAATCTGCCCCTCGTAGGCACTGAACTGTACCTCACCACCGCCCAGAGCGGGGAGGGTAAAATCAGGTGCCGGACGATTCACCTCACCTACACCGGGGAGTGCCTCACCTGTTTCACGCCCGGTCATAACCCAGACAACCATCAGCAGCGCACATGCTATGAGTAACCCCCCCAGTGTATACAGAATATCGCGCTGGCTAAGACCACGCCGCCCTGGTACGCGGGTTGGATCGGCAACGCCGATATACATGTCATATTGCTGACGACGTTCAGCATCTGACAATACCTGATAGGCACGCTCAAGCTCTTGCATTCGCTCTGTAGCAACCTTGAGCATGTCTTCGTCTATGAAACCTGCCAACTGTTCAGAACGATAACGCTCACATTGACGAGTATACGCCGCTTGAATTTCTTGTGGCGTGGCCTGAGCATCTACCTCTAGTAATGTATAATAGGTGTTCATCATAGTAAATATAAGGTTATGTTCTATTGTAACACAGTTCTGACAGAATGTGGTCGATCATGTAGCGCGGATATTGATGGGTACTGCGTGTTGGAGTAAGGTGTGAGCCTGCGCTCAAACAAGGCCTATCGTTGCCTATACTTTGCGTGCAAGCGACCGGTGGTCAGAAAGAAGGAGGAGTTATATGTTGTTTCCGTTTGTACTGGCTTTGTTCTGAACACACCCATGCTAACAAAACCTCGCTGGTGTAGCACCGATAGCGGCCAGATTTCGAACTGAATCATATGACAGGTTTTACCGGCACTGGTATACCTCCCATTACCGCTGATATTGTTGAATTAGTTGTTGCGTTTCGACAATGATCCCACGGGGCACGGACGGCAAGGTCAACACCGTTTGCCACTGCTGCATCGCGGCCTCAATCTGGGGTGGGTCACCACTGACCAGACACACCCCCAGATGCAGCAATGCCCGCGCATCTTCGGGGCCTTCCCGGACGGCTCGTTGGGCTTCGGCCAGACCAGCCGCTACATACACCGGGTCATTCACGCTTTCGCCGTATTTACAGAGGCTGGCAGCCAGGTCTGCACGCGCCACAATATGCGTTGGATCAATAGCCAGCGCCTCACTGTAGGCCTCACTCGCCTCAATCCAACGCGGTAGGCGTTCCTGATACAGTTCGCTATCGGGCATACGTTCACGCACAATCTGGACACTATCATACAGCGCGTCACCCAGGTTCATCCACGAATTGAAATTATCAGGCCGTTGTTGCGCCACCAGTCTAGCCTGAACAATTTGTCCTTCAAACTGATTCATGATGCGTTCTACCGCTGCTGCCTCAGATTCGTTCTGGGGCGTACTGATCAGGTTCACACCCTTGGCTGACTCCGTTGCAGTCAGTGATGGGCCACTCAGGGTTGTGATCAGCAAACTGGATAACAAGATCACAAAGGTTGTTATACCCACAACTATCACCGGTGTTATCCAGAGCGGTCGGGTTGAACGTTTGCCACGCCCGCTACGCTGCCGGGGTGCGGCAGATCGTACTGGTTGCGTGTTGAAACCACGAGGTCGTTCCTGGCGTCGAGCAGGCGGGAGTGGACGATAGTCAAGGAGTTCTGCGGCATGCCCGGCTGTGCTCTCTTCAATTCCGGTAGTCCGGGCTTCTCGACGCTTTTCCGCATCATAGTTAGCACGGCGGCGGGCATCCTTCAAGATGGAATAGGCACGCTCAATCTCATGACGCTTTTGTCGTGCCAACTCAACCAGTTCCTCGGCTACACCATCGAGCTGGTCTGGATCATAGCGCATCTGCATCCGCTCATATGCTGCCTGGATCGTTTCCTGGTCAGCATCGGGATGTACCTGAAGAATTTCGTAATAATCCTGCATAATACTTTGAATATCAAGAGGTGATCACTACTCCTACAACGAAACATTGCCTGGGTAGGAAGGCACGGTACAACTTCGCCCCACCGCAATCACCGGGAACGTGCGTGGGGGCCTGTGGCCCCGGCACCCCTGCCGAGTAACATATAGTTATACACAAAGAGCCGTAGATTAAAAGAGCAAACCAGCGAGCGTTCTGAACTTTGTCAATCCAGATCGAGCGCTTTTTCCAGCGCACATCAACACCCGCTCATCGTCTCCATGGTTGTCACAACCATGACCTGCGATTCCTTAACGACTCGCTCCCCGCCAGCCGAAATGCCCGGCCAGACCTGAAAGTCCACGTGGCAGGCGTACCCCCTGTCCAGCCAGACGTGCCTGGCCTTCAACATAGCGCCGGAGGGTGGCAATCCCACCTCCTATAACACTGACAATCACCCCCACCCAGACCAGAAGCACCAGCGGTTTGGTACTCACTGCGATGACGGCTCGTTCTGTCTGGATTGGCAGATCAAGACCTTTAATATCCAGGAACACCAGACGCATTTCGGGGCTGAAGTTTACCAGTGAAACCTCATGGCCGCCGGGCAGCAATGCTGAAACTTCCTGCAGCGTCTCGTCTCTGGTTGTCTGACCAGGCACCAGCCGCATGGCTGGAACAACAATACTCTCTTCACCCTCATAGACCACCTTGAGTCGCGCCCCGATCTCAGCCATACCGCCTTCCATCATAGCCACCTGATCGATCACAAAGCCATCAAAGGTAATTTCATACGGGCCGGCAGTGACTGGCTGATCCGGCCCGACCATCGGCTTATTCGGATCGATCTCCGGCTCATAGTTCGCGGGGGAGATATACAGATCCTTCCAGAGATAGCTTTTAATCGACGGTGTCTGGACTATGGCACCCCACTGCTGGTTGATATAGAGTTGTGGTTGGGCCCTAAAAGTAGTATCCCCTCGCTGGACGGTTATATCCAGAATACCTTTACCATCGGCTGTTTGCTGCCACCCGTTAAAGGTAAAATCATGATTGTACATCCGCACGGTTTCACCTGGACTGAAGACCAATCGCTCTTCAGGGCTGGCATACACACTGGAAGCAATCACCCCCAGAAGAAATAGAGCGACCCCTACATGGGCGAGATAGCCACCGATCAACATCCAACCGCCGCGCAATGAGCGTACGATCATCAGGATGTTGGTTCCAGCCGCAAATGTACCAGAGGTAATATACGCCAGTGGCAACGCCTCGCGCACACCCAGCACGAGCGCAACACTGGTGGCAACAACCGCAGCCACTGCCGGCCAGCGCAAGGCCAGTAACAGGCGGCGCGGATTAGAGTCGCGCCATCCCAACAGCGGCCCGATGATCATCAGTACCACGATTACAATGCCCAGAGGCGGTGTGGTACTGTGATAAAAGCTGGGAGCAAGGCTAAAGCGCCCATCAGTAAACGCCGCACCCCCCAGGGAGGTGCCATCTTCAATCTCAAAGGTGCGCCCCAGAGAATCCTGCAGTGCGTGTCCTACCCCAGGAATAGCGGATATAACCGGCATTGACGTGCCAACACTGACCAGCGTGGCTACCAGCACCAGCGACAGAATACTCAGGACAAAGAAGCTATCACGAGAGAAAAACTTTTCGCTCAAGGCGCGGATTGGAATATCACGCCAGCGACTGATCAGCAGACCGACACTGACGATAAGTAAAACCAGTACCAGAGTCAGCAAGGCACCATACAACCCCTCGGCCACAAACGAGTGAACCGAGAAGTTGGCATACACGCCGCTGCGGGTGAGAAAGGTAGCATACGTCACAGTCACATAGGCAAAAATCGCCAGCAGAAAATTCGTACGGCGTAATCCCCCGTGTGATCGTTGCAATACCATACCATGCAGTAAGGCCGTGAGCAACAGCCAGGGCACCAGTGACGAGTTTTCGACCGGATCCCAGGCCCAGTACCCGCCCCACCCCAGCGTCTCATACGCCCAGTAGCCTCCCAGCAGCAATGCCAGTCCTAAAATTGACCAGGCGGCGACAGTCCAGGGCAAGGCACGGGTGATCCAGGTATCATAGTCGCGGCGCACTATGCCGCCCAGGGCAAACGCAAATGGTACGATCGTCAGGGCATAACCAACAAACAAAACCGGTGGATGAATGATCATCCAGAAATTTTGCAACGTTGGATTCAGCCCCCGGCCATCGGGTGGGACAAATGTCGCGCCAGTCTGCGGATCAATCGTGGGGACAAAGGGGTTAATGATCAGCATGAATCCGATCAGCGCCAGCTGAACAAACATCACCACAATCAAGACGTATGGCTCGAAGTGACGCGATGTATATACCAGGAAAGCGCTAACAACAGCACCACACAGTGCCCAGAACAAAAAACTTCCAGATTGCCCCGCCCAACTGGCTGCAATCGTAAAAAAGGTTCCCAGGTTCGCTGAACTATAGTTGTTCACATAGTCAATATCGAACCGTCGTGCCAAAAACAGTGCAACCAGCAATACCCAGGCCGTACAGACAGCAGCCAGCGACCCATACACTCCCACCCGTCCATAATCGAGCGCTGCATGATGCCCACGGATAACCAGGATGTAGCTACCAATGGCCAGCAATGCCAGCACAAAGCCAGCAACAATAAGTATGGTACCAAAAAGAAACATAGCTGTCCCCCACCAGATGATTCCGATGATCGTTCCTCAAAGACAGAACCTGTTGTTCATACCTTAACCGATCACCGTCATTACAACGTTCGCCCGTTAGCCGTCTGTTCTTGATACTTCGAGGGGCACTTCACCAACAGACTGTCGGCCATAAATACCTCCGCAGTAGGATTGTACTGACCAATAGCGACAATACTGACGGCTTGTTCAAAGTTCGCTGGTCGTGGTTCGGCTGACACCACTTTGACCTGCTGACCCATCTCGTCCTGGAGCAAAAACGTCCAGCGACCCTGGTCATCATATTCGCCCTGACTGCCCAGAAAGCCAGCCAGTTGCACGCTACGAGTCGTACTCTTTGCTTCCTCGATACTGGTGGTATAGGAGCGAAACGAGTCTTTTACCCCAAACAATCCATACACCACTGCAATCAGAATAATACCAATACCAACAATGTGCAATGTTTTCATCTGCATATCCTCTCTAACCTTGCTCAACCAGTTCTTCAGGTTGCTGCTCCAGAGAAGGTACGCGCTGTTGAACGCGCAGAGTTGCTGAAGGTGTGCTGCGTTGCTGGTGTTCTGGCTGACGATCGAGGCGACGTTGCAATTCGCGCACCTGAGCATCGATACGCCAGAGATACACAAAAATACCAATCCATACCGACAGGGTGACAATAACTGCCACGTAAATGGCAGTGCCTGACTCCATCATATCAACGCCCCCTCTCGTTGTTCCAGCTTCCAGGAAACCCCTAACAAGGTTGATCGCATCTGCAACATCCACACAAATACCATAGTAAACCCAAGAATTGAAGCCATAAAAGTAAAGAATGTGCGGGGATTGTCAACCAGGCCAGTACCAGGTGCATGAATATTTAGACGCACGTTACCGGTCGCCAGATCAACATGTTCCAGCGCTAGCCGAAACCGCACAGTGGGAAAATTCGGTTCATCAAGCGATCTCCCTTGCGCCAGACTGAACGTCGGTTCCAGGATAGCGCTGCTGGTCAACCCCGGTTCGCTGACTTCAACCGCTGCCGTAATCATATCTCCCTGCTGGTTAAGAGCTAACAACTGTATCTTGCGATCACCTAACAAACCAATACGCCCTTCGGACAGCACAATCCCCTCACACCGGCTGCCAGGGAGAAAGGCGCAATTGGGATGCAAGGTGCTATCGGCCAGGCGTGGGGCAATAAAGACTAAAAAAGGGACGGTGACAAACGCAAACAAGGAATAGACTGCGCCGAGCCGCCGCCGCCGTTCCATCGGATCAATCGCAGCACGTAAGGCAAAGAGCGCCGCGTAAATGAGCAGCAGGACAAAGATCGATGTCTGGCGTGGATCCCAATTCCAGTAGATGCCCCAGACAACCTGCGAGAAGATAGCACCGGTTACGGTTGCCAGCACCGTAAACAGGAACCCACATTCGGCGGCAGCAACGGCGTGATCATCATCAGACGGGTGTCGCCGCCACAGGTACATTCCACTGTAGAACGCAGAAACGGCAAAGGCCAGCACACTGACCCAGGCGGTTGGCACATGCATAATAATAATACGCCCGGCATCGCCCAGGCCTTCGTACTGCGGAATAATAAGAAACATGGCGAGGATCACCCCGGCCATCCACACACCGATCAGCAACTTCGCCATTTGACTTATACGCCGGGCCATATGGCTCCTACCTTCCCATCCTGTCCACCCATCAACCTTCATCGAATGATTCTTACACATCATACTACGCTTTTTTCTCTAAAGCAACTGTTTTTGCAATCCAGAGAATTTTTCTGACAAACCACACCCAACAGGAGCCTGTGCGCCGTCTTTGTACCACAATACATTGATTTTGTGAAAAGTTTCCTGGATTTATTATAAACGTGTTGTAAAGTGATCCCCACTCCTATCCAGGCCACGAGGCACACGGTGGCTCCGCATTGCCTTGCAATCACCGCGCAATCGTCAGGGTGCGCACACGATAGCATAGCCTTTGTGCTGAATGGCATATTGGGCACCCCATTGCTGAATCGGCGTGATGGTTTGACTACGCACACCATGACATGGGTGTTTCATGAAGCATGCCGCGCCCGGCTACGATGTCTCCACAATGCGAGCCTGGCAACAGCAATACGGGCAGCCCCCATATGATCCACAACGAAGGCAATGCTGGCAATGCTGGTCGTTGCCCGACAATAAGGGACGACGTGACGCGGCAACACGGCCGCAATGCGGATATTGGGGACACCCACAAGGGGTGCCCTACATACGATCGTTGGCAATGTTCAGTGATGCGGCTCCGAGGAAGGCATCGTCGCGTGAGAACAATGGCACGATACGGCGTTGGCCCGTTTTCCATCCAATACCTTTGCGCCCTTGCTTTACCCAAAGAGCATCCGCCTCCCGCCACCGCATAAGTCCTGAGATGAACAGGCTCACGCTTCCCAGACAAAGCCAAAGAGGAGCAACGAGGTAACAAACGTTGCCACTGCATAGGAAAGCAACGTACGCAGATGTAGCAAACCATCAACCCAGGGTGCACCGGCCAGTGCCAGTGCCGTGCCTTGAATAACAATAATCAGCGGCGGGATCAGCAGCGGAAAGGCAACCACGGCAAACAGGGCACTCTTAAAGCTGGCCTTAGCAATAATCGCCGCCAGAATAGTGGTTGCAGTTGTCAAACATAGACTACCAGCAGCTAGCAAACTGATAAACAGACCAGTATTCTCCACCTGCACACGTACAAAGATCATAAATAGCAGACTTGTCACCACATCGAGCGCCAGCAGTAATACTAGATTGAAGAGCAGTTTGCCGAGATAGACCGCAATGGGCGGGGTGGCCAGGCGTAAGGCTAGCGCCGTGCGGGTTTCTTCCTCCTGCACGAAACTGCGAGACAGACCATTGAGGGCCGCAAATAACAAGGCAATCCACAACAGAGCCGATTGGAGCAAAAACGTCTCATCATCACGCCGCGTGCCCAGAAACTGCGCTCCCAGACTGACCGCCACGGCCGTGCTGGCGGCAAATAACAGCATCGCATTCAAGGCATACCGGGTACGCAGTTCACTCAGCAGATCTTTGGCAAAGACAGACCAGGCGGCACTGAACAGCATAGGCAAAGAAAAAGGCATTGTTCAGGCCGTATCTAGCGTCAACACATAATCACCAAAGCACAGCTCACGCACATCATTGGTAGCAATAACGGTGATGCCGAAGGTACGCTGCATCTCTACGACCCGTGTGACCATCGCCACCCCGGATTCATCGAGCGTCACGGTTGGCTCGTCAAGCAGCAGTACCGGGGGGTCATGCAGCAAGGCATAGGCATAGCGTAGACGATGCGTCATCCCCGAAGAGTAACAGGCAACGCGATCATCTCCCCGTCCAGCCAGTCCCACCCGTGCCAGCAGTTCATCAAGCTGGGTATCATTCCGCTGGAGACCCCGCACTGCCGCAAAAAAGCGCAAGTTTTCGCGACCAGTCAACTCACGGTAGAGCGCCAGATCGGGGGCTACCCAACCGAGCAAATGCATAGCCTGCCGGGGCGTATAACACGTTCCCTGATAATGGTAGTGGATCGTGCCGCTCGCTGGTTGTTGAAGCCCACTGAGTAGCCGCAACAGGGTGCTCTTGCCACTACCATTCACACCACTGATCACCAGGGTTTCACACTGACGTAAGGTCAGCGTAATCTGCTGTAAGACGCGCCGTGCACCATAGTTGGCCGCAATATTGTGGAGATCGAGGCGGAGTATATTGTTCATACATTAGCGCCTTCTCTGAGCATCAAAGACCTGGAGCAACTCGTTGATCACACGTTCGCGTTCCTGTTGATCGTCACTCTGAATCACCATCGTCACGCAGTTATAGAGGTGACGTTGCAGAATCTAGCGATTAAAGACGGTCAAGGCACTTTGCACCGCGTGGGTCTGATTCAGAATATCAATGCAATAGGTATCCTGATCCACCATACGCTCAATACTGCGCACATGGCCTTCAACACTTTTGAGACGATTCACCAGTTGTTGTCTGGTTTCCCTACCTGTACCTTGTGCGCTCATCAATCACAGCCACATAACATTTACTGCCTGCACCAGCACTGTAGTATACCACGCGTCCCCCCATAAGCAACTGGCACGCACAGCGTAACTGTTCACACTTGGGGGAAAAGATTTGCACGGCTATGGCGTCTGGCAGCCACATTGTTGCCGGCGGCATGACAGGGCCGACCCAGGCCTGGCCTCCCGTTGTACACCTGATGGCAAGACATAGTGCAACGATTCCGGTCGTGTCGTCTTGAGCAACACGCGCGATCACTGCGCCACTGCACGTTCGCGCAGGGTCATTTTCGATACCGGGGTGGGATTAGGTTGCTTCAGAAAACGTAGTAAGAGGGTATTAAAGAGTTCAGCTTCATCCAAAAATGGAAAATGACGACTACTGGACATGAGTACGACTTCAGCCACCGGAATATGAGCGAACAGCTCAATCTGGTTGGGAGAAACTATATCATCGCGGCCACCGTGGACAATCAGGGTAGGAACACGCAGGCGCGGCAGTTCCGGGCGCAAATCGGTGCGTAACATAGAACTGACTGCCCGGCGCAGCGTGTTTGCGTTGGATTTGACACTATCATCCACCACCTCGTCTACTTCTTGATCGGGGGTTTCACCGAGAAAGAGCCGAAAGAGATAGCGCCGCAGCCAGGGCAGACTCGCGAAGCCACCTGCCAAAAAGGGATGATCGGTCAACTTAAGGAGCCATGACAACGAATCGCCCACGATCGGTGCCCCGACAGTTGCCACGCGCAGAATACGTTCAGGATGGTTGATGGCCGTTTTTAACGCCACCATACCGCCCATCGAGTGTCCCACGAGCAGGACTCGATCAATACCCAGTGCATCAAGAAAGCGTATAACCTGATCTGAATAACTATGAATACTCTCGTGTGTATTTTTGCGACGTGAGTCGCCAAACCCCCAGAAATCAAAGGAATAGCTACGAAAATCGGCGGCTACCACTTCCATAGTTGGGAACCAGTAGCGCCAGCTACCCAGCCAGCCATGGAGAAAAACAACCGGCTGACCACGCCCGAACGTCTCGTAATGGACGACTTGATTTTCGATAACAACGATGCTCATAGTTGTCTCGTTTCAGACTAGGAATATTTGCGTCCTGAAAGCAGGTAGCGGTTGTACGCCAGGAAGGAGCGCGCTGGTCAGAGATGTAGAAACGGCAACTTCTCAGTCTCATGGGGCTTGAAAAGGTGTCATCAGTCCAGGTTACTGTGCGCTTACCCTACAGCGGACTTACGCATACTGAAGAACGTAATCTCGCACCTGTTTTGCATATAGACGATCAACATGTATCATTATTATATGATAGAATGGACGTCATCGCTCATACACAACGTCGTTTTTGCCTGCGGCGGAGCAATATGTCGTCTGTTTCTGTTTCTGCACTGCATGTTATGCTGGTCAACGGCAGCAGTAGGCACGAGAGAGTAGGGGCAAGCGGCTGCTCTCTCTTCCACGTGACTCCCGACGAACAGGGCATAGGTGTCAAGTCACTGCGTAACTTCATGTGATATGACCAATGATTATCTATAGAAACCAGTACAACAGCGTTTCATGGTCACCTGATATTATCCTGATCCCGCTTAACCGGGTGTATGGGCCCGTAAAGCAGAAAGACTGGTTTCACGCTCACCCAGTGAACGGCGCAACCGCCATTGCAGCGTGGCAATGTCATTGGAAATAGCGTGCAGGTGTTTCATCTCCTGTTCTAATTCGGTCAAAAGAGTACTGGCATGCACCCCGACAGCAAGATGGGCGCGTTCAGCGGACAATGCGCCCACACGTTCTTGCATTGTTGCCAGCAAACTCAAGAGATAGGCCCAGGACTCGTTATCCTGCTCGGTGCGAGCGCGGGCAATGCTGGCGCGACTGTCAAACCAGGTCTGAATGTGTGACTGTAACAGACTAATGCGTTCCTCAATATGCCGCAATGCTTCTGACTCACACCCCGTTGTGGTTTCGTGTGCCTCCTGGCGCAACGTAGTGACAATCTGTTCAAGCCGATCTTGTAAGTAGGAAAGAGATGTACTCAACTGCGTCTGGCGGATCGTTACGGCTTCCTGCTCGTTCAACATGTCGAGCAACATCTCACGCAGTTGTGCCGATTCATTGGCGGTGCGTAACGTTTGCTGGTGCAAGAGATGCGGCACAAACCAGAGCAAGAGCGCCAGCAATGTCAGAACTGCGATACCCAGAGCGACAAATAATGGAATCATACCATGCCTCCTTATAACACACTATTGATTATGGCAGAAGGCACGTTACAGGTCAAAAGGTAAGGATGACAGGTCGATTACACTGCTGTACTCCTGTCGTATTGTACGAGAGATAGGTGCGCTTCACAAGCCGTCCAATAGTCCTGATTGCATACTATACCAAACTGTTACACCACCGTTCAGATATTATGTCACCTTGCAATCTCGTGCCAACCGGTTATACTATCGCCAGTCGTGCCCGGTATGCACGCACCTGTTACCATTGCCATGCTGCAATGCACCCTCAACCCCGTTCTGTCTGTAACGCCACGATGCGGTCATGTCCTGCCAGATCACGATAGACCTCTATCTGCATCTGGGGGAATACCCTGCGCGCCAGTGCCGACACTGCTGTCGCCTGTGTCGCGCCAATTTCTACCAGAATAACACCACCAGGTTTCAGCCTCTGCGGAGCCTGGTTGAAGAGCCGTCGATACACCGCCAACCCATCGATCCCGCCATCAAGGGCCAGATGTGGTTCATACTGACGCACATTGGCGTTAATGGTGTTCAGAATAGTGTAGGGTGGGTTACTGACGATCATATCGACAGGACAGGGCAGTGGTATCAGTAAATCGCCCTGTAGTAGTTGTACCCGCTGCTCAAGCTGGTACCGCGCAAGATTGGATTGTGCGACCGCCAGGGCGTCACTGGAAATGTCGAGTGCATAGATGTGAACCGCCGGGAGTCGCATTGCCAGCGCGACGGCAATCGCTCCGCTACCGGTACCGACATCGGCAATTGAACGGTTGCGCACATGCTGGTCATCGTGCACCCACACCCTGTGGGCAATCTCTAACACCCGCTCAATGAGTTGTTCGGTTTCCGGGCGAGGTATCAGCACCCGTTGATCGACCAGCACGTCTAATCCATAAAATGAACGATGCCCGACAATATAAGCCACGGGTTCCAGGTTCAACCGTCGCTGAACATATGCGTGAAACGTCTCTCTCTGAGAAGCATCGGGCCTGTAGGTATATTCAGCCAGGAGTTGCGTTCGTGACCAGTTCAGCGTATGGGCCAGCAACAACTCGGCATCAAGGCGTGCTGTGGTGGAAACCGGCTGTAAGGTACTGGTCGCGGTTGCCAATAACTGGTGAATAGTCAGAGCAGACATAGGTATACGTGAGAAACCTCAGACTAATCGCCTCCTGATTCAGGCGAAAGTAATGCCAGGCCAAACTGCATTCTGGCCTGGCAACCTGCCCGAACCTGCACTGCGCAATCAGTCGTCCATCGTGGTTGTCAGCGCAGCATAGATAGAGTCGGTTATACGAGTGACCAGCGCGAATGTGGCTGGATAGGCTACCACCTCACGTTCAACCATCCCTGGTGCCCAATGATAGCGCGTGATGGTAGCGCGACGATCCGCATTGGCCCACACCATCACCTCCCAATAGAACACCTCTGCGCCTTCACGTTGGGGTGGCAGCGAGCGTAACTGGGCAACCTGCATACTCCTATCGAGTTCGTACACCGCCAGTGGCTCTTCGAGATAGCTCAGGCGCCGGGAAATCTGAGCAGCATAGGCGCTTACACTGACCGTCTCCAGCGCAACACCGGGGCGCTGCTGACCAACTTCGAGCGTGTACAGCGTAACACTGTAGCGATCATAGTCACATAACTCCAGGCGTACCGAATGATCGGCATCATACCCCACGAGCTGCATGGTTCCGTTCTTTGTATCGAGCTGGTGCAGATGAACTGCCTCTGTTCCGTCATGTACAAGCAGGCGCAGCTGCTCCATAAGTTTTGTTCCAGGACTCATATTCCCTCCTAATCGATTCTACGTTCACTAAAGTCGCGCCCATCGAATGAAAGCAAACGCTTCTTCTCATCAATGACGGTTTCGAGATACACAGGCCGTGTCCAGATTTTATGCAGGTTACGCATAGTATCACGGGCATAGTCCATTTTCAGGTCTACGCCCTCGTGTCGATGACGCAGATACATTTCACCGCGATTGTTGTAATTGGCGTCCTCTACATAAATGAATGGCTGCCCAAAATTAGTGAGGCGAAAGAGCAACTTCTCTTTAATCTCCTGGAATTCACGACTGGCAATTTCATAGAAATCAGTATCGCGATTATAGCGGAACGTAAAGAGCTTTTGCTCCGCAATAAACTCCGGTGTCAGGAACTCATCAATAAAGGTGACATCATTGTAGAGCCGGCGCACCTCAAAGATCTTCTGGAGTCCCAGACCGAGTTGCTGATCCCACTGGCGCTTAGCCGCCATATCGTCGCATTCTTCATATTCCTTGCCAAACTTGCCTTTGTTCCAGCGATCTTCAATATCACGCAACAGCTCCAACCCCAGTTTGTAGGGATTGAGACGACCACCCCCAGTCGCAACGACGCCGCTATGGAGATCGGCAAAACTAATAATTTCCGATGCCTTGAGTGCCCGCCGGGTCATAATGGTTGAGTGCCAATAACTGGCCCAGCCTTCATTGAGGATCTTGGTCATACCCTGGGGCGCAAAATAGTAGGCCTCATCGCGCACAATTTCGAGAATCGTATGCTGCCAGCGTTCAAGCGGCGCATAGTTGAGCAGAAACAGCAGAATATCTTTCTGTGGATTCTCAGGAAATCGCTTTTGCTTCAGTTGTTCTTGCTCTAGCTTTTTGCGCTGCTGCTCCATAAACTCCGGTGGGTTGATATAGTCCTGCATGTAACCACGTTCAACCTTGAGTCCCTCGACAACCGGAATTTCCTCATCACTCACCACGGGCTGTTCTGTCTGTGCTTCCGGGCGCTTAATGTAGGGGGCGTGATAATCGATCAGATTCTCGAGTGAGAGACAGGTATCAATAAAATCCTCAACGGTATCATAGCCATAGCGATCAATCAGGCGCTGAATACGTGCAGCATGATTGGCCATCTCGTCGAGCATCTTACGATTCGTATGCGCGAACCACATGTTATTCTTAAAAAAATCAACATGGCCAGTGACATGGGCCATCACCATCTTCTGAGTAACAGGCTCATTGCCTTCCAGTAGATAGGAATAGGCCGGGTTGGTGTTAATCACCATTTCATAAATCGTGCTACCCAACCAGACGTGCCCCTTCATGAGTTGATCGTACTCCATACCAAAGCGCCAGTGTGGATAGCGTGTTGGAAAGCCACCCAGAGCAGCCGTTTCATATAATGTGCGATAGTCCAGGACTTCATAGATGATCGGAAAGAAATCCAGGCCATACGCTTTGGCATAGCCTTCAATTTCTTCACGAGCCGCTTGAAGATCTGGTGGAAGGTTTGTATTTCTCATAAAGCCATCATTTATATCTTAGCACCGGCACCTGGTGTCTGAACCGGGATATATCACTGAAAATTCTCCCTACCGAGTACTCTTATTTGCCCTTACCCAGAAAGTCCTTAATGGTATCATAGATATCATCACGTTCGGCAATCTCACTGATCACCAGGCTATCTTCATCGCCAAGATACTCTTCGAGATCGTGGGCGAAACGGCCGGATCCATAGAGTGAACGCACCTGTCCATAACAGAAGAGATTCACCTTGGGAAGCATCTCTTTGCGCAATAACTCGATACACTCACGGGTATCACCACCGCCCCAGTTATCACCATCGCTAAAATGGAAAGGATAGATATTCCACTCATTTGCCGGATAGCGCTCATCAATCAGCCGGTTGCACAACTTGTAGGCCGAGGATATTTTCGTACCACCACCTTCGCGAATATGATAGAATGTCTCTTGATCGACTTCTTTGGCCGCAGCATCGTGAACAATATAGCGAATATCGATCTCTTTGTATTGAGAACGCAACCAGGTTTCGATCCAGAACGCGGTAATTCGCACCAGTTCTTTCTGTTCGGTTCCCATAGAACCGGACACATCCATCATATACATAATCACGGCGTTACTTTCAGGCAGCATAGTCTCTTTCCACGAGCGATAGCGCATATCCTCGCGGATCGGAATAACAACCGGATTGGCATTATCATAATCACCGGCAGCTATTTGCCGGCGCAACGCTTCACGGTAGGTACGTTTGAAGTGACGCAGCGAGTCAGGGCCAGTCTTCCGAATACCGCTATAGCGATCTTTTTCGCTAATAATGTTTTTCTTGCCTTTGGGTTGAATATTCGGCAACTGCAATTCTTCGCCCAGAATCTGAGCCAGTTCTTCGAGCGACACATCGACTTCGAGGATGTGGCTCCCTGGCTCACTGCCAGCCTCACCATGACCAGGTTGACCATCCCCCTGCGCAATCGGGTCACCAACATTACCATCACCCTGCCCAACGCCACCTCCCTGTTTCGCGCCATACCGAAACTGTGGAATGTCAATCTGGGGCAACGGAATGCTCACATAACGCTTCCCCTGGCGTCCCAGCATTTCACCGTGAGACATATATTTGCGCAGATCTTTTTTGATCCGACCGCGCACAATATGGCGGAAGCGATTAAGATCACGGTCAACTCGTTGAATCGTCATAGGTCAGCTACTCCAGCTACATCATACGTCTCGATCATCAGTGGATAGCAGGTAACCAGAAGCAAGACGCCGGAACATATGCTGACGTGAGCTTCAACCCTGGCTGCAAGTGCGCCAGGGATGTGCTGCACAACTGGCATCCCGAAAATGTTGTATTTGCCTGTTGCGCAGCTTGACCGCGACAGAACTCGCTCTGGTATCCCCTCCGCCCTCCGGCAGACACACTATCCACACTGAATATAATCATAGCACATAAACACTACCTGGTACGACCCAGATTCATAAAAATACGGTGAGCGTAGAGGCATGGAGCGCATGCCTCTACGCCAGACACTCTGGACGTGCAATCGCTAGTACGTTGAACGTGTATCGCCGCGAGCGAAGATACTGGCCACATAGTTGAGTACATCAGTGGCACTCTGTTCATTATACCCAAAGTCACGCATAAGACGACTCTTGACGACATCGATCTTTTCCTGCGTATCTTTGTCAATCACCCGCGAAACCAGCGACGTCAGCTTGATACTATCTTTCTGATCCTCAAAGAGTTTCAGCTCCAGTGCCTTGTGCAGACGCTCATTGGTACGATAGTCAAAGGTTTTCCCTTCGATCGCCAGTGCTCCAATGTAGTTCATAATCTCGCGGCGGAAATCGTCTTTCCGTGACTCAGGAATATCGATCTTTTCTTCGATGCTACGCATCAAGCGCTCATCAGGCTCTTCATACTGACCGGTGTACTTATTCCGTACACGTTCACGCTGGGTGTAGGCCTTAATGTTATCGATATAGTTTCCACACAGGCGGGTGATCGCTTCTTCATCGGCGCTAATGGCACGCTGAACTTCGTTTTTCACAATTTCGGTATACTCATCACGCACGATCGCCAGCAGATCACGATAGTGTTTGCGATCATCTTCGCTATGGATGAGAGCATGATTTTTCAACCCACTTTCAAGTTCATTCATAACCATGAAGGGATTGATGTAGCCCTCCTCCTGATAACGAACGAGTGCGTTGCTAATTTTATCCTGAATATAACGAGGACTGATGCCTTCCATGCCTTCACGTTGGGCTTCTTTACGCAGTTCCTTGATATTATCCTCGGTAAACCCTGGCAACGAACGCCCGTTATACAGCTTCAGTTTCTGAAGCAGAGTCAGGTTAGCCTTCTTCGGCTCTTCGAGCCGGGTCAGCACTGCCCACATCGCCGCCATTTCCAGAGTATGAGGTGCGATATGCACCCGTACCTTGCGAGGGTTGAAATCACGCTCATAAATCCGCAGTTCATCGCGCAGGCGCGTCACATATGGAATGTCAATGCGCACCGTGCGATCCTTAAGCGCTTCCATAAACTCATTGTTCTCCAGGCGGCGATATTCCGGTTCGTTTGTATGACCGATAATCACCTCATCGATATCCGTCTGTGCAAACTTCTTGGACTTGATACGGTGTTCCTGAGAAGCACCAAGAAGATCGTACAGAAAAGCCACGTCGAGTTTAAGCATTTCAATAAACTCGATAATACCACGGTTTGCAATGTTAAATTCACCATCAAAATTAAACGCCCGTGGATCGCTATCACTTCCATAGATAGCAATCTTGCGATAGTTAATGTCTCCCGTTAACTCGGTGCTATCCTGGTTTTTCTCGTCCTTGGGCTGGAACGTCCCAATGCCAACCCGATCTTGCTCAGAGAAAACCAGGCGGCGTACGCGAATGTGCCGAATCATCTGGCTCCAGTCACCATCATAGCGACGCATCAATTCGCGAAAATTGTACCGACAGACCGGGCACAGGTCGCCAACAATCTTGACTTGCTCCTCTATCGGGCGGCCTTCATTGAGGCGCGCCAGAAAGCGCTCACGCATATCATTGGGGATCAGGTGCAAAGGCTCTTCGTTCATCGGACAGCGTTCCCAATCCGATTCCTTCACCCGCCCGGCTTCAATATCCGCAACATCGCCGAGATACCAGTCATAGGTATACAGAGCACCTTCATCGGTGCGGGTATAGTGTTCGAGTCCTTTCTTCAGTCGGCGCACAATCGTACTCTTAGAGCTACCCACCGGGCCATGCAAAAGCAAGACCCTTTTCTCAGTACCATAACCCTGGGCAGCGCTCTTAAAGAAATTAACCAGGCGCATTAAGGGTATTTCGAGACCGAATATGGCATCATCACCATCGAATGATTGCTCAAAGAAAAACTTATAGCGAACCAGACGCTTTTTGGCATCAACGAACTCTTCAGTCCCGTAAGACATAATCATGTCATAGATGCGCTGGAAAGCATTGCGGGTTACCTTTGGATTGGTTGCGACAATATTGAGATATTCTTCGAAGGTACCAGTCCAGTTCAGCTGTTGGAAGCGCTTTCGATCTTGCAACTCGCTGGCGAATTGTAAGAGCGAGGTTCCGCTGATCGTTGTCATCGTTTATCCTCCTGCTGTGGGCACTAACATCAGCAGTATCCCCGTGATCATGGGGTATACTGTCTGAAAGCATTATTACGCTCGCCGCACGCCCAGGATGCGCAAGAGCGTTGGAAATATCATACGGTTGCTAAGGTACAGGTAGTTCAGTTCCGTTCTCTGTGTCTCGGTCATAAGACGAAACAAGGACTGGATAATGTCAGGTGCGCAAGATAGCGGCTATGATACCTGCTTATGAGCCACAATGATTATACAGCTTTAGATCTCAAGGAGTTTTATATGAGGGAAACCTGCTATTCCAGGTGTTAACATTATAGCAATCTTTAGAGGGAGCGTCAAGGATACCAGCAACCCTGTGGCCCATACTCGTATGAGATGGACGTGTACGATCATGGGCGATACACACACTGGTAGTGCCATTCTTCGGTTCAGCCAATTGTGGTGGCTTTGCTGATACAACTGGACGAACCGAAGGTTTTACCAGGGCCGCAGGCCCCGCGCCCCCCGCCAGCGATGGGAGCATCAGCCTCTATTGCAAGGGGTTGTTATATTAACTACGGCGCATAAAAGCGCTGGCATCTTTGATCAGGGTATCAAAGATGTGCTGTGCGTGTTCCTGGTAGCGACCAATCGAGCGATATTTCACATAGCGTTGCTCAAGCAGGGTGGGCATATCAAGGGCCTGTAAGGTGGATAGATGGGTATGCAGGCGTTCTGCGAGGGCTTTGATAATGGCTCCACGCGCAGTATGGGCACCCCCTTCTGGTTCGGGAATAACTTCATCGGCAATTCCCAGATCGAGCAAATCATGAGCGGTAATGCGCATCGCGCTGGCGGCATCAGGTGCACGCGATGAGTCACGCCAGAGGATGGAGGCACTGGCTTCAGGGGATGCCACCGAGTACACCGAGTTCTCCAACATCAGCAGGCGATCTGCCACTCCTATCGCCAGAGCGCCACCACTACCACCCTCGCCAATGACACAGGCGATAATCGGTGTTCGCAAGGCAGCCATAGTCAGGATACTCTCAGCGATAGCGTTCGCCTGGCCACGCTCTTCTGATTCTTTATTAGGATTGGCACCGGGGGTATCAATCAGACAAAACACCGGAAACCCAAACTTCTCAGCGTGCTTAAACAGGCGTAATGCCTTACGGTAACCTTCAGGATGGGGCATGCCAAAATGGCGGCGGACATTCTCGCGCGTATCACGCCCCTTTTGATGGCCCACAATCATGACCGTTTGCCCGTTGAACGATGCCAATCCACTGACAACTGCCTGATCATCACCAAAACGTCGATCACCGTGCAGCTCCACAAAATCCTCGGTGAAACCCTGAATATAGTCCAGGGTGCGGGGGCGCTGTGGATTGCGCGCAATCTGGACGCGATCCCAGGGCGAACGCTGTTCCTGGGAAGCAGTAGGTGTTACATTCATAAATCTCAACTCTTTTCACTACATCATCATTATTTAATGATACGTATACTCTAGATCTCGGTCATGCAACAACCGGCGTTTAGTGATTAGCAATAGGCATATGATTGACAGTCGATGTATTCACAGTCGTAACGGGCTGTCTCCGGTTTTGATATAAATGTAACAGACGACTGAGGAGTGCCCGCAGTTCGGTGCGTGCGACGACCATGTCAATCAGGCCGTGTTCCAACATAAATTCAGCGGTTTGAAATTCTGCGGGAAGCTTCTGGCGGATCGTTTGTTCAATGACCCGCTTGCCCGCAAACCCGATATTCGCCCCTGGCTCGGCAATAATAATATCGGCCACCGATGCATAGGAGGCCGTGACACCACCATAGCATGGATCAACCATCAGTGAAATATGGGGCTGCTGCACTGCTGTCAGCCGAGTCAGGGCCATACTAATCTTCGCCATCTGCATTAGTGAGATAACGCCTTCTTGCATCCGGGCACCACCACTGCGATTAATCGTAACCAGGGGAATACGTAAATCAGCTGCCCGTTCAGCTGCACGAGCCATCTTTTCACCATAGACGCTGCCCATCGAGGCACCCATGAAGTCAAAATCACACACAGCCAGTGAAAACGGCAGATTATCAATAGCTCCCAGGCCACTAATCACGCTGTCAATCAAACCGGTTCGCTGCTGCGTCTCTTTCAATTTTTCTGCATAACTCCCCTGGGCCGACACGAAGTTGAGCGGATCTGCGGGCCACAGGTGTGCGTCATGTTCTTCAAAAGAACCGACGTCAAGAATACCCAGCCACTCGCGTGCAGTCAAACGCATGTGGTAGCCACATTTAGGACATACTTTGAGATTTTCGTTCAGTTGTTTCTGGTAAATAATTTCCCCACACGAGGGACACTTCACCCATATATCATCTGGGATTGCATCGGTTCGGTTCTGGCCAGCACTAAAACTCTTGCCCGTACGACGAAATAACTCTTTCATACCTTCTCTCTTCCGGGATTCTGGTGGCGGTGAAATTATGAGATGCATTATAGCATAAGATAGAAGCGCTCCTATACTGCCGATCAACCACGGCGTACGTCCTGTCCTTCTTGAACAGGCCCGTTTTAGATTCTGGTGAGACATCTGTTATAATCTGCACGATTCTGTACCCGGCTATGTCGTACCCGGATACAGTGTAGTGTCGTAAGAACAAATGACACAACCCTTTTTTCCTGTTGCAGCTTTATTGTTGTATGATTGTCCAGGCATCATGCTGATCATGGCGCTAAACCTGTTTCAGTACGCCATTATTCAGGTGCAATGTTGTCGTGTGAGCATATAGCCATCCTGACTGTATTGTGAAGCGATGAAGGCTCGGTTTTAGCCGGTTGCGGGTCAGTGCCTGGTTCATGAGGTTTGAAAATGCGATCCGGATACATGAACGACCAGATTCACGTACCCGTTCCGGTGGGCTGGTGGGACTACGCCTCACCAGCGGTTTCTTGTTGAGCCAGGTATCACGGCGTTGCGCCACACCTGGCTGAAAAGGGGGGCGGAGATCCCACGGGCAGGTTTTTTGTTCTAGCTCTTTGTGATGCGGCAAAACGCCCTTTTTTACCGTACTGGCTTTTCTGGCGTCCTGATGCGGCACAACCACCCTTTGCGCAAAAAATCTCCACCTGAAAGGGTGCATAGGATCGGTGGTGCCGCGCACCTCGCTGGCGAACGTTCCCCGGAACGGGTATGGATTGATGGCCTTAGCTGGTTTCAGGTTGCCGCAGCAACCCATAGGCGGCAGCCCTGCTGCCGCCCTCCATATCCAGACTATAATTTTCAAAGTTCATAAATCGAGACTCCTGTGCCCACTCACCGATCAGGATGGCGATTGTTCGATATGGTCTGGTCTTGTACAAGCGTTCCAGTTGGAACATGTTTGAGGAGGTTGCAAAGGTTATGGATACGGTGTTATGGATTGTTCCTATCTGTGGTGTACTGGCGCTCATTTACGCCTATTTCAGATCAAATTGGATTACCAGACAGGATGCGGGGACACCGCGTATGCAGGAAATTGCGGGCTTTATTCGTGAAGGAGCAATGGCGTTCCTGTCCCGTGAGTATCGTGTACTGGCGATCTTTGTGGTGATCGTGGCGGTGCTACTGGGTGTTGCGAATATGGCTACCGGCCAGAGTCTGGTGGCGCTATCCTTTATTGTGGGTGCACTATGTTCCGGTCTGGCCGGTTTTTTTGGCATGCGTGTGGCGACCCTGGCCAACGTACGCACAGCCAGTGCAGGTCGTAAGGGGCTTTCCCAGGCGCTTGGCGTGGCATTCTTTGGTGGATCGGTCATGGGGATGTCTGTGGTTGGGCTGGGCGTTCTGGGTTTGTCGGTGTTATTCTTGATCTATCTGAATCTCTTCAACGTCAATCTTGCAGGTACCGGATCGCCGGCAGTAGCCCAGGTTCTCGGTGTTTTGACCGGGTTTTCGCTGGGAGCCAGTTCAATTGCGCTCTTTGCACGTGTTGGTGGCGGTATCTATACCAAGGCGGCTGACGTGGGTGCCGATCTTGTGGGTAAAGTCGAGGCAGGCATCCCTGAAGATGATCCGCGCAATCCGGCAGTGATTGCCGATAATGTCGGCGATAATGTAGGCGACGTAGCCGGTATGGGGGCCGACCTGTTTGAGTCATTTGTTGGTTCGATCATCGGGGCTATGGTAATCGGTGTAACTCTATCCGATGGTATTGGCAGCTTCAATGCAGTACTGCTGCCGCTGTTGCTGGCTGCGGCCGGGATCGTCGTTTCAATTATTGGTACCTTCTTGGTACGAACCCCTGAGGGAGGCAGTCCACAATCGGCATTGAATATGGGCACGTTCGGAGCAGCCGGGCTAATGCTGGTGGTTTCGTTCTTTCTTATTCAGCAGTTACTGCCAGCGTCATTTCTCGTGGGTGGGGTTACGTATACTTCGCTGGGCGTATTTCTGTCCACGATCACTGGCTTACTGGCAGGTACGGCTATCGGGTTGATTACTGAATACTACACCTCGGAGAGTCGCAGGCCAGCGCGGGCGATTGCCGAGGAGTCCAGAACGGGTGTCGCTACCAACATTATCGCCGGTCTGGGTACCGGTATGCTCTCGACCGCGCTGCCGATTGTGGTGCTAGCTGCGGCCATCATCGTCGCTTTTAGTCAGGCCGGTCTGTATGGCATTGCGATTGCAGCGCTGGGGATGCTCTCCACAACAGGTATTCAACTGGCAGTGGATGCGTATGGGCCGATTGCCGACAATGCCGGCGGGATTGCCGAGATGGCCGAATTAGGCCCTGAAGTACGCAAGCGCACCGATAAACTCGATGCGGTAGGGAATACGACGGCGGCGATTGGCAAGGGGTTTGCCATTGGTTCAGCCGCATTGACGGCACTGGCATTGTTTGCCGCCTATGCATCGGTGGTTGGATTGGAAGAAATCGATATTCTTAATGCCCAGGTTATGGCCGGTGCGTTTGTGGGTGGTATGCTGCCATTCCTGTTCTCGTCCTTTGCCATGGCCGCAGTCGGACGAGCAGCTGGTCAGATGATCCAGGAAGTACGTCGCCAGTTCCGCGATATTCCGGGCTTGCTGGAAGGCAAAGCCAACGCAGAGTATGCCAAGTGTGTAGACATTGCAACCCTGGCTGCCATTAAAGAGATGGTGCTACCGGGATTAATTGCGGTCTTTACGCCCGTACTGGTAGGCTTCATCTTTGGCCCGGATGTACTGGGGGGGTTGCTGGTGGGTGCAACTGTGACAGGGGTCTTGATGGCGATTTTTATGGCTAATGCCGGCGGTGCCTGGGACAATGCCAAGAAGTATGTTGAGGGTGGCGCACTGGGTGGCAAGGGCAGTGAGGTTCATAAAGCAACTGTTGTGGGTGATACTGTGGGCGATCCTTTTAAGGATACGGCCGGGCCCTCGCTGAATATTTTGATCAAGCTAATGAGCGTTGTCAGTCTGGTGATTGCGCCCTTGTTGGCAGCGGGCCAATAATGACAGGGGCAACCAGCCGGGTAATTTGAGCCGTACCAGACAGATGATCCGGCATTATCCCACTATAGTTGAGCAGGGTGGCCAATAAGTAACACCCTGCTCTTGCAGCGCTGCACCGTACCCGGCATGATTGTGGTATCATCCGGTTTCAACGTGTGTATGAAATACCGTGAGCTTTGCGGTTTCGACACCCTGGTACAGGGTGCCACCATACAGTAATTGGTCGACCCGAGCTGGTATCCATGCTCAGCCGCAGACACATTAGGATGACTTGATGCAAAATTTTACGACAGTTGAAATGAATGCCGTAGGGGGGGTGCTGGGCGTTACCGCGCTGAGTATCATCTATGTTTTTCTGGTACGGCGACGTATTCTGGCGCAGGATCGGGGTACGGCCAGAATGCAAGAAGTGTGGGGACTGATTCAGTCTGGTGCCGGGATGTATCTGCAGCGGCAGTGGCGTATCACTGCGCTGCTGGGAGTGGGGCTGGCGCTGCTGGCCGGGGCGAGTGTGCTCGTAGTAGCCCCGACCCCGGAGGCTGTTGAACGCTTTGGTCACGATCAGGTATACCTCCGGGTGGGTAGCGGGCGAGCGCTGGCCCTGCTGGCCGGGTCGCTAGGGGCGTTCGGTGCGTGTCTGGTGGGGCTGCAGATGGCCGTTGAGGGCCAGATCCGCATGGTTGCGGCTGCACGCAAAAACTACAGCGCTGCGCTCAATATAGTCTATGGGGCCAGCAGCGTGATGGGAATACTGGTGATCGGCCTGGGGTTGCTGGGCAGTCTGGCTCTGGTACTAGTATTTGGTACGACCGTGGCCGATATATTGATCAGCTTTGCGGCCGGCAGTGTCCTGACCGCGCTCTTGTTGCGCAGTGGAGGCGGGATCTATGCCCAGGCCGCCGCAATGGCGGCCGATCTGGTTAGTAAGGTTGACCTGGATATCGAGAGGAATGATCCTCGGAATGCCGCAGTCGTCGCCAGTATCGTTGGCGATAACGCTGGTGACGGTATGGGTGCTGCGGCAGACTTTTTTGAGAGCTTTGAACTGATTTTTGTGGCAGCGCTTATCCTGGGATTGCGTTCAGATTTTATGGCCGATGGGGTTACGGCACGCTTTATCCTGTTTCCCTTTATGCTGCGTGGGGTGGGGATCGTGGCGACCCTGATTGGCACCATGGCTGTACGCACAAATGAAAGTCGTCGGAATGCAATGGCGGCGCTGAACCGTGGCTTCTATCTCACCGCGCTGTTGGCCGTGGCAGGTTTTGCGGGGGCAAACTGGTACATCATGGCCGATCCTCTTACCGGTACGATCGACTGGCGGCCTTTTATGGCTGCAACGGTAGGCGTCATACTGGCGCTGGTTTTGCACCGAATAACTGAATACTTTACCGCTACCAGCACCAGCCAGGTCAAAGAATTAGGGCAGTTTGCCCGTACTGGCCCGACTACACTGGTGCTCGCGGGTCTGGCGCTGGGTATGGAATCGGGACTGTGGACACTGATCGCCCTGGCGCTCTCTATCCTGGCTTCGGTATGGCTGTACGCGGGACTTGATGGGACGTTCACCAGCATCTTTTATGGCATTGCGCTCACCGGGATCGGTCTGTTGACCCTGTCTGGGAGTCTGATCGCGATGAGCGTCTTCCACCCAATTGCCCACAGCGCCCGCTGGATCGGCAGTGTTGCTGGCCTGGACAAAAATGCGCGCAATGTGATGGATGATATGGATGCAGTGGGGCAGCGCGCCCATTCGATGATGCGCGGTATTGGCAGTGGTGCCACGTTGCTGACCGCAGTGACGCTGCTGGGGGTGTTCTTTGTGAATACCGAGCGGGTACTGGCCTTTTTCAGCTATCCTCCATTGACCAGCATCAATAGCGTCGCACCGCTGGTCTTGATCGGCTTGCTGATCGGAAGTGCAGTGCCGCTCGTGTGTGCAGCACTGGTGTTGCGTGCTATCTTGCGGGTTGCGGCTCAGGTGGTGGCACTCGCACGCCAGCAGTTCCACCAGACGACGCCAGATAGCGACACCCTCGTTGCTGATACCCAGACGGTACCGCAGTCAACTACTGCTGTACAACAGGAACTCCTCAGTCTGATGATGATCATTGTGCTGGTACCCATCCTGATCGGCCTGTTCCCTGGTCTGGAAGCACTGGGTGGTTTTCTGGTCGGAGTTCTGATATCTGGTCTCGTTCTGTCAATCGGGCAAACAAACACAGGGAGTGCCTGGAGCAGTATCCGCTGGTATATTGAGGATGGGCATTATGGTGGTAAACATTCCGAAGCGCATAAGGCTGCCATTGTGGGAGATGTTCTCGGTGGGCCACTCAAAGCGGGTGTCCCACCGATGCTCAATGCGGTAATAAAGGTGACGAGCTTGCTCGCCCTGGTTATCGCCCCACCGGTTGCGCTTATCCGCGCTCCTGACACACCCCTACCAACCGCATTGTGGATCGTCCTGGTGGCAGGCGTGCTGGTGTTGTTCTGGGCGATTGCCCAGAGTCACCGTGAAACACAACAGATGGTGGAACTGGCAAAAGGTGCAGCCGCCCAGGGGCGACTTTAATCCCACCCCAGGGTGCTGGCAACACACAACCGGATCACCACATCAATATCAATCATACGGGACGTGTGCGGTCACGTGAACCCCACGTCTTTTGTGCTTTCGGCCACAGGGAAGCGAGAACAATATACTGCTCTGTCGAAAGCGAAAAGACTATCTGACCATACCACCACAAAAGTTCTGTCATATCAACCAGATCCAAGATGGTATTTACGTCTGCAACATGTAGCGTTATAATGGTAAGAGATCATTGTTTTATTGTACTTATTCTGGAGCAACCAGCCACAATTCAAACACCACTGCACTGCTACGAGATGAAACGTGTTCGTGTGCAGGTGCTCCTGAATAGGCCAACTGACTTGAACAGATTCCCATGCTCATCATGATGACAGCAGAGAGAGGAAAAGGGGTACCAGAGCGTATGACAATACTGCATATACTGATCGGGTTGTTTGCGGTATCAGGACAACTAAAAACGTCGCTCACCCCTCCCTTTCAGTATCATGACAGGGGATAGTGATGTCAAAGTGAAAACAAGCGCATGGACGGAGTGTCCAGAATCGTCAAGCTGAAAGACAACTTGATCCGCACTGACAGGGATTGCGTGCATTCGAGGCCGGGCACTTCGATCAGGCCATTACGATCTGGCAAGGCCTCACGCAACACGATGCCCCGGTCAAAGCGGCGCCGGCTGAGGCCTACTTTCGGCGTTGGCTGATACGCACCTTGCCGGAAGAACAGGTCGCGGAGAAAGCGATGGCGATTCGGCGCTACTATCAAGGGGTTGCTGCTGCCCAGTCTGGCGATACCGGCACTGCTCTGGCCCGCTGGCAGTCCAGTCTAGACGCAGGTCTGGCAATGCCCTGGCTGCTTGAGAATCTGGCAACCGCGCGGTTGCAGCACCTGACAGCACAACTGGAGGTTGATAGTCCTTTCCTTGGCATGGCGCTACCGATGGGGCCGTTGCTTGATGATCTGGATATAGATGATCGCGATTTCGATTTTGATGATATGGGCTAATCAGGCAGGTGCATATGACCAGACCTTACGTTGATCCCGACGGTACGCTCGGCGTGGAGCGCACGGCAACAGCAGCCGAGATCAAACAGGCGTATTTTACGCTGGTTCGCATCCATTCACCCAAGCGTGACCCGGAGACCTTCAACCGCGTGCGTAGCGCCTACGAACGCTTGCGTGACCAGGAGCAACGCCAACAGACCGACATGGTATTGCTGAACACCTGGCCGGCACCCACTCGCAAGCACCGCCCACCACAACTAGATCTGGCGCTGCATCGGGAAGACGTACTGGCAGATGCGCGGGCATTGACCGATCTGGAGCGCAGCGATTGGCGTGAGTATTATGCGAAGGTTAAACTGTGAGTGAACATTCGCCAGATCCCCCAGAAGGTGGGCCTTTGCTCCGCCGTGTGCGGCGTTTGATTGTGAATACAAGCATGGGCGATGGGCCGGATACCTTACACCTGCAAGAGCGCCTGGAGGCCATTGAGCGGCGGCTTGATGGGTTAACCCGACAGATACAGATGATGGACACGAGCGAGAAACAGCGTTCTCAGGCACTCCAGGATGCACTGGCAACGCTGGAAAAGCAGATCAGTCGCGCCGGGCGTGAACAACTAAAAGCTAATTCGCTCACCGAGGCGCAGATCGAGCAGGTCGCGGCGATACTGGAAGAGTTACGCACGGATAATTCGCGCCGCGACCTGGAGATTACGTTGTTACGCGAGCAGCATGCGGCTGCACAAAAGACCGCTCGTCTGGAAGTCATCCAGTCCATCTTGCCCGCGCTCGATGGACTGGATGAGGCCTTACGCTCTGGTCAACAATTGCTCAAGCAGCCACTGACACCACCCCCTGCCACACTTTTTGAGCGTATGCGATCACGTGCTGTAACGAATCAGAATACGAACCCGATTTTACAAGAAGCACTGTCAGCCTGGCTGATCGGGTTGACCTTTGTACGTCAGCGCCTGCTGGATGTGCTGGCAACCGAAGGAGTACAGCCAATTGCAGCTCAGGGACAACCGTTTGATCCACAACTGCACATTGTCATGGATGTCATGCCTGCGACACCTGAGTTTCCGCCGAATACTATTGCGGCCGAACTGCGACGGGGCTATCTGGTTGGGAACCGTGTCTTACGCCATGCGGAAGTGGTTGTCAGCAGTACCGAGAATTAGAATGCTGACAGACCAACACAAACCTTTTTTTTCAAAGCGGAGCATAGCGTATGAGGTCATTATAGGCATTGACCTGGGAACAACTTTCTCAGCAACGGCAGTGGTGCGCGATGGTGTGCCACATATTGTGCCCCAGGGTGACGAGCGGATTATGCCTTCAGTGGTGGGATTTACCCCACAAGGGGCGCTCCTGGTCGGAACTCCAGCGCGCAACCAGTATGTCCTGCATCCTGATCGGACGGTGCGGATGTGAGTGTGGCCCTGGGCGACCGCAGGTACACACCGCAGGAGATCTCGGCTATGATCTTGCGCGCGTTGAAGCGCGGGGTGGAGACGCAGATCGGGCAACCAGTGGAGCGAGCGGTGATTACCCCGTGCCCGCCTATTTTCGGATGCAGCGCGCCAGGCAACCTATCAAGCGGGCGAAATCGCCGGATTTACGGTGGAGCGGATCATTAATGAGCCAACGGCCGCCGCACTGGCCTACGGTCTGGATCGTAGCGATGAACGGCAGATTGTCGCCGTCTATGACCTGGGGAGTGGCACGTTCGATGTGTCAAGCATCGAGCTAGACGGCGGTGTGGTGGAAGTGCGGGCCGGTCATGGGAACACTCAGCTTGGCGGCGACGATTTTATGGAATCCTGAATGTCTCGGCAGTAGATCGCGGCAGCGGCAAGCAGGCGCCCATGACTGTCAAGGCCGCTCGTGCCCGGTTCAGTCCAGCCGATATTGCCCGCGTGCGATCCGAGATGGATGCCCTGGAAGCCGAACCATGGGATGCGGAAGCGACAGAGGCAACCGAGGCCGACAGCGAGACCATAGGCTTGCTGGCACGGGCACGGCGGGTAGTGGCACGCAGTCCAGCCGATACGGCACCCTTGCAGGCCGCAATTGCGACGCTTGAAGCAGCGATGACACCGGCGATGCAGCCGCGATTGACGAACACGCCGAAGCGCTGCTGGATGTGCTGTACGATATGGATGATGAGGCGAGGAGGCGAGGAGGCGAGGAGGCGAGGAGGCGAGGAGGCGGGGCGAGGAGGCGAGGAGGCGAGGAGGCGGGGCGAGGAGGCGAGGATGCGAGGATGCGAGGCGAGGATGCGAGGCGAGGATGCGAGGTGAGGACGCCTTGCCTGGCTTCTTCGCCTCTTCGCCTCATCACCTCTTCGCCTCATCACCTCTTCGCCTCTTCGCCTCTTCGCCTCTTCGCCTCATCACCTCTTCGCCTCTTCACCTCGTCACCTCACGCCGCTCCACCGCTTGAACGCTTGAACGCTTTGAAGCGCCTCACCCCTCGTCTCTGCGTAAAAAGCAGCCATCCGAACGACAGGCGTACATGGCATGACCGCTAGAAATTGAGCAATGCCGGACAGATGGCAACCTCTGCGCCTCTGACGCTACCAGCGACCGTGATCGGGCTGACACATCCAACCGCCCCTGATCCGGCAATCATACCGGTTGCACTACCAATGACACCCATGGTAATCAAGAAAATGATCATCGCCACCCCGGCCACAGCGGCTGAAATAACCGCCCTGTTCTGGATCAGATTGGCATCGGTACGTAGATACAGATAGGCGATATAGGTCTGGTAGAGGAGCAAGCCGATTGCCACCGGCTGGTAGACACAGCCGATTTTCGGAATACTGCCAACCGCTGCGTTCAGGCCCAGGATCGGCACCGCAAACAGCGCCGTTGTATAGATAATCTCGTTTTGCGTCAGACTGCCACCCTGCTGCTTGCTGATGGCGTGCAGGATAAACGCAAAGATAAAAAAGCCACCAATGGGTGCAACGACCGCCAGCAACAGACGGATAAGACCAAGCGGCAGCGCGGCGGCCGGCGTGACCAGACCTTCCAGCAGACCAAATAGCAGGGCAACCACACCGGCGATACCGGCCGCTACACCCAGATAAATGATCGTCTCACGCATACTCCCCTGCTGTCCGGCCTGCTTGATCGCTTCTCCGTCAGGACTCTTCAGAATGCCAATACTCTGATCAAACAGCGCGTTAATTGATACCCCCTGCACCATCATATCCAGGTTCCTCCTCTGCAATATACAAGTTTAAGGTACGGCCTACCGGTTGTAAACAGTTACCATGCGGTCTTTGCCATCAAGCGCCAGATGGCACACCCCCGTCCCCATCGCTGCTCAGGTTGACCAGTTGCGCCTATTGTAACAAAGATCTGGCAGATGGATGTTGCACCCGTGTGTGGGTACTCGATTGAGGATCAAACCGGGAGAGATTGGCGCAACCTGGTGCCAGACTGGTACATCAGCACCAGGCTTCGCCAGCTCCTGCCGCCCATTCGGTTCGGCAGAACTACCAGACCGTGGGTCTGTCGGCCGGTTAGAGAATAGCGAACACCAGCGACATCACCAGCCACTGGGCCAGTAGCGCCACCACCACGGAAATAATGGCCTTGGTGTCATCACGCAGATTGAGACTGGAACGTGCGGCCAGGTAGGCCAGATAGAGCTGATACAGGCTTAATACAAACCAGATGGGGATATAGAGTAGCCCGATAATGGGAATATTACCAAACGCACCATTAATCGCCAGAATGGGCGCCGCATAGAGCGAGACGGTATAGAATACCTCATCCTGAGTGCCAGTACCACCCTGCTGGCGGCCCATCCAGTGCAACACATAGGCAAAGACGAAAAAGCCCACCACCGGCCCGATAAACGCGCCCAGGAAGTCGCGTATCAAAAGGAAAAAATTACCTTCCCAAAAAAGACCCAGAATACCAAACACCAGTGTTACCACCGCCCCGACTGCGGCCGCAACCGCCATGTAGATCAGGGCCTCGCGCTGTGTGCCGCGCTTTTCATACTGCTCGAATGTTGCGATACCTGGTCTGGTCAATACCTTGATACTTTGATTCAGCATCTCACTAATGGACACCCCTTGTACGATCATGACCCTTTCCTTTCGTTACCAATCCAGAACACCAACGCTGGTCTGCGAGAACTGCGAGCCAACCTTATATTGCATATTGTAACAAATTTTTGGATTTTTGTGACTCTTTTGTCATGGCAGGATACCTCCAGGTATTACAAATACGTCCTATGAGCGCCAAAAGTTGCAGGATTGCCCCCCCATACGTGCATTTGTCGGACAAGGTCAACTATGCTATGATAGATGGTAACAGGATCTGTGGGTGGATCAAGACGCTGGCGATTGATACCATCCAACGATAAAAGGGCCATAATTTCTGCCAGACACCGTATGCGTATGCTATAATAGAGTCCATACTCGATGGTAGGAATAACTGGAGAGGCCAGCCATGCTGGAGGATTTTAAGCGCGAAGAAGGATTACGGCTCTTTCATCGCGGGTTACGACTCGAACGAGCAAATCGTGTCACAGAAGCGGTCGAGGCATATCGCCAGGCCATTGCTTCCTACCCCTACCTGCGCGAGGCACACGATCTGCTGGGGTTCTATTATCAGCGGAACGGGTTGCTGGCAAAAGCAGCCGATGAATTTCATATTGTCATCACGCTCGAAGAAGACTTTCTCGCCTACTTTAACCTGGGCTATGTGCTGGTGGAACTGGAGCGCTACGAAGAAGCGCTGGACGTATTTCAGCGTTGTTTGAAATTTGCGCCCGAAGACTCGGCCACCCATTACGAACTGGGCTTTATTCACTTTTCACGCGGCGAATTTGGTACCGCACTGGAGCATCTGCAGCGGCCGTTGCGCAGCTATCCTGAAGATTGGGAAGTGCATCATCTGCTGGGCAAATGCTATCTGGAATTACGGCGCTACGACGAAGCCCTGGCGTCATTTGGGCGAGCGTTAATGTTGGCTCATATTCCCCAGGCACAGGCCAGCATCCTCGATAGTATTACCACCGTCGAGCGTTACCGTGAATTCCGCAACCTGCATAGCACCAAAGACCAGATGTATGCCCAGGACGGGGTGGTGTATCTCGGTTCGGCCCAGGATGATGGACTAAGCGTCACCGAAGTCCAGGACTACCACTTTACCTATCCCGATATTGCGACAACTCTGCAACGCCTGCTGGCCTTGCATCAGGGGTGCCGCTGGCATTTTACGGCGATTGTAGCTGTAGATAAACTGGCCCAACCGGTGGCGAGTGCGCTCAGTGAGCTGTTACACCTGCCCCTACGCCAGGTCACCGAGCTTCAGGCCGATGATACGGCGCTGCTGGTGATGGCAGTGGCACGTGAGGCCGAGTTGCTCCTCCTGACGATTGAACATGCGGTCGGTACCACCATTTCCTTCTGTGTGGGATTGAACTGGCTGCGCCACAGCAAAATGCTCCCGGAATTGATCGGCATCGTCGCACGTGGTGCGTGCAGTGTTCCCTGGGAGTCAGAGTTGCGCCGCCTACGCGCCGATGGTGCGCCAGCCCCCCAGATTGAAGCCTGTCTTCAGAATGCCACGCAGCAGATCTTGCAGGCCGTGCGTGAAACCCCGCTCGACTCTAATCTTCCGCGTCAAGTACGCTACTACACCCGCACTCATCGCCGTTTGAGCTTCTCCCCACGGCCCGAATCATCAGCGTTATAGTGCCAGGCAGCGGTACTTCCGGTGCGTTCTCTGTGAAAGACATAAGGCGTTCAGCCGCTTTCCTGACACTGAACGTCGCTACGACGCACACACGCTCCACGGGGATTTGACGGGTCGAGTTTGTGTCCCGAACGCATTGTATGGCGGCATGGAGGCTCCCCGTGATTGCCCACCACTCTAACGCACCGGTGTCTCAACACTGGTCAAGCTATCCTCTGCAGCGACGGCATCGACAGGTACATGCCGCGATTGCCAGGAGCGTAGAGCGAAGCGAATCGTCAGGCTCAACAAATAGCCGCACCCGGCCACCAGAATAATCGTTGCCCCGGAGGTTAGATTCAAGAAATAGGAGAGCCACAGGCCGGTCATGGTGAAGACAACGCCAATAATGCTGGACACGATCATCATTTGCTGCACATGGCGCACCAGGTGTTCACTAATAGCGGGGGGAATAGTCAGTAGTGCAATAACCATAATTAAGCCGACGACTCGCATGGTCATCACCACGGTGAGCGCAATTAATACCACCAGAACGAGATAGATCACATTGACCGGAACATTCGCCACCGTGGTAAAGGTCTCATCAAATGACAAAGCCAGCAATTCTTTGAACAGCACTGTCACGGCAGCCAGAATAATCAGATTGAGTGCCAGCATCAACCACAGATCGCTGGTTGGCACGGATAGAATGCTGCCAAACAGATAGCTGAGTAAATCGGCTTTGTAGCCCGGCGTCAGATCGATCAGAATAATCCCCAGGGCCATGCCTACTGCCCACAGCACACCAATGATCGTATCTGAACGTTGACGTGTGGTACGTTGCACCAGCCCCATCCCCAGGGCTGAAGCAAGGCTAAAGGTAATCGCGCCCAATATCGGGTCAAAGTTGAAAAAATAGGCCAGACCAACGCCACCATACGCCGCGTGCGCAATACCGCCACTGATGAACACAATGCGGTTGATCACCACCAGGGTTCCAATAATACCACAGGCAATACTTACCAGCACTCCTGCAAGCAGTGCATTGCGCATAAAATCGAATTGCAACGCATCGATCACGCTGTCAATCATTGCTCCCCTTTCTGTTGCGGGTGTGGCGCAACCACGCGGTGCGGCACCCCGTGTGCAATCAAATCAATCGGACACCGGTAGACTGCTTCCAACATCTCCGAGGTAATCTGGCGTTCATGATGGTAGTACAGTCGTCGGTTCAGGCACCCCACGGTTTTGACATAGGTTGCAATCGCACCGACATCGTGTGAAATCAACATGATGGTGATCTGCTGGTTCAGCATCTGGAGCAATTCATAGATGCTGGTGCGCATCTCTGGATCAACACTGGCTGTTGGCTCATCCAACAGCAGCAGCGTCGGTTCAGTTGCCAGGGCACGGGCAATATAGACCCGCTGCCGCTGCCCGGTGGACAATGTGCCGATCGGTCGGTGGCGGTATTCAAGCATGGCAACACGACGCAATGCCATTTCGACAATAGCGTTATCGGCAGCCGTATAGCGTCGGAACAAACCACGCCGAACAAGCCGCCCCATACATGCTACCTCCCACACGCTAATCGGAAAGGCGCGGTCAAACTCAGCCAGTTGTGGTACATATCCAATGAATCGGCGACCGATACGCGCGCGCTGTCCCAGAATGCGCACCTCACCGCGCTGTGGTCGCAACAAGCCGAGGATTACCTTCACCAACGTAGTTTTCCCACCACCGTTCGGCCCGATCAAGCCAATGAAGTCATGTTCGTATACGGAAAGCGTAATATCTTCCAGAATCGTTTCATGGTCATATCCCGCCCAGACATGCTGGATTGACAACACCTCTGGTACCGATTGCATAGACATTGTCGCGGCCACCTGTACCCTGACTGATGGACTTTATTTCATCCTTTGGCAGACAATACGCTGGCAAAAACCTGTGCAACCCGGCGCATATTGGCGAGCCAGTCGGGAGCCAGCGGGCTAATCAGCAACACCTCACCATCGATCTCCTTGGCAATGGTTTCGGCGGAACGTGTACTGAATTCAGGTTGGGCAAAGATAACATGAATATCTTCAGCCTGTGCCCGGCGAATCAGATCAGCCAGTTCAGCCGCACCTGGCTCCTGGCCACCAACCTCAACCGGGATCATCTCCAGGTCATAATCGTCAGCAAAGTAGCCCCAGGCAGGATGAAACACCATAAACTTGCGACTGGTTACTTGCGCGAGTGTGGTCTGGATTTCGCCATCCAGTGCTTCAATATCACTGATAAAGGCTTGCAGATTGGCCTGATATGTGGCTTCTCGATCGGGATCCAACTCAGACAACGCCTGTGCAATCGTCTCAGCTTGAATCTTAACCAGGCGCGGCGACAGCCAGATGTGCGGATCGGGACGCTCAGGTGTGCCACGACGCTGAATGCCTGCCGTCGTATCAACGATGCGCATATCGGTGTTGGCAGCAGTGATACGATCCATCCAGGCATTTTCAAAAGGGACACCGATGCGAAAATAGGCGACGGTCTGACTGAGTGCCTGTAGTTGCTCGGGCTTTGGCTCGTAGGTCGCCGGCGACTCGCCCGGTTGCACCATCACATTGACCTGCACGTGTTCACCACCAACCCGTTCGACAAAGTATTTCTGTGGGAGAATACTGACCGTTACATTGAGCGGCTCAGCGGTCGTTGCGGGAGTATCGGTCTGACTTGCCGCCGGTGTCTCTGACTGTCCACATGCGGTTAGCCCGGCTGACAGAACGGCTATCCATACGATGAGACCCAGTAGCGAGCCGTGCTGAATGTGTCCACACATACACTATACTCCTTAGAAACTGTCTAAAAAGGGAGTGAGTGAGGGGCCTTGCCCCTCATACCTGCCCGCTGCGCGGTGGGTAGAAACAGGGTGTCTGGAGGGTAAAGTTCTCCAGACCGCCCCTTTTTAGACCAGCTTTTACGATAAGGCCATTCCATAGTGATACTTTGTATCAACGAGCATATCATACAGGGTATCATTACCGGTGTCAAGCAGAGAGGATTTCGCCTTTTGTATTGTTATTCACACGATTTCGTGTTATTGTAGTACAGACAGGATGTACGCAGTCACGTAAACCGGACATCTTTTTCGCCTGCGGCCGCGCGAAAGGGTCTCTTTTTTTGCTCCAAATTTTGGCGGAAAACGAAGACAACGTAGCGCTCTGCCGCAGGTGAAAAGGCGATTTGACCATACCACTGCGTCATTCCCTGGCAGATTGTGAAGCGAGCCAGGGGCTGGGCAGACCCATATGATCCGACGCCTCCCGCAGCGGGCACAGAGAACGCCGCCATATCCATGCTTTCTCCCTGCCCGGTTTCCCGCTGCGCTCTCTATGGTCAACAAATCTCGTTGTCGTGATCGTAACCAGCTTGAACAGGTGTATCCATGATCCGACTTGGCTTTCCAGTGCGCATTCTCGGCCAGCCGACATTACGGGCATATGATGGGCGGCGGGGCGGTACAGCCCATTTGAGTGTCAGCCTGGTCTACCTGCGCGATGTGTTGCTCTACTTGCAGCGCATCGGGGTGCGGTACTATCGGGTGGCACCGTTGCTGATGCCCTGCGCTGCCGACGACGCGCTGGCGCAGATCGAGGAGTGTACGGCGGAACTGGCGGCTATCGCCGCCCAGGTCGTGGCGCAGGGCACCCGCCTAACGCTGCACCTACGGCACGAGGTGGCACCCGGTGGCGATGATCGCACCCGGGCAGGGTACAGCCTGGCTGAAATCGAAGTCCAGGCATTGCTCCTGGAACATCTTGAGGCCGGGCTGTCGGCAGAGCGATGTCCCCAGGCGATCATGGTGGTGCATATCGGTGGCGCGGGGCGCTCACGAGCGGCGCTCGAACGCTTTGCCACACGCTATCAAGCGCTTTCGCCACGGGCACGGGCGCGCCTGGCGGTAGAACACGATCCAGGCGGTTTTAGCCTGGGATCGCTCCTGTGGCTGCACCAGCGCTGCGGTGTGCCCGTGGTGTTTGACTACCTGCACTGGGTGCTGGACAACCCCGAACAGCTACCGCTGGATCTGGCATTGGGGCTGGCGCTGGGCACCTGGCCGGTCGGCGTACGGCCCGAAGTGCATCTGAGTACACCCCGTAGTGAGGCCCATCTGGTGGTACCTGCGGCCGGGCAGCCGGCGCGTGTGCTACCGCCACGCCCCGGTCAGCATGCTGATTTCATCGCGGTCACGGATCTGCTGCACCTGCTCTATGCGGCGCGTGGGTTGCCCGACTTTGACTTGATGCTGGAGGCCAAGGCCGGCGACCTGGCGTTATTGCGCCTGCGCGAGGAGATAAGCCGCATTGCGCCCGATCTGGCGGCGCAACTGGGATAAGAGAGCCATCATCACGAAGCGCCTGGCTGATAAGGGGATCACGCGCGGCCGCCAGGCGATCGCGGTATGGACAGAAACCTGCGTGCAGCCCACTGCACAGCGATGGGGAAAAGATATACCGAGCAATGTTCTCCACGGCTCTCTTTTCGGACAGGCCCTGACACGAGGGATGTCTATGCTTCTCTCAAGCAGCACAGGTCAGGACATACCTTTTCAACCCGCTTCTGAACGATCATCAAGGCGGGCCAGGCCACGCCGCAGCGCATACAACGCCGCCTGCACGCGGTTATTGACATGCAACTTCTCGAAAATCACGGTCATACGATTGCGGACGGTTTTCTCGGACAATCCCAGGCGCTCACCGATCTCGTTGTTGTCCATGCCCTGCGCTACCAGGCGTAAAATATCCTGTTCACGTTCGGTAAGCTGAGTAATACCATCGGCACCCACCGGGTCATACTGTTGACGGCGGAACTCCTCGATCATGCGCAGCGCAATGGTGGGATTCAGCACCGCCTCACCGAGCGCAACGGCCCGAATAGCGCGCAGCAACTCCTCGCTATCGGCATCCTTCAGCAAATAGGCACGGGCACCGGCTTTGATCGCCTCAAACACGTATTGATCCTGGCGGTGCATGGTCAGAATGATTACCCCGGTTGTCGGCACGTCAGACAGGAGCTGGCGCGTGGCCTGCACCCCATCAAGCACAGGCATATTAATGTCAATGACGACGACATCCGGTTGCACCTGGGCGGCCAGTTGACAGGCGATCTGCCCATCAGCGGCCTGGCCCACCACCTGCATATCAGGCTCGGCATTACAGATCTGGCTGATTCCCTGGCGTACCACCGCGTGATCGTCAGCAATGAGAATACGAATCGGTCGAGTCATCAAAGACCTCCTCAGAGAGGGATTTCAGCCCGTAGAACGGTACCGGTAGTGGATGTACTCTCGACAGTAAACAGTCCTCCCAGTGCGGTTACCCGTTCCTGCATCTGGTTCAGGCCGATTTTACCACCGGTAGGCATCAGTGTATGGGGATCAAACCCGACCCCATCATCCCGAATAAGCAACTGCCCGGTTCTCCCGGCCATAATGTACAGGTCGATCCAGACGTGATGGGCATGAGCATGTTTCCCAACATTATTCAGCCCTTCCTGGATCAGCCGAAAAAAGACAAGCTCCACCGCGTGTGAAAGGTGGTGCGGATCGCCTTCTATATTCAAGTCTATACACAAACCCATATACTCCCCAAATTCGCGGGCATACTGCCGGATGGCGGTTTCAAAGCCCAGGCGCTCCAGGTTGATCGGACGCAAGGCAAAAATGGTACGCCGTACCTCCTGAATGCTGGCCTGGGTGATACCTTTCAGCGTCAACAGTTCATTACTGACGCCTTCCGGGTCACGTGTCACCTGTTTGCGCAGATAATCGAGCTTCAGTCCCAGAAAATAGAGGCTCTGTGCCAGCCCATCGTGGAGATCACGGGCAATCCGCAACCGTTCTTCTTCCAACAGTGCCTCACGTGTTTTACGCTCGGTAATATCGCGAATAATTGCCAGCACCTCATCTTCGCCGCTGATAACGAACCGGGCTTCGTGAGAATGCACCGTACCATCAACCAGCAACTGATACTCATACACCTGGGTATCACCTGTATGCATCGTCCGAGCAATACAGTCCAGGGCGTGGCGGGCCACATCATCTGGAAAAACCTCACGCACATGCTTGCCAATAAACGTATCTGAGATAAGCTGCGGATCAAAATCGCGGGCACCACGGAGATCAAGCAGCGTACCATCGGCGCGAATGCGCCAGATAATATCGGGAATAGCGCTGACGAGGGCGCGATTCGTCGCCTCGCTGCGGCGCAGAGCAGCCAGTGCTCGCTCACGTTCGATAAATTTGCCCAGACGTTCGGCAATGGCGTTGAGCAGATGGCGTTCTTCGCGCAAAAACGGGCCTTCCTCCGCCGCCGGTTGTTCTGCAAGATAACAGACAGTCAGTTGACCGGCAGGCTTTCCATGGACGATGATCGGGCTAACCTGTTGCCATGGCGTAGCGGCAAAGTTCGCAGTCTGGTAGACCTGCTGGTCAATCGTGATGCACGCACCGGTAATGGCCGGATATTGCCAGGCAGGCGGGATGAGTTCGAGCGTCTGTTGCAGCAAAGTCGGGATGGTCAGGTCGGTCTGCTCACGCAGGGTCGAGATAGCAAAGAGGCAATCCAGTTCCTTCACCCGGTTGAGGAGATTACGCTCAGAGCGGAGGGTCTGTTCACGGAGCAAGCCTATCGTGGCCCCGATGATGATAAAGATCACCGGTTGCGGTAAATACTCCTGGAGCGGAATATCAGGACGCGCCAGAAAATAGGATACAACCCAGGCTCCTCCTAACAGGACGGCGATCCAGATTCCGCGTATGCCCCACCAGAACCCCGCCAGGGCGACGGGCAGGTAGAACAGATGTGAAAAAACCATCTCGCTCTGCAAGATCAGCAAGATGATGTCGGCAACATAGGTCACCCTGCTACAGAGAAGCAGCCATCCAACCACCAGCAACACGCGCTGGTACTTGCGCCTCAACAGCCGATCGCTCAAAAGTTCCAATGCCGTGTTTCCTTGCATCCGTGCAAGCGCGCCATCGCCTCCCGGCAGTGCCGGGATACCACAACGCCGGTTATGGCCACCAGGAGCAGCAGCGCAGGCCCAGGATGATTCAGGTATCGCACAGGGTCGGGCATCCATGCATGGCATGCTACTGGATTAACGGACGTTCAGCGACAATGATCCCGTCTTCGTCGGCATACACATAGTGACCAGGAAAAAAGGTGATACCCGCAAACGTGAGCGGGATCTGGCGCTGGCCTGCACCACGCCTGACACTCTTGCGCGGATGTGTGTTGAGCGCTCGCACGCCAATATCGATCGTCGCGATCGACCGGGCATCTCGAATACAGCCATAGACGATCATCCCGGCCCATGCATTGTCATAGGCCAGTTGGGCCAGGCGATCGCCGACGAGGGCACAGCGCAGCGAACCACCACCATCAATCACCAGCACCTGCCCCTGCCCGCTGGTAGACAGCGCTTCGCGTACCAGCGTGTTATCCTCATAGACTTTCAGGGTGACCAGCGGGCGGCCAAACGCGGCCCGACCACCGTAGCCGATGAATATAGGGTCAGCAATCGAAACAGCGGCCCCAAACTGATCACACAGATCGGCGGTTTTTATATCCATCGCGGCAGATTCCTCACGCTTCCGCCAGCAAAAAATCACGCACCAGGCGATGATACTCGTCGGCTTTTTCAATCATAGGCAGGTGGCCGCACTGGTCAATCCAGACAAGCTGACAATTGGGCATCAGGTGGGCCACGACTGCGACACTGGAGGGCAAAATGATCTTATCTTGCCGGGCACCAATCAGCAAGGTCGGGGTAGTCACGCGGGACAGAGCGTCGGTAATGGGCAGACTCCCCGAACTCAGCGCACCTTCGAGAGCCGTGCGCTGATCCATGCGTAGAAAGTCGGCCACTCCCTCGCGCAGCATGGTCTCATCGGCTGGCACCTGGTAGAAGAAATGCGAGGCCATAGCACGATAAACCGGTTTCATTCCGCCCATACGCGCCATCCACGGTTGCCAGAGGGCCATCCACGGTTCCCACAGCACCATCCACGGTTGCCATAATGCCATCCACATCCCCACCTGCCGATGGGCTTGCTCGACCATGCGCCGTTCGAGTTCGGTGCGAAAAGTGCTAAAACAGGTGAGCACCAGGCGGCGCACACGCTCTGGCCAGTAGGCGGCAATATAGGCGGCCAGGCCGGCCCCGAAGGCATGCCCCACCAGATCAAACGTCTCTAGCTCCAGCGTATCGGCACATTCGATCAACAACATCGCCAGGTGTTCGACGTCGGGAGGATCGGCCAGCGGCGGCGTTTCTCCATAGCCGGGCAGATCGGGCGCATAGATGCGGCGCACATCGGCCAGCAAGTCAAGCGTAGATTGCCAGTTGCGGGACGACCCGCCCCATCCATGAATCAGAAGTAATGGTGGCCCTGTGCCTGATTGACGATAATAGAGCGGCCCGCTAGAGAGTGTCATTTGCTGCATGGATGCAGACACATTCAAATTTTGGATCATATGAGCCAGAACATCATAGTTTCATAGTATAACATATCTTCATTGAGATAGTTGCTGCAGATGCCATACCACTCACGCAGCACCACAACTGCCACTGCGCGACGCGGTCGGAAAAGCCTGTCGAACCTCGCCCCGCACCTCCGCCCCGCACCACGGTACGGTGAACAGGCGGCTGCATAGTATCCATCCCCCACAACGGCAGCACGGCGTCCGTGCGCCAGAGGCTCTGTCAGACCGCTCCTGAGAGGCTGATGCCCGGAGTTGTATATCAGTGCAGGTTGTAGTAGAATGAATCCAGGATTGTGCTCGCGTTCACAGAGAAAGTATCATCATGATGTGGTATGGTGCGGCAACCGTATCATCGGGCTGGCATTTGCCCTGGTTCAAAACCGCTACGCATCACCGTCTGGCATACCCGCTGGCGTTACTGGTGGTATCTGGACTGGCATTGCCGATGGTGGCCTGTATTTTGCACTGCCACCTGTATATGCCGACACTGCCCGCCACCCCGATTGCAGATCAGTCCCTCTTTGTGTGCCACCTCGACTCCGGCACTGCCACCGATATGCCCGCTCCGCCGGCCCCCGACGTGCTCCGGGCAACATATGAAATGACGGTACTGCCCATACTCGTAAGCGCGGTGCTGACATTGACGTGGTTGCACTGGTTTCGATGGGCCTGTCTCCTGGCTCCTCAACATTGTGATCACCCGGATTGTCCTCCGCCACGCCTGTGTTCAACACCGAACGCGCTCGAAGGTGCCGGATATAATGGGTATACCGCGATACGGAGGATATATGCAATCCCAAAAAATGGTGTTCTATAGTCTGATCGGCGTGTTGCTGCTTACGCTGACGGCGTGTGCTGGTACCACAACCACCATGACTACTCCGGGTGTGGCGATTGAGGTGCGTGATCCCTGGGTGCGCCCGGCAGTCGTGGCCGAGGATGCGATGGGTGAACAGGATCATGCCATGCAGCATGGCATGGAAGGCGATGAGAGTATGGATCACAGTGGACATAGTGGATATGCCGGGGGACGCAATAGCGCGGCCTATATGACGCTGGTGAATAGTGGTGATACAGCCGATCGGGTACTCAGCGCGACCACCGATGTGGCGCAGGTGGTTGAACTGCATACGGTGGAGATGGAAGATAATGTCATGAAGATGCGCCCGGTTGAACAGATCGATATTCCGGCCAATGGTCAGGTAGAATTACGACCCGGCGGGTTGCATGTGATGTTGATCGATTTGAAGCAGAGTTTAAAAGAAGGTGACCTGGTGAATCTGACGCTCATACTGGAAAAAGCGGGCGCGATTGAAGTACAGGCACCCGTGCGCCAGCCATAACTATACATTGACCTCCGACCACTGCCTGTTGACGGCTCACTATGAAGAGCGTTTTTTCCAGACCGCCGCAGGCACACAGGGCCTGAGCTACACGTCACCACAGAACTCGTGTGCATAGGATGACGAGATGCGATTAAACCGGAACCAGATGTATCTATGGCACACCATACTGGTCGTAGCGGTGTGCGTTTTGCCGGGTGCCTGTGGGGGTGGGACAACTCCTCTGCCGGCCACAAATGCACCGCCGGCCGATTCATCAGCAGTGGCGAGAGCCGGGCAGGTCGGCGACCCCGTGGCGGGTGAGGAGTTGTTCAACCGCACGCAGCAGATCGTGCCCGGTGCGCCCAACTGTCAGAGCTGTCATGTTGTGCAGGCCGATGCGGTGCCGGTGATTGGCCCCAGTTTATATGGCATTGCAACCGTTGCCGGGACACGTGTGCCGGGCCAGTCGGCGGAAGAATATCTGCGCCTTGCGATTGTCGATCCGAATGACTATGTGCTGGAGGGGTATCAACCCGGAATTATGGTTCGCACATACGGGATGTTACTCACCGAGCAGCAAATTCATGACCTGGTGGCGTATATGTTGACGTTGGAATAAGGAGTGATGGATGATCATCAGGAACATCTGGCACAATGTCGGGCAGGTGTTGATGCTGATCCTGTTGACCGGCGTAGTCTTGTCTGGTTGTGGTGGTGCAGCAGCAGAAACACATACCGCACGCGAAACAGATACCGATGTCCCGACCGGTCAGCATCTCGATCCGCCGCACCCATTGACCGACTTTACGCTGACGACACATAGCCACACATCGTTGAGTTTGAGCGATCTGCATGGGCGGGTGGTGTTGCTGTATTTTGGCTACACCTTCTGCCCGGATGTGTGCCCGGCGACACTGGCTGATTTTGTGCATGTGAAGCGTGATCTGGGCGATGCGGCGCAGAATGTAGCGTTTGTATTTATCAGTGTTGATGGTGAACGCGACACGCCTGAGGTGCTGGCGCAGTATATGCTGTCCTTCGACTCCAGTTTTATCGGGTTGCAGGGCGATATGCAGACTCTACGGCGTATCGGTAATGATTATGGCCTCTTCTACGAGCGGCGCAAGGTCTCCGGTACGAGCGCCGCATACCTGATTGATCACACTGCGTCAACGTACCTGATCGATACCGAGGGCCACTTGAATGTCATTTATCCCTTCGGCACGCCCCCGGAGATCATCAGTGTCGATATTCGTGAACTGCTGCCGGCAACGTTGCAACGTTAGGACGTTGGCACGTTCGCACGTTTGTATGCTCGCATACTCGCACGTTCACCCGTTGATATGTTTACCCAAGCCAGCACCCCGCCGTGTCAATAGATGAACGTGTGAACATGTCAATCTACCGGCGTACAGGCGCAGCGCCATTTTGCAGTAATCCCTCGTCCCTGCGATTCAGCGATTCAGTCGGCCATGCGTAACGTTCAGTGACCAACCGGTTCAGCGGATCAGCGATTCAAAGTAAGACCGTTACTACCCGCGCCTCCATCGACGCACCACGCTCCTCGAAATACCCACATTGCCCGGCATTGCTCTGCAACAACCCGCAATGCTTCCGTATTATTTCGCATTGCTCCGCAACGACCTGCATAGCTATCATGGCCTTGTTGTCTGGCAATGCAGGGCAATGCGGGCACCCACAAGGGGTACCCCTACGATGTTCTGCATTGCATAGCGATGCATCCATATGTTGTGCATTGCCCGTATTGCCCGCATTACCGCGCATTGCCCGCATTGCATGGCGATGCATCCATATGTTGTGCATTGCCCGTATTGGCCCGCATCGCCTCACAACGACCCGCATTGCCGGGCATTGCTCCGCAACGCGCATTCGTAGCGTTCAATGCGGGCGACCTTTGTGATTGCCGCGACGATCTGTGCCAGACGATGGGCGGCGATGTTTGCATGACTCTTGATTGCTGTATATCACCTCCTGGCATCCGTGTTTTCGCGCTACCCTACGGCTTCTTTTTTAACGCAAAGGCGCAAAGCCGCAAAGCGGTCTACGCGCAAAGCGCAAAGCGGAAAACACGTCTCTCTTTCTCGCTTTCCGCGTATTCTTCTCACTCCAAAATACGTCATGCCTCAACACGCTCCTGTTGTGCGCTTTCCGCTTTCCGCTTTCTGCATATTCTTCTCACTCCAAAATACGTCACGCCTCAACACGCCTCTGTTGTGCGCTTTCCGCTTTCCGCGCATCGCGCTAAAAATGCTGCATCCCAATCGCCAATAAACGCAAATCAGGTCGTTTCGGTACATATATAGTGAGAGGAATTTTTCAGATTCGTGCCAATCCGTCTGTAAAACGTGCGTCAGGTGTGTTTATCAGTGCGACGGGGCGCGGATGCGACGAGGCGCGGATGCGACGGAGCGTGGAGGCGACGGGGCGCGGATGCGACGAGGCGCGGATGCGACGGAGCGTGGAGGCGACGAGGCGCGGATGCGACGGAGCGTGGAGGCGACGAGGCGTGGAGGCGACGAGGTGCGGAGGCGACGGGGCGTGGAGGCGACGAGGCGTGGAGGCGACGAGGCGTGGAGGCGACGAGGTGCGGAGGCGACGGGGCGTGGAGGCGACGAGGCGTGGAGGCGACGAGGCGTGGAGGCGACGAGGCGTGGAGGCGACGAGGTGCGGAGGCGACGAGGCGTGGAGG